>Ga0265780_10000126_pt1 | contig 123198 bp, 108 predicted proteins | sample P1T30metagenome_FD_192432 | JGI IMG/M metagenome (GOLD analysis project Ga0265780, IMG submission 192432) | Plant litter microbial communities from East Loma Ridge, Irvine, California - P1 T30 | ecosystem: Environmental > Terrestrial > Plant litter > Unclassified | place: USA: California...
TATAAATATTAAAATCTTAATAATTCGATTAATAGTGGCATTTACCGCATTCTAAACCTCCCATTTGCGCTGCAGTTAATTTCTCTACACCGTATTTTTTAGAAAGTTCAGCATGAATTTTATCATAGTAAGCATTACCTTCCATCTTAACATCAGTTTTTCTATGGCAATCAATACACCATCCCATTGTTAATTTAGAATATTGCTTCATGATTTCAAATTCCTGCACTGGACCGTGACAAGTTTGACATTCAATACCTGCAACCGAAACGTGTTGTGAGTGATTAAAGTAAACAAAATCCGGCAGATTATGAATACGAACCCATTTTACAGGTTTTGTTTTTCCAGTATAAGCCTGTTTAGTCTTATCCCATCCAACAGCATCATATAATTTTTGAATTTCACCATCGTAAAACGCTTTGCTGTACTCAGCAGTAGCTGTAGTTTCAGCAACTTCTGAAATGTTTTTATGACAGTTCATACAAACATTTAAAGAAGGAATACCAGCAGTTTTACTTACACGTGAAGCAGAGTGACAATATTTACAATTGATCTCATTATCACCAGCGTGAATTTTGTGCGAATAATGGATTGGCTGAATTGGCTCATAATTTTGATCTACACCTACCTGCATTAAGTAACCGTAAACAAAATAACCACTAGCCAAAAGTAAAAATATAGCAGTAACCAATACTAAAAACTGATTTCTTGCGAATGCTTTCCAGATTGGAGTTCTTGCTTCTTTTGGAGCTACTACAATACCATTTTTATTTGCCACCTTAGTTAACACTTTGTTCACCATGAACAGCATTACTACTAAAATAGCCATTACAAGAGCAAGAGCTCCTAAAATAATATTGTTTGAAATTCCACTTGCTTCAGGCTGAGGCCCGGTTGGCAATTGTGCATTAGCACCTGCAGCAGGTTCAGCTTTTACTTCAGAAGTATATGCTATAATATTATCAATATCCCCTTCAGACAATTGAGGAAAAGGAGTCATTACTGCTTTATTGTTTTCCTCAAAAAGTTTAACTGCAACAGGATCACCTGACTTAATCATGTCAGAACTGTTATGCACCCACTTGTAAAGCCAAGCTTTATCATGTTTAGCAGCTACTCCTCTTAAAGCAGGACCAGTTGATTTAGCATCTAATTTGTGACATGCAGCGCAATTTGCATTAAAAAGTTCCTTCCCTTTTACCGGATCACCGTCTCCTGCAGCCGGAGCAGCAGCAGCAGCAGCAGCTTCAGTCGCCGCCGGAGCAGCAGCATCTTGAGCAAATGAAGTTAGGGAGAAAATTAACGTCAGCGATAAGCCAAACAGCAATTTTCTTGAGATCGAATTATGGTTACCCACCTTTTTCATATAGTATAAATAATTGTCTACTAATTTTTGGTATGATTTTTTCTATGTTATATCAGGAAAAATCTATACCCTCTTTTAAAACTTGCACAAAAATACGACTTATGAACTATTCTCAAAACCTTAAAATAGTCTTAAATATCAATTTATATCAATTCTAAATAATATTAAAATTTTACACTCAGACTTTAAATAGTATTTTTGCATAAAAACCATCACATTATGAGAATTTTAAGCCCTTCTAAAAGCCTTTTACTAACAATTACAACGATTGCTTTCGCACATAACATTAATGCTCAAGATCAAAATTTAACAGTGAACCAAGACCCTAAATTTGAGCAGTTACTTAACGAGAAACGTAAAATTAACACGTCAATAAGCACAAACGATACCTACAGAATCCAAATCTTTAGCGGCAAAAGCGACGAGGCAAAAAAAACATTATCCGATTTTAAAAGAGAAAATTCTGATATAGACGGAACAATAATTTTCAGTACTCCTAACTATAAGGTCATCGTAGGAAACTTCAAAACCAGAATTGAAGCAGAAAGAAATCTGGCGGAAATTAAAAAACGATATAAGAGTGTTTTTCTATTAAAACCCGGAAGATAATTTTAAAAAACAAAGGCGAGATTGGTATCTCGCCTTTGTTTTTTAATTCTATTATGTCTAATACAAAGTATACAAATTTAGCTTAGTCGTGTAACTAAGCTTTCATGCTCTACAAAAAAATCTTATAACAGATTTTTAATTAACTACTTTAATACCGCTGGCCAAAAAATGGATTTCTTCTTTGGGTGCGGTAATAGCATCTATCTCAGATTTTGATTTCTTTGCGTCTTTCGCATAGTGCTTAAGCTCATCAACAGAAGTGATTTTACTTTCTGCATTTCCTTCCAATACTACATTTTTGCCTTTTAGTGCAACAGGGACAAAGAATGCATAATCTTTCATTTTGACAAAGAATGATGCACCACTTTCCGTTTTTAACGTAATCCAGCATCCTCTTTTTGGACAAACTCCGGTAACCTCCCCTTTTACAGCAATGTTTTCTAATTTATTATCGACGCGTAATTTGCTTTCTAATTGTTCAACAGGCATCGCAGTATTTATTGAAGGCTTAGAAATATCATTCCCATAAAAATCTCCAATTATGGCATTTCCCGCAGGTGGCGCAGGCTTTTCTACTGCTTCCTGTGCAAAGCAAATCGCGGAAAGACTTAAAAATAACACAGCGGTATATATTCTTATTTTCATAATTACTAAATTTATTTGAATCAAAAATAATACTAAAACCCGAATAATATGCTCCAAAAATTTAGCATATAAAAAAAGTCCCAATTTTCATTGAGACTTTTTTTTTATAATTATGAAATATTATTTCAACTTCTTTTTAATAGCTACTTCATGGTAAGCTTCTATAGCATCATTAATTTCGATATCATTATATCCTTTGATCTGGATACCGCAATCATAACCTTTAGAAACCTCTTTAACATCATCTTTGAATCGTTTTAAAGCAACTAACTCTCCAGTATGAACAACAACACCATCTCTGATAACTCTTATTTTAGCCGCTCTTAATATCTTACCGTCTGTCACCATACAACCAGCAATTGAACCTACTTTAGAAATTTTGAATATCTCACGGATTTCAGCAGTTCCTAAAATTTCTTCTTTCATCTCTGGCGCCAACATACCTTCCATAGCATCTTTTAAGTCATCGATAGCTGCGTAGATAATAGAGTAGTAACGGATATCAATTTCTTCTTTATCTGCAAGCTGTCTGGCATTTCCGGCCGGACGAACGTTAAATCCGATAATAATCGCATCTGATGCAGAAGCCAGGTTAACATCTGTTTCTGTAATTGCTCCAACTCCTTTATGAATAATATTGATCTGAACTTCTTCTGTAGAAAGTTTAGAGAATGAATCAGACAATGCTTCAACAGAACCATCCACGTCCCCTTTAAGGATTACATTCAATTCTTTAAACTGACCAAGAGCAATACGACGTCCAATCTCATCAAGTGTAATATGTCTTTGTGTACGAACTGATTGCTCACGCATTAATTGAGAACGTTTAGAAGCAATTTGTTTCGCTTCTTTCTCATCTTCAAATACATTAAATTTATCACCCGCTGTAGCAGCTCCATCAAGACCTAAAACAGATACCGGAGTCGAAGGACCAGCCTCAAGAACAGTATGCCCTCTCTCGTCATGCATTGCTTTTACTTTTCCGTGGTGTTTACCAGCCAGCATATAATCTCCAATTTTCAAAGTTCCCTGTTGAACTAAAATTGTAGACACATATCCTTTTCCTTTATCTAAGAATGCTTCAACAACAGTTCCTTGTGCAGCTTTATTTGGATTTGATTTTAAATCAAGAATTTCTGCCTCCAGTAAAACTTTTTCAAGTAATTCTTTTACACCTGTTCCTACTTTCGCAGAAATATCATGTGACTGAATTTTTCCACCCCAGTCTTCAACAAGTAAATTCATACCAGCCAAACGTTCTTTGATTTTCTCAACATTCGCGTTTGGTTTATCAATTTTGTTTATGGCGAATATAATCGGTACTCCTGCAGCCTGTGCGTGAGAGATTGCCTCTTTCGTCTGTGGCATAATATCATCATCGGCAGCTACCACAATAATTGCGATATCTGTAACCTGAGCTCCACGTGCACGCATGGCGGTAAACGCCTCGTGACCCGGAGTATCTAAAAACGCAATTTTCTGACCATTATCAAGAGTTACCCCATAAGCTCCAATGTGCTGTGTAATTCCTCCAGACTCACCGGCGATAACATTTTCTTTACGAATATAATCCAGTAAAGATGTTTTACCGTGGTCAACGTGACCCATTACGGTTACAATTGGCGCTCTTGTTACTAAGTCTTCTTCTCTGTCTTCTACAACTTCAATTGCTTCTTCAATATCTACTGTAATAAACTCTACATCATAACCAAACTCATCTGCCACGATAGTTAAAGTTTCAGCATCAAGACGCTGGTTCATTGTAACCATGATACCTAAAGACATACAAGTTCCAATTACCTTAGTAATCGGCACATCCATCATGATTGCAATTTCACCTACAGTAACAAATTCAGTAACTTTAATTGTTTTACTTCCTTCGTCAAGAGCTCTTTGCTCATCATCAGATTTCTGACGGTGCGTTTCTCTTTTATCTCTTCTATATTTTGCCGCTTTAGATTTTCCTCCTTTACCCTGAAGTTTTTCAAGAGTTTCTCTAATTTGGTTTTTTACTTCTTCTTCAGTAGGTTCAACTTTAGCCACAATTGCAGGACGGTTTCCTTTTACAAAACCTGGTCTTGCACTTCTGTTAGCATTAAAACCTCCACCACCAGTATTTGGTGTAATTTTATTTGGATTTGGCGTTCCCGGCGCATTTCCTGTCGCAGGTTTTGGCGCACCAGGAGTACCTGGTTTTGGAGCAATTCTTTTACGCTTATTTTTATTTGCGTTATTATTGTTCCCTGTTCCCGGAGCTCCAGGTTTATTTTGAACCGCTTTAGGATCTTCTTTCTTTTTCTTCGGCTTATTAAATTGAGATAAATCAATGGTTTGCCCCGTAAGAGTTGTTCCAGAAAGCTTTTGATATTGAGTAGTAATCGTTTCTTCAGAAGTTGCCGGATCAGTAGACACGATTGGCTCCTGAGCAACTTTAGAAGATTCTGTTTTAACTTCTTTTTTCTCAGTAATAATAGGTTCTTCTTTTTTCGTTTCTGCCACTGGCGCTACTGCAGGTTCAGCTTTTACCGTTTCATTTTGAACTGGTTTTTCTACCTCAACCGGCGTAACCGTTTGTGGTTTTTCTACTTTTGAAGTTTCTTCAGCAGGAGTAACAGCGGGTTTCTTTGGATTTAAGTCAATTTTACCAACTTGTACAGGACCCGAAACAACAGCTCTCGCTTTTATTATTTCTTGTTGTCTCTGACGCTCTTCATCTTGTCTGCGCTTGTCTTCAATTTCTTTTTCACGTTCTACACGTAAAGCTTCTTTTTCTTTTCTTTTCTCTTCTCCAACTTCTTTGGAAGCCTCCTTATTCCCCTTATCGCCCGCAAATTGGCTTTGAAGGATATTAAATTCGCTATCAGAAATTTTAGCATTTGGATTTGCATCAATAGCAATTCCCTTATCCTTTAGATAATCCACAGCTCTTTCTAACGAAATATTTAATTCCCTTAAAACCTTGTTTATTCTTATTACTCTCTCTTCAGACATATAACCTTTTTATTATTACCTTTTTCGTTGTGTTGTTAGAGCAGACATTCAGCTATTGCTTAACTATCAAACTCTTCTTTTAGTATTTTCATAACATCCAGAATCGTTTCCTCTTCCAGATCTGTTCTTCTAACTAAATCTTCTACGTCGTGTTTTAAGATACTTTTTGCAGTATCCAAACCTATTTTTGCAAACTCTTCAATTACCCATTCTTCAATTTCATCTGAAAACTCTGTCAACTCTACATCGTCTTCATCTGCAACAGCACCGGCAACGTCTCCTTCACGGATAACATCTAATTCATAACCTGTCAACTGACCAGCTAATTTAATGTTGTGACCGCCTCTACCAATTGCTTTAGAAACTTCTTCTAATTTCAAGAAAACTTCAGCTCTTTTACTTTCTTCATCAATCTTGATAGAAGAAACTTTTGCAGGGCTTAAGGCTCTTGTTATAAATAATTGAATATTGCTTGTATAATTGATTACATCAATATTTTCATTACCAAGTTCGCGTACAATTCCGTGAATACGGGAACCTTTCATTCCCACACAAGCTCCAACCGGATCAATTCTGTCATCATAAGAATCTACCGCTACTTTTGCTTTTTCACCAGGAATACGAACTACATTTTTAACCGTAATTAAACCGTCAAAAACCTCTGGAATTTCCTGCTCAAATAATTTTTCTAAAAACTTCTCAGAAGTTCTTGACATAATAATCTGAGGTTTATTCCCTTTTAATTCTACGCTTTCAATAATTCCGCGTACATTATCTCCTTTACGGAAAAAATCTGACGGAATTTGTTTTTCTTTTGGAAGAACGATTTCATTTCCTTCATCGTCAACCAGAATAACAACTCTTGGACGCACGTGATGTACTTCAGCTGTATATATATCACCGATAATATCTTTAAATTGCTTGTAAAGATTTGTATTATCGTGTTCGTGAATTTTAGATATTAAATTTTGACGAAGTGCTAAAATAGCTCTTCTTCCTAAATCAATCAATTTTACTTCTTCAGAAACCTCTTCACCAATTTCAAAATCCGCTTCAATCATTCTTGCTTCTGTAAGCGTAATTTCCTCATTTTCAAAATCAAGATCTTCGTCAGCAACAATTACTCTTCTTCTCCATATCTCCATATCACCTTTATCAGGATTAATGATGATGTCGAAGTTATCATCAGAACCGTATTTTTTCTTCAATGCATTTCTAAACACGTCCTCTAAAATTGCCATAAGCGTTACACGATCAATAAGTTTATTATCTTTAAACTCTGAGAATGAATCGATTAATGCTAAATTTTCCATGCGAATTCTTTAAATTAAAATGTTACTGTAACAATTGCCTCTTTAATTTCTGTATAAGGTATTTGTTGCTCTTTTTGAACTGTTTCTTTTCCTTTTCCTATTTTTTTCGGTTCTCTTGATTTCCAAGACAAAATTATAAAAACATCGTTAGCTTCCACTAATTCTGCTTCAATTTTTTCTGTATTTGTAGTAACAATCAACGTTCTACCAATATTTTTTTTATATTGTCTTATCATTTTTAAAGGAGATCCTACTCCAACTGATGCTACTTCAAGCGAAAAATCCTGCTCTTCACGATCCAGATTATTCTCGATTGCCCGACTAATATCGATGCAGTCCTGAAGTGCTACTCCGTTATCTCCGTCTAAACCAACACTAATTTTAAAAGAATCTGAGATGGCCAAATCTATCAAAAAGACTGATGGTTTTTCCAGAAGTGCTTCCGTAATTAATCCGTTTACTTTTTCTTTAAATGTCATAATTTTATAAAAAGAGGGGACACTTAGTCCCCTCATTATTTAGATTTTAATAAATAACAGTGCAAATATAGTGATTTTTTTGTAAATCAAATAAATTGATTGCTCTAAAAATATTTCTTACCTTTATAATAGCGCAAAAACATAGAATTATTCACAATTATAACCTCAAAATCATGAAAAGAATTCTAGTACCTACCGACTTCTCAGAACATGCAGAAGATGCTTTAAAAGTTGCCGCTCAAATAGCAAAAAAGAACGATTCTGAAATTATTCTTCTTCACATGCTTGAATTACCACATCAATCCAATGATGCTATTTTAGGCGGAATCAGCATTCCTGAAACTATGCTTTTCATGAAAAAAGCAAACGAAACTCTTGATGAAGTTGCTTCAAAACCTTATCTGGACGGGATAGCCGTTACTGAAGTTGTTAAAATGGACAAACCCATACACGGCATCACGCAAATCAGTAAGGATTATGACGTCGATTTAATTGTAATGGGATCTCACGGTTCAACAGGTATCGAAGAACTACTAATAGGTTCTAATACTGAAAAAGTGGTACGTAACTCAGAAATTCCTGTTCTGGTTATCAAAAACAACATAACTGATTTTAATGCATCCAACATTGTTTTCGCATCTGATTTCTCAGACGAAGCAAAAAAACCTTTTGAAAAACTTTTAAATTTTACAAAATTATTTGATTCAAAACTACATTTAGTCACTATATGCACGCCAAACAGCTTCAAACCAACACATGTAAGCGAGAAAGCGATGACCAATTTTATTTCTCAATTTAACATCTCCAATTATACAACTCAAATTTACAACGACACGAATATCGAAAAGGGAATTATTAATTTTTCGAATAAAATAAACGCAGACCTAATAGGAATGTGTACGCACGGAAGAACCGGATTTGCCCATTTTTTTAACGGAAGCATAAGCGAAGGTTTAGTCAACCATGCCGTTAGACCTGTTATTACTTTAAAAACGTAAAAATTTAAACGATATTATCTATAAGGCTTCCCTAATTGAGAAGCTTTTTTTTTGAAATCTACCCTAAACACTTTTTAAAATCAACTTGAAAAAATGAGCTATACAACAAAGTCAGTTTGAGCTTTACAACAAAGTCCGCAATGTTGTTAATTTCGAAATTTGTCTAATAATAATTCATAAACAATACAATATGAAAACGATAGACAAAATTTACATTAATGGAGAATTTGTAAAACCTCAGGGAACAGAATATTTTGACCTTATTAGCCCCACAACAAATGAAAAACTGGGAAAAGTTCTTCTGGGAAACACAGAAGACATCCAAAAAGCTATTGAAGCCGCCAAAAATGCTTTTAAATCTTTTTCACAAACAACCGCAAACGAAAGAATTCAATATCTTAAAAATATCAAATCTTCGGTCGAAAAAAGGAAAAATGAATTTATAAATATAATGACAGAAGAATACGGAGGCACATTGCGATTTGCAACTGTAAGTTATGATTATATGCTAAAAAGCTTTGACTCTGCAATTTCCCTCCTTAACAGCTATGAATTCATTAAAACGATGGGTGAATCTGAAGTTCAAATGACACCAATTGGCGTAGTCGGAATAATTATTCCATGGAATTCAAGCAATGGTTTTATATGCAGCAAATTATCTACAGCCATAGCAGCCGGGTGCACATCGGTAATTAAACCAAGCGAAATGAGCGCTCAGCAAACACAACTTATTACAGAATGCCTTCATGAAGCCAATCTCCCAAATGGCATTGTTAATATCGTTAACGGCTTAGGTGAAGTGGTTGGGGCAGAAATAAGCAGAAACCCTGATATTGCAAAAATCTCTTTTACAGGATCCACAATTGTTGGAAAAATTATTGCCAAAGAGGCCGTAAATACAATGAAAAGAGTAACACTGGAACTGGGCGGTAAATCTCCAAATATTATATTAGAAGATGCCGATTTAGAAAAGGCGATTCCACTTGCGATAAGCGCAGCATTTATGAACAGCGGACAAGCCTGCATTGCCGGAACGAGATTACTGATTCCCGAAACTAAGCTGGAAAAAACAAAATTACTTGTCAAAGAAGTTATTTCAAACACTATTGTTGGAGATCCAAAAAACGAAAGCACAGCAGTTGGACCTATGGTAAGCACTAAACAATTCAATCGTGTTCAGGATTACATTCAGACCGGAATTAATGAAGGAGCTGAAATTCTGACCGGCGGACCAGGAAAACCCAAGGGATTGGAAAAAGGAAATTTTGTTAAGCCGACCGTTTTTATTCATGTAAATAATCAGATGCGAATTGCGCGAGAAGAAATTTTTGGTCCCGTTTTATCTATTATCACCTATAAAACAGAAGAAGAAGCAATTGAGATTGCCAACGACACCTCTTACGGCTTACAAGCCTATGTAAGCTCGTCAGACTCTAAACGAGCATATCGCGTGGCTTCTCGACTTAATGCAGGACGTGTGCAGATAAATGGAATTGGCCACGACCCGATGGCACCTTTCGGAGGATTTAAACAATCCGGAATTGGCAGGGAATTTGGAACTTTAGGATTGGAAGCCTATATGGAACCAAAAGCTTTAATTCAACAAAAATAATTTTTAAAGATCCGGAAATCCAAACAAAAAGATTATCCGGATCTTTTTGTAATTTTACAATATGAGCACAAAGACGGTAAAACCAAAAATACTGTATTCCTGTTATTATTCCCGAAGTCGCGAAGGAGAACATTTTATACCCGAACATGTCTTCAGTTATCAGATTTCAGGCGATATGATTGCCTCAGATACTAAAAACACTTTTTATTCCAAGGAGGGCGATTTTCGCTTTAGCAGAAGAAATCATTTAGCAAAATTTACTAAAATTCCGCCTGAAGGAGGAGAATTTAAAACCATTTCTCTATACCTGGATCAGGAAATTCTTCTGGAAGTAAGCAGAGAATACAATTTAATAGCCGATAAAAAAGTGGACTCTGATGCTATGCTTACTTTAAAACCGCATCCACTCTATAAATCTTTTATGGAATCACTACTCTCCTATCTGGAAGTTGAACAGGAAAACAATGAAACTTTATTTAATTTAAAAATTAAGGAAGCCATTCATCTTCTGTTAAAATTAAACCCAGAATTGAAAGATATTTTATTTGATTTTAATGAACCCGGCAAAATTGATCTTGAAGCATTTATGAATAAGAATTTCCATTTTAATGTTCAAATGCATCGATTTGCGTATCTAACCGGCCGTAGCTTAGCAACTTTTAAAAGAGATTTTCAAAAAACATTTGATCAGGCGCCCGGAAAATGGTTACTAAACAAAAGACTTCAGGAAGCTTATTACTTAATCACGCAGGGCAAATCTCCATCTGAAGTATATATTGGAGTAGGTTTTGAAGATTTGTCGCATTTCTCTTTTTCATTTAAAAAGAAATTCGGAATTGCTCCTTCTTCGCTAAGTCAAAAATAAATCCAATTTTTTTTGCATAAAAAAAGCCTCTCAGATATGAGAGGCTTTTTATGTTGGTCTACTAGGACTCGAACCTAGAAAGACTGCACCAAAAACAGTTGTGTTACCATTACACCATAGACCAGCAGTGCTGTTAAGCGGGTGCAAAATTAAAACTTTATTTAATTTATGCAAATTTTAAATAGTTTTTTTTGCATAAAAAAAGCCTCTCATTTCTGAGAGGCTTTATGTTGGTCTACTAGGACTCGAACCTAGAAAGACTGCACCAAAAACAGTTGTGTTACCATTACACCATAGACCAGCAGTGCTGTTAAGCGAGTGCAAATTTAAGGCTTTATTTAGTTTACACAAACTTTTTGATCAAAAAAAATGATTTTTTTTTGGTTTTTTGATTTTAAAACTCCCGTTGATAAGCAAAGAGTCTCATATACAATATATTACTTTGAAAAGATAGTTTTGCAGAATTTTATGTTAATGCTCGTTTCTTTAAATAAAAAAACATTTTCTTTGTAGGATAGTAAATATTCAATTTTTTAACACCTAAATATGGCACAATTCAATTTCAATAAATGGAATACAATTATTGGTTGGTTTGCATTTGCAATCGCTTTAATCACTTACACTTTAACTGTTGAACCTACAATGAGCTTTTGGGATTGCGGAGAGTATATTGCTACCGCAGCAAAACTGGAAGTAGGTCACCCACCGGGAGCTCCTCTTTACCAAATGATGGGTGCTTTCTTCGCGATGTTTGCGACAGATGCGCAACACGTAGCACTGATGGTTAATATGATGTCGGTTTTCTCTAGTGCATTTACCATATTATTTATGTTCTGGTCATCTTCTATGATCCTAAAAAAGATTGTAGCGCGTTTTGCAGAGATTGACCAAAACAATTCTATTGTTATTTTAGGAGGTTCTTTTGTAGGAGCTTTGGCTTACACTTTTTCAGACAGTTTTTGGTTTAATGCTGTTGAAGCAGAAGTTTATGCAATGGCTTCCTTATTAATTGCGTTGCTTTTCTGGCTTGGTCTGCGTTGGGAACAGGATATGGACCAACCTAAAGGAAACAAATGGCTTTTAATTATTTCTTTGGTAGTTGGTCTTTCGTTTGGAGTTCACTTCATGGCACTTTTGACCATTCCTTCCATCGGGTTTTTATATTATTTTAAACACTACGAAAAAGTTACCATAAAGAACTTCATTATTGCCAACGTAGTGGTTATCGGAATCTTACTATTTATTTTTAAATTACTTCTTCCATTAACTATGGCATTTTTCGGAAAAACCGAAATCTTCATGGTAAACAGTATGGGACTTCCTTTTAACTCGGGAACTATTTTTGTGGCGTTACTATTTATTGCTTTCTTCTACTTTGGATTAAAATATACCAAACAAAAGGGATTAATATTTTACAACACTATTATATTATGTATCCTGTTCATCCTGATTGGTTTCTCAACCTGGATGATGCTTCCTGTTCGTGCAAATGCGAATACGGTTATTAACGAAAATAAACCTTCGGATGCTACTGAGGTTTTAGCCTATTATAATCGTGAACAATATGGCGTAAACCCTTTATTTTACGGTCCTCAATATACAGAAGTATTTGCGGGACTTGATGCTAAAACACCTTATCTGGACAAAAATCCAAACTACGAAAGAGATTATAAAACTGGTAAATACGTTGTTACCAATAACTATAAAAATGCTGAACAAAATTCTGATGACAATCAGAAAACAATTCTGCCGAGAATGTGGAGTACAGATACGCCACATATTCAGAATTATATCAACTTTACAAATCCTCCAAAATTCAGAATCAATCCAAATCATGATTATGATGAAGATTTGGCCAAATACGGAATTGATGCAAGTCAGTTAAGTGAAGAAGAATATAACAAAGCTACAGCGCAATTACGTAACGAAGTTGAAAAAACAGTTACTGAATTCAGAAAAGCTTTTGCACAGAAACAAATTGACAACGAAGGTTACACTAAATTCTTAAAGAGCTACAGTGATTATTTAATTATTGAAAAACCATCTACAGCGGATAACTTTGGTTTTATGTTTGAATATCAATTCGGTTACATGTACTGGAGGTATTTGATGTGGAACTTTGTCGGACGTCAAAACGATGTACAGGGTAAATACGACAATCTGGACGGAAACTGGATCAGTGGAATCAAACCTTTAGATTCTGTTCATTTAGGTTCTCAGGATAATCTGCCTTCAGATGTTTTAAACAATAAAGGACGAAATGTATATTTTTTCCTTCCTTTTATCTTAGGTTTAATTGGTTTAATGTGGCATGCCAACAAAGACTTAAAGAGTTTTTATGTTCTTTTGGCTTTATTCTTATTTACAGGAATTGCACTAAAAATATATTTGAACGAAAGACCTTTTGAGCCTCGCGAAAGAGATTATGCACTGGTAGGTTCATTTTATGTTTTTGCGATCTGGATAGGATTTGGAGTGTATTCTTTATACGAGAGTATTCAGAAATATGTGGCACCAAAAATTGCAGGGCCAGTTATTATTGCCGGAAGTTTATTGGCTGCTCCTATTTTAATGGCCTCTCAAAACTGGGATGATCATGACAGATCAGGTAAATATACAGCTGTTGCAATGGCTAAAGCCTATTTAAGTTCTTGTGACAAGGACGCTATCTTGTTTACAATTGGAGATAATGACACCTTCCCTCTCTGGTATGCGCAGGAAATTGAACATTTCAGGACCGATGTCAAGATTGTCAACACGAGTTTATTTATGACAGACTGGTACATCGATCAAATGAAAGCGAAATCATACGAGTCGAACCCACTTCCAATTTCTTTTACACACGATCAGTACGTGGGAGATAAATTGGATTATACAGTCTATATTCAAAAAATAGATACGCGTTGGAATATTACCGATTTTATCGATTTCATTAAAAACCCTAAATCAACTGTTGGTTTACAAAACGGACAAACCATTCATTTTTATCCAACAAATAAAATCAGAGTAAATGTTGACAAAAATGCCATCATCAAAAACAAAGTTGTCAATCCGAAATACAATGATTCTATTGTTCCTTATTTAGACATCGATATAAAAGGAGGCGCTTTATACAAAAACCGTTTAATGATGCTCGACATTCTGGCTAATAACAATTGGAAAAGACCTATTTATTTTAGTGGCGGAGCTTTTGACGATGAAGATTATTTATGGCTGAAAGATTATTTGCAGCTGGACGGAATGGTGTACAAATTGGTTCCTGTAAAAACAACGTCAAGCAAAGACGGAGGACCATTAGACATGGGACAGATCGATGCTGATAAAATGTATAATATTGTTATGAAATGGGATTGGGGCAACAGTGACAGCGAAAAAATCTATCATGACCCTGAAACCAGAAGAAACAGTATTACATACCGCACTAATCTTTCGAGATTAATGGATCAGCTTATCGCTGAAGGTAAAATTGACAAAGCCAAAAACGTGATTAATCTGGCTGTAACCAAATTACCTTTAGACAAATTTGGCTACTACTCTTTAGTTGAAGCTTTTGGAGATGGATATTACAGAGTTGGTGAAAAGGCGAAAGCTCAGGATCTTTTAAATAAATTAGTGCAGAAATATAAAGAAAATCTAAACTATTACAGCACATTACCACCATCTGATCAGACTGATATTGCGATGGATATTGTGACTGATATTGAACGATACAGAAGTTTGCTGCATGTAATGTTAAAAAATAAAGACAATGCTTTTTACAACCAACACAAAACAACATTTAATACTTATGTAAATATGTTTGAGCGTTTTGGACGTGAAAAAGAATAATATACGAAAATCTTAACAATTAAAAAAATGCAGCGCTGTTTGATAAATAGCGCTGCATTTTTTAATTTTACTTATAATATAAATTCGATTCAGTATGAGCTTTTATTGGGTAAAAACGAATGCATTTATAAAAAAGGTGTTTTCTAAATATTGCTGGGACATTCCTAACAATGAAAAGAAAATATACCTGACTTTTGATGATGGTCCTACTCCCGAAATTACAGACTGGGTTTTATCTGAACTAAAAAAGTTTGATGCAAAAGCTACTTTTTTCTGCATTGGCAAAAACATTAAAGCCAACCTTACTTTATTTGAAAAATTAATCACCGAAGGTCATTCGATCGGAAACCATACTATGAATCATGTAAACGGTTGGAAAATCCATACGAACGATTATATCGAAAATGTAAAAAACTGCGCAGAAATTCTTGAAGAGCAGAAAAGAAATCAGAATCGTTTACTATTTCGTCCTCCTTATGGGAAAATCAAAAAAGCACAATCTAAAATTCTTAGGAAACTGGGCTATAAAATTGTAATGTGGGATGTTTTAAGTGCAGATTTTGATCAGAGTATTACTCCTGAAAAATGTCTTGAGAATGTCACAAAAAATGTAAAATCCGGAAGCGTAATTGTTTTTCATGACAGTATAAAAGCTTCACCAAATTTAAGATTTGCTTTACCGCGAACACTGCATTTTTTAAAAGAAAACGGGTATAAGTTTGATATTATTCACTAAATAACATCAGAAAGAAGTTTTTTAGACGCTGAATTGATCCTGCACAATTCCGATAATAGTATTGGCATCCAGTTCTCCGGATTGTCTCCAGATCATTTGTCCTTCCTTATAAATCATTAATGTTGGAAGTCCTTTTATACGAAGTGCTTCTGCGAGTTCCTGATTCTTATCTACATCTATTTTGATTACTTTGGCTTTATCACCAAGCGCAGCAGCAACATCCTTAATTACAGGATGCATAGAAACTGACGATTCATTCCAATCTGTGTAAAAATCAATTAACACTGGAACCTGAGCATTTATTAGTTCTCCAAATTTTGACATAAAACCAAAAATTTAAGTTTCTTAATCTATTAATAGAAATAAATATAATACAAATTTAGCACTTTTCACGAATTAAGCGACATTAGTGCCTTTTTTTAGTTGGATAACCGTAATTTCAGGCATAATTCCAACCCTTCCAGGATAGGCATGAAAACCAAAGCCACGGTTTACATAAACGTATCTTCCGAGGTTTTCGTACAATCCTGCCCATTGTTTATAAATGTATTGTGCCAGACTCCATTTGAAATATCCCGGAATTTCAATTCCGAATTGCATCCCGTGCGTGTGTCCTGAAAATGTCAGATGAAAATTTTTAGGATGCGATTTAATTTCAGCATCCCAATGGCTTGGGTCGTGGCTCATTAAAATTTTAAAATCCTCTTTATGAAGATTTTCTGAGGCCTTGTTCAGGTCTCCTGCTTTTTTAAAATTTACACCCCAGTTTTCTACACCAACTAAAGCGATTTTATCATCACCTTTATTAATATAAGTATTCTCATTCAGCATTAATTTAAAACCAATCTGACCATACAGCTTCTTGATTTCCTGAAAGTTTTCGTTTTTTTCTTTCTCAGAAGGCCAGGTTACATATTCGCCATAATCGTGATTTCCCAAAACAGCAAATTTTCCGTATTTATAATCCTTAATACGATTAAAAGTTTCCAGCCACGGATGCATTTCTTTTGCGTGTGTGTTCACAATATCTCCGGTAAACAAAATCAAATCAGATTCCTGCTCATTTATCAAATCAATGGCATAATTTATTTTTTCGTGGTTATCAAAACTCCCACTGTGAACATCTGAAATCTGTGTGATTTTAAACCCGTCGAAAGCGTCGGGAAGATCAGGAAAATAGATTGTCTGTTTGAAAACCTTAAAATTATATTTCCCCTCAAAAATTCCGTAAATCAAAGAAAGAAAAGGAACTGCAGCCAAACCTAATGCAATCTGGCTAATAAATTTTCGCCTGTCGGGCATCATTTCTTTTCTGGGTGTGTTGTAAACAAAATAGTTGACGATACTTGCCCCTATTCTAAAAATATCTTCACCAAACATTACAAGTGTCAGAACAATTTTCGGTACATAAACCAATAACATTAATCCAGTTGTAAACATGAATTGTCTGGTTTGACCAACAGAACGATCTACTTGTGAAAAAGAATATATTATAAAAATTAACAGCAACGCACTTAGAACCTGATAGCTAATTAAGACCCATCTCACTTTGATTAAGGTTCGAAAAGCCTGATAAGAATAGAACTCAATAAATAAGAAAAGAGCGCATAGAATTACAAAACGAAGGATCATTTGTTATAGTTTTAAGCAAAGTAACAAAGATTGCAAATTTTATCTGTTTTTATTATAAAAAATTTAACTCTCTAAAAGTAAAAAGCTGAAAGATGACTCTTTCAGCTTTAATCTACCAACCTTTAAAACTATTATTCCAAGAATAGAATTGCCTTTATTTTGCTTTTGGCGTTTCTGTTTTTGCAGTTTCTGCTTTTTTCTCTGCTTTTGCTTTTTTATGTGCTTTTTTCTCGTGTTTAGTTACCTTAGCTTCTTTTGTTGTTGTCGCTGCTGCCGGAGTGGTTTGCGCGTTTACCATTGAGAATGTTCCTAAAACTGCTACCGCTAAAATTGCTAATTTTTTCATGACTTTAATTTTTTTGATTGTTGTTATTTCATTTTTATAAGTCAAAGATATAACTGGGAAATGAAGACAAAATGAAGATAAAGTCTTACAATAAATTTTAACTTTAAATTGGCTTTTCAAACAATAAAGTAAAGGTTGTCCCTTCATTTAAAACCGATTTCACTTTAATGACAATATGATGAAATGACGCAATACTTTGAGCAATCGCAAGTCCCAAACCCTGACCTTCCTGGTCGGAACTAATTCTTGCAAATCTGCTGAATATTTTTTCGGTCTGCGACTCCTCCATTCCTATTCCGGAATCTTTTACAGTAATAAAATAACAGTCATCTGTAAAACCGTCTTCTATCATAATACTACCTCCGTGCTTATTGTACTTTATGGCGTTGGTCACCAAATTATAAATAAGAATATGAATTAAGGTTTTGTTACCTTTAAAAGCAAAATTATTTGTCGTCTGATTGATAAAACTAATTTTTCTATCCTCCATACGATCCTGAAGATCTTCCTGCAAATCTGAAACTATCTCACGGAGATTTATCTCTTCATTGGCTTCATATTGATTGTTATCAATTCGGGAAATCAGCAATAAATTATTTATGATTTTTTTGAGCATATCCAGCGTCTTTAACGAGCCTGCAATTTTATCGATTGCATTATCATTCAAAGATTCATTTTGCAGCAAATTTTCAAGTTTGTTTTTTAGAAGTGCAATTGGAGTTAAAAGTTCGTGCGAAACATTAGAAATAAACTGTTTTTCTTTTTTGAAAACTTCAGAAATCCTGTCCATCATTTGATTTAAAACAGAATCAAGCTCTCTAAAATCTCTGGAAACAGCATTTATTGGCGTATGATCAAAAGCATCCGGTTCGTTTACACGTCTTATTTTAGTATCGATGATTTTGTAGAAAGGTTTAAGAAGGTATTCAATATAAAAAGTATCAGCCAAAAAAGTAATAAAGAGAATCACAACAAAAACAATAATAATAAAAAAGCGAATTACAAAAGTGAGATCATTGACTTCGCTTAGACTACTACCTATTTCCAGCTGATAATCTTCTCCCTGATAAGTAAAATGATGCTGCAGGATTCGGTATTCATTTTCTTCTCCCTCGATATTTCTTAATTCATTAGTAAAAGTTGTCTTTTTATGGCGAGGTTTTACAGGCACTCTCGACAAGACTAAAAATTCGCTGTGAAGTGTCGAAAACTCGGAAAAAGTCTCTGCAGAATCATCTTGGTTTTCAAGAAAATCATTAATCTCTTCCTGATTAAGATGCTCTATAAATTTCTTCTTTTTCTCCAGCAGCGTATTATTAATATGATTATAAACCACATTTTCTACCAGAATAGGAAGCATCAGCCATAAAATTAAAATCACCAACAATCTTGTCAGTGCATTAAATATGGCCAATTGATGTTTTATTTTCACAAGAATTGATTTATTCGTTTATACGATATCCCACATTTCGAACAGTTTCAAACCAGTCAATCGGTGCATGTTTGTCTAATTTTTTTCTAAGATTCCGAACATGAACGTCAATAAAATTAGAATCTGAGTTTACTTCTAAAATATCTCCCCAAATGTGTTCTGTTAACTGAAGACGTGTAATTACGCGATTTTTATTCAAAACCAAATATTGAAAAATATCAAATTCCTTTTTGGTTAAACTGATGGGCTGCTCATTACAACTCACTTTATAGTCCTGCAGCTGAAGGACAAAATTATGAATCGAAAGATTATTTAAAGTAAAACCGTGTATCCTGCGGATAACAGCAAATAATCTGGCACTCAATTCTGTTAATGCAAAAGGTTTAGTCAGATAATCATCAGCACCCAGATGAAGTCCGTTAATCCGGTCATCCAGTTCGCCCCTGGCCGTTAAAACAATAACTGCCATTTTTGATTTAGTTTTTCTTACAGTTTTCAAAACCTCGAAACCATCACCGTCAGGAAGACCTAAATCCAAAAGCATTGCATCATAATCATTGCTGCTAAACTCTTCTAAGGCAGCCGCACAAGAATGGGCAATCTTGCAAATATATCCGGTATTACATAAAAAATCATAAACTTCTGAGGCAATTTCCCGGTTGTCTTCTACAATTAAAATATTCATAAACAAATTTGTTTTGCACGATTAAAATTAGTCATTTATAAAAAACCAAATAAAGCATTATTAAAACATTAACGAAAAAAGCTGACAAATTTCTTTATCAGCTTTACCATCTTCATTCATCATAATTACTATTCCTGTTTTGTTTCCTTACAATGCTTCGAAAACAAAACAAAAACAACATTATTTCTTCATTTTTGGAGTTTCTGTTTTAGAAGCTTCGCTTTTTTCTGCTTTTGTTTTTTTATCCGTTTTGTGTTTGGGATGTTTTGTCGCTTTTACTTCTTTAGCCGGAGTTTCTTTTCCATTTTTCGCAGGAAATGCCTGAACCATCGCACTTGTTCATAAAACTGCCACCAGTACCATCAATAAATTTCTCATGATTTCTAAGTATTTGAATTAATAATATTTTATTTTACAGATCAAAATTAGCTTCTGAAAATGAAGAAAAAATGAAGAATTGCCTCATAAAAACATTTTAACCTGATATTAACATCATGTGTTTTTCCTATTATTTAAGTAATGCAGGTCTTGCAAAATTCTCAAAGCAAACAAAATATTTTAGACACACTGCTATTCGCTTCAACAAAAATGAACTGATATAACTTATATGGTTCAAATACCATTCAACAAATTAATTTCGAAAACTGCTTCGCTTTTTAAAACCCAATTGACTATTTTTACAGACTAAATTTTTTAATATGTCGACTCAAAAACGCCTTTTTCTTTTAGATGCTTACGCCTTAATATTTCGTGGTTATTATGCTTTTATAAAAAACCCGAGAATTAACTCTAAAGGAATGGATACTTCTGCCATTATGGGATTTATGAATTCTCTTTTGGATGTTATTAAAAGAGAAAAACCAGACCATCTGGCTGTTGCTTTTGATAAAGAAGGAAGCCAGGTAAGAACCGAAATGTTTGCAGATTACAAAGCAAACCGCGATGCGACTCCCGAAGCTATTAAAATTGCTATACCTTATATACAGGATTTACTTAGAGCTATGCATATTCCGATTATCGAAATCGCAGGCTGCGAAGCCGACGATTTGATTGGAACAATTGCCAAACAAGCCGAAAAACAGAATTATAAGGTCTTTATGGTAACTCCCGACAAGGACTTTGCCCAGTTGGTTTCTGATAACATTTTTATGTACAAGCCTGCACGTATGGGCAACGGAATCGAAATCTGGGGAATTCCCGAAGTTCTGGCAAAATTTGAAGTGGAAAGACCGGAACAGGTAATTGATTTTCTGGGTATGATGGGTGATGCTGTTGATAATATTCCGGGATTACCGGGAGTTGGAGAAGTTACAGCCAAAAAATTCCTGAAAGAATTTGGTACGATGGAAAACCTTTTGGACAATACGCATTTACTAAAAGGTAAAATGAAAGAAAATATCGAAGCCAATAAAGACAAAGGTATTTTATCTAAAAAACTAGCTACAATTATCTGCGACTGTGATGTTACTTTTAATGAAGATGATTATGCACTTTCGCGTCCTGATATTGAAAAAACAGATGCTATTTTTCAGGAATTGGAATTTAGAAGAATGGCAGAGCAGTTTGATAATTTGTTTAAAGTAGGCGGCGGAAATGAACTAAACAATGCCAACACAGCTTCAGACGCTAAATTATATAAAAAACCGCAGCCTAAAAATGACGATCAGTTTGATTTGTTTGGAGGCGGAAATACTTCTGACGAAAATGCAGACGCAAGAACTTCATTTTACAGCACTTTAGAAACTACCGAACATTCTTACCAGACGGTTCAGGGCGATTTGGGAATAAAATTGTTACTGCAAAATTTAGAAAAACAACCTGCCGTATGCTTTGATACCGAAACAACAGGAATCGACGCCCTGCACGCAGAATTGGTTGGTTTGTCTTTTGCTTACGAAAAAGGAAAAGCATTTTATGTACCGTTTCCGGAAAATCAGGAAGAAGCTCAAATTCTGATTAATAAATTTGTTCCGTTTTTTGAAAATGAAAACATTGAAAAAATTGGACAAAATTTAAAATACGATTTAAAAATCCTTTCCAATTATGGCGTTACCGTAAAAGGAAAGCTTTTTGATACCATGATTGCACATTATCTGATTAATCCGGACATGCGTCATAATATGGATATTCTGGCTGAAACATATTTGAAATATTCTCCAAAATCTATTGAAACTTTAATTGGTAAAAAGGGAAAAAATCAGCTTAATATGCGCGATGTTCCTTTAGAAGATATTAAAGAATATGCGGCAGAAGACGCTGATATTACTTTACAGTTAAAAGAAATATTTACAGCCGAATTGGACAAAACCGAAACTAAAAAGTTATTTGATGAAATCGAAATTCCTTTGGTAAGTGTTTTGGCCGATATGGAAACAGAAGGAATTCGTCTGGATGTAGATTTCTTAAGTATAATGTCTAAAGAAATGGAAGTAGAAATCAAATCTTTAGAGCAGCAAATTTACGAAACTGCCGGCGAAACCTTTAATCTGGCTTCTCCAAAACAACTGGGAGATATTTTATTTGATAAAATGAAAATTGGAGGTGTCAAACAAAAGAAAACCAAAACCGGACAATATGCAACAGGCGAAGAAGTTTTGACTTATTTGGCCAATGACAATCCGATTGTAAAACAAATTCTGGACTGGCGCCAAATGGTAAAGTTACAAAGTACTTATATTCTGGCTTTGCCGGAACAGGTTGATAAAAAGACTTTACGCGTACACACCGATTATATGCAGACCGTTGCCGCAACCGGCCGTTTGAGTTCTAATAATCCGAACTTGCAGAACATTCCGATTCGTACCCAAAGAGGGCGTCAGATTCGTAAAGCTTTTGTGGCGCGCGATGAAAACCACACTTTAATTTCTGCCGATTACTCGCAGATTGAACTTAGAATTATTGCCGCTTTAAGCGGAGAAGAAAATATGATTGCCGCTTTCCAAAACGGAGAAGACATTCACAGGGCAACAGCTGCAAAAGTTTTTGATGTAGCGCTGGAAGAAGTTTCCCGTGAACAAAGAAGTAATGCCAAAACCGTAAACTTCGGAATTATATATGGTGTTTCTGCTTTCGGATTGAGCAATCAGACGTCTTTATCCCGTGGTGAAAGTGCGGCTTTGATCGATGCATATTACAAAACCTATCCAAGATTGCGCTCTTATATTAATGACCAGGTTGAATTTGCGCGCGAAAACGGTTACGTACAAACTATTTTAGGTCGCCGTCGTTATTTAAAAGACATCAATTCGGCCAATGCAGTTGTAAGAAGTGCTGCCGAACGAAATGCCGTAAACGCACCAATTCAGGGAAGTGCTGCAGACGTGATTAAAATTGCAATGATCAACATTCATAAAAAATTAAAAGAAGAAAACTGGAAATCCAGAATGTTACTGCAAGTACATGATGAGCTTGTTTTCGATGTTCACAACGATGAACTCGAAAAAATCCAGCCAATGATCAAACACGAAATGGAAAATGCTTTTAAAATGTCGGTTCCTTTGGAAGTTGAATTAGGAATGGGGAATGACTGGCTGGCTGCGCATTAATTTAATTTTAGATTTCAGATTGTTGATTTTATTTTTAAACAATGAAAAAAGTTTTTTTGTTTCTAATGCTCTTTTATTCTGTCCTTACATTTTGTCAGGAAAAAACATATTATCTGGAAGGAACTCTTGGAAAAAGCAAAATTTTTATGAGCGTTCAGTTTTATAAGTCGGATAACGAAACTCACATAAATTCAGTTTATTTTTATCAAAATTCATTAAAAGATATCAAGCTGGAAGGAAAAACAAAAGACAGTGATAATTTTAGTTTTTATTTTAAACCTAATGAAACTGTTCTGGAAAAGTTCTACCTAAAAAAATCAGGTAATAATTTCGATGGTTTTTGGTACGATGCAAAAAACAAACAATTACCCGTTCATCTTGAACCTGTTAATTTTGCCAATTACAAATCCAATATTAAAATTAGGTTTGATGATGAAAAACTGAATCTTATAAAATATAAATTTCTTGAATTTAAGAAAACAAAAACAACTACTTACAAAAATAAAGAATTTGTTTGGTATTCTGAAAAGCACTGTAAATCAGATTTCTTTAGACTTGGAAATAATTTCTCAGAGAAAAACAAAAATCTTGTTAATCCGGTTTTAGAGGAAATTCATGTTCAAAATACATTAAGCCAGCTTGGGTGTTCTTCCAGCTTTCAATATAGTAATGGTGATGGAATTGAAGAAAGTACATCTATTAATTTTCTAAATCAAAACTTATTGGGGTTTGCCATTGCAAGTTTTTGGGATTGTGGAGGCGCTCATCCTGATCAGGGCAGCAGCGGTTATTTAATTGATTTAAATAATGGAAAAAATTATGAAATTGATGAAGTACTCGCATTTGACAAAAGTGTTATTGTAGAAAATAAAAACAACTTTTCTGCTTTTTCTAAATATAGAAATGATTATTTTTCTCCTAAACTTGTTGAAGTTCTCACTTCCATACATCATTTTGTTAAACCTACAGATGAAAACGATCCCTGCGATTATACTAACACAGAATATTGGGATTTCCCGTCCTGGAACTATACAGAAAAAGGAATTCAATTTACACCGATATTTTATAGAGCAGCAAGATCTTGTGAAGAGCCCTTTCTCGTTCCTTTTGAAAAATTGAAAAAATACAGGAATCCAAAATTCCCTTACGAGTTAAACTAAAAAAAAATCCATTCAATAGAATGGATTTTTTTGTCTTATTTTTTTCTCGTAGATTCTCTTTCTTTCAATTTCGTCTTAATTACGATTGTCTCATATTCTGAAACCGTACCTTCCGGTTCTTCCAATCTTTCGATTAACCTTTTAGCAGCCACTTCTCCAATTTCAACACCATGCTGACTTACTGTTGTCAGACTAGGCGACAAACGTCTTGAAGCTAAAATTCCATCAGCAAAACCAATGATTGAAATATCTTCCGGAACTCTGAATCCTTTTTTCAGGCTTACTCTTAAAGCTGCAACCGAATCATTTTCATCCAAAGCAAAAATTCCGTCAACCTTTTCATCCAAAATGCCGTCAATCCTGCTTTTCATATCTTCTTCAGAATCGGTACGTAGAATAATTTTTTCGTTTACCGGAATATTATTGTCTTTTAAAGCTTTCAGATAACCATCGGCTCTTAATTTTCCGATACTTAAATTATCGACAGAAGAAATCAAAGCAATATTTTTACATCCTAAATCAATTAAATGCTGCGTTGAATTTAGAGCAGAATCAAAATCGTCTACTACTACTTTATCACATTCTACTTCATCGGCAATTCGGTCAAACATTACAATCGGTGTTCCGTCATTTATAATTTCAGAGAAATGATTGTAATCCTGAAGTTTTTGAGCTTCTTCAGAAACAGACAATATAAAACCGTCAATTGTACCGTTGCTCAGCATTTCAAGTGTGTGCACTTCTTTTTCTAAAGATTCGTTAGAAATACACGTAATTACATTATATCCTTTTTTATCGGCTACTTTTTCGATACCGCTAAAAACTTTCGCAAAGAAAGAATTTAGAATGTTAGGAATAATCACACCAATCGTTTTGGTTTTACGGTTTTTTAAATTCAGACCAATAACATTCGGCTTATAATTTTTGAGTTTGGCATACTCCTTAATCTTCACTTTAGTTTGTTCACTTATTTCAGGGCTGTCGTTTAACGCCTTAGAAACGGTCGAAACAGAAACACCAAGTTCTTTCGCAATTTGTTTTAGAGTTGCTTTAGCTTTCATTTAAAAATAGTTTTTAACGTAATTGATACAAATATAGTAGAATTACCGAAAATAAAACAAAAAACAAGCAGTTCATCTCGAAATCACTGAAATTGTTATAAAGGAAAAATAAAAAATGTTAAAGTTTAAAACCGTATCTCTAAAAATTTCGTTAATAAGTTAAGACCAATGTTATTAACCTTATAAAAAAACTATTATTATGAAAAACGAAGTTAAAATTCATGAAGTTGACCCTTCACTGAATAGCAGAAGGAGCTTTCTTAAGCTCAGTGGATTAACATTAGTGACCACAGGTTTGGTCTTAGCTGGCTGCAGCGACAATGATAATGATGATAATATGGAAGACACCTCACTGCCGGGAGTGCGAAATGGCGTTTTTGATTTAGGTTCCGGAGACTTTGGTGTTCTGACCTATGCATACGCGCTGGAGCAATTGGAAGCGGACTTTTATACAAAAGTAGTAAACGGAAGTATGTTTAATACTGCCTTTAGTTCTTTGGAAAGAGAAGTTTTAACAGATTTGTACCATCACGAAGTTGTTCACAGAGATTTTTTCAAAGCTGCATTAAGCGGAGCACTTCCAAATCCGAGCACACAATTACTCCCTACGCTTGCCTTTAATTATGGCAATTTAAATTTTAACAACCGTACCGAAGTTCTTGCTACTGCGAAAGCATTAGAAGATACCGGAGTTGCTGCTTATAACGGAGCCGGAAAATTAATCAAATCTGCTGATTACCTTTTATTAGCAGGAAAAATTGTTTCGGTAGAGGCCAGACATGCTTCTGCAATCAGAAGTTTGATTAATCCGAATTCCAAAGATTTTGCCGGAGATGATATCGTAAACATGTCAACAGGATTAGACGACGCAAAAGACCCGTCTAAAATCCTGCCAATTGCTGCCAATTTTATCACTACAAAATTTACAGCCAAATACTTACCTTAATCTAACCTGTTAAAACTTAGAAATTATGAACATTTTAAAATTTATAGAATCCTTTACTGATGACAATTTAATGAATAGTACTGGCTCAAGAAGAGACAGTTTTTCTCAGTTTGGTACCCTTGGAAAAAATTTAGCAATGGCATCGATCCCATTCGGATTATCGGCTTTAACGAATAAAGCTTTTGCTAAAGACATTACAGCAACACCGGCAACTCCAATTGGAGCATTGCAATTTGCATTGACATTAGAATATCTTGAAAATGAATTTTACGCCATGGCGCTGGATTCTGGTGTAATTCCGGCTTCTGAAAATGGCGGACGCGATCTTAAAGTATTCCAGCAAATAGCAGATCATGAAGCAGACCACGTAAAATTCTTAATCGCAGGACTGGGCGGAACAGCAAGTGCTAACTTTGTTCCTAAACCTACGTTTGATTTTACTGTTGGAGGTGCTTTTGATCCTTTTAATGACTACCCTACCTTTTTAGCTTTAGCGCAAGCTTTTGAAGATACCGGCGTACGTGCTTATAAAGGACAGGCGGCTAATTTAATAACAACCCCAGATTTATTAACAGCAGCATTGCAAATACACTCGGTAGAAGCGCGTCATGCATCTGAAGTGCGTCGTTTGCGAGGTTTAAAAGGATGGATCTCTAACGCAGAAAGAGGCGCAGGCATGCCTTCTGCCACGCAGGCAGTTTATGACGGTGAAGGCGTAACGGTACAGGCAGGTTTTAATACTGCTTCCGCATTTGGAGCTGCCGCAGGATCAGAAGCTTATGATGAACCACTAACAACTCAACAGGTTGTTGATATTGCTAATATATTTATTGTATAATACCTTTTTATAAAATAAATTTGCCGTCTCTGCGATAAAACAGAGACGGTTTTTTTATGACCGATTATTTCAAAAACTGAGTGCCTGATTTTCAGCCAATAAAATATTCTTTCAGGTATTTGGTTTTAAAATAATTAATTGTACTTTTGCATCCCCTTTATTGGGGATGGAATGTTTAATTAAAATAATATTATGGACGCATTAAGCTACAAAACAGTTTCAGCAAACAAAGGCACTGTAACTAAAGAGTGGATTGTTGTTGACGCTGATGGTCATAACTTAGGACGTCTTGCATCTAAGGTCGCTATGATCTTAAGAGGTAAGTACAAGCCAAGTTACACACCGCACGTTGACTGTGGAGATAACGTAATTGTTATCAACTCAGAAAAAATTAACCTTACAGGTACAAAATTGAATGACAAAATTTACATGCGTCATACAGGTTACCCAGGAGGACAAAGAACTTTAACTGCTAAAGTATTGCAAGCAAAAAACCCTGCATTATTAGTAGAAAAAGCGGTAAAAGGAATGTTACCTAAAAACAAATTAGGAGCTGAACTTTTTAGAAATCTAAATGTTGTTGTAGGTGCTGAGCATACTCACGGAGCTCAAAAACCTAGAACTGTTAACCTTAACGATCTTAAGTAATGGGAGTTATTCACAAAATCGGTAGAAGAAAAACCGCTGTTGCACGTGTATACGTTTCTGAAGGAACAGGAAATATCACTGTAAACAAAAAAGAATTCGCAACTTACTTTCCAACTGCAACTTTACAGTACAAAGTTTTACAACCACTTTCTATGACAGAAAATGCTGGTAACTTTGACGTAAAAGTGAACGTTTACGGAGGTGGTACAACTGGTCAGGCAGAAGCTGTAAGAATGGCATTAGCACGCGTAATGTGTGAAGTTAACGCTGAAAACAGAGCTATCCTTAAACCAGAAGGTTTATTAACAAGAGACCCAAGAATGGTTGAACGTAAGAAATTCGGTCAGAAGAAAGCTCGTAAGAGATTCCAGTTCTCTAAACGTTAATATTACCTGTCTTGTTCAAATGGGACAAGACATACTCAATTATTTATTGAAATTAAAAAACACAGTTATTGTTGCTCTCCTATCGAGGTAGGAAATAGTTTAGCATCTAAATGAAACTGGGATTGAAAGATTAAAAAATTGATTAATTAAAAGATTACATACATTGTATTTTTAAATCTTTAAATTTTTAAATCATTAATCCAAACGGGACATTGCTAATCAACAGAACGTAAACTAGTACAAAAATGGCAAACAAAATAGAAGTTAAAGACTTACTAGAAGCAGGTGTTCACTTTGGACACATGACTAGAAAATGGGATCCGAACATGGCTCCTTACATTTATATGGAACGTAATGGTATTCACATTATCAATCTATATAAAACTGCAGCTAAAATTGAAGAAGCTAATGAAGCTTTGAAAAAAATCGCTGCATCAGGTAGAAAAATTTTATTCGTAGCTACCAAAAAACAAGCTAAAGACATCGTTGCTGAAAAAGCAAAAGCTGCAAACATGCCTTACATCACTGAAAGATGGCCTGGTGGAATGCTAACTAACTTCGTAACAATCAGAAAGGCAGTTAAAAAAATGTCTTCTATTGATAAAATGAAGAAAGATGGTACTTTCATGACACTTTCTAAAAAAGAGCGTTTACAAGTTGATCGTCTTCGTGCTAAATTAGAGAAAAACTTAGGTTCAATCGCTGATATGTCAAGACTACCTGCAGCATTGTTCGTAGTAGATATCAAAGCTGAACACATCGCAATAAAAGAAGCTCAAAAATTAAACATTCCAGTTTTTGCAATGGTTGATACTAATTCTGACCCAAGAGAGGTTGATTACGTGATTCCTGCAAATGATGATGCTTCTAAATCAATTGACAAAATTTTATCTTTAGTAACTGCTGCTGTAATCGACGGTCTTTCTGACAGAGGTTCTGACAAAGAAACTGAAGTTTTTACTGAAGAAGCTGCTGCTGATGCTGCTCCTGCTGTAGAGGCTGCACCAGCTGTTGAAGCTGCTGCTCCTGCAACTGAAGAATAAATAAACTTTTAAATTCCAAATTTTAAATTCCAAAATCCAAGAATAATTAAAAACGTTATGTTGATAATTTATTAAAATTGGAGTTTGGGATTTAAAAGATGGAATTTTTACTTTTAACATTAAAATTCAAAATATTATGGCAACAATTACTGCTGCAGACGTAAATAAATTAAGACAATCTACAGGTGCCGGAATGATGGACTGTAAAAAAGCTTTAGTTGAAGCTGATGGAGATTTCGATAAAGCGATCCAGGTTCTTAGAGAAAAAGGACAAAAAGTTGCTGCTAACCGTTCTGACCGTGAGTCTTCTGAAGGAGCTGCTGTTTCTTTTATCAATGCAGATAATACTAAAGGAGCTATCATCACTTTAAACTGCGAAACAGATTTCGTAGGTAAAAATGAAGCTTTCGTAGCTTTAGCTAAAGCTTTAGTTGAAAAAGCAATCAATTTCTCTTCTAAAGAAGAATTTTTAGCTTCAGATTTCAACGGAATTACTGTTGCTGAAAAATTAATCGAGCAAACTGGTGTAATCGGTGAAAAAATCGAAATCGGTGGTTTCGAAATTTTAGAAGGAGCTTTTGTTGGATCTTACGTTCACGTTAACAAAATTGCTGCTTTAACAGCTATTTCTGCAAAAGTTGACAACGCTGAGACTTTAACAAAAGACATCTCTATGCAAGTTGCTTCTATGGGAGCTGACACATTATCTTACCAAGATTTTGATCCTGCTTTCGTTGAATCTGAACTTGCTGCACGTATCGCTGTAATCGAAAAAGATAATGAAGAAGCTAAACGTTTAGGAAAAACTTTGAAAAATGTTCCTAAATACATTTCTTACTCTCAATTAACTCCGGAAGTTATCAAACAAGCTGAAGAAGATGCTAAAGCTGAATTAAAAGCCGAAGGTAAACCAGAGCAAATTTGGGACAAAATTATTCCTGGAAAAGTACAACGTTTCATCTCTGATAACACTACTTTAGATCAGGAAAAAGCTTTACTAGATCAAAACTTCATCAAAGATGACAGTAAGAAAGTAAGTGATTATGTTAAAGGATTCAATGTTGAAATTACAGGTTTCAAAAGAGTTACTTTAGGTTAATATATTATTATTCAATAGTAAAAAGCGCGAATATTTATCTATTCGCGCTTTTTTTATTTTATTAAAGGCATTAGTTTTCAACAGGGAAATTTCGTGCACGCATTAACGCATCAGACTTTGGAGCATGTCCTCTAAAATTCTCATACATCTGTTCATTATCAATTGTATTTCCAACACTCAGAACTGTGTTATACAAACGACTTGAAATAGTTTTGTCAAATGGTCCGTTTCCTTCTAAAAAAGCTTCATACGCATCTGCATTAATCACATCGGCCCACAAATAACTATAATATCCCGCCGCATATCCGTCACTTGAAAAGATGTGTGCAAATTGTGGAATCCTGTGCCTCATTACAATTTCTGAAGGCATATTAATCTCCTTAAGAACCTGGTCTTCAAAATCATGCGGAACTATTTTATCGGTTGTTAAGTGCAGCTTCATATCAACAAAAGAACTCGAAATCGTTTCAACCGTTGCAAAACCTTCATTAAAATTTGCTGCCAATGCTATTCTTTCCACCAAAGACTGAGACAGAGGCTGGTTTGTTTTATAATGAAGTGCAAACTTATTTAAAACTTCAGGTGTTGCCAGCCAGTGTTCTAATAACTGCGATGGGAATTCTACATAATCGCGTGCAACTGAAGTTCCGGAAAGTGTAGGATAAGTAACATTAGAACATAATCCGTGCAGGGCATGTCCAAATTCGTGAAATAAAGTTGTCGCGTCATCCCACGAAATCAAAGTAGGTTCTTCGTCACTTCCTTTTATAAAATTACAATTGTTGGATACAATTGGGAGCACATTCCCGTTTATTTTCTGCTGATCTCTATGTGAGTTCATCCATGCACCGGATCGCTTCCCTACGCGCGCATAAGGATCAAAATACCATAATCCAATTGGCTCTCCAGTATTTTTATTGTGAACTTCCCAAACCCGCACGTCCTCATGATAGACCGGAATATCAGGTAATTGTTTAAAACCTAAATCAAACAATTCTCCGGCAGTCCAGAACATTGATTCTCGTAAATTTTCTAATTGAAGATAGTTTTTGATTTCGTTTTGATCCAAATCGTATTTTGCTTTTCGTACTTTTTCTGCATAAAAACGATAATCCCACGGTTGAATTTTAAAGCCGCCGTTTTCCTGATCAACGATTTGCTGCATAGCCGCAACATCATTTTTTACTTTATCAACCGCCGGTTTCCAGACGGAGTGCATTAAGTCTAAAGTTTTTTGCGGATCTTTAGCCATTTTGTCTGACAAACTCCACTCGGCAAAATTATTAAAACCTAAAATTTTTGCCTTTTCAGCCCTCAATTCCAAAATAGAGACCAGACTGGCATTTGTATCATTTTGATTTTTATTGTCGCCTCTTTTTATAAAAATTTCAAATGCTTTTTCTCTTAAATTTCGTTGCGTAGAGAATGTTAAAAAAGGTTCAATTGAAGATCTTGTATTTACAATACAACCCAAAACATTCAGATTTCTTTCTTTTGCTTCAGTAATTGCGGCACTTTTAAACGCTTCGGGTAACCCATCAAAATCTGATTCTGATTTTAATTCTAGATACTGATCATTTTCTTCCGCCAGTAATTTTTGACTGAACAATGTAAAAAGTCCGGCAAGTTCCTGATTGATTTGCGCAACTCTGGCTTTATCTTCTTCATTTAATTCTGCACCTTCTTTTACAAAATCAGAATAATAAACCCAAAGCAAACGTTTCTGCTCACTATCTAATTTTTCCTGATCTGCCGTGTATAAAAATTTTATTCTCGAAAACAGTTTTTCATTCTGATACAGTTTATCATTAATAGCGGCTAATTTTGGAGACATTTCTGTATCTACTTCATTAAATTCAGGGCTGCTTAAGTTTGACCTATAAATCCCGTAAACGGCGTGAATTCTGTTCAGTGTTTCTCCCGAAAGTTCCAGTGCCTTAATCGTATTGTCAAATGTTGCGGCTTCCGGATTATTGGCAATGGCAGCAATCTCCTCCAGCTTTTCTTCAATAGCAAATTTAATTGCGGGCTTAAAATCTGAAATTTTATATTTGGTAAAATCCGGAACACCTCCGTAGGGACCCGACCATTCCTGAAGTAACGGATTATCAAAGTTTGTTTGTGTTTTCATAATGAATTCTTTTATTAATGCCCGCAATTCTTAAAATATAAATGCAGCAGAATATCAAAATTAACCAATCAAAAGCAAACTTCATATTGGAACGAATTATAAATTAATCCGGTTACAGGATTTAAAAGAAATAGCCTACTTTTGAATCTCCAAAATACAATACCATGTTTAAAACCCGAAGAGAAATTGTTTTTGTAATTCTGGCAGGAATTTTTATCACCAATGCCGTAGTGGCTGAATTAATTGGAGGAAAACTGATCCAGATTGGACCATTTGTAATGAGTATTGGGATTCTTCCGTGGCCCATCGTTTTTTTAACTACCGATTTAATTAATGAATATTTTGGAGAGAAGGGTGTAAAAAAGCTTTCTTTTATTACAGCTTGTTTAATTGCATATGCTTTCTTAATTTTATTTATGGCTATTGTGATTCCGGCAGCAAAAGGAATTAGCCCTGTAAACGACGAGCAATTTAAGGCCGTTTTCGGTCAGAGTATGTGGATTATAGTAGGAAGTTTGATTGCTTTTATAGCATCTCAGCTTATTGACGTCTGGATATTTTGGTTTTTTAAAAACAGAACGGGAGATAAGAAAATATGGTTACGAACAACCGGATCAACCGTCATATCGCAATTATTTGATTCATTTATTGTTTTAGGAATTGCATTTTGGCTTCCGGGAAAAATTAATTTTAATACCTTTATATCATCTGCTTTAGTGGGGTACACTTTTAAATTAGCCATTGCGATTGTATTAACTCCGGCTATTTATTTTGGTCATCATTTAATAAAAAAATATTTAGAAGGAGATTCTACTAAAAATGAGTAAAAAATTTGGGCCATGAAAACAATTAAATTAATTATTTTATCCTCTCTTTGCTGTTTAGTTTTGAGCTGCGGCAATGAAGAAAAGAAGCCGCCCAAAAAAATCATTGAGTCTGTCAATCAATTGACACCTGCCAGTGTTAAAACAAAAATTTCTTCTCAAAATATCAGTGCACCAAGAGCAATTCAACTTAAAAAGAAAATCGATAAAAAGACAGCATTTGCTGTTAAAAATCCAATTGAACTCCCTCCGATTGTGCAATCTCCACAGGATACAAAATCTGCAGAAACTGAGATAAATAAGGATGCAGGCAAGCAATTAATAAATTTTGTCAATATTAAAAAAATATTAGACAATTGCGAAATAGGACAGACTGTAACCCAAAAACAGCTGACCGAAAATTTTGATATTGCGAAAGAAGCGGTAAAACTGGTTAAAACGGTAACAAAAACAGCAGAAAACGAACTGGCTGTAAAATGGCAGTCTACCTGGTTTGTCGAAAAACTGTCTGATGCCAAACTTGAAGATGGCAAAATGAAAGTTAAATTTAAAGCCAATAAAATGTATCTTTCAGGGAAAGCCATTGGTATAAAATACGAAAGGAAAATTTACAATGATCTCATCATAATTGGCCGTTCGGCTTATATTCCCAGCGTAAAAGGTTATAGTTGGCAAATTGGGAAATAATGGAAAAACCAGATTTAGTAAGATGTGGCTGGTGCACCTCCAGCGATTTGTACAAAAAGTATCATGACGAAGAATGGGGCGTTCCTGTTTATGACGATACTATTTTATTTGAATTCCTAATTTTAGAAACTTTTCAGGCTGGACTAAGCTGGATTACCATTCTAAACAAAAGGGAGAATTTCAGATTGGCTTTTGATTATTTCGATTATAAAAAAATTGCCAATTATTCTGAAGATAAAATCGAAGAATTACTCGAGAACACGGGAATTATTCGAAATAAATTAAAAATTAAAGCCACAATTTCTAATGCTCAGGCTTTTCTCAAAGTTCAGCAGGAATTTGGAACTTTCTCCAGTTATATCTGGAAATTTACAAATGGTAAACCTATTATAAATTCTCCTAAAACTTCAAAAGAGGTTCCTGCCACTACTCCACTTTCAGATGAAATTAGCAAAGATCTGAAAAAAAGAGGATTCAAATTTGTTGGTTCAACCGTTGTCTACGCTCACATGCAGGCGACCGGTATGGTCAACGATCACGCCGAAGATTGCTGGAAGAGAACAAGATAATTTCTTTGTTTCAGGTTTCATGTTCAAAGTTTCAAGTTTCAGGTTTCAGGTTGCATACAAAATGTGATTTATTGCTAAAGTTGCAAAACTTGAAACTTTAAACAAAAATTCCTTATATTTGCTTCACACTTTAGGGGTGTCTGCAACATGCAGGCTGAGATTTTACCCTCTGAACCTGATCTAGTTCATACTAGCGTAGGGAAAAGTAAGATGACTTCTTTGCGCGTCTACGCGTTTTTTGCAGCCATTCCTATTGTGTAACTATACACTAAACTTTAAAGGAATGGAACTAAAAATCAACCAACAAATTAAAAAATTCAATGTTGAATCGCTCAGCGTTCAGTCATTGCTCGATCTCGAAATTCCGAACAAACAAAACGGAATCGCCGTTGCCATCAACAATACTGTTGTTCCAAAAACCAAATGGAACGAGTTCTTCATACAAGAAACTGACGAAATTTTAATTATTTCTGCCACGCAGGGAGGATAAATATTCTCAAATTTTAATTTAAAAATCCAATTTTCATTGTGAATAATCGCAATCACCATCAACCTGAAACTTCAAACCTGAAACAAAAAACTATGACAACAGAAGAACAAATATCCAGAACCCCTTTTCCAAATTCTAAAAAAGTATATATCGACGGTGAAATTCATCCGATTAAAGTAGCTATGCGCGAAATCGTTTTGAGCGACACTAAACTTTCAAATGGAGGAATGGAAAAAAATCCGCCTGTAACTGTTTATGATACTTCTGGCGCTTACACCGATCCCAATATTGAAATTGACATTAGAAAAGGATTGCCACGCTTACGCGAAAAATGGATTCTGGATCGAAACGATGTCGAAATTTTAAATGAAATAACCTCCGATTACGGTCTTAGCCGATTGAAAGATGAAAGCTTAAACCATCTTCGGTTTGAATATTTACATCAGCCTAAGCGTGCTAAAAAAGGGGCCAATGTTACGCAGCTTTATTATGCAAAACAAGGCATTATTACTCCGGAAATGGAATATATCGCCATTCGCGAAAATCAGCGAATCGAGCTTTTAAATGAACAGACCAAAGCGATGCAATGTCAGCATAACGGACATAGTTTTGGCGCCAATACTCCGAAAAGCAAAATAACCCCTGAATTTGTGCGCTCAGAAGTAGCGTGTGGAAGAGCTATAATTCCCAACAACATAAATCATCCGGAGAGCGAACCTATGATTGTGGGTCGAAACTTTCTGGTCAAAATAAATGCAAATATCGGAAACAGTGCCGTAACATCCAGTATTGAAGAAGAAGTTGAAAAAGCTGTCTGGGCCTGCCGTTGGGGTGCCGATACGATTATGGATTTATCTACGGGAAAAAACATCCATGAAACCAGAGAATGGATTATTCGAAATTCGCCGGTTCCAATAGGTACCGTACCAATTTATCAGGCATTGGAAAAAGTAAAAGGAATTGCCGAAGATTTAACATGGGAGGTTTTCCGTGATACTTTGATTGAACAGGCCGAACAAGGAGTTTCCTATTTCACGATTCATGCGGGAGTTTTACTCCGTTATATTCATCTAACTGCCAACCGCGTGACCGGAATTGTGTCGCGAGGTGGTTCTATCATGGCAAAATGGTGTTTATTCCATCATAAGGAAAATTTCCTGTACACGCATTTTGAAGAAATCTGCGAAATCATGAAACAATATGATGTTGCTTTTTCTCTTGGAGATGGTTTACGTCCGGGTTCTATTGCCGATGCCAATGATGCGGCGCAATTTGCGGAATTAGAAACTTTAGGCGAGCTGACTAAAATTGCCTGGAAACACGACGTTCAGGTATTTATTGAAGGTCCCGGGCATGTGCCTATGCATATGATTAAGGAAAATATGGACAAGCAACTAGAGCATTGTCATGAAGCTCCATTTTATACTTTAGGGCCGCTGACTACCGATATTGCACCGGGTTACGATCACATTACATCTGCAATTGGTGCAGCAATGATAGGCTGGTATGGCTGCGCAATGTTGTGTTATGTAACTCCAAAAGAACATCTAGGTCTGCCGAATAAAAAAGATGTAAAAGACGGCGTGATCACTTATAAGATTTCAGCGCATGCAGCAGATTTGGCAAAAGGACATCCGGGAGCGCAATACAGAGACAATGCATTGAGTAAAGCACGATTTGAATTCCGCTGGGAAGATCAGTTTAATTTGGCTTTAGATCCTGATACCGCCAGAGAATTTCATGACGAAACTCTTCCTGCCGATGGTGCCAAAGTGGCTCACTTTTGCTCAATGTGCGGACCAAAATTCTGTTCTATGAAAATATCCCAGGAAATCAGGGATGTCGCTGCAGCGGAAAAAGGAATGCAGGAGAAATCGGAAGAATTTATCGAACAAGGAAAAGAAATTTACATTTAAGATAATATAGAAATAGAATAAAGTAGATATGATTGTAATTACAAATCCTTTTGCGGTTGAAGATGAAATAGAAATTATTCATTCTTTATTTGATGAAGGATTGTCTTTACTTCATATTAGAAAATCAGAATTTTCTAAAATTGAGATGGCTCAATTTCTTCATAAGATAAAATTAGAATTTCGATGTAAATTGGTTTTACACCATTACCATGATTTGGCAGAAGATTTTGGGATTAACCGGCTTCATTTTTCTGAAAAAAATCGGATATCAGCAGATTCTCCGGCAAGATTTTCAAAATCCTACAGGTATTCTACATCTACCCATTCAATTGAAGATTTTAATTCTCTCGCTAATTTTGAATATGCTTTTCTGAGTCCGGTTTTTAAAAGTATTTCTAAAGAAAATTACTATCCCGAAAAAGATCTTTTTGAGGAAGTAAAATCACGGACAAATAGTAACACAAAAGTTGTCGCTCTAGGCGGAATTGATTCGCAAAACCTTCATCAGGTTTTTGAAAATGGTTTTGATGGCGCAGCTCTTTTAGGAAGTATCTGGATGAATAAAAATCCATTAAACCAATTTAAATTATGTCAGAAGATCGCCCTTTCGTACTAACAGTCGCCGGTTTAGATCCGTCTGGCGGAGCTGGAATTTTGGCTGATATCAAAACATTTGAACAGCATAAAGTTTCTGGTTTTGCGGTTTCTACGGCGAATACTATTCAGACCGAAAATCAATTCTATGAAATTCAATGGACAGATCTGAGTTTTGTAATCAGATCGGTTGAAACATTGCTTTTACACTACAAAATTAGTGTTGTGAAAATCGGAATTGTTTCTTCACTACATGATTTAAACCGTATTATTTCAACCATAAAAATGCTTTCTCCCACAACAAAAATTGTCTGGGATCCGGTTCTCAAATCAACAACAAAATTTGAATTTATAAATATTGGAAATCATTCAGATTTAAGCAAATTACTTTCTAAAATCGATTTGATCACACCTAATTATCAGGAAATGCAGGTTCTTTTTCCTGATTTTTTCCTAAATGATAACTTTAGTCAAAGCGAAATTCAAACAAATATTCTTTTAAAAGGCGGTCACAACCCAACAGAACCCGGAACCGATTTCTTGTTTCTAAAAAATGAAGTTCTAAAACTTCTTCCATTAGAAAAAATATGTTCGGAGAAACACGGTTCCGGCTGTGTACTTTCCTCTGCAATTGCGGCCAATTTAGCCTTAAATCAAAGTATAACAACAGCTTGCACAAGTGCTAAAATCTATATCGAAAATTACCTGAGTTCTACAAAAACTTTAATCGGACATCATTATGTATAAAAAACTGCAATATATTTCACAAGGCGACACTATCCAAAAACAATTGGACAATATACATCAGGCACTTGACGCCGGCTGTAACTGGATACAAATGCGATTTAAAAATCAAAACGGCAAAGACACTTTTACATTAGCGGAAGCTGTAAAACCATTATGCGAAAAATATGCTTCAACGTTTATAATAAATGACGACATACATCTCGCCAGAGAAATAGATGCAGATGGTGTTCATTTAGGTTTAACCGATACCAAAATTGACGAAGCAAGATTTTTTCTGGGAAATTCAAAAATCATTGGAGGGACAGCCAACACTTTCGAAGACATCCAGAATCACGTTATAAGTGGTTGTGATTATATTGGCTTAGGACCTTTTCGTTTTACAAATACAAAAGAGAAGCTGAGTCCGATTTTAGGTCTTGCGGGTTATCACGAGATTATTCAAAAGTTAAAAATAAATGCAATTAATGTTCCCGTTTATGCCATTGGCGGAATCACATTACGTGATGTAAGTCCGTTAATGGAAACCGGAATTTTCGGAATTGCCGTTTCCGGAATTATCACAGAAAGCACTGAAAAACAAAAACTGATTCAACAATTAAATGAAAAATTATATGCAGACATCATTGTTTAATATAGGAGACAAAAGCTTCCGATCGAGATTGTTTCTGGGTACCGGAAAATTTGGTTCGAATGCAGAAATGGAAAAAGCCATTTTAGCATCAGAAAGCGAGTTGGTAACTGTTGCTTTAAAAAGAATTGATCTTGAAACCGATACAGATGTTATTTTATCTCATTTAAAACATCCAAATATTAATTTACTACCTAACACATCTGGGGCACGAAATGCCAAAGAAGCTGTTTTTGCAGCGCAATTGGCACGTGAAGCCTTGGAGACTAACTGGGTAAAACTGGAGATTCATCCCGATCCAAAATACTTGATGCCGGATCCTGTTGAAACTTTAAAAGCAACAGAAGAATTAGCAAAATTGGGTTTTATTGTGCTTCCTTATATCCACGCCGATCCCGTATTATGCAAACATTTAGAAAGCGCCGGAACTGCCGCAGTGATGCCGTTGGGCTCGCCAATTGGAAGCAATAAAGGTCTTAAAACAATTGATTTTTTGGAAATTATAATCGAACAAAGCAATGTTCCCGTGATCGTTGACGCCGGAATCGGAGCAGCTTCTGATGCTGCAAAAGCAATGGAAATTGGGGCAGATGCTGTTCTGGTAAATACGGCAATTGCGGTTGCCGGAAATCCGAAATTGATGGCAGAGGCTTTTAGGGAAGCGGTTATTGCGGGGAGGAAAGCTTTTGAAGCGCGGGTTGGTTCTCAACAGAATTATGCTGCTGCTTCCAGCCCTTTGACTTCTTTTTTATATGATTGATTGTTTTATTTAACGCAGATTTTGGCAGATTTAAGCAGATTAATTGTGATTTATTTTTTGATTATTGAAACCAAAACAGAATTATATTAAAATGAAAGAAAATTCTTTAATTTTGTTTGAACTAAAATTAAAGAAAATGACAGAGAATGAAATTTCGTACTTGATACGAGGAGCAATTTTTAAAGTATATAATAATTTAGGTCCTGGTCTGTTTGAATCCGTTTACGAAAGTGCTCTATTTTATGAATTAGAAAAATTGAACTTAAAAATTCAAAAACAAGTTGAAGTAACAATTCCTTATGAGGATATAATATTAGAACCAGCTTTTAGAATTGATATACTGGTAGAAGACAAAGTAATTATAGAATTAAAATCTGTCATGGATCTAACCCCTATACATTACAAACAATTGGAGACCTATTTACGATTAACCAATAGAAGATTAGGCATATTAGTAAACTTCAATACTCTGAATATACTTAATGATATTAAACGGATTGCGAATAAAATCTGATCTTCAAATTAATTAATGATTTTCAATCTGCTTCAATCTGCCCAATCTGCGTGAAAAACAAAAAAAATGAAAACATTTAAATCCATTTTTGAACAATATAGTTGGGATGAAATCCAATCTAAAATATATAAAACCTCATCAAGAGATGTAGAACGATCTTTGGCAAAAACCAAACGAAATCTCGACGATTTTTTGACCTTAATTGCTCCTGCCGCACAAAATTATTTAGAGGAAATGGCGCAAAAATGCCATGAAATCACAAAAAAACGTTTTGGAAAAACAATTCAAATGTACGCGCCGCTTTATTTGAGCAACGAATGTCAAAATATCTGTACCTATTGCGGCTTTAGTCTGGACAATAAAATCAAACGAAAAACACTTTCTGATACCGAAATAAAACTCGAAACTGAAGCTTTAAAAAAGAGCGGATTTGATCATGTTTTACTGGTTACGGGTGAAGCAAATTATACGGTAAATATCAATTATTTTCTAAACGCTATTAATTTAATTAAAGAAGATTTCTCGATTATTTCTGTCGAAGTACAGCCGCTTTCTACTGAAGAATACCAGCGTTTACATGAAGCCGGAGTATATTCTGTTTTGGTTTATCAGGAAACATATCATCAGGAAGTCTATAAAAAATACCACACTAAAGGTAAAAAATCAAATTTTGATAATCGTCTGGAAACTCCTGACCGAATTGGAGATGCCGGAATTCATAAAATTGGTTTAGGCGTTCTCCTAGGATTGGAAGACTGGCGTACAGACAGCTTTTTTAATGCTCTGCATTTAGATTATCTTCAAAAAAAATATTGGCAGACCAAATATTCTGTTTCTTTTCCGCGTCTACGCCCGGCTGAAGGTATTATCGAACCTAATTTCATTATGGACGATAAAGACCTAACACAGTTAATTTGTGCCTATCGTCTGTGGAACGAAGATTTGGAAATTTCCATTTCCACGAGAGAAAATGAAAAATTCAGAGATAATATAATTCCAATTGGTGTTACAAGTATGAGTGCCGGATCTAAAACTAATCCGGGGGGTTACGTTGTTGATCCGCAGTCTTTGGAACAATTTGAAATTAGTGATGAACGGTCTGCGCATGAAATTTCAAAAATTATAAAAAAATCAGGATATGAACCTGTCTGGAAAGACTGGGACAAATCATTTAGTCATTAAATTGGAAAGTCTTAAAGTCTCACACTTTAAGAAATATTTGACATTAATTTTGAATTTTACATTCGTACTTATTATTCACATTTCACAATTCACAATTTACAATTCACAATTTACAATTCAAAAGATGAGCATTATACAAGAATTTCTTCGATACAACAGACAAACTATTCTGCCTGAAATTGGTGATGAAGGACAGGAAAAACTAAAAAATGCGCGGGTTTTGGTTATTGGAGCAGGCGGTTTAGGCTGTCCCGTTTTGCAATATATTGCCACCGCGGGAGTAGGTTTTATCGGAATTATGGATTTTGATGTCATAGAAATCCACAATCTTCATCGACAGATTTTATATACTGAAGACGAAATTGGAAAACCAAAAGCAATTGTCGCAGAAGAGGTAGTTTCAAAACTAAATCCATTAATAAAAGCAGTAGCCATTGAGGAAAAATTGACTGAAGAAAATGCCTCTAAAATCATTCAGCAATATGATATTATTGTAGACGGCTCTGATAATTTTTCGACCCGTTATCTGGTTAATGATGTTTGTGTTGCATTAAAAAAGCCTTTAGTTTACGGCAGTATTTTAAAGTTTGAAGGTCAGATTGCTGTTTTTAACTCTGACGGAAATAAAAATCTAAGGGATTTATTTCCGGAAATGCCAGATCCAAAAGAGGTACCAAATTGTAATTTGAATGGCGTTTTAGGAACTTTGCCTGCAATTATTGGAAATATGATGGCGCATGAAACTTTAAAACTAATCATTGGATTACCCACTTTAAAAAATGAGATTATATTATTTGACACCTTAAACTGGAGTTTTACAAAGCTGAATTTTTAGAAAATAACCTTATCTCCTACTTTAACAATTCCGTTGTTTAAACTGATTAAATTCGTTCCGAACAAAACAGAATTATTGACATTCCTGTATTTACTCAATGTTTTTAGAGGTTCTTTTTTAACAATCGCCTTCTGCGGATCATTATTTACCATAATACATCTTCCGCAGGGTTTTATATTTTTAAATTCAACTTCACCCGCTTTAAAAGTTTGAAAGTCGTCTTCTTCGTGCGCTTTAGAAGTACTTACAACCAGATTTGGCCGAAATCTTTTAATGGTGATTTTTTCTTCCAGTTTTGAATTCAAATAATCAAGACTTTCTGTTCCAATTAATAAGTACGGATATCCGTCTGCCAAACTCACGTTATACGTTTCCAGTGTGCGGGAACTTTCATGTTTTCGGTCACCAATTTTATTGATTTTAACTAATTTACAATTAAAACCTAATTGCTTACTAAACCAGTCTGATGTTGCTTTATTAACCTCAAAAACTTCACTTTTGTCTTCCCAGACTGCAGATTCAATCGCAATATCCAAATGTTCGTTAATGGCAAATTCATGTTTGTCATTTTTAAAAGTAATACTGATTTTGTCTCCGGAAATCTGGGGATAAAACTGACTCATAACCGGATATTCTCTTTGTGTAACGTGAACATTTTCTGTATTGATCAGCATCCATCTTCTGTCATTTTCAAAACCCATTTCTTCTGCTTTAGCACTCTTCAGACTGATACCTGCTAAACTTTTTACAGGATAAATATAAATTTCCTCTACCTGGTAAACTGCACTCATTATTTACTTTTTAAAATGGACATAAATTCTTCACGGTCAATTTCGCGACAGCCTAAACTTTCTAAATGCGGGTTATAAACCTGACAATCCAATAGTTGATAATTTTCCTGTTGCAAATATAAAGCTAAAGCTATAAAAGCCGTTTTGGACGCATTAGAAACTTTTGAAAACATGCTTTCTCCACAAAAAATATTTCCTAAATCTATTCCGTATAAACCGCCGACTAACACATCATCCTGCCACACCTCAACAGATTTAGCAATTCCTTCTTCGTTTAATTTACAGTAAGCATTGATCATTTCGTTAGAAATCCAGGTTCCGTTTTGCCCGTCGCGCTTGATCTGTTGGCAATTTGAAATTACTTCTTTAAAATTTTTATTAAAGGTAACTTTAAACATTTTCCGATTGAGAATATTCCGCATGCTTTTGGATATTATCAATTCATCAAAAAACAAAACCATTCTTGGGTCCGGCGCCCACCATAGAATTGGCTCTCCGTCATTAAACCAGGGGAAAATGCCAGTTTTATAAGCCAGTTTTAGACGCTCTGAACTTAAATCTCCTCCAATTGCCAAAACACCTTCTTCATCGGCTTCTGAAACTGGCGGAAAAAATAACTCTTTCGTTAAATAAATCATTTTCTAAAATTTCCAAAAAATTAAATTCCAAAATTCTACTATATTAGATTCTGCTTTGTCTAAATGGCAAAAACATTCAATACAAAAAAATCCAAATTCCAAACACAGTAAAGATTTGGAATTTGGAATTTTAAAATTGAAATTTAACCTTTTAGAAAGGTAAATCGTCTGGTTCGTCTTCGTTTAGATTTGTTGCAGGAGCAAAAGTTTCTGCTGCTGGCATTGGCGCTGCCTGAGAAGTTCCTTCTGGTGCCAGTCTTTCGATTCTCCATCCTTGAATACTATTGAAATAACGAGTTTCTCCTTGTGGATTTACCCATTCTCTTCCTCTTAAATTGATAGAAACTTTTACTGCCTCTCCTTGTTTATAGCTACTCAACAAATCGCATTTATCTTGTGTAAATTCGATTAAAATATGTTGTGGATATTGCTCCTCAGTTGTAACAACTAATTCTCTTTTTTTGAATGCTGCACTAACCTGCTGCTCCGGGTTTACCACTTTTACTTTTCCTGTAACTTCCATCTTCGTGTATATTAATTATTGTTTCTATTCTTTTTATTTTTTGGCTAAAAGCACTTTCCAGGCCGATTCTACATTGCCTTTATCCAGATATTTTTTGGCTTCTAAGTGTACTTTTTGCTGGTCATCTGAGCTTAAAACTCCTTTGACAGAAAAATTTTCTTTCACAAATATACTAACTTCTTCGTTTGTAGGCAAGGATTCAATATTACCAAGTTTGCCTAAATCATTTCCGTCAAAAACATCACTTTCCTTAACAAAATTCGGAATCGCATCTACTCCCACACCCAGTGTTGTCAAGGGTTTCGCAACTTCAAAAAGTCCCTGATTGGATCTTGAATACCAGTTATTTCCAAGTCTCGAAACCAAATCAATCTTATGTTGATCGATTGCTCCGTTTTCGTCTAAAATAGATTCATGAATGTGAATTTTTACTACTTCACATAAAATCAGATTTCCCGCTCCGCCTTCATCTCCCAGCGGAATAATCTGCGTCACTTTACACTCAAACTGAACCGGAGATTCTTTAACCCGATATGGTTTTACCAAATCTGACGGAATTTGTGTAAGTCCCGATTTTATAAATTCATTTACACCATCACCATATTCTGTACTTGCCAGAGAGGTTTGCTGTACCAGATCGTAATTGACCACATTAATAACTACCTCGCGAGTGGCTTCGGCATTTATTAAGGTATGCTTTATTGTATTGTCCCGAACACGACGAGATGGCGAAAAAACCAAAACAGGCGGATTAGCACTAAAAACATTAAAGAAACTAAACGGAGATAAATTCGGAATTCCTTTGTCGCTAATGGTACTGGCAAAAGCAATGGGTCTGGGACCAATTGAACTCTGCAGATAGCCCTGCAATTTAGCTGTCGGAATCTCTTTTGGATTAATACTGATCATACTTTTTGATTTGAAAGAATCTCTCTTTAGTAACTACAAAAGTATTGAAATCGTTTAATTGAAAGAAATAGTTTTGTAGATAATGCTAAAATCTTTTCACCTTTTACAAAATATAAAATGTTTATATTTCGTTATATTTATACCTCAAAAAAAACCATATGTCTTTTTCTGAAAGAACAAATACAACCCGTTGGATTATTATTTCGATCTGCTTTTTAATCATTACTCTGATACTTTGGAACACCTATACTTTCTTCCAAATTTTTAAAAACGAGGAACGCATAAAAATGAATCTTTTTGTAAAAGCGCAAATTTCATTAGTAAACGCAGATGAGTATACTGATTTAGATTTACCACTTCAGATTATCAACAACAATACGTCTATTCCGGGTGTAATAATGCTGTATGACAATGTTGTAAGTGCTAAAAATGTTCCGGACGATATTCTGAGTAATAACAAAAAAAGAAAAGCGCTCTTAAATAAATTAAAAAATGAAAACGAGCCCATTACTTTCGAGTACGCTCCGGGAAAATATCAGACATTGTATTATGGAAATTCTGAATTATTAAATAAGCTGAAATATTATCCGGTGGCGCTGGTCCTAATTATATTTTTATGTATTGCGCTGATTTATAACTTTTACAAAAGTACCAAAATGGCCACTCAAAATAAGCTTTGGGCGGGAATGGCCAAAGAAACAGCGCATCAGATTGGGACGCCTTTGTCTTCTTTAATTGGTTGGGTCGAAATATTAAAAACAGAAGAAATTGATCCGTCAATTAGTATTGAAATTGAGAAAGATATTGACAGGCTGCAAACGATTACAGATCGTTTTTCTAAAATTGGCTCTATACCCGTTTTAGAGCTCCATGATATTGTCAAAGAAACTCAAAATGCTTATGAATACCTGCAATTTCGCTTTTCCAAACAAATTGCATTTTCATTTAAAGCGCCGGAAAGTCCTATTTATGGGATGATCAATCCGACTTTGCATAGCTGGACTATCGAAAATCTAGTCAAAAACGCTATTGACGCTATGAAAGGAAGAGGAACACTGGATCTTTTGATTGAACAAGATGCAAATCTCATAAAAATAAATGTGAAAGATTCGGGAACAGGAATTTCTAAAAAACAGTTTAAAACCATTTTTGAACCCGGTTTTACCACTAAAAAACGAGGTTGGGGACTTGGACTTTCCTTAACCAAAAGAATCGTAGAAGAGTACCATAATGGAAAAATCAAAGTCTTACATTCTGAGATTGGAAAAGGAACTACATTTCAGATTTCATTAAATAAAAAAATGCCGTAACTATTTTACGGCACTTTTTTATTTGAAGTGATTTAGACTTGGCTCAATCTGACATCCGAATTTGAATTCGTTCCGCCTGACAAGCTTTATTTTTTTTGCTTATAAATTTGATTGAATGGCTTTTGCCAAAGCTTCAAATTCTTCTTTTGAAAGTGATACTTTATTATGAAAACGCATCTCATCCATTTCATTTAATGGAATAAGATGAACGTGCGCGTGAGGCACTTCAAGTCCGACAACCGCCATTCCGACTCTTTTACAGGAAACTGTTTTTTCTAAGGCAACAGCGATTTTCTTAGAGAATCTCATTAAACCTAAATACAGTTCATCTTCCATTTCAAAAATCTTATCGATTTCTTGTTTCGGAATACAAAGTGTGTGCCCTTTAGCGTTTGGATTTACATCTAAAAAAGCTAAGAAATTATCATCTTCAGCAATTTTATAGGCTGGAATTTCTCCCTTTACTATTTTTGTGAATATAGAACTCATCGTTTATTCATTTATTTGGTTGATCGTATAACCGATATAACGATTAAACTTTTAAACAAGAATTAATCTCTTGAGATTTCAAGAATTTCAAATTTCAATACTCCGTTTGGAACTGTAATTTCAGCAACTTCGCCCACAGATTTCCCAAGTAAACCTTTTCCAATAGGAGAAGTTACAGAGATTTTTCCTGTTTTAAGATCAGCTTCACTTTCAGCCACAAGCGTATATTTCATCTCCATTCCGTTTGCCTGATTTTTGATTTTTACATTCGATAAAACCAAAGCTTTAGAAACGTCAAGTTGAGATTCGTCAATAAGTCTTGCATTAGAATATACTTCTTCTAGTTTGGCAATTCTCATTTCAAGTAAACCCTGAGCCTCTTTGGCTGCATCATATTCTGCATTTTCAGATAAATCACCTTTGTCTCTTGCTTCTGCTATATCCTGAGATGCCTTTGGACGCATAACACTTTTTAAGTGCTCCAATTCATCTTTTAATTTTTTTAATCCTTCTGCTGTATAATAAGATACTTTACTCATAACTTCATCGTTTATATAAATACAAAAAATCCCATCGCGACGGGATTTTCTTACCACAAATATACTATAATTTTTTATAGTACATAATTATATGTTAATCATATAGATTTCAAATCTAAATAAATTATTTTTGTTTTAACTAATTCTTATTCAAATAATGAAAAAAATCTGGTTCTTTATCGCATTATCTGCTATTTTAATTTCGTGCAGCGACAACAACAGAAGCAACAATAATCCTTATATCCCAAATTATTCTATAAATGTATACCTTGACAGTAACCTGCCTTTATATAATGGTTTAAAATATGTAGCCAATCCGGTTTATGTTCCTAATTATGGAGCAAAAGGAATTATCGTTATGATGACTGGTACCGGAACCTATACCGCTTTTGATGCTGCTTGTCCCAATCAGGCTATTACTTCATGTACGCCGATGACTATTGAGGGAATTAATGCTGTCTGCTCCTGCGACAAAAGTCAATATAACTTATTTACAGGACTTGGCGGAAAAGAATATCCGATGAAACAATATCGCGTCGAAGCTTCCGGAACTGTGATTCATGTATATAATTAAATGAAAAAGCCTGAAAATTAAATTTCAGGCTTTTTTTTTATGGATTATCCAAATTAGAATTTCAGATTCAAACCTATCAAAAAGTTAGTTCCGGCTTGCGGATAATAGGAAGGATAAATATCCCACATTGCTCCGTTTGAAACATATTTTTTATCGAAAATGTTATTGACCAAAGCTGTAATTGTAATGGATTTAAAAATGGTATTTGGTTTTATTTCGTAAGAAGCATTAAAATCATTTACAAAATAATCTGCTAGTTTAGCCGCAGGTAGTTCAATATTATTCATAAATTGTTCTCCAACGTATTTTTGCAATAACGACAGATATAAACCTTCAATTGGTTTGTATACAAAAATGTTTCCTGCAATAACCTCCGGCGAATAAGCAATTTTGGTTGTTCCGTAATACTCTCCTTCTACTGCCAGATCAACATTTTTATTACTGCTTACAGTGAAATTTGGTCTTAATGTAAATTTTACAGAGAGTGCAATTGTGGCATCAAATTCTAAACCTAAGCGATAACTTTTTTCTGTATTGGCGCGAATTGGAGAACCAACATCATCTAATCTTCCCGTTAAAATTAACTGGTCTTTGTAACCCATATAATAAAGATTAGAATTTAATTGAAATTTCTCTGAATTTAATCTCCAGCCTAATTCAAAATCATTTAATTTTTCGGGCTTTACATTTCCGCCTTCATAATCGGTTCTGTTGGGCTCACGATTGGCACGTGCATAAGAAAAGTATAACGTGCTATTTTGATTAATTTCGTAATTCAAACCTGCTTTCGGATTAAAGAAATTAAAATCGTCATCTACCAGACCTGTTTCTGCACTATTGGCTTTATACGTTACTCTTCTGTATTGCAAATCTCCATAAAAGCTTAATTTTTCTGTAAATTGATAATTTACTTTCGCGAAAAGATTTCCATCCGTTTTAGCAGAGTAATCATCGTAATAATGATCTCCCAGTTCCGATAGAGAAGCATATCTGGCCCAGATTACTTTTCCAAAATGATCGCCTTCATATTTATTCCATCCACCTCCTAAAATGACATCTAATTTTTCTGTCCTGTATTTAGCAGAAAAAGTGGTTCCGTAAAAATCATTATCTAACCATTTCTGACGAACTAAATCTGTTGTCGTAATTGCTCCAACCGGATTAAGATTATACTCAGACATTTCGGCATCTTCTTTATAATTCTCATAATATCCTTTTCCTTTTGTATAATGAAGTGCAACATTTGTACTCCAGTTATCAGAAATCGATTCACTCCAGTGCAGCTGATAATGATCCTGATTATAATTATCTGTTTCGTTGTCGTAATAACGTGTATTTCCGAATTCATCTGTGTATTCTCCGGCAGAATTATATCTTCGGTTAGAATTCAATTTTTCAGCATTAATTCCGTTCCAGGATTGATATGTTTTCTGCGTTCCGCCAAAAACCAATGCTTTAATAAGGGTGGTTTTACCAACATAAGTTCCCTGAAGAAAATAAGATTTTAAATCGGAACTTGCCCGGTCTACATAACCATCAGATTTCATTGCAGACAAACGTCCGGCAATTTCAAAATGATCGTTTAATAATCCTGTGCTAAATTTTACTGTATTCTTTAAACTGTTAAATGATCCGGCAGAACTTGAGATTTCGCCTGTTGCTTTATTGGCATAACTGTCTGTCAACATATTTAAACTTGCACCGAAAGCTCCGGCACCGTTTGTAGATGTTCCAACTCCGCGTTGTAATTGCAGACTTTCTACAGAAGAAGCAAAATCGGGCATGTTAACCCAAAAAGTTCCCTGACTTTCAGCATCGTTGTACGGAATTCCGTTGATCGTCACATTTACACGTGTTGCATCGCTTCCGCGGACACGTATTCCGGTATAACCAAAACCATTGCCGGCATCTGAAGTAGTTACAACAGAAGGAAGGTAATTCATCAAAACAGGAATATCCTGACCAAGATTTCTGTATTTGATTTCTTTTTTATCCATATTACTGAAACTCACCGGAGTTTTAGAAGTAACACGAACAGCCGAAACCAGAACATCATCAAGCTGATTGACTTTTACAGAATCTTTTTCCTGTGCATTGGAAGACAGAGAATAGAATAAAGAAAATAGAATGTAGAAAGCAGATTTGGTTACACGAGGTCTTTCAACCTTTAAACCTTTGTAGATTAGCACTTCAGTACCTTTAAAAATAGTTTTCATTCGTAAATAAATACGAATAAAAGGGGGAATTATTCTTTTGTTAAATTAATAAATGTGTTTCTTACCACAAAACTAAGTGTGCACTCTTAATTTTGTCGTTTTTTCCCTTAGCAACATTACTCGCTCAGGTTCTTTGGGTATGATCTCAGCTCGTTATTTGGAGCACCCCTTTGAGACAGTGCAAATTTAGTGTTAAAATATTTAAAACTCCAAAAAATTCGAAATTTAGTCCAGATTAGGTTTTCGGCGTGATTGTTTAATATCAGAAATATTTTTTTTATCCTTGATTCTCTTTTTTATTGCCGCTTTCGGAATTTTAGTTGCCTTTCGCACTTTAGGAACAAATAAACCCTTTTTGATTATTTCTAAAAACCGTTTTATTACAATTTCCTTATTTTTAATCTGACTTCTGTCTTCATCACAATTCAAAATCAGGATATTTTCTGTAGTCAGTCGATTGTCCAAATTATTTTGCAGCAAAAATTTTTCATCATCAGACAGCGCTTGCGAAGCTTGCAGGTTAAATGACAAAACTACTTTTGAAGAAACCTTGTTTACATTCTGTCCTCCTGCTCCGCTGCTTCGGACCGCTTTAAAATATAATTCTGATATGATTTTTTCTGCATCCATATTATTGTGGCTGATGTGCCGCTTTTAATAAATCGTTAACCGTTTTTACCGGATTAAAAGTAATGAGGGGAACAGCAACAAAGACCGTAAGCCAATTCGCCATAGACCCGTTCCATAAACCCGGGAGTTCGTAACTTTTAACTATTTTACCCTCCATACTTTTTTCTACAATAAAACCGGCTTTCTCATCTATGAATTTTTGAAGATCAAAGATTTCTCCTCTATAATTTTTTATTCCACATACTAAATCGACTGGATTAAAATGAGTAGCCGCAGCTAAAATTTCCTGTTGCTTTTTATTTGTCAAATCAACCTGAGAAGTTTCTACCACCTGTAGTGAAATAATCCCTTTATCATCCATAACCCAAAACGGACCTCCGCCCGGCTCTCCTTCATTTTTTACCATTCCACAAACACGAATTGGCTTGTCAAGAAGTTCTTTTATCTTTTCAATTTGATTTTCTAAAGTAAACTTTTTAAAATCACTTGACAAATCTGTATTTAATTGATCTTTAAGAAACGATACAATTTCGCCAATTTCTTCTTGCTTTATGGCATCATTGTCAATTGCTTTTAGATAATCAAAAACCTTTTGTTGAATTTTAATTAATATCCCGGCAAGGGCTTTTTTGTAAAGTGTAATTTCATCTATATGGTTCTGAATTACATTGTCAATATTTTTCACAAAAATAATATCGGCATCCAATGCATTCAAATTATCTATTAAAGCTCCGTGTCCACCAGGCCTGAAGACAATTTTATCATTTTTATCTCTGACTAAATTGTTTTTTAAATCAACCGTTACAGAATCTGTTTTTTTACTTTGGTACGAATAACTTACATTTATCTCAACTCCTGATTCTCTTTCAATTTTCTCTTTCAGTACAGATATAGCATTTTCAAATAACTCACGGTGCGCTTCAGAAACTGTAAAATGAAGATTCGAAACATCTCCGGAAGTTGCGTAATGTACGCATTCGTTTAAATGTTCTTCAATAGGAATCGCAATATGCGTTTTGTATTCATGGAAAGGCAAAACTGCCTTTGGCTTATTTGCAAAGTCAAAATATTCCGGGGACAATAATAATTTTATAAAATAGTAATTTTTATTGTCCCGGGATAGAGATTCAAATTGAGGATAAATTTCTCTTATCTTTTTATCAACAGTCTTAAAGAATGGAAATTTTTCCATTGCCACGATAAATACCCGAAGTTCATTATCTTTTTTTCTATTAATGTAAGCGTTGATAGTTTCTTTATTAATGTCAAATTCATTAAGAAAAACCGTCAAAAATTTAAACATGCGACTTGCAGCACCAGATGCAGGGACAAACTTTTTCAGTTTAAAATTTGATTTTTGACTATCATAAAAAGATGCTTTTTCCTGAAACTCGCTTTCAGAAAAACTTAAAATTCCGTTATCAATCGTTGCAGGATTTATCAGATTACTTTTTGGAATTCCACTTTTAAAAACATCTAATTGTTTGAAGACATTATGAAAATCGGTTCCGTGATGGTAGATTTCAACAAAATCATTTGATGAAAAACCCCGATCTTTTGCTATAGTCAGATTATTAATAATTTCAACCGCTTTTGCTAAGCGTGTTTCCTTATCGCCCGATAATGTTATAAAAGGTTTTTTTGTATCAATCAGCGTTTGTTTAAATACCGAAAACACCGTTTCTCTTCCATTGGGAGTGTCTCTTATATCATCTTTTTCCCAAGGAACATCAATATCGGTTAGAAAAAACAAATCGTATTCGTGTTTAAGCGCCGCTTCATTTAATAGCGGATCACAAAAACCATAATACATTTCCGAAAATACTTTTGTAACCATCAGATTGGTGTCACAAAATAAGTATTTATTTGCCAGAGTTAATTTTTCATTTTCCAGCGCCGTCTGGCCATACGCAATAGGCATCATATCCTCGGCTACGCAAATATGCTGGTTTTCTTCCCATTTTTCCTGCAGATAATCGCGCGCAAATTCCGGAACCCATTTGGTTTCGTAATAATCTGCAAGTTGTTTTGCCAATGTTGTTTTACCTGTACTTTCAGGTCCGAACAAAGCAATTTTTATGATAGTTGTTTTTTGCTGTCTAAGATCTTTCTCCATTCTAAATAAGCTGAAATAGCCAAAATTGTAAAAATTATGTATTGAAGTGACAGCATCCCTAAGCCACGATAAGCATAAAGAGGTACAACAATAATATCACCAATAATCCAAAGTGTCCAGTTTTCTATTTTTTTTCTGGCCATGTACCACATTCCGGCAAAAAATATTCCTGATGAAATCATATCGACATAATTGTCGGGATGTATTTCATAATCAAAATAGGTATAAATGCCGAAAACTACAAAAATGGTGACGATAAATAATAAGATTCCGATTATTTTTTCATTAAACGATGTACGGGTAATTGGTAAATTGTCTTCTACAGTTCCGCCCTTTCCCCAGACATACCACCCATAAATACTCATAACCGAAAAATATGCGTTAATAATCATATCTCCAATATAACCCGCAACATACAGTAAATACACCGAAATGACTGTGGCAATTAAGCCCGTCGGATAAACCCAGATATTTTCTTTCTTAGCAAACCAAACGCTCAGGATGCCACATACAAAAACTAAAAATTCTAAGGCAATATGCCATAGCGGAGCATTTTTATAACTTTCCAGAAAAAAATCTATCATCAAAATTGTTTTGGATTAGTGGTATTATGATTCAAAAAAATAACTGTCGTTTTCAAAAGCTGTTCCAATAACAACTAAATCAGCGCCAGCTTTATATGCTTTCTGAATTCCGTGCAAATCTACGATTCCTCCACCAACAATTACAGGAATTTCAATATTTTGAGCAATTAACTCAATCATTTCCGTTGGAACAGGCTGTTTCGCACCGCTTCCCGCTTCGAGATAGATCAGTTGATTTCCCAGCATTTCTCCTGCGAGAGCAGTTGCAAGAACCAAATCGGGATTTTTACGGCTTAAAGGTTTTGTTTTACTCACACGCGCAACAGCCGTTTCGTTGCCGCTTTCTATTAAAATATAACCTGTAGAAATTACTTCAAGATTTGTTTTTTTCAGAATTGGCGCCGCCTGGACCTGATATTCAATTAAATAATCGGGATTTCGGCCTGACAATAGCGACAGGAACAAAATTCCATCAGCTTTAGGAGAAATCTGCGAAGGATCACCGGGAAATAGAATTACTGGTAAATTTGTTTTTTCCTTCAATGAAGCAATGATTTCCTCTAAGATATTATTTCGAACAATACTGCCGCCTACAAAAATGTGAGTAGCAGGCGATTCATTAATTTTATCAATTAAATGATCCAGATTTTTCAAAACAATTTTATCCGGGTCCAAAAGTATGGCCAATAATTTCTGACCGCTCCTTTTAGCGACTAAAATCTGTTGTCGGATGGTAAGTAATTGTTCTTGCATACGGAGTGTAAAAGTAAAAGTTTTTTAATGTCAAAGAAACTATTTTGAATGAATTATATTTGTCTAACATCTTTGATAACGGAAACAACACATTATGATTACAGTTGAATTATTACAAAAATATGGTGCCGTAATAAAATCGTTTGCTAAAAATGATATTATTTTTGAAGAAGGAAATCTGCCGTTAAACTATTTTCAGATTATTTCGGGCGAAATCAAAATGAGTAATTATAATGATGACGGAAGAGAATTTATTCAGGGCATATTTTACGAAGGACAATCGTTTGGCGAGCCTCCGTTGTTTCTCAATCAAAAATATCCTGCAAATGCCATAGCAGTAGAAAATGCTTCGATTTTTATTCTTCCGAAAGAAAACTTTATGAAGCTGCTTGAGGAAAATCCGAAGGTAAGCATTAAGATAATTGAAAATCTGTCACAGCGTTTGTATTACAAATCGGTTATGGCTGCAGAAATTTCTACACACGAACCGGAACATCGGGTTTTAAAATTAATCGATCACGGAATTGCCTATTTCAATTTTCAAAAAGATTCCAACGGTTTTTTAATCAATTTTACGCGGCAGCAAATCGGAGATTTAACCGGATTACGGGTCGAAACAGTTATCAGAACCATAAAAGCTCTGGAGAAAAAAGGCGAATTGAAGATAATTAATCGAAAAGTATACAGATAAAAAAGTTCGCGTTTTATGATTTTAATCATAAAATGCAGTTGAGTTGTGAGCGTATCTTTGTCATATAAAAATCTGAATATCATGACACTATATCAAACAACATTCGAAAATTTCAACAAAAGTTATATGGGTTCTGCTGCAATGGCAGTAATTGGTCAAAGCTGTTTAGGCGGTGCTGCAGCAATGTATGTTTTGTCTAACGGAACTTCAATTTTTCAAATGATCCAGCTGGCCATTATAGTTTTAGCCTGTATCTTTGTCAACACTTCAATTCTGGCACAAATGAAACACAAGGTGGTTTTTAACCTTTTGATTTTAAGTGCAGTCCTAAGTGTATTTTTTATTCTTTTAAACACTATTTTTCTGTGAAAAAACAAATAGAAAACAGAACAGACATAAATTTTTTAGTCCATCAGTTTTACAATAAAATAAGAGCCGATCGCGAAATCGGCTTTTATTTTAATGATATCATAACCGACTGGGATCTACATCTCGAAAAACTAACTGATTTTTGGGAAACGAATCTTTTCGGTGTTCGCAAATACAAAGGGAATCCGCATGCAGTTCATAATGAGGTTGACGCCCATTTTAATGAAAAAATAACAACAAATGAATTCGGGATCTGGCTCAATCACTGGTTTCAGACGATTGACGAATATTTTGAAGGCGAAAATGCCGATACGCTAAAAAGACGTGCCAGAAAAATGAGCACTTTTTTGTTTATAAGTATGTTTCAACACCGACAAAAAGAGAGTGAAGTTTAATTTTTAAAGTTTCTGAGATACTGAGATTCTAAGTTGCTGAGGTTTAAGTTTTTGGTAATATTTTTTTTTTGACCAGAAATATTATGCCACGTTTTGTTATTTCAAACAACAAAAAGATGATGAAAATTATTTCTCAAAAGCATACACCAAAGTAAAATTGTCAATTTCGAGATAATGCACTTCAAAATCTTTAATTAAATCATCAAAATAAAGACTCGCCGAAGTCTTTTTTTCGTTTAAAGAAAAATCATTTACACGAATATGATCTTTAAAACTAATACCTTTTTCATTTCTTATTTTAAAGATGGCTTCTTTTGCGCCCCAGATTACCGTTAGTTTTTTAATGTATTCTTCCGTAAACTCAGGTTCTAAATAACTGCATTCATAATCCGTAAATTTATCAGCAATCCTGATGATTTTATCACGTTGCAATTCCATATCGATACCAACAGTTTGTTCACTAATAATTATAGCGGCATAATTGTAGGAATGTGTTATTGAAATATAATTATGACAATCAAAATACGGTTTTCCAAATTCGTCATAATGCAAATCTTTATCGGTAAAACCCATTTCCTGAATCAGCATACGAACGCTCAAAAAAGCTCGTTGATGCATTTCAGATTTCATTCCGTCCAGTCTTCGCTGCGTTTTTTCTTTTAGGGCAACCTTACTGTACAATTCATCAAAAGATTCGGTAATCTTCCAAATTAAAATTTTGGTGTTTTCGTTAAATTGTATCGTTTGAAATAAAGGCATTTTTTTTTAATTATATATGGTAAGTTGTGAATTGCGAATTAAATTTCCTTCAAAATATATGCTTATTTTAAGAATCCGTCTTTTAAACGAACTTCCACCACTTATATAGTTAAAAACGATTCTTAAACTAACATTCTAAAGATTAAGAAATTAAACATTTCATAAATCTTAGAGAAAGTTACAAAATTCAAAAGGTATTATGTAAATTTGCAAAAAATTATACATATACAAATATAATATAAATGAGTACTACAACTACGCCATATGTGGCTTTCAAAGTAAAAGATATTTCTCTAGCGGCTTGGGGAAGAAAAGAAATTGAATTGGCTGAAGCTGAAATGCCAGGTTTAATGGCGCTTCGTGCTGAATACAAAGACGAACAGCCTCTTAAAGGTGCGCGTATTGCAGGATGTCTTCACATGACAATTCAGACTGCGGTTCTGATCGAAACTTTAATCGCTCTTGGTGCAGAGGTTACATGGTCTTCTTGTAACATTTTCTCTACTCAGGATCAGGCTGCTGCTGCAATTGCTGCTGCCGGAATTTCTGTATATGCATGGAAAGGTCTTGATGAAGAATCTTTTGACTGGTGTATCGAGCAGACTTTATTCTTTGGTGAAGACAGAAAACCATTAAACATGATTTTGGATGATGGTGGGGATTTGACAAACATGGTTATCGATCGTTACCCGGAATTAGTTCCTGGAATTAAAGGTCTTTCTGAAGAAACTACAACTGGTGTTCACAGACTTTACGAAAGAGTAAAAGCGGGAACTCTTCCAATGCCTGCAATCAACATTAACGATTCTGTTACTAAATCTAAATTTGATAACAAATACGGATGTAAAGAATCTGCTGTAGATGCTGTACGTCGTGCAACTGACTTAATGTTAGCTGGAAAAAGAGTGGTTGTTTGTGGATATGGTGACGTTGGAAAAGGAACTGCAGCTTCATTTAGAGGTGCTGGTTCTATCGTAACAGTTACTGAAATCGACCCGATTTGTGCTTTACAAGCTGCAATGGACGGATATGAAGTTAAAAAATTAAACACTGTAATTGCTAATGCTGATATCATCATTACTACTACAGGAAACAAAGATATCGTTCTTGGAGAGCACTTCGAGCAAATGAAAGACAAAACGGTTGTTTGTAACATCGGACACTTTGATAACGAAATCGACATGGCCTGGTTAAACAGAACTCACGGTGCATCTAAAATCGAAATCAAACCACAAGTTGATAAATATACTATTAATGGAAATGATATTATTATTTTGGCAGAAGGACGTTTAGTAAACTTAGGTTGTGCTACAGGTCACCCAAGTTTTGTTATGAGTAACTCATTTACTAACCAGACTTTGGCTCAAATTGAATTATGGAACAACAGCGCAGCTTACAAAAACGAAGTTTATATGTTACCAAAACATTTAGATGAAAAAGTTGCTGCTCTTCACTTAGCTAAATTAGGTGTTGAATTGGAAGTTCTACGTGACGACCAGGCTGCTTACATTGGTGTTGAAGTTCAGGGACCATTCAAACCAGAGTACTACAGATACTAAGAAATTTTAGTTTTCTTTAGTTATATATTCAAACCCGACAGATTTATAAAATCTGTCGGGTTTCTTTTTTCAATCAAAAATTCCTTCTCTATTTTAGGAGTTTCTTGAAATATAAATATATTTTTGAAAACCAAAATTCAAATTATGAAAATCCAACTGATTGCTTTACTAATCATGTTTTTACCAATTTTTGCGCACGCACAGGCCGACTACAGCATGCAGATGCCTATCAATGATCCAATTACCGGCAGGCCGACGTATCGTCCTAATACTCCTAAATTAGAAACGGTAAAACCTCTTTCCCGAAATAACAAAGAGAAAGCACAAGCTAAATTGGAAAAAGAAGAGCGAAAACTTATAAAACTGGCAGAAAAATCATGGAAGATAGAACTTGGTTTAAGAGAACAGCGAGCAAAATTAAAAGATGCTGAAAATAATACCTCCGACCCAGATTTTAAAACCAATCTCGAAAAACACCAAAAGTTAATTACCAAATCTGAAGATGAACTCAAAGAGGCAAAAGCTGAGGAAGAAATAAGTTCTAAAAAAGTAGCAGATTTAGAAAAAGCCGCCGAAGAAGCTAAATTTAAAAGAACAGAATAGTAGTAGTATTTTAAAACGCGACCATTTTTTAAATCTGTCGGGTTTCTTTTTTTAATCAAAATAAAATTAATCTGGGCGTGCCACATAGTTTAATAGGCATTAATTTAACAAGACATTTGCAGCTATTTTATTTTATAACTTTAAATTTGAACTTAAAGCTTTTAAAATTAACAGATGATCGAAAATATTATATGTGATCTGCATGGAACAAAAGAAATGTCTTTTACTTGCATTCATATTGCAATGGCAATAGACCAAAAAGAAAAAGTAGGTTTCTATTATTCCGAAGCCGAAGAAGATTTACCGCAGATTGCGTGGTGTAATTCCTGCGAACAATATCTGCTCGATAATGGCGAGGAATGGACAGATGCTTTTCAAACCCTGGCCGACTTTAAAATGCTTTGTTCTGACTGTTTTGATGAAGCAAAAAACAATGAATTAGAGAGTCACCTCAGATAAAAAACATTTTCATGAAAAAGATTATTATCCTTCTGACATTCATTATTTTAAATTCTTCTTTATACTCCCAAAGTAGTGATGTCTGGACTTCATTTCCTAATAAAGACACCACACTTATTGGTTTTAAAGATAAAAACGGCAAAATTAGAATTGAACCTAAATTTACTGGCTTTACAATTGCCGGTAAATTCGAAAATATAATTGCTGTTTCTGAAGATGAAAACGGCAAATGGAAAAGCTATTACTTAACCAAACAAGGCAAAATAGTCGGACGAGATAGTTTATACAGTTTTGACAACGGGCCAGATTGCGAAAACGAAGGTTTCATTAGATTTAAAAATTACAAAACCGATAAAATGGGAATGTTTAATGGGGAAGGAAAAATTATAATTCCGGCGCAATACAGCAATTTATCAAAAGTTCAAAATGGTATGATTATCGCCTTGAAAGATGCTCAAAAAGAAATTGATGGTGAGCATTTTTTCTGGAGTGGCGGAAAAGATTATCTAATTGACAGCAATAATAAAATATTAATTGAAGACTTTAAATACAATACTGAACTGAATTTCTATTCTGTACAAAAGTCTCAGAAACCGGTTAAAGATCCATCACGCGAGAGCTTTTTAGGAATCGACGGACAATATTATTCTTTCATTAATTATGATAAGGAATTTAAAAATTGGCTAAAAAACATCTTGTTAACTGATTTATCCAAAAGTAATCTGGAAAAAAACTCTTTTGACAAAATTACTTATTGGAAAGAACCAGAGGGATGGATAAGTGAATCGAAATCAAAATTTATTGAAAAGAATTTCAATGTTTTAAAACTAAAATTACAGCAATTAAATTCGGCAAACACAGATTATTTCGTTTCCTCGGATGGTTTAAATAAGTTTATTTTTGAATCAGAAGAATATCAAGTGTATTTCAATAATTGTAATGAACCCAAAGAGTGGATGTATCCGGTTAAAAATGTCATAATCAATCCAAAAAATAAATCTGATTCCGGACAGGATCATTTTGAATTCCTTCGAACGGAAGAGGGTTACAAATTGATAAGTGTGTCACTTAAAAAAGAAGAACTTAAATAGTTTTTTTATTTCAGGTTTCAAGTTTCAGGTTTCAAGTTACCAAAACCTGAAACTTGAAACCTGAAACTTTGAACTTTGAACTTCCGCAAGTTTCGGATTTTATAACCGTAAAAGCCGACCGATATTTGTATTATAAAATGGAATGAAAATGAACACACAGGAAAACATCAATTATAATCGTATCGCCGAAGCTATAGAGTATATCAAAGCTAATTTTAAAGAGCAGCCCAATCTTGATGAGGTTGCAGAGAAAGTACATTTGAGTCCGTTTCACTTTCAGCGGCTTTTTAGTGAATGGGCAGGAACAAGTCCGAAGAAATTTTTGCAGTATACGAGTTTAGAACATGCTAAAAAGCTGCTAAAAGAAAATCACGCCACAATCTCGGAAACTGCTTACGAAACGGGACTTTCGGGAACCAGCCGCCTGCACGATTTATTTGTAAGCATAGAAGGAATGACACCGGCAGAATATAAAAATGGGGGTAAAAATCTTTTTATCAACTTTAGTTTTGCCGAAAGTCCGTTTGGAAATATCATTGTCGCTTCTACTGAAAAAGGAGTTTGTTTTATGGCTTTCGCCGAAAATGAAGAAAATGGATTTGAAGATTTAAAAAACAAATTCCCAAATGCGGCATTTTCCAGAAAACTCGATTGGATACAACAAAACGCCTTGTTCATTTTTCAAAACGACTGGAGCAAATTATCTGAAATAAAACTGCATTTAAAAGGAACAGATTTTCAATTAAAGGTTTGGGAAACTTTACTTAAAATCCCAATGGGACAGCTTTCTACTTACGGTTCTATTGCTTATCAAATTGAGAAACCAAATGCTTCCCGAGCTGTTGGAACTGCAATTGGCAGTAATCCTGTCGCGTTTTTAATTCCGTGTCACCGCGTCATCCAGTCTTCGGGAATATTTGGCGGTTATATGTGGGGAAATACCCGAAAAACGGCTATTATTGGCTGGGAAGGTGCACATATAAATCCTAACATATAATATTCTATCGCAGGTTTTTTTGTTACGAATTAACACAAATTTCTCTAATGCATTTTGTAAATTAATTGGTAAAAATTAAGTGCAGTTCGTGGCAAAAAATAACTATCAAAATAACTCCAATGCAACATATACAATCCAGAATTGCTTCCCAAAATTGGGAAGCAGTCACCGAATCTATGCACGAAAATGGATTTGCCCTTATTCCACATCTTCTTGATAACGAAGAATGCGAGAATCTTAAACTGAATTATTCAAATCCGATTTTATACCGAAAAACCGTCGTGATGGAACGTTATCGATTTGGTATCGGCGAATATAAATATTTCAATTATCCGCTTCCGGATTTAATTCAGAACATTCGAACTTCGGTTTATCCTAACCTGGCACTAATTGCAAATACTTGGATGAAAGCATTAAATATAAATACTATTTTTCCTAAAACACACGCAGAACTTTTAGAACAATGTCATCAAAATGATCAATTGAAAGCGACTGTTCTTATTTTAAAGTATGGGAAAAGTGGTTTCAATACGCTTCATCAGGACTTATACGGCGATGTTTATTTCCCTATACAAACCGTGCTTTTTTTAAATGAACCTGACGAAGATTTTACCGGCGGCGAATTTGTTCTTACACAGCAAACGCCACGCGCCCAGTCTAAAGCGATTGTTCTAAAACCTAAAAAAGGTGACATGTTGATTTTTACAACTAATTTCAGACCCATAAAAGGAACAAAAGGATATTACAGAGTAAATATGAAACATGGTGTGAGTGAAATTCATTCGGGCGAAAGGCATACACTTGGAATTATTTTTCATGATGCATTGTCATAAGGGCCAGAGGTGCAAAGAAACAAAGGTTCAAAGTTTTACAAAAGGTTTTTCTTCTTTCTCTTTGAAGTTTTAAAACTTAAAAAAAATGATTTTACACTATAAAATTTCTGATTCTGATTTACGAAATAAAATTAAAAATGGCGAAATTTGCTTTGGAGGCAACCAAAAACTAAAAATCTACGGAACGCTAAAATGCAGTTCCGGAAAAAGAATGAAACGCGAAAACCGGGTTTTCTTTTTGTCTGAAAATGAAGCCAGAGAAAATGGTTTCAGACCTTGTGGACATTGTATGAAAACCGAATATCAAAAATGGAAAAATGGACTTATTTAATCCTGAAATAAACGAATCGACAAACTTGCTTCCAAAAGATGGAACGGTTAATTATTACGGAACCATCTTTTCAAGAAATCAAGCCGATTTTTATCGTGACACTCTATTAAATACTATTGAATGGAAAAATGACGAAGCCATTATCTTCGGGAAATTGATTTTAACCAAACGAAAAGTGGCCTGGTACGGAGATCAGGAATTTGAATATACCTATTCTAAAACTACAAAAAAAGCATTGCCGTGGACAAAGGAATTATTAGAATTAAAAAGTATAATCGAGAAGAAAACGGGAGAAACTTTTAATTCCTGCCTGCTTAACTTATATCATACCGGTGAGGAGGGAATGGCCTGGCACAGCGATGCCGAAAAAGATTTAAAAAAAAATGGCGCTATCGGATCTCTAAGTTTTGGTGCTGAGCGCAAGTTTGCTTTTAAACATAAAGAAACCAAAGAAACTGTTTCTATTATTCTGGAAAATGGCAGTTTACTGGTTATGAAAGATGAAACACAAACACATTGGCTGCATCGTTTACCTCCAACAAAAATGACGCAAAAACCAAGAGTAAATCTCACTTTTAGAACAATTGTGAGATAAATTTTCATTTCTTTTTTGTAGCTACATTTTCGTACGAACGTATTAAAGCATCTTCAAACATTTCTGGTCTTGCTTTTGAAAGTTCTACAATTGTCCAGCCTTGTTTTCCCCATTTATTCGGGATTGGATAAAAAATCATTTCTCCTGAAGAGCAAAAGACAGACTGATCAATTTCATTTAACTTTAAAACTGCGTGGTTATTTTTTTCGTCAAAAGTGGCAAAAATCTTTTTTTTGATCCGGAAAGAAATTTTCTCAAAATGAGGCTCTTCTGTTGCATCCGGAAACGATAAAGCTAATTTTCTAAAGGTTTCAATTGAGACCATATATTTAATTTTAAATTAATTTCTACCAACCCTGATTTAATCCATTTTTTAAAACCTCATCGTATTTTTCTTTATCGAAAGAATAAAGATTGGGTGCTTTATGCGCCACGTTGCTTTTCTTTTCTTCTAATTTTTTCAGAATTCCGATGTTGGTAATCTTTCTTAGAAAATTTCTTCTGTCTAATTTTCTGTCCAGAATAGTTTCATATAATTTCTGAATTTCCGGAATTGTAAATTTCTCCGGCAGCAGATTATATCCAATTGGCATCAAATTCAATTCGATTCTCAGCGTGTTCAGGGCTTTGTCCAGAATTTCTTTGTGATCCAAAATAAGCTCGAGTACTTCTTTATGGTCAATCCATTCTGCAATTTCGTAATCATTCCTTGCATTTGGAATAATCTTTAAAAAATCCACTAATGCATAATAACCAATCGTAACAAAACGACGTGTAAGCCATTTGCCTTTCTCCTCATCAATTTTCAAATATTCTAATGCTTTCGGACTAAAATGCTGATCATTACGCTTTACTTTTCCAAAAGTAGCAAACTGTCTTAAAAAAACACCCTCGACACCTGTTCTGCTATTAAGTATCGTAATTGCTGCTGTATCAATATCCTGATCTGCCGGAATAAATCCGCCAGGCAAGGACCAGTTTGAACTTTGATTTACTTTTAATAATAAAACTTTAAGCTGATTATCATGAAAACCAAAGATAACGCAGTCTATAGAAAGTCCGGGTTGGTAATTTTCACTATTCTCAATTATATCTTTTAACATTTGAATTTTATTTCTTCATCAATAACTCTGCAATTTAGGATATATTTTGAAAAAAAAATTTGCTTCTACTTCTAATAAATAAATTATAGAAGTGTGCTGCTCACAATTTTAACTAAAATTTAAAATCAAATTTAAAAAAAATAATTACATTGCGTCACAATAACACATTAAGGACTGCAATTGTTAAAATTTTAGATTCTTAATCGGGAAAAGCAGAGACGAGTTTTGTTTTTTCTATAAATATTAAATTTAAAGTCATGATTGTCAATTCGTTGAAAAGTATTAATCGAAAAATCAGAACCAAGATCTGGACTTCATTCGGATTTGTTTCTAAAACCTACCTTCTCGAAGCTTCTTTAAAATATAGTGAAGAGCAGGAAAGAATTTTCAACGAAATGATTATTGAAACCGATGCTAAAAATAAAAAAGCCAAACAAGAAGCTTTTGAAAAAGCTTTGTATGCCTCGTATAAAGGAATTGGCGCTATGGATTTTGTAAATACCGTTTTGAGATAATTTCAAAACTCTTTAAAAAATCCACAGCGCCAACTTAAATTGACAATCTCATTTATGTCTTAAGGTACTAATTCGAAATCAGATCTTAATTTAATGTCTGCTGATGAAGTCCCGATCATTACTTCAAAATCTCCCGGTTCAGCCACCCATTCTAATTTATTATTGTAAAAAGAAAGCTTTTCTTTGTCGATTGTAAATTCAATTGTTTTAGATTCTCCTGCATTTAATTTTACTTTCTGGAAATCTCTTAATTCTAAAACCGGTCTTACAACAGATCCAAATTTATCTTTTAAATACAACTGTACTACTTCTTCTCCAGCCACTTTTCCGCTGTTTTTTAACTGGAAAGAAACTTTAATCGTTTCATTGCTTTTTATTTTAGCTGAAGATAGTTTCAACCCTGAGTAATCAAAAGTGGTATAACTCAAACCATATCCAAAAGGAAATTTTGGAGAGTTTTTTAAATCAATATAAGCCGAAACATAATTAGTCTCGCTTTCTGTTTTTGCCGGTCTTCCTGTACTAAAGTGGTTGTAATAAATAGGAATCTGCCCTACTTCTCTTGGGAAAGTCATTGGCAATTTACCGGAAGGATTGTAATCTCCAAATAATACATTTGCGATTGCATTTCCGGCTTCAGTTCCTAACCACCAAGTATACACAATGGCAGGAACATTATCTGCAGTCCAGTTAAATACCAAGGGTCTTCCGGCATTTATTAAAACCACCACCGGTTTTCCTGTTGCCTGAATTGCTTTTACCAAATCTTCCTGAACACCCGGCAAATGCAGATCGCTTCTGCTTTTTGCCTCGCCGCTCATGTCGCGTCTTTCTCCAATACTTAAAACTACAACATCTGCTTGTTTTGCTGTTGCAACTGCTTCTGCAAATCCGTCTTTGTTTGTGCCTTCAATTTCACAACCTTTTGCGTATAATAATTTCGTGTTTTTACCGACTTTATTTTGTATTCCATCCCACTGAGAAACGATCCATTTGTTGTAATCGACTTCAGGAAGTTCAACAGACCAGAATCCCATGTTTTCTTTATATTCTTTAACCATCGGACCAATAAATGCAATCGTTTTTACATTTTTAGAAATGGGCAACGTCTGGTTTTCATTCTTCAATAAAACAATACTTTTTTGAGCTACCTCAAGTGCCGCCTTTCTGTGGTCCGGATTGTTTAACGCTTTTTCAGCACGTTTTTCATCAGAATATCGGTAAGGATCGTCAAACAATCCCATTTCAAATTTCTTGCGAAGAATTCTTCTTACGGCATCATCAACCAGATCAACAGAAACTCTTCCTTCTTTTACTAATTGGGCTAAGTTTCCTCTGTAAGCATTACTTTCCATGTCCATGTCGCTTCCTGCGGTAATGGCAGAGTAAGCCGCTTCTTTTAAATCTTTAGAATAACCATGCGCTACCATTTCGCCAATAGATCCCCAGTCTGAAACCACGAATCCCTGAAAGTTCCATTTTCCTTTTAAAATATCTCTCTGTAAATGAGCATTTCCAGTTGCAGGAATTCCGTTAATATCATTAAACGAATTCATAAAAGTTGCTGCACCTGCGTCTACAGCGGCTTTAAACGGAGGTAAATAAGTTTCCATTAACATTCTTTCACTCATGTCCACTGAGTTATAATCTCTGCCGCCAACTCCGGCGCCATACGCTGCAAAGTGTTTTACACAAGCCATAACAGAATTTAAATCTCCTAATTTATTTCCCTGAAAACCTTTTACTCTTGCGTAAGCAATTTTAGAACCCAGATAAGTATCTTCTCCGGCGCCTTCCATTACACGGCCCCAACGCGGATCACGACCTATATCTACCATTGGAGCAAATGTCCAGTGAATTCCGCTTGCCGCTGCTTCTGTCGCTGCTACTCTTGCTGCCAATTCAATTGCTTCCAAATCCCAACTTGCAGCTTCTGCTAACGGAAGAGGGAATGTTGTTTTGTAACCGTGAATAACATCCTGACCAAATAACAACGGGATTTTAAGTCTCGACTGCATTGCCAGTTCCTGATATTGTCTGGTATATTTTGTGCCGATAACATTTAGCATAGACCCAATTAAGCCTTGCTTAATTTCGTTTTGTTTGTTCGGATTAATTGTAATTGGTCCCGTTGCCTGATTATCTCCGGTGTACTGGTTTAACTGACCAATTTTTTCTTCAATTGTCATTTTTTTCAGCAGATCATTTACTTTCTGATCTATTGTCTGCTGTTGTGAAGACGCAAAGAGCGAAAGCATAAACAGGGTAATAGTGGTTACTTTTTTCATTGTTTAAGTTTTTACCAAACGTAAGTTGCTACTGCACCAGCGTTTAGTGTGGTTGAGGTTTGCTTTTGGTTGTATTTTATATTAAAAGTCTCTGCCGTTGCTCCGTCATTTTCTACAATTAGAACTGTTTGTCCTAACGGAGTTTTAAAAGAAACATTGTGTAAATTTCCTACTATATTGCTTCCTATTCGTACAGAACCTTCCGGAACAAATTTAGAAGCGTGTGCGATAATATAATATCCTACTTCTCTTTTAATATTCTGATGCTGATCAATCATCAAAGCACCTTTACAAGTCGAACATCCGCCGGGAGTAAAAGGTTTGTAAAATTCATCATTTGCCAGTCCCCAGGAAAGCGCATTTTTACTCCAGTTGCGCATAGAACCTATCACCACATTTTTTACGCTCCATTTTAAATCGGTTTCAAAATTAGTTCCTGTTCCCGTATATTGCTCGGTAAAATACAAATCTTTATCTGGAAATGCATTATGAACAGTTGATAAAGCACTAATATCTCCTTCGTACAAATGAAAAGCCGATCCTGCTACAAACGGATTTGCTTTGGGATCTTTTAAAATCGTCAAAGGATATTCCGGTCTGTTGCAATTGTGATCGTAAACTATGATTTTGGTTTTGATTTTTGCTTTCGCGAAAGCGGGACCTAAATGATTTCCGATAAAATCTGCCTGCTGCTCTGCCAGCATTAATAAACTTGGATTATTGCCGGGATGCAAAGGTTCGTTTTGAGGCGTAATGCCGTCTATAACAATTCCGTGCGATTTCATTGCCTGAATGTATTTGACAAAATATTCGGCATAAACCTGATAATATTTAGGCTGTAAACTTCCTCCTTTTGAGCTTCCGTTATCTTTCATCCAGACTGGCGGCGACCATGGAGAACCCATAATCTTAATTTTAGGATTTATAGCTAAAATTTCTTTTAAAACCGGAATTACATCTTCTAAATCAGGACCTAAATTAAAATGTTTCAGTTCTAAATCGGTTTGGCCTTCCGGCATATCATCATAAGAAAAAACTTTTTCATTCAAATCAGATGCTCCAATACTTATCCTTAAATAACTCAAACCAATTGCATCATTTTTTCTCGAAAATAATTCCTGCAGTAAAGCTTCTCTTTTTGCCTTATCCAGTTTTTTTATCGCCTGCGCACTGCCGCCTGTTAATGAAAATCCGAATCCTTCAATAGTTTGAAATTTTTCGGCAGTATTAATCTCAATGGTTGGATTCGAATTTGTTTGTGAACTAAAAACTAAATCCGGCTGTTTTTTAAGTTTTGAAGTTTCATCTGAAGTGGTTATCCATGATTCTACCGTATTAGAATTGTTTAAACCACCTTTTGATGAGCCGCATTTTATCTGTACTGCGACTAAAGGCAGTAACAATAAAATTTGAAGTTTTCTTTTAATGTTTTTCATTTTAATCTATTTCTATTAAAACAGGTAAATGATCCGAAGGATATTTTAAATCTTTCGAATCACTTAAAACTGCATGTTTTTGAATATTGAGACCGCTATTTTTAGAAATAAAAACATAGTCTATTAATAAAGTTACGGGTTCGTTATGTTTGAAACCGTTGAAAGTTCCCGAAGGTCCAAAAGGTTTTTCTTTAGAGATATCTTTGGTGTCATTCATTACTTTTTTTATTTCTGCAATTTGTTTTGTTTCGGGTTCCGAATTAAAATCTCCCATTAAAAAAACAGGATATTTTTTTGTGTTTAAAGCGGCAATTTTCGACAAAACAAGTTCTACTCCTTTTACTCTGGCAACTTCTCCCATGTGATCCAGATGCAGGTTAAAAACCCAAAAAGTTTTCTTTGATTTTAAATCTTTAAACAATCCGTATGTACAAACTCTGTTGCAGGCGGCATCCCAGCCTCTGGAAACTACATTAGGTGTTTCAGACAGCCAAAAAGTATCCGACTTTTCGAGTTTAAAACGATCCTTTTTGTAATAAATCGTACAAGCTTCTCCAAGTCCGCCTTCTTCTCTTCCTACTCCAAATCTATTGTAATTTGGCTGACCCGATGCGATATCGGTCACCTGATTTGGTGTTGCTTCCTGAACTCCAAAAATATCCGGACTGTAAAATCTTATCTGAGAATTGAAATACTCTTTTCGGTTTGGCCATGCATTTTCTCCGTCTGACGCAACGTCGAGACGAATGTTATAAGTCATGATTTTAAGATTCTGACCATAAAACGTATTTCCCGCCAAAAGGATTGTCAATACTAAAATAAGTTTCTGTATGTTTTTCATGTTAAAAAATTTTAATCCCGTAAAGCTAGGTTTTCCGGGGCTTTAGAAAAAAAATTTAACTTTAAAAATAGGTTAATTATATACTCTTACATAATCCACTTCATACGTTGCGCTTTTAAAATTTGGATCTACAGCTCCTCCAAAATTTCCTCCCATGGCAAAGTTTAAAATGACGAAGAATTTTTCATTGAATGGAGTTGTAGCTGAATTTTTATAGGTATAAAACAAATTATCATCTACAAAGAACTTGATACTTTCTGCACTCCATTCGGCGGCATAAATATGAAATTCTGTAGTTGAATTTGCAGCTGTTGTTGTTTTAGTATCGGGAGTATTTCCTGAACGTCCCGGAGAATGCAATGAAGAATGTATCACATTAGGATTGTTCCCAACCGATTCTAAAATATCGATTTCTCCACAACCCGGCCATGGTACCGTATCAATATTGTCTCCCAAAAGCCAGAATGCCGGCCATGTACCGCCACCAGCTGGTAATTTTGCACGAACTTCTGCTCTTCCGTATTTGAATGAAAATTTACCTTTTGTCAGCATTCTTGTCGAAGTATATTTACTTCCCAAATAATCTTCTCTGATTGCTGTAATTTTTAACGTTCCGTTATCTATTCTAACGTTTTCTTTTCGGTCTGTATAATATTGTAATTCATTATTTCCCCATCCGTTCCCGGTTCCGGTATTATATCCCCACTTGGAAGAATCCGGAGCACCGTCAACGTTAAATTCGTCTGACCAGATTAGTTTTCTTGCAATATAAACAGTTGTAGAAATGGTCGTGCTTACGAATTTTGTTCCGTTGTAAGCAGAAATTATTATAGAATAGGTTTTGGTTCCGGCGCCACTAAACTCATACGGCATTTCTCCGGATGTGATTTCTTTTAACTGCCCGTCAATTAATACTTTAAAAGAAGTCGCATTTGTTGCACTAATTTTTAAGTTAATTTTTCCGCTTCCGTCCCCGTTTGGATTTTCAGTTGTTTTCCCAACAACATCAACCTGAACATTCAGATTTGTTGGCGCCGCAACAACTGGAGTAACATCGTCTCCGCCTTCATTACTGCTGCTGCAGGACTGAAATACAAATAATAATAGTAATGTAAAAATACCGGCCCTGTTTACGAGATTGATTATTTTCATGGTTTATAATTTTAAGTTAGTGATTAAATTGAAATTTGAAGATAGATTATTTTTTACTTTTAACAATTGTAAAATACAGATAATTAGAATTTAAACTTTTGTTTTAATAAAATAATCTTCTCATTATCAGCAATAACAAAGATAGAAACGCTATTTTGATTTTATATCTGAATATCGTTACTTCCATGTATACGTTCCAACAGATCCCGCTTCAAGGGAAGTTGTAACCCATTTTCCATTAAACTTTATATTAAAAGTTTCTGTTGCTGATCCGTCATTTTCAACAATCAAAACTTTAGAACCTGAAGGTGTAATAAAAGCCGCATTTTGAAGATTTCCTCCAGAATTACTTTCAATTCTAACAGAACCCATCGGAACAAATTTTGAGGCATGAGCAATAATATAATACGCAACATTACGCTGAAAACTGTCGCCTGAAGTTATCATGATTGCTCCTTTACACATCGTACAGCCACCATCTGTATGCGGTCCGAAATTGGCATTATTGGCAACATTCCATTCTAATGCATTTTTACTGTAATTTCTTGTTGAACCAATAATTACATTTCGAACATGCCACTTTAAATCGCCAGCAAATGAACCTTCAGAAGAAGTCCATTGTTCTGTGAAATACACATTTTTTGTCGGATACGAGTTGTAAACATTCGTTAGTGCGCTAATATCTCCGGCATATAAATGAAAAGCAGATCCGTCTACAAAAGGAAAAGCGTCTGTATCTGCCAAAACTGCTTTTGGATAATTTGGATTATCGCAATTGTGATCGTATGCAATAATTTTAGTAGTAAGATTTGCTGCTTTAAACGCAGGGCCCAGACTATTTTTAATAAAAGCTGCCTGATCTGCAGCAGACATATACATACTTGGATTGTTTCCGTCGTGTAATGGCTCGTTTTGTGGAGTTACAGCATCAATTGTAATTCCCTCTGCTTTCATCATCTGGATGTATTTTACAAAATATTTAGCGTAAACATTATAGTATTCTGTTTTCAGTTTTCCTCCTTTAAAACTGTTTACATCTTTCATCCAAAGTGGCGCAGACCATGGAGTACCTAAAATCAGGATTTTAGGATTAATTGCTACAATTTCTTTTAACATCGCAACGACAGCTTTATCTTTTTCCAAACTAAATTTGGCTAAATCCAAATCTGTTTCTCCTGTCGCAAGGTCATTATATGTAAACGGAGTTGCATTCAAATCTGAAGCTCCAATACTAATTCTGATATAACTTACACCAATTGAATTTTCGCCACTGCCAAATAATTCCTGTAATAGGGCAGTTCTTTTTGTTCCATTTAACTGATTGATAACCTCTACACTTCCGCCTGTGAGCGTGTATCCAAAACCATCAATTGTCTGATATTTTTGAGATTCTTTTACTTCAATATTGGTAAAAGCATTTGTTAGTGTACCAAATCCTAATGTACCGGATTGTTTTGTCAATAAAACACTCTGATCTCCTTTTGTCAGCCAAAAATCTACATCGTTTGTTACGTTTACCGGAGGGTTTACGACGGGCGGATCCACAACTGGTGGATTTTCTACAGCATCATTTGAAGAAGAGCATTTTATTTGTGCCATTACAGCAGCCATAAAGAAAAATGCTTTTACAGAATTATTTAAAGTCAATTTCATTTTTTGTGGTTTTTAGTTAGCAGCACAATTAATATACAATAGTTTGTATAGCATGCGCCGGAATAGTTATAGCAGTTTTTGTGTTTTGATTTTCTAAAGAGTAGATAATCTCTTTGTCAGATTGATTCATTACAATCGTAATCAATTGTCCGTCAGAATTTTTAAAAGAAGTACTTAGTAAAGATTTATCACTTGTTTTTTCTAATATTCTTTTTGCGTTTGGTCTGATAAATTTTGAAAAATGTCCAATATAATAATACATCGGAGTATAAATTAATTCATCTTTTTCAGTATCAGCATGAATAGGTGCAAAACAGAAATTGCCAACATGATTTGGTCCTCCGTTTTGATCTAAAAGGATATTCCAGTCTGTCCAGGCCACGGTTCCGTTATTAAAATCGTTGATCATGTTAAGACCATAACGTTCTGCATTTGCCCAAAACTGGTATTTTGCAGCATCAAATTTTTCAATACAACCTTCGGTAAAAATTAGATTCTTGTTTGGAAAAGCTTCGTGCACTTTAGCAACAGATTCAAACTGTGGCGAGCCTCCATTCCAGGTTTCATACCAGTGAAAACCAATTCCCCAGACGTATTTGGACACTTCCGGATCTGAGAAAACAAGATTAGCTCTTTTTTCCAACATATCACCTCTGTTATGATCCCAGATAATAACATTTTTTTTACCCAATCCTTCTTTTTGTAAAGTAGGTCCTAAATGATTTTTAAGAAAATCCCTTTCAGCTTCCGGAGTATAAATACAAGATTCCCAACTTTGTCTGGCCATTGGTTCATTCTGAATCGATAATCCCCAAACCGGAATTCCCTCTTTCTCGTAAGCTTTGATAAATTTAATGTAATACAATGCCCAGGAATGTGCAAATTCAGGCAATAAAACGCCGCCGTGTAAAATATCATTATTGTCTTTCATGAAAGCTGGGGGACTCCACGGACTAACAAATAATGTTAGTTTTCCGCCGGCTGTTTCAATTGCTTTTTTAATTAATGGAATTCTATATTTCCGGTCGTGATCGATATTAAATGTTTTTAGATCTTTATCTCCTTCTTCAATATAAGTATAACTTTCACTGCTAAAATCGCAGCTGTGAATGTTCGTTCTCGCTAAAGAATATCCTATACCTTTATTTTTATCGTAATAAGCATGTAGAAATTCTTTTTGCTTTTTTGGAGACAATTTTGAAAAAACTTCTGCGCTTGCATCTGTAACAGCACCTCCGATTCCTAAAAAAGTCTGATCTGTTTTTTCCTTATCAACAACAATAAATGCTGTTGCTTTATTTTGTTCTGAAGTATTGGTACCTGATATTAAATTATTTGATAATGATAATTTCAAATTGGTATTTTCGGCAGTAGTAAAAACCTTTATCTTATTTTTCTGCTGAGAAAAACAATTCAATTGCATGACAACAATTAAGGCCGAGAGATATATTTTGGTCGTGACTTTCATATTGCTAAAAATCAATTTTAAAATTACAAGTAAGAAAAGACTAATACGGATGATTCATATTAGTCCTCTTACTTAACTACAAAATATTAATAAACAAGTGTTTGTATAGCATGAGGCGGTATTTTAACCTCTGCTTTTTCAGCTCCGATAATTAAATTATAAGTCAGTTCATTTGCCGATTGGTTCATTACAATAGTTGCCATTGTTCCGTCGGTATTCAAAAATGATGTGCTTAATAATGCGCTTCTGCTCACAGCAGTACTGATTCTTTTGGCATTGAGTCTAATGAACTTTGAAAAATGTCCTATGTAATAATAAGATGGAGTATAGATTAATTCTCCACTTGTTGTATCTGCGTGAATGGGTGCAAAACAGAAATTTCCAACATGATTTGGGCCTCCATTCTGGTCTAAAAGAATATTCCAGTCTGTCCATGCCACGGTTCCGTTGTTAAAATCGTTTATCATATTGAGTCCATAACGTTCTCCGTTTGCCCATAATTGAAATTTTGAAGCATCAAATTTTTCAACACATCCCTCGGTAAACATTAATTTTTTATCCGGATATGCTTCGTTTACTTTTGCTACGTTATCAAACATTGCCGCACCGCCAGACCAGGTTTCGTACCAGTGAAATCCCATTCCCCAAACGTATTTAGACGCTTCAGGATCAGAGTAAATTACATTGGCGCGGTAATTCATTAAATCGCGATTGTGATCCCAGACAATAATTTTTTTATCGCCTAAGTTTTCTTTTTTGAATGTTGGTCCTAAATAATTTTTAATAAAATCTCTTTCAGCTTCAGCTGTATAAATGCAGGATTCCCAGGTTTGAACCGCCATTGGCTCATTTTGCGTAGAAGTTCCCCAAATCGGAATTCCTTCTTTCTCATAAGCCTTAATAAATTTTACATAAAAATTTGCCCAGGTTTGATAGTATTCCGGCAAGAGCGTTCCCCCTTTCAGGATGTTATTATTGCTTTTCATAAAAGCATTTGGTGACCACGGAGCAACATAAGTTGTCAGTTTTCCACCCGCTTTCTGTATGGCTTGTTTTATTAAAGGAATACGATATTGTCTGTCATGTTCTATAGAAAAGGTTTTCAGATCTTTATCTCCTTCTTTGATGTAAGAATAGCTTTCACTGCTAAAATCAGAACTTTGAATTGTGGTTCTTAGTAAAGAATAGCCAATACCCTTTTGTTGATCGTAGTAAGCATTTAAAAATTCTGCCTGCTTTTCTTTAGAAAGTTTAGCAAATATCTCGGCACTTGCATCTGTAATGGCGCCTCCGATTCCCATAAAAGTCTGGAACTGTTTTGCGGGCTGCACAAAAACCGAAGTTTCTGTTTCCAAAGGTTGTTTTGCAACAGAAAAAGTTAAATGATCTGTAGTTGATATTCTCAACTTAGAATTTTCTGCGGTGGTATAAACAGTTATCTTTTTACCATTGGTTGTAAATTCTTTTTTTGCTTTTGGCTGTTGTGCAAATGCGGCAGCAGAAAACAAAAGGCATAAAATTTTTAGACTATTTTTTTTCATTGGCTTCCCATTTTATCTTTTTAGAAATTGAAGTTTTGGAGAATCTAAAACTGATTTTCATCTTGTAAAGAATTTAAAAAATAGCCCATACTCATAATGATTATGGGCTATTTACAACCAAACTTAAACTTAAACTTATTTTTATTTACCTCTTAATTCAATTTTGGAAACTGTAATTCCGTCTTTAGTAAATGTATTACCTCCTGAACGAATTAATAAGTAGATTTTTCCTGATTCGGAAAATTTCACGACGTTTGAAACTGAACCAGTTGCATCATTTTTTACACATCCAACTCCAGATAATCTTCCTGAGAATTTTTCTTTTGCGCAACCGTCCCAAGTACTTAGTCCCATTACTTTATTGTCTTTATATTCTACTCCAGGCTGAGGAAATGATTTACCAGCGTAAACTTCAAGCCATGATTCGTCAGAACCGCTCGGACTGGAAACTGTCATATCAATTGTATACTCTCTGTCTTTTACAACATCAATAGCCTGATAAATTCCTTCTTGCGCCCATCCTCCCGGGGAGTGAATTGTAGCACTATTGTTAGCAAAAGACCAAAAAGCAGCACCAGTAGGACTTAGATTTAAAACAGTCCATTTTGCCTGATCAGCCGGAGTTGCAAAAGTTCCGCCCTGAACGAGATTTCCTTTTGCCGGATCTGTCTGTGCTACGACAATTTGCTGAGAAGTTGTTCCTGTTGCGGCTCCTGCTCCAAATGCTGTATGCGTTACTGTATAAGTACCTGCATCAGGTAATGAAATAATCTGTTGCATTTTTCCTGTAAAAACACCATCTCCAAGATCCCATTTTGATAAGATAACTCCTGTTGGCTGTGCCGTTAAAAGATAAGTATTCATAGCTCCTTCTACAGGAGTGATAGTAAATGATGCGTCAACATTGGAAGCGACTAGAGGATTACCATTAACTTCATCATCGCAACTATTTAGTGTTCCTAATGCTAAAACAAGCATTAGGTATACACTTCTTCTGAAATTTATATTTAGGTTCATATATTAGGTTTTTGGTTATTTAGTGGAATTACTTATTGATAATTAGGATTTTGTTTCAATTTAGTACCATTTAATTCGGTATATGGAATTGGAAAAATCTCATCTGTTCCTGCATCGAAACCTCTATCAGATAATGCAGCACTTGCATCTCCCCATCGTACCAGGTCGAAGAATCTGTGTCCTTCTCCCGCTAATTCCAGTCTTCTTTCATTTTTAATGGCTGCCAATGTTACAGGAACCGAAGGCAAACCAACTCTGGCTCTAACAGCATCAAGTAAGGCCTGGGCTCTTGCTCCCGATCCTAAAGCTTCTGCTTCCATTAAGTAAGTATCAGCAAGTCTAATGATATAAGAATTTTGTCTGTAGTTTAACTCAGCGTTACCTCCACCTGTACTAACATCTGACTGTCTTGGTAAATATTTATTCAAAAAGTAACCTGTATCCTGATAAGCAGGAATGTAATCTGCTTTTCCAGCAGCTTTTAATGCTTTTAAGTCAAGAATTGTAGCTCCAAATCTTGGATCATTCTTCATTACATCGTATAATTTTTCAGTTACAACGTTAAATGCCCATCCTGCAGGAAGATTTGGTGCATCAGAATTTGCCGGTCTTGAATATCCTCTAGGTCCAACCATTTGATTTAATGAGTTTCCTTCATCTCTTCCGGATCCCCAAAAACTCCAATCAGAATTACCTGCACTTGTGTGAGATACTTCTAAAAGTGACTCTGCATTAAATTTATTGGTAGTTACCCATAAATCACTAAAGTTTGGCAGCAATTTATTTCCATATTGATTTGTTGCTCCCGGAGTACCGTTTACTTCAGCTAAAACTGCAGCAGCCTGAGCATTTTTACCTTCAAATAAATATACTTTTCCTAAGATTGCCTGAGCCGTTCCTTTGTTAAATCTTCCAGATTCAGTTTTCGCATCAATTGTATTAGGCAAAGATGGAATTGCTTCTAACAAATCCTTTTCGATTTGTGCATAAATAACATCCGGAGTTACTTGTTCAGGAGTATAAATTGTTTCTGTCGTCAATGGAGTTAAAACCAAAGGAATGTTTTTGAACAATCTTACTAAATTGAAATAGTAAAGTGCACGTAAAGCTTTAGTTTCTGCAGCAAATCTACTTCTCACAGCATCGTTCATTGACGCAGCCGGTAATTTAGATAACAGGATATTCGCTCTTGAAATTCCCTGATAATGGTCGTTCCAAAAACTACCCGGAATACTTATAGAAGTTAGGGAATGTGTAGAGAAATTCTGAATTCCATTTCCATCTGTCGCACTACCGCCACCGGCATAAAAATCATCAGAACCTGCGTTTAACATTGCTACCAGATTTTCGAAACCACTAGTGTTTTTTCTTATCGGATCATAAGTTCCAACTAATGCAGCATAGCATTGTTGTTCGTTAGCAAAATACGTTTCCGTATCAAATTTTCCTTCTGGATTTATGTTTACGAAATCTTCTGAACACGATCCCAGAACCGCAAATGCAATTGCGATAGATATATATTTAAATTTTATAGTCTTCATAATTCTTTAATGTTAAAATTGAACGTTTGCTCCGAACAAAATAGATCTTGCTTGTGGATAAACTCCTTTATCTACACCGTAAACCTGACCTCCAATTTCAGGATCATATCCTGTATATTTTGTAAATGTGATTAAGTTTTCTCCTGTTAGGTAGAAACGAACCTTATCTGCACCTATTTTAGATGATAAATTAGTTGGCATTGTATATCCAAGAGTAACTACTTTTAAGCGTAAGTAGTTTCCGTTTTCAAGATAAAAATCAGACATGTTACTGAAATTTTTATTCGGATCATTATTTGTCAATCTAGGATAGTCATTTGAAGTACCTTCTCCAACCCATCTGTCAAGTGCCTTTGTCTGGTAATTTGCATTTAAAATATCAAGTCTTCTTAAACCCTGGAATATTTTACTTCCTGCAGATCCCTGAGTAAACGCCATAAAGTCAAAGTTTTTATAATCTAAGTTTAATGTCAGACCAAAAGTGTATTTTGGTAAGTTTGTTCCTAAAAACTGTTTATCGTCATCTGTTATAGCACCATCTCCATTAGTATCAGTCCAACGGAAATCTCCAGGTTTAGCATTTGGCTGAATTAAACCTCCTGCAGCATTTTTGTATGCAGCAACATCTGCTTCATTTTGAAAAATACCCGCTGTTTTGAAACCATAAAACTCATTAAATGAATGACCAACTTGTGTTCTGGTTACAGGTCCCATAGATTGGAAGCTTGCATCTCCAACAATAAAGTTAGTGGATGATCCTACATAAGTAATTTCATTTTTCAGGTAAGCTACGTTACCATTAACTCCAAGATTAAATTCTCCAAGTCTCTTTTTATAACCCAGTTCCAATTCAAAACCAGTGTTATTCATATCTGCAATATTTGCAGAAGGTGCGTCAACGACTCCTACGTAGCCAGGAATAACAATATTTCTTAAAATTCCGCTAGTTTTCTTTTTGTAATAATCTGCAACAAAAGTAAAATCATTAAAAAGTTTAGCATCAAGACCAATTGTAGTCTGAGAAGTTTCTTCCCATCCTAAACTGGAATTTGGCAGAGTTGAGTTTCCATATCCCGTTGTAATAGTGCCATCAGTTCCTACAGAATAGTTATATCCTCCAACAACTAAAGCTCTGTATTTGAAATCATCAATATTATCATTACCAACAACTCCATATCCTCCACGTAGTTTCAAAGTATTAACTACATTGTTTTCTTTCCAAAATCCCTCTTTTGAGATTACCCAGCCCAGGGAGAATGATGGAAAAACTCCCCATTTGTTATCTTCTCCAAAACGTGTTGACCCGTCACGACGAACTATACCTGTAAAAAGATATTTTTCCATGTAATCATAGTTAGCACGCAAGAACAAAGATGATAATTTATGTTCTGTAAAATCACTTGCTCTGTTTACTCTGTCTGTTTGAGGAATATCAAAATTAAATGATGCATCTTTATAACTAGTTATTGGCAATCCAAACATAGAAACTCCAATAGATCCTCCGATGTTTTCAACATATGCACCTTGACCCGCAAGAATGTTTACACTATGATCTCCAAATTTATTAGAATAAGTCAAAATGTTCTCAAGAGTCCATGCAAATGATTTATTATTATTTTGGCTATAGTTATTTTTATCCACCTTAGCATTTGGATTTAAGAAAAATACAGGAGTAAATCCCTGATCTCCCCAATAAGCCAGCTTTCCGCCAAGTGTAGTTCTAAATTTTAAATGGCTTGTTATGTTAGCCTCTAAATAAGCATTTCCAACGAAATCATCTGACCAGTTGAAACCTCCTAATCTTGTTTGGATGTAGCCAAGAGGATTTGTCATTTCTTGTTGTACTAAAGAAGAGATTCCGTAAGGATTTCCATTTGCATCTCTGACAACATTTGGATTGGTATAATATCCACTATTAGCTACAGTTGGATCTGTAACAACAAGTGGGGTAAGAGGATCCAGATTGATTGCAGAACTTAAAGGTCCACCAAATTCACTGTTTACGTTTCCAATCCCTGTAGATTTTTGATGTGTGTAACCAAAAGTTTGCCCAAAAGTGAAATAATCAGAAATTTTATGTGTCGAGTTTAAACGGAAGTTTTTCTTTGCATATTTGGAGATATCAGTAGCAACAATACCTTCCTGATCCTGAATTCCAAAAGAAGCATAAAAAGTAGATTTTTCTCCTCCGCCACTAATGCTTAATTCGTGTGTATATCTAAAAGCAGAATCATTAAAGATCGCATCCTGCCAATCTGTACCTTTACCGTAAGATGACGGATTAGCATATTTTATTGCACCACCATCAGCAATAGATTTTTCGTTCATAATAGTTGCATACTGAGTCGCATTCAACATATCTAATTTTTTAGCTGGACCAGAAATTCCGGCAAAACCATTATAATTAACAGAAAGTTTTCCGGATTTTCCTTTTTTAGTTGTAACTAAAATAACTCCCGTCGCAGCACGAGTTCCATAAATTGCTGCAGAAGCCGCGTCTTTAAGAACCTCGATAGATTCGATATCGCTTTGATTAATAAAGCCAATTGCATTTGCATCTACAGCTATACCATCTACAACCCATAAAGGATCATTCCCACCTTCTCTAAAAGTAGTTATACCTCTAATACGTACTTTAGAATTAGAACCTGGTTGTCCGGAAGTAGCTGCAACAGAAACACCTGCTACTCTACCTTGTAAAGATTGCTCCACACGCCCGTTTGGAACTTTTTCAAGGTCAGCCGATCTTACACTCGAGATTGCTCCTGTTACAACAGACTTCTTTTGAGTACCGTATCCAACAACAACCACCTCATTTAACGATTGAGATTCAGGTTTTAATTGAATTGAAATTTTAGTTCTGCCATTTACAGCTTCGTTTACTGTACTGTAACCTATAAATGTAACTGTTAATGTTCCGTTTGAAGGTACCTGAATCTGAAACTTACCATCAAAATCTGATGCAGTTGATTTAGTTGTACCTTTTAATAAGACAGTTGCGCCTGGAACAGGCATTCCACTTTCATCGTTTATTATTCCATTTACTGTGACATCCTGCGCCATAGCAATAACCGAGAATAACAGAGATGAAATACAAAAAACAAGTAATTTTGTTAATTTCATTTTTCTAAAAATTTTGGTTAATTAATTAGTAATTTGATGCAATACTAATACTAAATTTTCACTTTTCACATTTAAATATTATTACAAAAACACATCATTTCAAAAAAAATAATATTATAAAAACACATCAAAATAAATACAAATAATTGATTTTTAGAATATTAAAAATTAAAATAATAGTACTAAAGAAAAGTTAATTTTAAAAATAAACACTACATATGGTAAAAGTGACCAAATCATGTTTTTTGGACAAACTACATCGTAATAGTAAAATTTTAGTATTGAAATTCGTTTTATCATAAACAGTATCAGGCACTTACATTAATAATGCATTTAAAAATCAATAAAAAATGAATACGATGATATTACTGTACTTTTTTACATAAGTTACACTAATAATATTGAGAGAAAATACTTAAATAATTTAAATCTGTAAAATTTTACTTTCTTTTTATTTAAAGAAATAAATCCATTAATGAAAGATTTGATAGTAAATCTGATTCTAATCCTTTCAAGTATCATGTTTCTTTACGAAAGGGAGTGTAACGTAATTTTTTAATTATTAATAAATAAAGCAGTTAATAAATTGTTCTCGAAGGAAACTCCCTGTGAGAATACAACCTTTATCAATAGATGGCTAGATATATTGATATAGCTAATAGAATTGATTTAAAAGAGAAAGAGAGTGTTGAAATGAAGTCAATATATAATCTAGGTATTTTTAGTAAATAACAATAAAACATTAAATAGCATGACTGGGATAACATCATTAACCAGGAACTTAGCAAGCTATAAACAATTGCCCTAATTACAATCCTATCGAGTTAATATTCACCTTATAGTCAGTAATTGCGATTAAATATTATTTGTACGATGTACTTTTTAAAGACCAAAAAAAATAGCCCATAATCGAAATTATGGGCTACCCAGGCAATAAACTTAACTTAAACTAACCATAGTTTAAATCTTTATGCTTCATTCTTTTGAATGAAGCAGCATGTTCGAAAATCGAAAAAGAAAGTTCTAAGGCTTTCTTTTTCGAAATAACTAACATGATAAATCTTTATTCAGGTCTAAATACAAATGTCCAACCTGTAGTTGCGTCTTTCAGACTTCTTGGTACGTATAATACTAATTTATCCTCGGTAAGGGTAATTATAGTATATTCATTTGCAGTATTACCTGCTTCATAACCCAAAATTTTTGAATTTTGAATGATTAATTTTTTATTAATAGGATCTAAAACAAAACTACCTTTTTCTGCCGCAGATGTAGGAGTTTGATAGTGATTATAGTTTGCTGCTCCGTTTAAATCAAAATGCATCTTTCCTGTTACGTCAAGAGGTGGGCAACAGTCTCCGGCATTCCACCATGCTCCCATCGCAGTATCAGGATTATCAGGTGGTGACATAAACCAATAGAAAGTATTAGTGCCAGGTGTTCCATCAAAGATCCAAGTCTTACCTGCAGAGGTATTTTCACTCACTAAATCATACCAATCCTGATCCAGACGTGTATCTAACTGATCAATTTGCACGTCTAAAGTTTTAGTGAAAAATTCACCACCAAGTGTTCCTACAAAGGTAAATGTAGATTTTCCTGGTATTGGATAAACTATTGTCGTCTCATTAGTTAGAGCTTTACCTAAATTGTAATTCCAATATCCTGTAACCCCAGGCGTATCCATCGTTAAAGTAACTTTATTACCTCCCGGAGTACTATGGGTTGCTTTTAAATTAACCCCTGCAACATCAGTGGAATTCGTTAACTGTTGTTCATCTACAATTGGGTCGCAGGCCGAAAAGACTAGCATAAACGCAGCAATTAGTAAATATTTTATATTATGAATTTTCATCTTTTTAATTATTAAAAGTTATTGAATTACCAACCTGGATTTTGCTTGTAAACATTATTAGATAATCTAATCTCTGTTTCAGGAATAGATACCAAACCTTTAGTTTCTGGCCTGTATTTAGCGCTATAAGTCGCCGGTGTACCAGAATTGCTAACAGGAAAAGAATCATTAAATGCTGTTTCTACATCACCCCAACGAAGTAAATCAAACCAGTGAAGACCTTCAAAAGCAAACTCATGCAAACGCTCATCTTTAATTGCTTCTAATGAATATCCTAGTGGACCTAGATTTGCTCTAAGTCTTACTGCATTCATTCCGTCTGGCGTTTTAGTAATTTCTGAGTGCATTAATAAAACATCTGCAAAACGCATAAAAATAAAATCTTGTGCATGCATTAACTGCATATCCGGATTAGACCAGTTGTAAAGTTGCACAAACATTCCAACATTCGATCCTGCTTTATCGTATTGCAGAGAGGTATATTTCTTATCAAAAAGTCCAGTCTCATGATCTCCTTTATCTTTAACATATGCAGCTGTACCTTGTTCAGCTTTACCAACTTCAAGTATAGAGCCACGTTTACGCGGGTCAAGATCGGACCAGTTACTAAACAATTTTGGATTCACGGTACACCATCCCCAACCTTCACCAAAAGGAGCCAATGAATTACCACGCATTCCATTAAATAGACACAATCTGTTTGTGTAGATATTACCATTTGTCCATCCCCAGTCACCGAAAGAAAATCTTTGTACAAACATGGTTTCCAAATTACCTGTTCCAAACGTTGGAGCAGCACCGTCTTGTCCTACCCAAGATAAATTTTCTGTTGCTGCCCATGGCAAAACATTTTTACCTGAAGCTTTATTTACATAAGAATACGGCCAAAGATTTCTGAAATCTGAAGCTAGTTTATGTCCGCTACTAGCAATACAATCTGCAAGATAAGCTGCAACTTGTGTAGCATTAAGTGCGCCACCCCCTACAAGAGGCAAATCTGCAGTTGCCTGTTTTTCAATATTAGTCATATATCCAGTATAATACAGGAACACACGTCCCATGTAAGCTTCTGCAACCCATTTATTTGCATGACCATATCTTGAAGTTGGTATACTAGGAAATGTTGTTGCCGGCATAGTTTCGATTGCCAGTTTTAAATCAGATGCTATTTGAGCATAAACTTCTGTTATGGTTGATCTATCTACTGTTTTAGGATCGTTAACCTTTACAATTAACGGAACTCCACCAAAAAATTTAACTAACCTAAAATAGAAAAACGCTCTCATAAATAACGCTTCTCCGATTGCCTGATTTTTAAAATCAGTAGCTTCTTGAGTACTTGGAAAATAAGTTGAAAAATCAGCTGTTGCAGTTTTCTCAATAATTGCATTTGATCTGGCAATTCCATTATAAGACTGTACCCATAAATCTCTAAAAGTATCTTCGTTTGGATCTTCAAAATTATCTACCCATTTAGCACCTTTATCATCAGGGCCTCCACCTCCAAGCATCATATTATCCATTAAGTTGGCAGATATTTGCTCTTCACTAAAAATTCCATTTGTATAAATGGCATTATAAACACCTGCCATTGCCTCGTTGATATCTGTAGGTGATTTATAGTAACTTTCCAAACTTTTTTCACCTAAATTATCAGTATCCAGAACATCAGAGCAACTTGAGACTGCAAAAATTGCTGAGATTGCTATTAAATATTTTATTTTTTTCATTATGAATTTATTTATATTAAAAATCTGCACTTAATCCAAACATTACTGTTCTGGCTTGTGGATATAGACCTAAATCTACTCCAGAAGCCCAAGCATAATTTGTATTATCTCCTCCAAAACGAACTTCCGGATCCATACCATCATATTTGGTAAATGTGTATAGATTATTTACAGCAGCATAAACCTTAAGGTTTGAAATAAATTTGAAATTAGCAAAAACGTCTTTGAAATTATATCCTAAAGTCAAATTATTAATTCTTAGATAATCGGCATTGTGCATAAATATATCCGAAATATTACTTGTGTTTCTGTTTGAAACTGAACTTAATCTAGGCATTTTGTTTGATGTACCTTCACCATGCCAACGATCAAAGACATCAGAAGTATAGTTTTGAGTAGGCATGTCAGAGAAAGATCTGTACGACTGCATAACCTGCATTCCGAATTTACCAGCCATTGTAGTATTTAAGTAGATATTTTTATATTCAAAGTTCAATTGAATACCTACTTGATAATCAGGATTTGGATTCCCTAAGTATGTTTTATCCTTTTCATCAATTACACCATCATTATTCAAATCCACAAAACGAACGTCTCCAGGTCTTTGATCTCCAAAATATGGTTGCCCTGTAGGTCCAACGTACGCATCAACTTCTTGTTGATTTTGCAAAATACCAGCTGTTTTATAGCCATAAAAATATCCAATAGGCTGACCAACTTGCGCTCTGTATATCTCACCAGTTCCTTGCGATAATAGATTTTCTAATCCATGAATTATTCCATCACCATTATCAATTTTTGTAACTGTATTTTTATTTTTCGAACCACTTAATGTTATGCCATATTTAAAATCACCAATTTGGTCTTTCCAGCTTACAGAAAGCTCAATACCTCTATTTTCAATATCTCCACCATTTATATAAGGAGCCCCAGCACCAAAAGTTCCTAAAATAGCAGGTCTCACCAACCAATCTTTAGTCGTTTTTTTGTACCAGTCAAAAGTAATTCCAAGTCTTGAATCAAGTAAACTTGCATCAAGACCAAAATCTAACTGTTCTGAAGTTTCCCACTTAATATCTGGATTAGTAACCCTGGCTGGATATGATGTTTGTCCAGAAACTGGTTTCGTATCTCCGAAGAAGTATCCAGGAAAAGCATAAAAAATTGAAGATGAGTATTGAAAATTAGGAATATCCTGATTACCATTTTGTCCCCAGCTTCCTCTTATTTTTAATGAGTTCAATACTTTTGAAGTACTTGCCATAAAATCTTCTTTTGTAACAACCCAACCTGCAGATACAGAAGGAAAATAACCCCATCTATTATCTTTGGCAAAATTTGAAGATCCATCCGCACGCATAGTAGCAGATAACAAGTATTTTTCTTTATAATCATACTGTGCTCTAGCCATGTATGACATAATTCCTCCACCTCCTGCAGCGTAATCAAAACCTGTTGTATTAATATCAGCGATTGATTTTGGAGGAGCTGTATTGTTCAAATATGCATATTTAGGGTCTCCAGGAAATGTTAATCCATTTCTCGATCCATAAACGTTTGTATTCAATTGATTTTGAATCAACTCCGTTCCAATTAAAGCTGTAAAATTATGATTTCCTATACTTTTAGCATACGAAAGAGTATTTGTCCATGTAGTATTTGATCCCATGTATTGGCTTTGAGAAGCTCCATCGACTTTATCATCGTAAAGCCTTCCTAAACTTACCTTAGGATTCATCGATCTATTATGTCCAAACCATGCATCAACTCCAAATACAGACCTAAATTTCAAATCCTTAATTGCCTCAATTTCAACAAAGGCACTAGCAGTAATTTTATTGTCTTTTGGGTAGTTATAATTACTTCTGTAAAACATAACCGCTAAAGGATTAGTCTGATTTACAGATATTCCTTCGAGAGTTGGCGTATAACCAAAATTGTTAATATTCTTATCAATTGCAGGTTGCCAGTAAGCTGGCATCAATGGATTTTGCGTAAGTGCATTATGCAAGTCATTACCATAAATATTACCATTTGACACTTGTCTATTCTCAGAGTTTGTATAAGTAAAATTTTCTCCAACTGTGATTATGCTATGGCTTTCATTCTTTTTCAAAACCATTTGGGTGTTTATCCTCGCTGTTAATCTTTTGTATCCGGCATCCACAATATTTCCTCCGATAATACCATCCTGATCAAAATAAGAAAACCCCATTGAATATATAATATCTTCACTACCACCAGTAATATTGATTGCATGACTTACCACAGGTGCATTTTTTTTGGTCATCTCATTAACCCAGTTAGTTCCTCGCCAGCCATTCTGTAAATTACTCCAGATTTCTGTTCCAAGTTGTTTTCCTGTTCCTGGGTAATTAGTCTCTAACCAATCATTACCATTTACCAACATATTCTGCCAATTATATGGTTCCTTACCATCATTAACCATCCCTTCGTCCATGATGTACATATATTCCTGAGCATTCAAAGGATCAAGATTTTTGTATGTATTCTGAACTCCAAAATATGTGTCATAACTGATTTTTGCAGGTCTTCCTTTACGACCTTTTACTGTCGTTACTAAAACAACTCCATTGGCAGCTCTCGAACCATAGATAGCTGCAGATGCTGCATCTTTTAACACGTCGATAGACTCAATGTCAGATGGATTCAAATAATCAATATCTCCAACAGAAATACCATCAACAATATACAAGGGATTTGAGTTACCTATTGTTCCTAATCCACGAATACTGACTTTTGTACCCGCGCCTGGTGCACCACTATTCCTTGTGATACTAATACCCGGAGCAATACCCTGAAGTGCTTCCATCGCTGACCCTGTATTTAACTCCTGAAGTGTTTCTCCTTTGAAATTAGAAGCAGCTCCTGTAATCAAACCTTTCTTTTGTGTACCATATCCAACAACAACAACCTCATTTAAAGTTTGTGATGATGCTTTAAGTACAACATTTAACTTAGTCCTTCCATTTATTGGTTCGTTGTAAGTTTCAAAACCAACGAAACTAATTGTTAAAGTTCCATTAGAAGGTGCAGTGATTTGAAACTTTCCATCAAAGTCGGAAGCAGTTCCTCTTTTTGTTCCTTTAACTAAAATCGAAGCCCCTGGGACGGGTAATCCACTTTCATCATTAATGATTCCATTGATCGTTACATCCTGAGCAAATGCGACAAATGAAAACAGTAATGACGAAACACAAAAAATAAATAATTTTGTCAATTTCATTTTTCTAAAAATTTTGGTTAATTAATTAGTAATTCAATGCAATTATAATGTTAAATTTTAATAAGCTGAATTAAAAATTCCATACAAAAACACTTCAAACTTATTTTTATTACACTACAAAAACACAACATTTTTTATTTAATTCATTAATTTACTATACTTTAGCTATGATAAAAATTTGTTATAAAAATGTTAATTAAAAAAAACGTATATTACAGTAGTTTAGCAATAACTATTACGTTGTATATTAAAAATATTTTAACAAATAAGATTTAACATAATTGATAAATCAACAATTTACAGTCATAATTACGCATTTATATTAAAAATTACATTTAAAATTTTATGAAATCCTCATTTGCAAATTTTACTATTTTTTTATTATTTTTCATACAAACGAATACTTTTGCTCAGGTAAAAAATATTGGAATACCTGATATAAAAAACTATAAAAGATCAGAATATAAAGGTGGAACACAAAACTGGAGTATCGATCAGGATAAAAACGGAAATATATATTTTGCTAATAATAGTGGTCTTATCCAATTTGACGGATCTAACTGGCACAAATATTCATTACCCAACAAATCTGAAATACGAAGCTTAAAAATTGATGCATTGGGAAGAATATTTGTCGGAGGAAATAACGAATTCGGCTATTTTAAAATCAATGATAAAGGCATCCTTAAATACCATTCTTTATACAACCTATTAAGTCCGATTGACAAGGAAAATATAAATCTCATATGGAGAATTCATATTTTTAAGGGAGAAGTTATCTTCCAGTCCTTCAGTAAAGTATTTTTTTTGAAGAATGAAAAGGTCACTACTTTAACGGCTCCACATAAATTTCAATTTTCATTTCTCGTTAATAGCCGCCTTTACTTTCAGGACAAAACTTTGGGTGTTCTGGAGTATAAAAATAGAAAACTTACGGCGATAAAAGGAACAACAGTCTTCAATGACAAAGAAATTTGGTCGCTGTTTCCCTTATCTCAAAACAAACTTTTATACGCTACTTTAGAAAAAGGTTTATTTGTTTCAGAAAATGGAATTATTAAACCATGGGCTACAGAAGCCAATGAGTTTATCAAAAAAAACACTTCTCTGGGAGGCTCAATTATTAAAAATAAATTTATAATCTTAAATTCTGTACTAGATGGGGCCATTATTTGCGATTTGAACGGGAAAATAATACAACATTTAAATCGACAAAAAGGAATTCAGAACAATACTATTCTGGCTTCATTTGTGGATAACAAAAATAATATCTGGCTGGGACTGGATAACGGAATTACCTTTATAAATGAAAATTCTCCTTTCTCTTATTTCGATTATAGTTATAATATAGGAACAGTGTATGCTTCCACAACTTATAAGGGAAATTTGTATGTTGCTACCAATCAGGGCTTATTTTACCACTCTTGGGGCCAATCGTTTAAGGATAGTCCCTTTACACGCGTTGAAGGAACAATTTCACAAGTTTGGAACATTCAGGTGATTAATGATGTCTTGATTTGCGCAAGTAATAGCGGAGCCTTAATTATACAAAATAACAAAGTATCCAAGATACTTGATCAAAAGGGATATTTCGGATTCAAAAAAATTCCCGGTCATGAAAACTTTATCATTGGCGAAAGCTATAACGGCTTTTCCGTTTTTAAAAAATCCGGCACCGGATACGACTATCTTCATCAGGTAAAAGGGTTTGATGAAACTACAAATAACTTCTCTGTAGAAATCGATGAAAATTATTTGTGGCTGAAAAAAAATCGTTTTCTATATCAGGTAAAATTATCAGAGGATTTACAGCGATTTGATTTTATTAAGAAACACGTCAATATATCCGAAAAACTTAAAGGAATTAATAGTATTCAGAATATCAATAATAAGGTTTATTTTCAGGTCAAAAATCACTTTTTTAGATATTCCGTAGAGCAGGAAGCCTTTTTTGAAGATAAGAAAATAACAAATTTATTTAAAGGAATTCCAACAATTAATACCTTAATCGAAGATTCATCAGGAAATTTATGGTATGCCTTTAATGAATCGCTGGGCGTATTTGTAAAAAACAAAAACGGCTCTTTTGTTAAAAAACAAGCTATTTTTTCTAACCTCACAGGGAATTTGGTCAACAATTATATTTCTGTAAACGCTATTGATCCTCAAAACATTTTCATCGGATTAACAGATCGTCTTGCACATTACAATTCGACTACGCCAAATACTTTTATGACCAAACCAAAGGCATTTGTAGAAAGCTTTTCTTTTCCGGGAGATACTATTTTAACGGGAAATCTGACTACTAAAGAACAATCCTTTAGTATACCGTATAAATATAACCGTGTGAAATTTACGTTTGCCTCACCAACATACGAAAATCAGGAAAATGTAATGTATTCCTATAAGCTTGAGCCTTTTGAAGAAAACTGGCGGGGATGGTCTTCGACAGCAATAAAAGAATATACTAATTTAAGAGAGGGAAATTATGTAATGAAACTTAAAGCCAGAAATAGTTATGGCATCGAATCTAACATTACTGAAGTTGCATTTACGGTATCACCGCCCTGGTACAGACATTTCTTAGCGTATTTGTTTTATTTAATATTAATTTTACTGGGCGCTTATTTGATCTCTGTCAGAATTAAATTAAAAATCAGAAAAAACAGGTATTACGAAACTATAGAGCAAAGAAGATTATACCTGGAAAAGGAATCGAAAATTAGACATGAACAACATGATCTGGAGAAAGAAATCGAAAAACTAAAGAATGATAAACTTCAAATTAAAATATTAGCAAAAGATAAAGAGTTAGTAAACAACTCATTACAGGTTGTGAAAAAGAACAAAGTTTTAAACGGAATTATTCATAAACTTAAAGATATCGACACCAGCATATTAGATGAAAATTCGAAATCTGAGTTTAGCAAATTACATAAGAGTATTGTAAAAGAAGTAAATACAGACAAAAGCTGGAAAGACCTCGAAAAGCACATTAAAAATGTTCACTTTGAATTTTTAAAACGTCTTAAAGGACAATATCCTACTATATCTCCACGAGAATTAGATTTGTCTACCTATTTATTAATGAATATGTCTACAAAAGAAATTGCAGAAATTATGAATATTTCGACAGGCGGAGTTGAACTTGCCCGTTATCGTCTGAGAAAAAAATTAGGATTAAACAAAAAAGAGAATCTAATTGGATTTCTAATGAGTATTTAAAAATAAAGCCATTCGTATTGAATGGCTTTATTTTTATGAAATATATTTTAAAGTACGTTCCAGAGCCATACCCCTCGAACCTTTAATTAAAATGGTATTTCCACTGAATTTAAAAGTTTTCAGATAGTCAGCAAAAGCATCAAATGTTTCAAAGAACTTTACATTTTCGCTGGCAGTAAGATTCGCATAAAATGATTTACCAATTAAAAAACACAAAGCTTTATCCTGATCATTTAGATGGTCAACAATGACTTTATGTTCGTATAAACTTTCGCCTCCCAGCTCGAACATATCTCCAAGAATCATGATCTTATTCTTTTTATCCAATTGGAGAAAATTAGTAATTGCAACCGCCATACTGCTCGGATTAGCATTGTAGGCATCTAATATAATCTCATTTGATCCCTTTTGCATCATTTGAGATCTGTTGTTGGCCGGAATATAATTTTCTATAGCACTTTTTATATCGCTTTCGTCTACTTTAAAATACTTTCCAATTGCTACCGCCGCGTTAATATTATTGGCGTTGTAGAGTCCGATTAAATGAGACTCAACTTCAAAATTATTATAGTGAATCGCTACAAACGGATTAGCGGTAATTTCTTTAATATTTAAATCTGCACTATCTGTATTTACCCCAAATGTATATGCTTTTATTCCGTTAGATTTTTCAATCTGAATAGGGTCCTGCAGATTTACAAAAACCATTTTCTGGTTTGCAGCCAAATATTTATACATCTCGCTTTTTCCCGCAATTACACCTTCAACACCACCAAAACCCTCTAAATGTGCTTTTCCGAAATTGGTGATATATCCAAAATCAGGTTGTGCAATTTCACACAAAAATTCAATTTCTTTTTGATGGTTTGCACCCATTTCCACAATTCCGATTTCAGTTTCTTTTGAAAAAGAAAGTAAAGTTAAAGGCACACCAATATGATTGTTTAAATTACCAATAGTAGCTTTGGTTTTAAACTTTTTTGCCAATACCACATTGATCAGCTCTTTGGTTGTAGTCTTTCCGTTACTGCCCGTTAATGCAACTATCGGAAGTCCTAAATAGTTTCGGTGAAACTTTGCCAATTCCTGAAGTGTCTGCAAACTGTCTTCGACCAGGATCGTTCTGTCATCGATAAAATAAGATTTATTGTCAATAACAACAAATAAAGCACCTAAATCCAGAGCTTCCCTGGCAAAGGTATTCGCGTCAAAATTTTCTCCTTTAATGGCAAAAAACATAGAATTCTTTTCAATTTTCCTTGTGTCAATTGAAAGAGAACTGCATTGTAAAAACAAGTTATGAATGTCCTGAATATTCATCTGTAATTTTTTAAATAAGTCATAAAAATAGAAAAAAAACAATAAAAAAATTCCAAATTCCAAACTGAATATTCAGCTTATGGAATTTGGAATTTTTTATTATTAGAATTCCTAAATATTAGTTTCTAGGAGATTTTCTTTTTTCAGATTTCGAACCTACTCTGGACATTGCACATCTGAAACCAATGTAATCAGTTGCCATATCCTGAGGGAAGTATCTTCTTTGAGCCGGATCTAACCAGTAAGCTCTGTCTCTCCATGAACCTCCTTTGTAAACTCTTACATTATCATCAATTAATGTAGTACGCTTACTAGAGTTATCAAATTTTCTAACCATTTTACCTAAACTGTCAGTCGTAACATTATGTTTAGGAGAGTTGTACATTTCCTGATCTGCTTTCTCGCCTGACTCAGAATCACCAAAATCAAAATATCTTGAAGATTGTTTATCACCATCTCTGTAATTGATGTTGTTACTTGTACTGAAATTTGTTCTCAAATAAGTTTCATTTTCATCAACTGGAACCTGAGCAATTTCTCCCGGTAAATTTGTAGCAACTTTTTTACCATTACTTAAAGTTTTGTATTGAATACTATCTTTAGTAACGATGACAATTTTTCCGTCTTTACCAATTTTATTCTTAAGATATTGATTTCCTCTATAGTAGTTAAAATCATTTCCTTCGTTATCAATTATAGGTCTGTAAACATCGGCAACCCATTCTGCAACGTTTCCTGCCATATCATATAGACCGAAATCGTTTGGAGCATAGCTTTTAACAGCATTTGTAATATCAGCACCATCATCAGACCAACCTGCAATTCCACCGTAATCACCGTTTCCTTGTTTAAAGTTAGCCAATTGATCTCCTCTGTTTTTACGTTTGTTAGAACGTGTATAATCTCCGGACCAAGGGTATTTCTTTTGTCCTTTGTAAATATTATATTCTCTTTGTCCAACATCTGCTGCTGCAGCATATTCCCATTCTGCTTCAGTAGGAAGTCTGTATTCTGGTAAAATAATTCCAGAAGAACGTTGTGCATACACATTTTTCTCTTCCGGTACTACACCGTCTTTACCTGCTTTAGGTCTTTTTCCTCCAGGATTCTTTTTTAATACAATTTCTTCACTACCACCACGTGCAGTACTAGGAGACATTAAGTATCCTTCTGTATTAAATGCATTGTCAGCACTAACATCATTTGTTTTAGCCCCTTTTTGAAGGTAACCGTTTTTCTCAAGAACTGCCTCATTTACACGGTCTGTTCTCCATTTACTAAATTCAACTGCCTGAATCCAGTTTACACCAACCACAGGGTAGTTAGCATAAGACGGATGTCTTAAATAGTTGTTAGTCATCGTTTCGTTATATCCTAAACGATTTCTCCAAACTAATGTATCAGGCGATGCACCTTCGTAAATATTTTTGTAATTTTCTTCTGTTGGAGGGAAAACTTTCTTTAACCACTCCAGGTATTCTAAGTACATACCGTTTGTAACTTCGGTTTCATCCATATAGAATGATTGAACGTGTTGTTGAGTTGGTGTGTTATTCCAATCATGCATAACATCATCCTGTACTTTACCCATAGTAAACGTACCTCCTTCAACAAAAACCAAACCAGGACCAGCCTGTTGTTTTTTTCCTGCGTTTCTGGCAGCAGTTCCATTCTGACTGTCTACATCCCAACCAGTGGCTCTGGAAGCGTGAGAGGAACTCGATTTTTTGCTACAACTAGCCGTGCTCAACATCAATACCATTGACATCATTAACTGCAAGACTACAATTTTGTTTACTTTCATACTCATTCTTAGGTGATAAATTTAGGTGCTGCAATATAATAATTAACATTTAATTAGCAACATCTGTTCTAATAATTTTATTTAGCTGTTTTTTTACCAGAAAATAACCTTTAGTTACGAACGCAAAAATATACTTTTTATTATTTACTGTAACATGAAATACTATATTTTTACTTACTATATTTTTTTTAAATTAAACCCGTATTTTTGAGTGATGAAACAAGCTTTATTTCTTTATCTTTTTTTACTCCCAATTATCTCATTTTCCCAGATAAATGGGAGCATTACAATAAATTGGCAAGATAAAAAAGAGATGAATTACGGGGAAAACAAAATGATAATTCCGCACTTTACAGGAAGCAGTTTTCGCTTTGACGCCACAAAAAAAAGCATAACACTGCTCCAGAATTTAAACCAGCAAGGCATTTCAAACGGCAGCTCAGTCCAAATTACCAACCCAATTTACGAGTCTGTTTCGAGAACAGATTTAGGAGATTTAGCTATTGAAAACATACCTCAAAATCTAAGTGCATCGCTGATTATTACCAACTCGAGAGATTTAAAGCACACATTTGTGTTTTTAAACCCAATTGTAAAGGATGTAAATGGCTACAAACGTCTTACATCATTTTCTTACTATATTAGTAATTCTTCTGCAAGAACCTCAAGCCCTTCTACTTATCAAAAACCAGCTGCAATTGCAAATTCTGTTTTAGCATCGGGAGATTGGTATAGATTATACATTGAGAAGTCTGGTGTATATAAAATAAATAAGTCGTTTCTACAAAGTTTAGGCTTAGATGCCTCTAAAGCTGATCCTCGAAGAATAAAAATTTATGGAAATGGCGGAAGAATGCTTCCTCTGGCCAACAATATCTATTATCCTGAAGATTTAACCGAGAACGCCATTCAGGTTATTGGCGAAAACGACGGCGTTTTCAACAACGAAGATTATATCCTTTTTTACGCAGAAGGCACAGAGAACTGGAACTCCGAAAGCCAGACTAATTTAAATTTATTCGACAACAAGTCCTATTATTATATAACCATTTCAGGAAACGAAGGAAAACGTATTGCAAACCTAAATCAACCAATCGGAATTGCGGGTTTAGAACTGAACACGTTTGATGACTATCAATTTCACGAAATCGATCAAACCAACATTGTTCATCTGGGTCGGCAGTGGCTGGGAGAATCATTTGATATTAATCAGGAACAGGAATTTTCATTTAATTTTCCAAATCTTGACACCACCATTCCTGTAAAAGTCGAAGTGAGCGCGGCATCGGCATCGTTTACAAACACATCATTTGTAATTTCATCTAATGGACAAAATATCGGATCAATAAGCTTCCCTCCCCTTTCTACAGATTCAGAAACCAAATATTACAACGGAAAACTGCCCGCAAACACAACTTTTACCGGATCAGACAATATAAAAATAAAACTTACCTATAATAATAATGGTGTTCCCGGATCTAAAGGATATCTGGATTACATTAATATAGTGGGAAAGCGAAAACTTACCGGAACCGGAAAGCAATTTTTATTTCAATATAATAATGCCGGTTCTACCGCAGGAATTGTCAATTATACTATTACAAATGCAGCTGCTATAAATCAAATTTGGGATGTTACAGACCTATATAATATATCAAAAGTTGAAAATGCCGGTCAGACTTCTTTTAGTTTTAAGGCAAACCTCGGTGAAATTAGAAAATACATTGCCATAGATCCTGCCGATTATTATATTCCTTTAAAGGAAAATCAGTCCAAAATTGCGAATCAAAATTTAAAAGGCACCATTTTCAGAAACAATCAAAATGCTTTTCAGGATATAGATTATGTAATTGTTACACCAAAATCGCTGTCTTCTCAGGCAGAAAGATTAGCAACTTTTCACAGGACGGTTTCCAATTTAAATGTAAAAGTAATTTCATTAGAAAATATCTATCAGGAATTTTCATCGGGAAAACAGGATATTGCCGCGATTAGAAATTGTATTAAATACATCTATGACAATGCATCTTCACCAGATAAAAAAATCCGGTATTTAAATTTATTCGGTGATGCTTCTTACGATTATAAAGACCGCGTTACCAACAACAGTAATATTGTACCTATATATCAATCTCTCATTAGCAGTAGTGTCGGAGAAGCCGGATTTGCTTCTGATGACTTTTTCGGATTTATGGATCCTGATGAAGGAGTTGTTATACCTTACTCTGGCGGAATAGATATTGCTGTTGGAAGAATGTTGGTTGCTGACAATGCGCAGGCACAGGAAATGGTCAACAAAGTAATTGACTATTATGATGCAAAATCGTATGGCAACTGGAGAAATAATGTGGTCCTGATTAGTGACGATTCTGATAAAAATGGCGATCAGACGCTGCAATCGAATCAAAACGCACTTGCTGATCAAATCTCAGCAGAAAAACCTTTTTTTAACATCGAAAAAATATTTCTCGATTCGTATACTCAGGAAGCTTCTGCCGGAGGAGCAAGATATCCGAAAGCCAGAACTGATTTTTTTAATGCTTTTGAAAAAGGCGCTTTAGTCTTTAATTATTTAGGACATGGCGGCGAGGACGGGTTGGCCAGTGAGCGAATTTGGGAGAAATCAGACAGTCAGAATTTAAACAATCAATATAAATATCCCTTATTTATAACGATCACTTGTGAGTTTTCCCGATTCGATGACCCAACAAGACCAACTGCGGGAGAATATATTTACTGGAACCCAAAAGGAGGAGCAATTTCAATGTTAACTACAATTCGCGAAATAGGCCAGACTAATGCAGAAGATTTCAACAAAACTTTAAATAAAAACCTTTTATCGTATGGCTCCAACCAATATAACACGATAGCAGAATGCTTAAGAATTTCTAAAAACGAAAATCCCAGCTCTGCAAGTAATGTTGTTTTTTATATAGGAGATCCTGCTTTAATGCTGGCAATTCCGAAACCCCGAATTAATTTAACTAAAGTGAATGACATTGTGATTTCGCAGGCTATTCCGGATTTAAAATCGTTATCAAAAATTAAAATTTCGGGAGAAATCACAGATGAAAACAATTCGATTTTAAGTAATTATAACGGAGAATTGGCCACCGCTATTTTTGACAAAATGATTACGAATACCACTTTAAATAATGATGGCTTTAGTCCTCCAATGCAATTTAAAACTTTAGGAGAAACTATTTTCAGAGGAAATGCTTCGGTTACCAACGGGCAGTTTGAATTTAGCTTTGTTGTTCCGAGAGACATCAGAATTCCTGTCGATAACGGAAGAATTAGTTTTTATTCGAAAAAAAATGAAGTATTAGAGAATAAAACCGGTTATAATACCACGATTAAAATTGGTGGAATAAATGAAAATGCTCCTCAGGACAATATAAGTCCAAAAGTGAAGTTATATATGAACGACGAAACTTTTGTATCCGGAGGCATTACAAATGAATCTCCGTTCCTGTTGGCATTTTTAGAAGACGAAAACGGAATTAATACAGCAAGCGGAATCGGTCATGATATTGTAGCGATTTTAGATGGTGATGTAAGTAATCCTTATGTTTTGAACGATTATTATCAGACAAAATTAGACGATTACACTAATGGAAATCTTCGTTTTCCGCTTAGAAGCTTAGCTCCCGGATTGCATACTATAAGTTTTACAGCCTGGGATGTCTACAACAATCCCGTTACAAGTGAGATTCAGTTTACAGTTGTAGGAGATGATTCATTATCATTGTCTCACGTTCTTAATTATCCAAACCCTTTTTCTACTTATACGCAATTTTGGTTTTCACATAATAAACCGTACGAACCATTGGACGTACAGGTGCAAGTTATGACCATTACAGGAAAAGTGGTATGGACCAAAAATCAGACAATAACGACAGAAGGTTTTTTATCCAGAGACATTACATGGGATGGAAGAGATGATTTTGGAGACAGAATCGGAAAAGGAGTGTATATTTACAAACTGACTGTAAAGTCTAATTTAACAAATAAAAAAGCAGAAAAATACGAAAAGCTTGTCATCCTATAATATTAATTATATTTACACCACCAAAACATTAGTCCCATAAATGAAAAAACTATCACTTTTACTAATTTGTTTTTTTGCTGTTTTTAGCACGAAAGCCCAGGAATCAAGACCAATTGTTACAGGAGTTCCCTTTTTATTAGTAGCTGCAGATGCCAGAGCAGCAGGTTTAGCCGATCAGGGTGTCGCTACTTCAGCAGACGTCTTCTCTCAACAATGGAATCCCGCAAAATATGCATTCTCAGAAGATGCGCAAGGGCTTTCTATTAGTTACACCCCTTATTTAACAGACCTTGCAAACGACATTTCATTAGGTCAGTTAACCTACTACAACAAAATCAACGAAAAAAGTGCTTTTGCGGCAAGTTTTCGTTATTTCGGTTTTGGAGGAATTGAATTAAGATATACCGGAGATCCAAATGAAGCCGTTAGAGAAGTTAATCCAAATGAATTTGCTCTAGACGGATCTTACTCATTAAAATTAAGCGAAAAATTCTCTATGGCAGTTGCCGGGCGCTTTATCAATTCAAATTTAAAAGTGGCTTCAGAAGAAGTAGATGCTTCATCGGCCAGTTCTTTTGCTGTTGATGTTGCTGCATTTTATCAATCAGAAGAAATCGCTTATCAGGATTTCAACGGTAGATGGAGAGCGGGGATTAATTTCCAGAATATGGGTCCGAAAATAAGTTATGATAATGACGATGTAAGCTCCAACTTCCTGCCGGCCAACTTAAGATTAGGAGGCGGATTTGATTTTATTTTTGATGATTATAACAAACTAACTTTAAGTGCTGAAATCACTAAACTTTTAGTACCAACACCTCCGGGTACAGGAACTGCAATAGATAGTAACGGAGATGGTGACTTCGACGATCCTGAAGACATATCCCAACAGGAAGCTACGAATATTGGATATAGAGATTATAGCGATATAGGCTGGTTTCAGGGGATCTTTAAATCTTTCGGAGATGCTCCGGGCGGATTTAGCGAAGAAATAAAAGAAGTGACTTACAGTGTGGCTGCAGAATATATGTATCAGGATTCTTTTGCAATGCGTTTAGGATATTATCATGAAAGCCCTGAAAAAGGAGCAAAACAATTTTTCTCTTTAGGAGCAGGATTTAAATACAATATTATGAAAATTGATGTTTCTTATTTATTCTCGGCATCAAAAATCAAAAATCCGCTTGAAAACACACTTCGTTTCTCTTTAACATTTAACTTTGGAGACAAATATGAAACTTATTAACAGATTACATTCAAATAAAATAATTCAATCCAAATTCCGGCATTTTAGGAATTTGGATTTTTTTTCCCTAAAAAACAAATGAGAGAAATCAATATAACAACTTCATTTAGCATATTCGACAACTTAAATGAACTTCCAGGCGAAATTCAGGAATTAATGAATCAGGCAGTCGAAGTCAGAAAAAAAGCTTATGCTCCATATTCAAAATTCAGGGTTGGTGCCGCTTTACTCTTAGATAACGGAAAAATTATTTTGGGTTCCAATCAGGAAAATGCGGCTTATCCTTCAGGATTATGTGCAGAACGAACTGCCATATTTTATGCAGGAAGCGCTTATCCGGAAGCCAAAATCTTAAAAATGGCTATCACAGCAGCTTCAGATACTAATCCGACGCAGGCTCCTATTCCGCCCTGCGGTTCATGCCGACAATCAATTGCCGAATATGAAATAAAACAAGACACTCCTATTGAAATCTATTTTATGGGAGAAATTGGTGAAGTTTACAAATCGTCCTCATTGAAAAATTTACTTCCATTGATGTTTGATAAAAAGTTCTTGTAAAAAAAAGCAAAAAGTAGCGTTTTAATTTTACTTCTTAGATGTAATGTCTTATTTTTGCATCCCGACCTTTCGGGCGCAAATTTGTGGGAGGAAACTATTTTGCGTTACAGGCACAATAATCGATAACACAAACAACTTTAGCAAAAGAAAGAATTCAGATGAAAGAAGTTACAAAAGAGGTATATTTAAAGTGGTATGAAGACATGCTGCTTTGGAGAAAGTTTGAAGACAAACTTGCAGCGTTATACATCCAACAAAAAGTTAGAGGTTTTCTACACTTATATAATGGTCAGGAAGCTGTATTAGCAGGTGCCCTGCACGCTATGGATTTGACCAAAGATAAAATGATTACTGCTTACAGAAACCACGTTCAGCCAATTGGTATGGGAGTTGATCCCAGAAATGTAATGGCAGAACTTTTAGGAAAAGCAACAGGAACTTCTAAAGGTATGGGAGGTTCTATGCACATTTTCTCGAAAGAACACCGTTTTTACGGAGGACACGGAATCGTTGGTGGACAAATTCCTGTGGGAGCTGGTTTAGCTTTCGCTGATAAATATTTCAATACCGGCGGTGTTACCATGACTTATTTTGGTGACGGAGCTGCAAGACAAGGATCTCTTCATGAAGCTTTTAATATGGCTATGTTATGGAAATTACCAGTTGTATTTATTGTTGAAAACAACGGTTATGCAATGGGAACTTCTGTAGAAAGAACTGCAAACCATACGGACATCTGGAAATTAGGTTTAGGTTACGAAATGCCTTGCGGACCTGTAGACGGAATGAACCCTGTTAAAGTTGCCGAAGCAATGCATGAAGCTATCGAAAGAGCACGCCGCGGAGACGGACCAACTTTCCTTGAAATGAAAACGTACCGTTACAGAGGACACTCTATGTCTGATGCACAATTATACCGTTCTAAAGAAGAGGTTGAAGAGTACAGAAAAATTGACCCTATTACTCAGGTTTTAGATGTAATTATGGATCAAAAATATGCTACAGAAGAAGAAATTGAAGTAATTGACCAGAGAGTAAAAGATTTAGTAGAAGAATGTCAAAAATTCGCTGAAGAATCTCCATACCCGGACTTACAACAATTATACGATGTAGTATACGCACAAGAAGACTATCCATTTACACCTCATAAACTATAACATCATGGCGATTAAAGTAACAATGCCTCGTCTAAGCGATACTATGACGGAAGGAACGGTAGCGACTTGGTTAAAAAAAGTAGGCGACAAAATTAGCGAAGGCGATATCCTTGCTGAAATTGAAACAGACAAAGCAACAATGGAGTTCGAATCTTTTAACGAAGGAACTCTTTTACATATCGGAATTCAGGCTGGAGAAACTGCTCCCGTTGATTCCTTATTAGCGATCATTGGTAAAGAAGGAGAAGATATTTCTGCTCTTCTTTCTGGTGGCGACGCTCCTGCTGCTGAAGCAAAAGCGGATTCTCCAAAAGAAGAAGCTGCTCCTGCTACAGAAAAAACTGAAACTGCTGCTCCTGCGAAAGCTTCAACTGAACTGCCTAAAGGTGTTGTAGTTGTAACTATGCCTCGTTTGAGCGATACAATGACTGAAGGAACTGTGGCAACCTGGTTGAAAAAAGTAGGTGATGCTGTTGCCGAAGGAGATATATTAGCAGAAATTGAAACAGATAAAGCTACAATGGAATTTGAATCTTTCAATGCCGGTACTTTATTATATATCGGAATTGAAGAAGGAAACACTGCTCCGGTTGACAGCTTATTAGCGATTATCGGACCTGCAGGAACTGACATTTCCGGAATTGCTGAAAATTATACTGCGGGAGGTGCTGCGCCTGCGCCAGAAGCTTCGGCGCCTGCTGCTGAAGAAAAAGCTGCTCCAGCTGCTGAAAAAGCACCGGAAGCTGCTGCTGAAACTTCAAACGGAAGAGTGCTGGCTTCGCCACTTGCGAAGAAAATCGCTTCTGACAAAGGAATCCAATTATCTCAGGTAAAAGGTTCAGGAGAAAACGGACGTATTGTGAAAAGCGATATCGAAAACTTTACTCCAGCTGCTCAGGCACAAGCTGCAACTTCTGCTCCGGCTGCAAAAGGAGATGAAGCTAAAGCTGAAGCTCCAAAAGTATTCGTACCTGCCGGAGAAGTTTACACAGAAGAGATCAAAAATTCTCAAATGCGTAAAATTATTGCTAAACGTCTGGCAGAGTCTTTATTTACAGCTCCTCACTACAATTTAGTGATCGAAGTAAGCATGGACGAAGCGATGCAGGCAAGAACAACTATCAATTCTGTTCCTGATACTAAAGTTTCTTTCAATGATATGGTTATTAAAGCTTGTGCTTTGGCCTTGAAAAAACATCCAAAAATCAACTCTCAGTGGAAAGAAGATGCAATTATCATCAATCACCACGTAAATATTGGAGTTGCTGTTGCGGTTGAAGACGGATTAGTAGTTCCTGTATTGAAATTTACAGATGCTATGAGTTTATCTCAAATTGGTTCTTCAGTGAGAGATCTTGCAGGAAGAGCTAAAAACAAAAAATTAGGACCACAGGAAATGGAAGGAAGCACATTTACAGTTTCTAATCTTGGAATGTTTGGTATTACTGAATTTAATTCGATTATCAACCAGCCAAACTCTGCAATTCTTTCTGTAGGTGCAATTGTTGAGAAACCAGTAGTTAAAAACGGTCAGATTGTAGTTGGAAACACAATGATGTTATCTTTAGCGTGTGACCACAGAACGATCGACGGTGCAACTGGAGCGCAGTTCTTACAAACATTAAAACAATACATCGAAAGCCCGGTTACAATGTTGGCGTAATCCTGCATTGTCAGTCTGAGCCTAGTCGAAGACCATAATAAAATCCCGTTTTGTTTATTCAAAACGGGATTTTTTGTTTAATTTTCATTCTCAAATTCAATACTTCATAAAATGAAAAAACTAATTCTTGTCGCTTTATTTCTGACAGCTATCGCCTGCCAGAAAAAAGAACAAACCGAAAAAACTAAAGCTGTTGTTGATGAACACAGTTACTCTAAACCAGAACTTGCGGTGGTCAAACATCTGGATTTAGATATCAAAGTTGATTTTGATACGCAAACCATTTCCGGAAAAGCCTCCTGGTCAATTGATAATATAAGCAAAGGAAACGAAATTATCTTCGACGAAAACACTTTAAATATTACAAAAGTAACTTTAGGAGACGATGAAAAAGAAACCAAATTTGAACTTGGAAAAGACACCGAATTTCACGGAAAGCCACTTCACATTACTATCGAACCAAACACAACGAAAGTAAATATTTATTACAGCACAACCAAAGACGCTGTGGCATTACAATGGTTAACACCGGAACAAACCGCAGACAAAAAGAAACCGTTTTTATTTTCTCAGGGAGAAAGTGTCTGGTCAAGAACCTGGATTCCTTGTCAGGATTCTCCGGGAATTCGCTTTACTTACAATGCAAAAGTTACGGTTCCAAAAGATTTACTGGCCGTGATGAGTGCTGTAAATCCGCAGGAGAAAAATAATACCGGCGTTTACACCTTCAAACAAGATAAAGAAATTCCTTCTTATTTGATGGCCATTGCAGTTGGAGATATTCAATTTAAGGCTATTGACAACAGAACCGGAGTGTATGCAGAACCTTCTGTTTTAAAAAACGCTGCATATGAATTTGCTGAATTGGGTAAAATGGTAAATGCAGCAGAAAAATTGTATGGTCCTTACCGTTGGGGTCGTTACGATGTTTTGGTGTTACCGCCAAGTTTTCCTTACGGAGGAATGGAAAATCCGAACTTAACTTTCCTGACTCCTGGCGTAATTGCGGGAGACCGTTCACTGACAAGTTTGCTTGCTCACGAACTAGGACACAGCTGGAGCGGAAATTTAGTTACAAATGCTACCTGGGATGACATCTGGCTTAATGAAGGCTTTACAACATATGTTGAACACAGAATTGGAGAAGCCATTTTTGGAAAAAAAGAATTTGAAATGCAAAATGTGATCACTAACAAAGAATTAGTTGACAATGTTGCAGAATACGGAAATACGAATCCGGATACAAGATTAAAAGTAAGCCTTACCAACAGAAATCCTGACGATGGTATCAGCATGATTCCGTATGTAAAAGGATATGCTTTCTTGCGCGTAATTGAAAACGCTGTGGGCCGTGAAAAATTTGATCTTTTTATTAAAAACTATTTTGATTCGCACGCTTTTAAATCGATCACAACGGAAGATTTCGTTAAATACCTGAATGAAAATCTTATAAAAGGTGATAAAAATTTAACTGCTAAAATCAAACTGGAAGACTGGATTTATAAGCCTGGAATTCCTTCGAACATCATCGCTGTGAATTCAGCTGATTTTGACGCGATTGATAAAATTCAAAAAAGCTGGAGAGAAACCGGCGTAAAAGGTTTGAGCGAAAAAATTAAAACAACTGCAGAAAAACAGCATTTTATAGATCATCTCCCTGCTGATATTACCGTACCGGAAATGGAAGCAATTGATAAAGAATTCAACTTTACAAAAGGCGGAAACTTTATTATAAAACGTCAATGGTTTGTTCAGGCGATTATTCACCAATACAAACCTGCTTATCCTGCAATTGAACAATTTTTAATCGGAATAAGCAGAACCGGATCGGTAATGATGCTGTATAAAGAAATGGTTAAAACACCGCAAGGAAAAGTCTGGGCGAAACAGGTTTTTGAAAAAGCAAAATCGGGTTACCATGCTACAACTATTCAGGCAGTTGAAGGGGTTTTGAAATAAAAATTCTTCAAAACATAATTTTTAAAAGAGGTTGTCTTTATGAAGACAACCTCTTTTTTATTCTCGGTAAGTCCCAGCGGGACGAAATATTTATAGAAATAATCAATTTCAATTCAAAAAAAGCTACAGCGGAGTGGCATATCTAGTTACCGAATATATGTCGCTCCGCGGGAGCTTTTTTAATATCCTAGACAATTAATCTATAAATATTTCATTCCTCCGGAATTTTTATTCCTAAAAAACATCTTATGAAAACTACACTAGCCCAGATTGAAATGGAAAGCCCGGAGCTTAAAAACTTTATTTTTCCTGCCAGAAAACAGCGACCAAGGGAAGCTCGTTTTATGGCTTAGAAAAATCTGGTTTTTGTCCCGATAGCTATCGGGATGAAACGGAAAGCTGGATCATCTCCTAAAAAAACAGCAGGGAAAATTGTCCATTACATAGCGTAGATTCTCCATGTTCTGAAATCTGTTATAGTTGCAACTTTGTAATGTCAAAAGACAATAACAAATAATAACTTTAAAAATTAAATAAAATGACACGATTAACAGCATTAAACCCAGAAGAAGTAACAGGAAAAACTAAAGATTTATTCGACGCTGTACAAGCAAAATTAGGCGTTGTTCCAAACATGATGAGAACAATGGGGAATTCTCCAGCGGTTTTGGAAGGTTATTTAGGATTAAGCGGCGCTTTGAGCCACGGAAAATTAAGTGCAAAAACAGGTGAGTTAATCGCTTTGGCAGTTTCAGAAAGCAACTCTTGTGATTACTGTTTAGCAGCTCACACTTTTATCGGAGAAAAATTAGTAAAAGCAGATCCTGCAGTTTTACATGCAGCAAGAACAGGAAATTCCACAGATGCTAAAACGGAAGCTATTTTGCAATTGGCTAAAACATTAATCAGTAAAAATGGTTTAGTAAATGATGAAGATGTAAATAAAGCAAAAAATGCCGGAATTTCTGAAGCAGAAATTGCTGAAACAGTTGCTCACACTGCTTTGAATGTTTTGACAAACTACTTTAACAATTTAGCGAATACTGAAATTGATTTTCCAACAGTATAAGTCAATATCTCAATAATAAAAAACAATGTATAAAGATAGCTGCGAAATTATTTCACAGTTATCTTTATATTTCCAAAAATGAATACATTATGAGTTCTCAAAACGTTTCTACTTTAATAAATCCGCAGAATGGTAATTTGGCTTTTAAAATTCTGACTTTTGACGACAACAGCCATTTTGATCACTTGCAACGCAATAATTACTATTCTTTAATTTGGGTTACTAAAGGAATAGGCAAAGTAAAAGCCGATTTTGCAGAACATCAATTTCAGGAAAATTCACTACTCGCCTTCTCGCCATACCAGCCTTTTATGCTTTGTGTAAAGGAGCCAATTGAAGGCATTGCTATTCATTTTCATCCCGATTTTTACTGCATTCATATGCACCAAAAAGAGGTTTCCTGCAATGGCGTACTTTTTAATAATATTTATCAGCCGCCGTATGTGATAGTTACAGAACAGGCACAAATGACTTTTAAAATGGTAATTGAGCAGATGAAAGCCGAAATTCAGAATGCGGAATTAGCACAGTACGAATTATTAATTTCCTATTTAAAGATCTTTTTAATCACAGCTTCAAGATTAAAAACAGAACAACTGGAAGAAATGAAATCGGTTCCGGATTCGAAAGAACCTTTTATTCTTCAAAATTTAAAGGATGCTATTGAACTGAATTTCAAAACCAAACATTCAGCCGGAAATTATGCCGACTTATTAAATATTTCTCCAAAAGCACTGGCAAAATTATCCAAGAATTATTTCAATAAAACCTTAACCGGTTTAATCTCTGAAAGAATTATTATTGAAGCCAAAAGAGAATTGTATCTGACAAATAAAACAGTTAAAGAAATTGCTTATGAACTGGGTTATGATGACGAGCATTATTTTAGCCGTTTCTTTAAAACCAAAGCCGATGTTTCTCCACAAATTTATCGCGAAACAGTCGGATTTGGTAAAATGGATGTTTAATTTTTATTCTTGGCTTCGATCCATTTAGACATGTACATCGTGCTTTTATAGTTATGATGCTGCAGCAGATTACCCATAAAATTATGAAGACGATGATTGGAAGAATCCATTAAGAGCGATTGTACAGAAGAAATCAAACTCTCTGAATAGTCACTTTTTTGGTAACATTTATTAATGATTTTGATTCCATTTTTTTGAGATGCTGTCCAAAGATTTTCATCTTTATAAAGCAAAACAGCTTTTTTGGCAAACTCCTCGGGATCGTTTTCTATAAAACCATTCCAGTCCAGATTTTCATGCATGGCTTCAGAACCAATTGAGGTTGTCACGCTGGGTGTTCCGCATTGCATGGCTTCGAGTAATTTCCCTTTTAAACCGGCACCAAAGCGAATAGGCGCCAGAACAACTTTGGCCTTTTTTACAATTTCACCGGCATCTTTTGCCCGTCCCATAATGTAAAAACCGCTTTTGGGCTGATGTAATTGCAATACTTTTTGTGAAGGATAAGCGCCATACACTTCCAGAACAGCTTCGGGAAAATCTTTTTTTATTAAAGGCCAAATCGCTTCTTTCAGATACTGAACGGTATTCCAATTTGGTTCGTGAAGAAAATTTCCTATGAAAACAAAATTTTTCCGGTGTTCAAATGAAGGCAAATTTAAAAGTTCTTCTTCTTTCATCTGATCAACTAAAAATGGAAGATAAAAAAGCAGCTCCTGATTTATTTTAAAAATGTTTTTTAAGATATTCATTTCAAATTCTGAAATAATAAGGGATAAATCACATCTTAAAATACTGGCGATTTCTCGTTTTGCCACTTCTTCAGATAATAAATCAGTTAATGTGAAATCTCTTTTTTCTTTAAATGCTTTTTGTCTCGCGGTTCTCAAAGAATGTAAATCTTCTGTATCTAAAATCCTGATAGCTTTTGGACAATTTTCGGCAACGCGCCAGCCAAATTGTTCCTCGATCATAAAACGATCAAACAAAACAACATCCGGATTTAAATGCGTTACAAAATCATCAAACCCCGAAGAATTAAGTTCTATGCTTTTTTTAGCAACTCCGAATTCAGATAAATCCACCATAAAATCACTGTCCTGCGCGGCGCTGGCAAATGTAATTTCGAATCCGTCTGCGGCAAAAATCGAAATCAACTGCATCATTCTTCCGCCGGCAGCAGAAGAATTTGGCTCAGGCCATACAAATCCAATTATAAGAAGTTTTTTTTGCTGATTCATTGTGAAAATTTTCAACCTGCAAAATAATGCTTTTTTCAGCTTAATCGCTCAATATTTCTGATTTTTAGCAATAAAAAACACTAATTTTGCAGCAACTAAATGCTGGGAAATTATGTTGGGATTAAAATTAGCTACAGACCCTCGCTGGGTCACTATTGTTGAGTCAAATATCGAAGAAATTTTAACAGATCATGCGTGGTGCGAACAGAAAGCAGCTTCAAATGCTATTAGTATTGTGACGTATAATTCTGAATTGGAGGAGTTAGTAACCGAAATGCTGGTTATTGCAAGAGAGGAACTGGAACATTTACAAATGGTTCATGATGTGATAAAAAAACGCGGACTTACTTTGGGCCGCGAAAGAAAAGACCATTATGTAAATGAGCTTTTTAAATTTATGAAAAAAGACGGCAGCCGCAGAGATGCTCTTTGCGACAGATTATTATTTTCGGCAATGATTGAAGCCAGAAGCTGTGAGCGTTTTAAAGTACTTTCAGAAAATATCAAAGACGAGGAATTAGCAACGTTTTATCGCGATCTTATGATTTCTGAAGCCGGTCACTACACGACATTTTTAGGATTCGCCAGAAAATACCAGGACAATATCGACATCGATAAACGCTGGAAAGAATGGATTGAATATGAAGGTTCTATTATTACCAATTATGGTAAAAATGAAACAGTTCACGGTTAAATTACGCTCTTTTTTATATTCTTTTTTTTTATTTAATACCACAAATTCGTTATGCAAAAAAGTAAATCCAAATCTATCGTATTTAAAATTGCGAAGTATTTCGGAATAACTTTCGCTGTTATTTTAGCCTTATTATTTTTGACGCCTATCATTTTTGAGGATCAGATTAAAGAACAAATTAAAAAAACCGCAAACGAGAGACTGAGTGCAGAACTGAATTACTCGGATGTTTCGGTTTCCTTTTTCCGCCATTTTCCTTCTTTAACTTTAACACTTGATAATTTAAGTCTGAATGGTTCATCACCCTATAAAAACGAAAAATTCATCACTGCAAAAGAAGTTTCGTTTGGAATAAATGTCGCGAGTTTAATTTTTAGCAAATCCGTTAAAATCGACCAGATTTATTTATCAGATTCTTTTATCAATGTAAAAGTAAATTCTAACGGAGAAGCAAATTACAACGTTTACAAATCGCAGGAACAAACTTCTCAACCTAAAGACACAAGCGAAGCAGCTTTAAAACTGGAGAGAATTGAAATTGTAAACAGTAAAATTATTTACGATGATAAATCTACAAAAGTTCATTTTGATGCTTTTGGATTTAATTATTTAGGAAAAGGAGATTTAAACAAAGCTGTTTTTGATTTGTATTCGAAAGCAAAAATCGAAAAACTAAATATCGTTTATGAAAACGAACCGTATTTAATGAACAAAAAAATTGATGCTGATTTGATTACAAAAGTAAACATCAACTCGCTTTCTTTCTTTTTCCAGCAAAATAACCTTAAAATCAATCAGCTTCTGGTGGATTTTAAAGGCAAATTCGACATTTTAAAAGACGGTTACAATATGGATTTTGTCATTAAATCTGACAACAGCGATTTGTATGATGTCTTTACCGCTTTTCCTCCTAAATATATTACCTGGCTTTCTGAAACTGAATTAAAAGGAAAAACAGATCTGCTTTTTAATTTGAAAGGAAAATATATTACCTCACAAAACATAGCGCCGGATCTTAATCTGGATGTCAAATTAAAGGACGGATTTGTTAATTATAAAAAAAGTGCATTTCCGGTTTCTAACTTAAATTTAGACATTAAGACAAAAGTTCCTTCCTTAAATCCGGATTTGGTAATTGTTGATGCTCAAAATCTATCTTTAAATATAAAGCAGGATTATCTGAAATCTAAATTCCTGATAAAAGGGATAAATACACCTGATATTAATGCCGATTTTAAGGCTAAGATTGATCTTGAAAAACTAACTAAAGCATTAGGAATTCCTGATATTCAACTAAAAGGATCTTTGGCCGGAGACTTAACTGCACACGGAATATTTGACCAGAAAAACAAACGTTTCCCTGTGACAAACGGATTAATTAATCTGGAAAACGGGTATTTGAAAACGCCTTATTATCCAAATCCAATTACAAACATTACGATTAAATCGAAAATTGAAAATAAAAAAGGAACTTTTCAGGATTTGAAAGTGAGCTTAAAACCAACTCAATTTACTTTTGAGGGAAAACCGGTTTTTGTGGAGGCATATTTAAGTGATTTTACTGATTTAAATTACGATGTAAAAGCAAAAGGCGAATTGGACGTTAATAAAATTTATAAAGTTTTCTCCCAAAAAGGACTTGATCTGGATGGATTTGTCAAGGCCGATTTGGTTCTGAAAGGAAAACAAAGTGACGCCGAGAAAGGAAATTACAGCAAATTACATAATAGAGGAACTCTCGAATTAAGAAATATCGGAATTGCATCAGAATATCTTCCAAAGAAATTTATAATTAGAGAAGGTATTTTTAAAATCAATCAGGATAAAATGTCATTCAATAATTTCCTTGCCGCTTACGGACAATCTGACTTTAAAATGAGTGGATATCTGCAGAACGTTTTTAATTATGTAACGACCAAAAATGGTGTTTTAAAGGGCTCATTTAAAGTTTCATCACGTTATATTAATGCGGATGAGTTTATGTCACAAACAACTGCAAATACACCTGTAACTCAAAATGAGACAACAAAACCTGAAGCAAAAGCAGCACAAAACACGCAGACGGGAGTAATCATCATTCCTTCCAATTTAAATTTGCAATTATTGGCAAATGCTCAAAAAGTAAGTTTTGACAGATTGAATCTGCAAAATGCTACCGGAAATCTGATTATGAAAAATGGCAAATTAACCATGCAGCATACCGGTTTCAATTTAATTGGATGTACTGTTGCCATGAATGCTAATTATCAGGCTATAACACCTCAAAACGCCAATTTTGATTACGCGATAAAAGCTGCCGATTTCGACATTAAAAGAGCGTATAATGAAATAGAAGTTTTTAGAAAAATGGCCAGTGCCGCTGAAAAAGCGCAAGGAATAGTTTCTTTGGATTATAAACTTAAAGGCCGATTAAACGGCAATATGCAGCCTGTCTACCCGTCGCTTACAGGTGGCGGAATTCTTTCTGTAAAAGATGTAAAAGTAAGAGGCTTGAAAATGTTTAATGCAGTAAGCAAACAAACCAATTCGGAATCTATGAAAAATCCGGACGTTTCTAAAGTAGATATTAAAACCACTATCAAAAATAACATTATGACCGTGGAGCGCTTTAAATTTAAGTTCGCGGGATTTAGACCACGAATTGAAGGAACAACAAGCTTGGACGGAAAAATGAATTTAAAAATGCGCTTAGGATTACCTCCTTTTGGTATTTTCGGAATACCGCTTACAGTTACAGGAACGCAGGACAACCCAAAAGTAAAAGTGGGAAGAAAAACAGAAGATTTGGAAGAAACAAAAGATACGGAGTAGATTTTAGAAATTAAATTTCTTTTAAATTCCGAATCCCAATGATTTAGATAGAAAAACCTTTGTCAAAGTTTTAAACTTTGACAAAGGTTTTTTTTCGTTTTCCTTCATCTTATATGTCCCGCTGAGCGAAGTCGAAGGAAACGCAAGAAACTCCACAAAGCATTTCCTCAGAAAAAATATCGTCCTTAACGTATACCCTTCGACTTCGCTCAGGAAGACAAAAAGTACAAACAAAATCTAAAACTTGAATTTCTTACAGCACTCTATGCCAAAACAAAAAACCCGTTCATTTCTGAACGGGTTTTGTAAAAGTAAATCTTTATAATATTAAGCCTCGAAAGGAATAATAGATACATAAGATTTGTTATCTCTTTTCTTTTGGAACTTAACAACTCCAGCTACTCTTGCGTGTAGTGTGTGATCTTTACTGATGTAAACGTTTTCACCTGGATTGTGTTTTGAACCTCTTTGTCTAACGATGATGTTTCCAGCAATAGCAGCTTGACCACCATAAATCTTAACGCCTAAACGCTTTGATTCTGATTCTCTACCATTCTTCGAACTACCGACACCTTTCTTGTGAGCCATGACGTATAAGTTTAAATATTGTTATTATTCTTTAGTAGCTTCTTTTTTTGCTTTTGGAGCTGCTGCTTTTTTTGCTTTTGGAGCTTCAACTTCTTCAGTTGCTGCTGCATCTTCTGCTACAACCGCTTTTTTAGCTGCTGCTTTTTTAGTTCCTCCTGCTGCAGTAATACCTTCAATTACAATTTGTGTAAGATATTGTCTGTGACCATTTCTCTTTTTGTATCCTTTTCTTCTTTTCTTTTTGAAAACGATAACTTTATCACCTTTTAAGTGTTGTAACACTTTAGCTTCTACTGAAGCACCTTCTATAGCTGGGGCGCCTAAAGTTACGCTTCCGTTATCATCTAATAAAAGAACTTTGTCAAATGTAACATTTGAACCTTCTTCATTAGCTAAACGGTGAACATAAACCTTTAAGTCTTTGCTTACTTTAAATTGTTGCCCTGCTATCTCTACGATTGCATACATATCAAATTGATTTATTGATTTTTAAGGTTGCAAATATACAATTAAAAATTTATTGTGCAATCTATCAAAGCAAAATTATTTTAATCTCAAAAAACCTTGTATTTCAAGCAGTTTGACATTCAAAATTACTTTTATTTAAAGGAAAAGATTGTTAAAATAGCAGTTATTTAAAACCAATAACATAATTCATAAGTAAAAAAAACTATTTTTGATGTAACTAAAATCAACTCTGGTCTACCTACTCTTGTTTGATATATAAAATTATTAATCTTTATGAAAAAATCAATAATGATGTTAAGTGCTGCATTAATGCTTGGCGGAGTAGCTCATGCTCAAAAAGTAGTTTTTGAAGAATACAATTTAGACAATGGCCTGCATGTCATTTTACACAATGATCCGTCTGCGCCTGTTGTTATAACTTCTGTTATGTATCATGTAGGATCAAAAGATGAGCGTCCTGACAGAACGGGATTTGCACACTTTTTTGAGCATTTATTATTTGAAGGTACCCAAAACATCAAACGCGGGGAATGGATGAAAATCGTTACTGCAAATGGCGGTGTAAACAATGCCAACACATCTGACGACAGAACTTATTATTATGAAGTTTTTCCTTCTAATAGTCTGGAACTTGGTTTATGGATGGAATCTGAAAGATTAATGCATCCTATAATCAATAAAATCGGAGTTGACACGCAGAATGAAGTCGTAAAAGAAGAAAAAAGAATGCGTTATGATAATCAGCCGTATGGAAATATCCTGCCGGAGGTTAAGAAAAACATGTTCAAAAAACATCCTTACAGATGGACTACTATTGGTTCTATGAAGGATTTGGACGCCGCGACTTTAGAAGAATTTCAGGCCTTCAATAAAAAATTCTATACGCCAAACAATGCCGTTTTGGTAGTGGCCGGAGATTTTGAAAAAACAAAAACAAAAGAATGGATTCAGAAATATTTCGGATCAATTCCGAGAGGCGAAGAAGTTAAAAAACAGACTTTCACAGAAGATCCTATCACAGAGCCTATAAAAGCAACTTACGAGGATCCCAACATTCAGATTCCAATGGTTGTGGCTTCGTACAGAACGCCGTCAATGAAAACAAGAGACGCCAGAGTTTTAGACCTGATCTCTTCTTATTTAAGTGATGGGAAAAGCTCCAAACTTTACAAAAAAATTGTTGACGACAAAAAAATGGCGTTGCAAATCGGCGCAGTAGGATTTAGCCAGGAAGATTACGGAATGTATATTTTATACGGTCTGCCAATGGCACCCAACACAACAGCCGATATTTTAAAAGAAATGGACGAAGAAATTGTTAAAATTCAAACCGATCTTATTTCTGAAAAAGATTATGAAAAGCTGCAAAACAAATTCGATAATAATTATGTAAACGCTAATTCGAGCGTAGAGGGAATTGCCGAAAATCTTGCTTCTTATTATTTACTTTATGGAGATGTCAATTTAATTAATACCGAAATCGACATTTACCATTCTATTACGAGAGAAGAAATTAGAGAAATTGCCAGGAAATACCTGAATCCAAATCAGCGATTAATTTTAGATTATATTCCTACAGCCAAATCTCAAAACTAAGAATATCGAATCATGAAAAAAATACATACTTTTTTAATCCTTTTATTCCTAACTGGAATTATGCAAGCACAAGATCGTCCACAACCTAAACCAGGAAATGCCCCAGTAGTCAACATCAAAAAACCGCAGACCTTTGTTTTGTCAAACGGAATGAAGGTGCTGGTTGTTGAAAACCATAAATTACCACGAGTAAGTTTTACACTGACACTGGATAATGCACCATTTACCGAAGGCAGCAAAAAAGGGGTTGACGAACTAACGAGCAGCCTTATCGGTAACGGAACTAAAAAAACAACCAAAGAAGCTTTTAACGAGGAAATTGATTTCTACGGCGCCAATATTAATTTCACATCACAAGGCGCTTATGCAAGTGCTTTGTCCAAATATTCGGGACGTGTTTTAGAGCTTTTGGCAGAAGGCGCATTACAGCCTAATTTTACCCAAACTGAATTTGACAAAGAAAAAGCAAAGCTTCTTGAAGGATTGAAAGCAGACGAAAAAAGCGTTCCGGCAATTTCTAATCGTGTTGTCGATGTGCTGGCTTTCGGTAAAAATCATCCTAGCGGAGAATACCTTTCTGAAGAAACGGTGAAAAATGTCACTCTTGCAGATGTTCAGAACAATTACAATACTTATTTTGTTCCTGAAAATGCTTATTTAGTGGTTATTGGCGACATTAAATTTAAAGAGGTAAAAGCAGCTGTAGAAAAACTATTTAGCGGATGGAAAAAACAAACTGCACCGAAAAACACATATCCCAATCCGGCAAACGTTTCTAATTTACAAATTGATTTTGTAGATGTTCCAAACGCAGTTCAGTCGGAGATTTCATTGGTAAATACGGTTAATCTCAGAATGAGCGATCCAGACTTTTTTCCTGCCGTAATTGCCAACCAAATTTTAGGAGGCGATTTTAACAGTTATCTGAATATGAACTTACGCGAGCAGCATGCGTGGACATACGGCGCAAATTCCAGTATCGGAAGCGGAAAATATGTTACCAAATTCAAAGCTTCATCTGCAGTTAGAAATACAGTTACCGACAGTGCAGTGGTTCAGTTTGTAAAAGAAATCAAGAGAATCAGAACAGAAAGAGTTGATCCTGAAGTTTTAAGAAATGTAAAAGCCGGTTATATCGGAAGATTTGTTATGCAGGTCGAAAAACCACAGGCAGTTGCACGTTACGCCTTAAATATTGAAACAGAAAAACTTCCGGCTGATTTCTACGAAAAATATATTCAAACTATCAATAATGTAACCGCTGATGACATTTATCGTGTTGCCAACAAATATTTTTTATTGGATAATATGCGAATTGTAATTGTCGGAAAAGGTTCTGATGTCATTATGAGTTTAGAAAAACTTCAAATTCCAATTTCTTATTACGATAAATTCGGAAATCCAATCGAAAAACCTGCATCTAAAAAAGAAGCTCCAAAAGATATTACAGCAAAAACAGTTTTTGAGAATTATATCAAAGCAGTCGGAGGAGAAAAAGCAGTTTCGGCCGTAAAAACGCTTTATATGAATGGGTCAACCACAATTCCACAGGCTCCTACTCCATTAACCTTTACTTCTAAATTGGATTCGAAAGGCAAAATGATGGTTTCGCTTTCTATGGGAACTATGAATTTAATGAAACAGGTTGTGAATGAAAAAGGTGCTTATGTAGAACAGCAAGGTCAGAGAAAAAATCTGGAAGGCGAAGATCTGGCTGAAATGAAAGCGAATGCGGCTCCTTTTGAAGAATTACAACTTGTAAAAAGAACCGATCTAAAAGTAGAAGGAATCGAACCTATGAACGGAACCGAAGCTTATGTTATAAAAGACGGAAAAACTACTTATTACTATGATGTCAAATCCGGCCTTAAAATAGCAGAATCCAAACTTCGTGAACAAGGCGGAAAATCGGTAACACAAATCACCAATTTTAACGATTATAAAGAAGTAAAAGGTGTAAAAGTTCCTTTTAATTTAGTTCAAAACGTTGGTTTCGAACTGGATATTAAGATGTCTGATATCAAGATTAACGAAGGAGTTTCTGATTCGGATTTTCTTTAGAAGATTCTGAGGTCCTAAGTTGCTAAGTTTATAAGATTCTTATTAGCCTAGAGCCTTAGCAACTTAGAAACTTAAAAAAAGCTTTATCAAGGTTTTAAACTTTGACAAAGCTTTTTTTTACGCTAAGTTTTGTCAGGCTGAGCGAAGTCGAAGCCCTTTTGCTTTATTTCTTCGCCGATAAATAAACACCTATCAAAATAATAAATGCTCCAACAGACTGAATTGGCGTCATTATTTCATTGTCCAATAATCCCCAGAAAAAGGCAACGATCGGAATTAAATACGTAACAGAAGTTGCGAATACGGGAGATGACATTTGTATTAATTTAAAGAAAACAACATTCGCGATTCCTGTTCCCAAAACTCCTAAAATCAGCACAAACATTATGGAATGTTGTGTGTCTGCAAAATGTATTTTTTGACTGATATTGGTTGTGCTTAAAATAATCAACGCCGGTAAAAGCAAAATAGCAAAGTTTCCTGTTGTAATACTCAGCGAATTTAAATCGTGTAGATATTTCTTAATTAAATTGACATTAATTGCATAACTCAAAGTAGCAATCACGACCAAAACAAGATAGAGATAATTATTCTCTCCCGCAGCCGAATCACCGCTTAAAACCAAAAGCAAACATCCAACAAGCCCAACAACGACACCCAAAACCTGTCTTTTTTGAAAGGTTATACCAAATGCTATTATTCCTAAAACTAAAGTATTTAAAGGCGTCAGCGAATTTAAAATTGCCACTATAGAACTATTGACCTCAGTTTCGGCAATAGCAAAAAGATAAGCCGGAATAAATGTCCCAAAAACCGAAGTTACTGCAACAAATTTCCATTGACGACGGGAAATTTTTTTCAGACTTTTAAATCCAATAAGCAACAGAAACAGCGACGCGAAAATAATACGGAACGATCCGACCTGAAGTGCAGACAAACCGATTAATCCTTTTTTTATCAAAATAAAAGAACTGCCCCAGATTAGGGAAAGAATGGTGAGGTAAATCCACTTTAATTGTTTTGTATCCATAAATTGCACTTTATTGCAAATTTGTAATTATTTTACGAACTAACGGCTCTCTTTTTAGTAATTTTGCCCGAAAGTAATTCGCAATTTTTAAATTCATATATAATGAAAATCTCAAAAATCTTAATCGCTGCTACAATTGCCGGATTAGTAATGGTTGGCTGTAAAAAAGAAGAAGATAAAAGCCTTCAGGCTGTCAATGCAGAAAAAAGTACTCCAAAAGAACATAAACCTATTGCTGCTGAAAACCTTCAAATAGCAAGCTTTACTATTGATGGTATGACTTGTGCAATTGGATGCGCAAAAACTATCGAAGAAGAATTAGCTAATCTTGAAGGAGTTGAAAAAGCTGCTGTTGATTTTGACAAAAAAACAGCAACAGTTACTTTCGATAAAACAATTCAAAATCCTGAAAGTTTAACCAAAGTAGTTCAGGAAACGGGAGATGGGAAAACATATAAAACTTCGAATGTAAAATCCTAATAAACATTTGCAATACATTTCAAACAGTAGTAAACTCAGGATTACTACTGTTTTTTTTGAATTATTTTAGATCGATTTAATTCAGAGCAATAATAATCCATACAAAAATAATGAACCTTAAATTTAGCCATATAGATATTTTAGTTGAAGACCTTCAGGCAGCGTGTGATTATTACACACAAATCCTTGGAGCCGAAATCTCAAAGAAATTTACTTGGGAAAGAGGAGCACTTCATGTCGAATATGCTGTTGTAAAAATGGGTCAGGAACGATTTATGCTGGTGAAGCCTTTTTCGGGAAATTTAAAAAACCTATTAGATACTAGAGGTGAAGGGACTATTTATCGCCATTGTTATTCCACTCCAGACATTGAGAAAGTCTTTGATGAATTGGTGTCTAAGGGAGTTCAGCCGGAAGATGAAAATGGAAATCCTATATCACTAGAAAACCTTAATTCTCCCAGTGGAATTCGAATTATTTGGCTTCCAAAACGTTTTGGAGAATTCTCAATCGAAATACTCGAAGAAGCAGGACTTCAGCAATTTATCAATGATGCATTTTCAGCTTCTTAGTTCAATGCAATTTTTAATTACATCACTTTAAAACACAAAAAAAGCATTCAGTTGAATGCTTTTTATTTTTATTTCCACTTCAACGTTTCCATCAACCTCTGCATATCATTTTTAACATAACTTGCCGCGGGCATAATGGAATCAAAATTGGGTTTTGCATAAAAGTAAACAGAGCCAATTAAAAAGTGTTTTGTACTGTCTGTAACGTAAAACTGAGAATTGGTCGCCGCATTTCCGTCAACCTGATAGAACATTCCGTAAACCTTTTTCTCAGGGTTTAAATATGGCTGTTCTAAAATATCATCGGCCTTAATAACGTGCTCGTAAGTCAGCTTTTGAGCGTCTTTTAACAACTTATCTATATTATTATTTACGGGCTTGTAAGTCAGATAGATAGTTGCTTTCATTTTGGGATAAGTAATTGCAAAACCGCATTCTTTTTCGCCTTTTATAATTGCTCCTTCATTCATTTCAAAAGTAAACGGACAATTGTTTTCAAAATTCACATATTTTGCTTCAGGATAATCCAATCGTAAGTAACTAGCCGGTTTTGGCAAAACATCATTTTTGCAGCTTATTACCGTTAGCGAAAGCAGAATTATGGTGATTGAAAGTATTTTGTTAAGCATTTTTATTTATGGTTACTTTTATTTGTTTTACACGCTTTTTGTCGACTGTTTCAATGGTGAAAATACAGTTTTCAAAAGGTACTTTCTGATCTTTTTTGGGGAAATTACCTAAAATCTCCAGAATAAATCCGGCAAGTGTTTCTGCTTCGCCTTTGTGGGCTTCAAAAACATCTTCATCAACATCTACAATTCTGTAGAAATCTTTCAGATTTATCTTTCCTTCAAAAAGAAAATTATTATCATCAATCTGCGAAAAGTTCAGATTTTCATCATCAAACTCATCACTTATATCGCCTACGATTTCTTCGATTACATCTTCTAAAGAAACCAATCCAGACGTCCCTCCGTATTCATCGACCACAATAGCCAAATGGCTTTTTAAACTCTGGAAATCCTTTAGCAAATTATCCAGTTTTTTATTCTCAGGAACAAAAAAAGCTTCCCGAATTAAGGTAGTCCAGTCAAATTCTTCTTTGTCTATATGCGGAAGCAAATCTTTTACAAAAAGCACGCCTTCAATCTGATCAATATTATCACGATAAACCGGAATTCTCGAAAATCCCTTATCAATTATCTTAGGATAAATACAAGCAAACGTTTCAGATATTTCTAATGCAAAAATATCAATTCTTGGGCTCATTACCTGTTTGGTATCTGTATTTCCGAAAGAAACAATTCCTTCCAGAATTTTCTGCTCTTCTGTAGAAGTTCCTTCAGAATCTGTTAATTCTAGGGCCTGAGAAAGCTGATTGATGGAGAAATTATTCTTCTGTTTTCCTAATTTATTCTGCAAATATAGCGTAAGCGCACGCATGGGCAAGCTTATAGGCGAAAGTATTTTGTCTAAAAAGGCCAACGGATATGCGACACGCTTCGCATAACGAACGCTGTTTCTACTGGCATAAACTTTAGGAAGTACTTCGCCAAAGAGTAAAATTAAAAAAGTAACAAGGACGACTTCAAGAGTAAATTTGAAGGCAGGAGAACTTATACCGGCAAAAATATTCTGCCCCACATAAGCGAATAAAATTACAACTCCAATATTGAAAAAATTATTGGCAACCAACAAAGTAGCCAAAAGCTTTTTGGGCTTATCCAAGAGGTTTGAAATAATTTTCCCTTTTGAAATATTATGGTTTATAGTATCATCAATATCTTGCTGTGATAAAGAAAAAAGAGCAACTTCTGCACCTGAGACGATTGCAGAAAGAAATAGCAAAATAAATATTGCGACGAAACCAATAATTAAATTGGCGTCAAGATTTGCAAGAAAAAGTAAACTGGGCTCCGGGTCCAAATCGCATTAAATTAGTTAAACATCTTTTAGAAAGGCAGATCGTTTATTGGAAGCCCTTCATTTGCAGCATCAAAGTTAGTGTTTTTTGCTGATTCTGTATCCTGATTTTGCTTAGTATGTGTAGTTTCTTTTTTGGTAGTCAGGAAAGTAAATTCTGTAACCTGAATTTCTGTAGTATATTTTGTAGTTCCGTCTTCAGCCTGCCACTGGCGCGACTTTATACGTCCTTCTACATATATTTTATCTCCTTTAGAAAGATATTTTTCACATATTTCTGCCGCTTTATTGCGAACAACCAAATTATGCCATTCTGTAGAAGTTATCTTTTCATTTGTTGTTTTATTAATGTAAACTTCATTTGTTGCCAGCTGAAACCTTCCTATACAGTTTCCTCCATCAAAATAATGCATTTTTACATCGTCGCCCAAATGGCCTATAAGCATCACTTTATTTAATGTTCCATTCATAGTTTTTGGTGGTATTTCTACCAAAGATACATTTTTTTAGCAAATTATTTCCTGCTTTTCCTAAAAATATAAATCGATTGAGTAAAAGAAATATTTTAATGTTTAAAAAGTTATGGTGTCTTTTTCTCTTTTATTCGAGGCTAAAAAAAGCGTAGATGTGAAATGTATTGGAATTTTTTGGATGAAAAGTGGTGTTAAATTAAATAAAAATGTATTTTTAATATATGAAAAAAATAGAATTTGTAAGTTGTCACAGATTGCCTTCGAGATCTTTCTTTTACAGAGGAAAGCAATTTCCTTTTTGCGCCAGATGCACGGGGATTTACGTTGGCTATTTTATTTTTATTCCTCTTTTATGGTTTATAAAAATTGACATTTACTGGGCCATTTTAGCAATATTACCCACAATGATTGACGGCTTAACCCAGGCTTACGGCAATAGGGAAAGCAATAATTTCTTTCGTTTTACCTCGGGAATCCTAGCGGGTTATGGCTTGGCAGGCATTTCGGATTTTATTGCCTTTTGGATTGTATTCTTTTTCAAATACCTTTTTAACTAATTATTAAATATAAAAATCATGTCTGAAAACTCGGAATTCAATGAATTTGAAAACAGAAACAATAAATCTACTGAAGATCTGAACACTGGTTTAAAGGTGTTATCGTTTTGTATCCCGCTCGCAGGTGCAATTATTTACTTTATAAAGAAGGAAGAACAACCTGTAGCCGCAAAATCTGCTTGTAATCTGGCATTAATTGGCTTTGCTGTCGGAATTGTAGCCAGAATTATACAATATGCTGTGGCAGGATCTTAAAATTTAATAAAGGTTTCTTATATTTAAGAAACCTTTATTTTTATAATTTCTCTATAAAATTATAAATAACAATCGGAAAAGGAAACGTTTTTAATTGTTCCCGATCGATACCGTTTTCTATTTTTCCTTTTACTTTTATTTTCCAGAATTGTATGTGCAAATGCTGATGTGAAAGTTTGTGCACAATAGTAGAATTATTGTAATCTTCCATACCTATTATAGTATATTGAGGAAAAGTTACATCTCTGGCAATTTCCAGAACAGATTTGAAATCAATAATGGTTTCTGATTCAATTAAGGGAAACTCGTATAAATTATGCCAGATTCCTTTTGCGGTTCTTTTTTGAATTAAAGTATTTCCGGTTTCATCTTCCAAAATCAAATAATTAAAATAACGGTTGGTCACTTTTACTTTTTTAGATTTTACAGGAAGCAGGTTCACTTTTCCTTTTTGCAATGCAGCACAACTCTCATTAAAAACACATACAGAACAATCTGGACTTTTGGGTACACATTGCAGCGCACCAAATTCCATTATGGCCTGATTGAACATTGCCGGATTATCTTCTGGCATTAATTCACTTGCCAGGGCAGCAAATTCTTTTTTTGTGGCCGGCAGCGCAATATCAGATTCAATATCAAAATAGCGAGATAGTACACGGAACACGTTTCCGTCTACAACCGGTACGCATTCATTATAAGAGAAAGATGCGATTGCAGCGGCAGTATATTCCCCTACTCCTTTCAGTTTTAGAAGTTCTGCATAAGCACCGGGAAATACCCCATTTAAATCATTACTAATATATTGTGCAGTTTTATGAAGGTTTCTGGCTCTCGAATAATATCCTAAACCCTGCCAAAGTTTTAAAACTTTCTCTTCTGAAGCTTCTGCTAAATCTTTTACAGTAGGAAATTCCTTGGTAAATGAAAAAAAATATGGCGTTCCCTGAGCAACTCTTGTCTGCTGAAGCATAATTTCTGAGAGCCAAATCTGGTACGGATCGACCGTTTTTCGCCACGGCAAATCACGCTTGTTTTGTAAATACCATTTTATCAATATGTTATGAAAATCCATTGCAAAATACTTAGAATACAAAAGTAAATGTTTATGTAATTAAAATTTAACGAATTAGCTTGATTAATTATTTTTTTAATTCCTATATTTGCAACCTCAAAAAAATAGTACACCATTTATAAAATAAAATAGGAAAGAAAATGACGAAAGCAGATATCGTAGCGAAGATTTCAGAGAAACTAGGTCTTGAAAAAGGAGACGTTCAAGCAACAGTAGAAACTTTTATGGAAGAAGTTAAAACTTCTTTAGAAACTGGAGACAATGTTTACCTAAGAGGATTTGGTAGTTTTATCGTTAAAACCAGAGCTGAAAAGACTGGAAGAAACATTTCTAAAAACACAACTATTAAAATTCCAGCACACAACATTCCTGCGTTTAAACCTGCAAAAGTTTTTGTAGAGGGAGTTAAAACAAACAACGAAGCAAAATAATATTAATTAACATAAATCTGACACGATATGCCAAGTGGTAAAAAAAGAAAGAGACATAAGGTAGCTACTCACAAACGTAAAAAAAGAGCGAGAGCTAACCGCCACAAAAAGAAAAAGTAGTTTTAAACTACTTTTTTTCTTTTTAAACGTTCATTGAAATTGAAAAAAAGATGAAAGAGTCAAGAAAATAGAAAATAGACGTAAAATCTATTCTCTTTCTTCTATCCTCCACTAATCTTCTTTTCCCCGGGTTCAATACCTGTTTAAATTATTGTTTAATCCATCTGTAGATAAGATTTTAGATTTTAGTCCCGATAGCTATCGGGATAGATTTTAGATTTTTTTTTAATCTATTTTCTATTCTCTATATTCTATTTTCTGAAAAAACAGATAAAAATTTACAGTGTGAATAAAGAATTAATCATTAGATCTAGTTCTGAAGCCGTAGATTTTGCCTTATTAAAAGATGGAAAACTAATTGAATTACACAAAGAAGAAGAGAAAAGCAACTTTCAG
>Ga0265780_10000127_pt1 | contig 122814 bp, 108 predicted proteins | sample P1T30metagenome_FD_192432 | JGI IMG/M metagenome (GOLD analysis project Ga0265780, IMG submission 192432) | Plant litter microbial communities from East Loma Ridge, Irvine, California - P1 T30 | ecosystem: Environmental > Terrestrial > Plant litter > Unclassified | place: USA: California...
GGGGCCGGCCAAGAAGCCCGCCGCGAAGAAGCCGGCCGCTAAGAAGCCGGCGGCGAAGAAGCCCGCCGCGAAGAAGCCGGCCGCCGCGAAGACGACCGCTTCCAAGACGACGACCGCTGCCAAGAAGCCGGCGGCCAAGAAGCCGGCTGCCGCGAAGACGACCGCCGCCGAGAAGCCGGCCGCCGAGAAGCCGTCCGAGTAGTGGCGGGGCTCTTCATCACGCTCGAGGGTGGCGACGGTTCGGGCAAGACGACCCAGGCCGGCCTGCTCGAGGCCTGGCTCGTCGAAAGCGGTCGCTCGGTGGTCCGCACGCGAGAGCCGGGTGGCACGGATCTCGGCGTCGAGCTGCGTGAGATCGTCCTGCACCGACGAGGTCACATCGCGCCCCGGGCCGAGGCGCTGCTCTACGCCGCCGATCGGGCCCACCACGTCGACACTCTCGTCCGGCCGGCCCTCGATCGGGGCGACGTCGTGCTCCAGGACCGGTACATCGACTCGTCCGTCGCGTACCAGGGTGCCGGCCGCGTGCTCGGAGGCGACGAGATCCGGACCCTGTCCGACTGGGCGACCGGCGGTCTCGCGCCCGATCTCACCGTGCTGCTCGACCTCGACGAGCTCGAGGGCCGGCGCCGGCTCGACGGCGCGCGCACCGACTACGACCGCCTCGAGTCCGAGAAGGCCGAGTTCCATGCGCGGGTGCGGGCCGCGTACCTCGCGATCGCCGAGTCGGAGCCCGACCGCTTCGTCGTCATCGACGCCACCCGGCCCCAGTCCGAGATCGCCGAGGTCATCCGCCGACGCGTCTCCGGTCTGCTGGCGTGACCGTCACGGCAGGGTCGTTCTGGGACGGCCTGACGGGGCAGACCGAGGCGATCGAGACCCTGCGCGCCGCCGCCTCGACGCAACCCGGCAACTCGTCGATGACGCACTCGTGGTTGATCACCGGCCCTCCGGGGTCGGGGCGATCGAATCTCGCGTACGCGTTCGCCGCCGCGCTGCTGGCCCGGGGCGACGACGACGCGGCTGCGACCATCCGCCAGGTCGGAGCTCGATCGCACCCCGATCTGGCCGTCCTCAGCACCGAGCGCATCATCATCACGATCGACGAGGTCCGGTCGCTGGTCGCCGCGTCGCAGTTCTCGCCCTCGGTCGGCCGCTACCGCGTGGTCGTCATCGAAGACGCCGACCGGATGACCGAGCGCACGTCGAACCTGCTGCTCAAGGCGCTGGAGGAGCCGCCGCCCCGCACGGTCTGGATCCTCTGCGCGCCGAGCGAGGCCGACCTGATCCCCACGATCCGGTCGCGCGTCCGCGGAGTGCGGCTGCGCGTCCCCTCGGTGGCCGACGTCGCCGCCCTCATCGAGCGTCGGGACGGTGTCGATCACGACACCGCCCTCGTCGCGGCGCGCGAGGCCCAGAGCCACATCGGCATGGCGCACCGTCTCGCCACCAACCCCGAGGCCCGGGACCGCCGTCGACGCACACTCGAGACCGCTCTCGCCATCCGCTCCGTCTCGGACGCCGTGCAGGCCGCCGCCACGCTCCTCGCCGTGGCGGGCGACGACGCCAAGGCGATCACGACGGAGCGGGACGCCGACGAGCGCGCCAGTGCGCTCCGGTCGCTCGGGGTAGAGCCCGGCGGTACCGTCCCGCCGGCCCTCCGCAGCCAGCTGCGCGCGCTCGACGACGACCAGAAGCGCCGGGCCACCCGCAGTCTCCGGGACGGCATCGACCGCATCATGGTCGACCTGCTCTCGCTCTACCGCGACGTCCTGCTGCTGCATCTCGGGGTCGCCGACGAGCCGATCAATCAGAGCATGCGAGGCCGCCTCGACGACGCGACCCGCGCCTCCTCGCCGGCCAGCACCCTCGCGGTGATGGATGCCATCGCCGTCGCCCGCCGGCGCATCGAGTCGAACGTCTCGCCGGTGCTCGCGCTCGAGGCCATGCTCGTCGCCATCAGCAGACACGCGGTCAGGTGAGGCAAGATGGCCTGATGAGCGACCTCCCCGCCGCCCCCGGTCTCCGCGAACGGAAGCGCCTGGCCACGCGGCGGGCGATCCAGGTCGCCGTGCTCGACCTCATCGGCGAGCACGGCCTCGAGGCCGTCACGGTCGACATGATCAGCCGCCGAGCCGACGTCTCCCCGCGCACGTTCTTCAACTACTTCACGTCCAAAGAAGAGGCCGTCGTCGGCGACCCGCCTCAGCTGTCCGAGGGTGCCGAGCTCACGGCCTTCATCGACGACCACGACGGATCGCTCCTCGACGGCCTGGTGCATCTGCTCGATCACGCGGCCACCACGGCCACGACGGATCGCGGGCTCGTGCAGCGTCGGCGGGCGGTGCTCCGCGCGTACCCCGAGCTGTTCGCCCGGCGCATGGCGTCGGTGCGGGTGTTCGAGGAGCGCGTGACCGCCGTCGTCGCGCAGCGCCTCGCGTCCGACGACCGCTTAGCGTCGACCATCGAGGGTTCCGACGGCCTCGACGGCGCCGAGTCGATCGCCAGCCGCGCGAACCTGGTGGCGCTGGTCGTCATCGCCACGCTGCGTCACGCCTGGGCCGAGTGGATCGAGGACGACGACGTCGAGCACCTCGGCGACTACCGGTTCAGCCTGCGAGCCCGGATGGACGACAGCTTCGCCGACCTCCGACGCCTCGTGTCACGGGAACTCTGAGAATCCGGTACAGTATCTATTCGTGCCGAGAGGCACGGGTTCCCGGTCTCGACCGGTATCCGCCGCTTTAGCTCAGTCGGTAGAGCGTCTCACTCGTAATGAGAAGGTCTGGGGTTCGATTCCCCAAAGCGGCTCCGACAGAAAGCCCCGATCCCGATGGATCGGGGCTTTCGTCGTCCGGTGGGCGACCCGCGGACATCGAGCGCCCTGCAGCCCCGCAGCCCCGGTCGTCCCGCCGCCCCGGCCCCGCCTGGTAGACAGGGGGCATGACGATTCGATGGGGAATACTCGGCGCGGGCGGCATCGCCCACGACTTCACCTCCGACGTGCTGGGGGCGGGGCTGCCGGTCTCGGCGGTCGGCTCGCGTGACGCGGCCAAGGCGCAGGAGTTCGCCGACCGCTTCGGCATCGCGCACGCGCACGGCGGCTACGACGACCTGGTCGCCGACCCGACCGTCGACGCGGTGTACGTCGCCACCCCGCATGTGTTCCACGCGGAGCAGGCGCTGCTGGCGATCGCCGCGGGCAAGCACGTCCTCGTCGAGAAGTCGTTCACCATCACGGCCGCCGAGGCGCAGTCCGTCGTCGACGCGGCAGCGGCCGCGGGCGTCGTCGTCATGGAGGCCATGTGGACGCGCTACCTGCCGCAGAGCGCGCGTCTGCGGGCGATCGTGCGCTCCGGGACCATCGGCGAGGTGCGCCTCCTGACGGCGCTGCATCTCCAGTCGCTTCCGACCGACCCGCGCCACCGCCTCAACGACCCCGCGCTCGGCGGGGGAGCGCTGCTCGACCTCGGCGTCTACCCGGTCTCGTTCGCGCACGACATCCTCGGAGCCCCGAGCGACATCCGCACCGTGGGCGTGCTCAGCGACCAGGGCGTCGACGCCCGGCACTCGGTCTCGCTCGGCTACGAGAGCGGCGCGTCGGCTCAGCTGTACTCGGCCCTCGACTCGTCGGGTCACAACGTCGCGGTGATCCACGGGACGGCGGGTCGCATCGAGGTCGACGCGACCTGGTACACGCCCGTCGGCTTCACGGTCTACGACAGCGACGACGCCGTCATCGAGCGGTACGACTCCGACGAGGGGTCGCTGCGCGGGCTCCATCACCAGGCGATCGAGCTCGACCGGGTCGTCGCGGCGGGGGAGCGCGAGAGCCCTCTGCTGCCGACGTCGGGCATCATCGACGTCATGCGCACCATGGACGAGATGCGCCGGCAGCTCGGCGTCCGCTACCCCGGCGAGTAGGAGGCGCGGCGCGCGTTTCGTAGACTGCCTCGGATGGACGAGCAGTCGGGTGTCAGGCGAGAGCGTCGGCGGAGGCGAGGCGCGCGATCGACCGTCGCGCGCCTCCTCCATGACCACCCCCGAGGGGCTCGGGCCACGGCGGCCGTCACGGTGCTCGTGCTGCTCGGCGGCGGGGCCTTCGCCGCGGGCGCCGTGACCGGCCCGTCGGTGCCGTCGACCGGGGTCGCCGCGACGGCGTCGGTCTCGCCGACGCCTCCGACCCCGAGCCGTTCGGCGACGCCGATCTCGTCCCCGACGCCGACGCCCGCCCCGACCGAGACGCCGACGACACCCGCGCCGACGGCGACGCCCGTCCGGACGTGCTCGGTCGCGGCGGCCGCCGCCGATCCCCGTCTCGCCCGGTTCGAGGGCGCCGTCCTCGACGCCGCGTCCGGTGACGTGCTGTTCGACCGCGACGGCTCCACGCCCGCTCGCACCGGCAGCGTCCTCAAGACCCTCACGAGCGCGGTCGCGCTGTCGGTGCTCGGGCCGGACCACCGGCTGTCGACCCGGGTCACGGGCGATGCCGGCGGCGGCGCGATCGCCCTCGTCGGCGGCGGCGACGCGACCCTCAGCGCCGCGGCCGGCCCGAGCGTCTACGCCGGCGCCCCGAAGCTGAGCGACCTCGCCGCGCAGGTGAGGAGCGGGTTGGGCGACGCGTCCGTCACGCGCATCACCCTCGACGCGACCTACTGGGATCAGGCGGACGAGTGGGACCCGTCGTGGAAGCGGACCGAGCAGACCATCGGCTACCACTCCGAGGTGACCGCGCTCATGGTCGACGGCGACCGGGCCGACCCGACCGCTCAGACGAGCCCGCGCAGCACCGACCCGGTCGCGCGGGCGGGCGAGGCGTTCCGGGCGGCTCTCGTCGACGCCGGTGTCGTCGGGGCGGAGACGGCCGTCATGGCGCAGGGGACGGCGACCGGCACGGTCGTCCTCGGCGAGGTCCGCTCGCAGCCCGTCTCGACCCTGATCTCGCAGCTGCTGCCGACGTCCGACAACACCCTCGCCGAGATGCTCGCCCGGGTCTCGTCCCGGGTGTCCGGCGCCGACGGCTCGTCGGCCTCGTTGACCCCGCTCTACCGGTCCGTGCTCGCGTCGGCGTACGGGCTCGACACGTCGTCGACGACCATCGTCGACGGATCGGGGCTCAGCGAGAACGACGCGGTGCCGGCGACGGTCGTCGCGGATCTGATGATCGCCGTCGCCGACCGACGCGGCGGACTCGGCGTCGTCTACGACGCCCTGCCGATCTCGGGGCGGACCGGCACGCTCGCCGCCCGCTTCACCGGTGAGAACGCGGTCGCCGCCGGGGCCGTGCACGCGAAGACCGGCTGGATCGACACGGCCTACACGCTGGCCGGCAGCATCGACGCGGCCGACGGCACCCGTCTCGCCTTCGCGTTCTACGCCATCGGCGACGTCCGCGACGACGCCCGCGCCGCGCTCGACACGCTGACCGCCGCGGTGTATCGCTGCGGCGGCGATCTGTCAGGAGAATGAGGTCATGGTCAGAGCACTCCTCGTCATCGACGTCCAGAACGACTTCACCGAAGGAGGCGCGCTCGGCGTCGCCGGCGGCGCCCGGGTGGCCGAGGGGGTCGCCGAGCTCCTCGCCCACCGACGCGACGCGTACGACCTCGTGCTCGCCAGCCGCGACTGGCACGAGGCGGACTCCGACAACGGCGGCCACTTCTCGCCCGTCCCCGACTTCGTCGACTCGTGGCCGGTCCACTGCGTGCAGGGGACGGCGGGCGCCGAGTACCACCCGGCCCTCGACGCGTCGACGATCGACGTGCATCTCACGAAGGGGACGGGCAGCCCCTCGTACTCCGCCTTCGAGGGCGTGACCGACGACGGCGGGGCCGTGGCCGACGTGCTCCGCGGGCGTCGTGTCGACGCCGTCGACGTCGTCGGGCTCGCGACCGACCACTGCGTGCGGGCCTCGGTGCTCGACGCTCTCGCCGCGGGGTTCGCCGTGCGCGTCGTCACGGATCTCGTCGCAGGCGTCGCCCCGGTCTCGAGCGAGGCCGCGCTCGCGGAGATGACCGGGGCGGGCGCCGTCCTCATCGACCGGGCCGGGCTCGACGCCGAGCGCGACGCCGACGCCGACGCCGACGCCGGGTCCACCGTCGACCCGGGGGCCGACGCGTGACCGGCGAGCCGATCCGCGTCGGAATCGTCGGCTTCGGCCTCGCGGGTCGCGTGTTCCACGGCGCTCTGCTCGCCGACGACCCCGAGTACCGGGTCGAGGCCGTGGTCACGCGCGACGACGATCGGGCCGCCGATGCGAGGCGCCGCCACCCCGGTGCCGCCGTCGTGCCGAGCAGCGCCGACCTCGCGAGCATGGGGCTCGACCTCGTCGTCGTCGCCACCCCCAACGCCACGCACGCGGACGTCGCGGTCGAGGCGCTCCGCGCGGGATCCGCCGTCGTCGTCGACAAGCCGGTCGCCACGACCGCCCGCGAGGCCCGTGAGCTGATCGCCGAGGCCGAGAGCGCCGACCGACTGCTGACCGTCTATCAGAACCGCCGCTACGACGGCGACTACCTGACCGCCTCGCGCCTGGTCGCCGACGGCTCGCTCGGCGAGGTCCACACCTTCGAGTCGCGCTTCGAACCCTGGAAGACCGCCAACCGGGCGGGCTGGAAGTCCTCGGCCACCGCCTCCGACGGCGGCGGCATCCTCTTCGACCTCGGTCCGCACCTCGTCGACCAGGCCCTCCGGCTGTTCGGCCCGGTCGACGACGTCCGGGCCGAGATCGCCACGCGTCGCCCCTCGGCGGTGGCCGACGACGACGTCATGGTGTCCCTGCGTCACGCGGGCGGCGTCCGGTCGCGTCTCTGGATGAGTCACGTCGCCGCGCAGCCCGGCCCGCGCCTCCGCGTCCTCGGCTCAGAGGGGGCCTACGTCGTCTCGGGCCTCGACCCGCAGGAGGCGCAGCTCGCGTCGGGTCTCTCGCCCTCCGATCCGGAGTACGGTCTCGTGGGCGCCGACGGGCACGGCACCGTGGGCGTCGGCGACGATCGGCGGGTCGTGCCCACCGAGCGAGGACGCTACCCCCTGTTCTACCGCCGTCTCGCCGCCGCCCTGCGCGGCGAAGCCGAGGTGCCGGTCGATCCGCGCGACGCGCTCGCAGCCCTCGAGGTCATCGAGGAGGCGCGGCGCACGGCACGCTGACCGTCCGCGTCGAGCAGGTCGTCCCGTCGCTCACAGCCGGGTCGCCCAGTCCACCCGGTCGATCACGGCGGGCGCATCGACGTCGGCCAGTCGCGCCGGCGTCCACCGGGGGCGGCGGTCCTTGTCGACGACCCGGGCGCGGATGCCCTCGACGAGATCCGCGGAGTCGGCCAGGGCGCTGACGAGTCCGAGCTCCTGACCGAGCACGGCCTCGAGGTCGGGGAGGCGGCGGGCGCGACGCAGCGCCTCGAGGGTCAGGACCACCGAGGTGGGCGACGCGGCCTCGATGTCGTCCGCCGCGCCTCCGGCGTCCTGGACGCCCCCGGCCGCCGCTGCGCGGAGCCGACGGACGATCGCGACGGCGTCGTCGCCCTCGTACGCGGCGTCGATCCACGAGGCCGCCTCGGCGAGGGGAGCGGGGGGCGGCGGGGTGGCCAGAGCCCGGACCGCCTCGAGGCCGCCGCGTCCGAGGGCGGGGACGATCTCGTCGAGCCGATCGGACGGCACGAGGACGTCGGCGAAGCCGGTCAGGATCGCGTCGGCTCCGGTCATGGCGCGGCCGGTCAGCGCCAGGTGGGTGCCCAGCTCGCCCGGGGCGCGCGCGAGGAGGTGGCTGCCGCCGGCGTCGGGGGTCAGCCCGATCAGCGTCTCGGGCATCCCCACGGCGCTGCGCTCGGTGACCACCCGCAGCGAGACGTGCCCGCCGAGCCCGACGCCCGCGCCCATGGCGACCCCGTCGAGCAGCGACACGATGGGTTTCGCGAATCGTGACAGCCGCAGCACCCCGAGGTACTCCCGCCGCCACATGGCGATGCTGCGGGCGGGGTCGGTCGTGCCGTTGCGGTGGATCTGCGTGATGTCGCCGCCCGCGCAGAAGCCCCGCGGACCCGCGCCGCGGATGACCACGGCCCCGACGGCGGGATCGTGCTCGAACGCCGTCAACGCCAGGTCGATCAGCTCGAGCATCCGCTCGGACACGGCGTTGATCTTCCCGGGTCGATCGAGGGTCAGGACCCCGACGCCCCCGATCGTCTCGGTCGCGATCGGGAGGTCGTCGGCGTCGTCGCTCATGGGGTCACGGTAGCGCGCACCCGCGTCGGACGTCAGACGAGCAGCTGGTGCTTCGCCAGGTCGCGGTAGAGCGGCGTGCTGACGACCAGCTCGGAGTGGGTTCCGACGCCGACGACCCGTCCGCCGTCGACGACGACGATCTGGTCGCTGTCGACGACCGTCGACAGGCGGTGGGCGATCACGATGAGCGTGCGGTCCTGAGCGACGGCGTCGATGGCCCCGCGGAGGCGCTGCTCGTTCACCCCGTCGAGACTGGACGTCGACTCGTCGAGCAGCAGGATGGGCGGCGCCGAGAGCAGCGTGCGGGCGATGGCCAGACGCTGGCGCTCGCCGCCCGAGAGCATGACGCCGTCCTCGCCGACCTGAGCGTCGAGACCCTCGTCCCCGCGTTCGAGCACGGCCGTGAGGTTCACGGCCTCGAGCACGCGGCGGCAGTCGTCGTCGGTGGCCTCGGGGGAGCCGAGGGTGAGGTTGTCGCGGATCGTGCCGGCGAGAACCGGGGCGTCCTGTTCGACGTAGCCGATGCGCGAGCGCAGGTCGACGCGGTCGAGGCTGCGCACGTCGACGCCGTCGACCCGGACGGTCCCGGAGGTCGGGTCGTAGAAGCGCTCGATCAGGGCGAGCATGGTGCTCTTCCCGGCTCCCGAGGGTCCGACCAGGGCCGTCCGGCGCCCGGCGGGCGCGGAGAAGCTGATGCCGCGCAGGACGGTGAGATCGTCGTCGGCCGGGGCTCCGTCGCCCGACCCGTCGTCGGCGGCGGGCGCGGCATCGGGCGAGGCGGGGTACCGGAAGTGGACGTCGTCGAAGGTCACGGCGTCGGCCGTGCCGGCGGGGCCGCCCGCAGGGATCCCGGCGGCCGTGCGGACGTCGTCGTGGTCCTCCGACGGCAGGTCGAGGATCTCCTGGATCCGACCGAGCGCCCCGAGCGCCTGGTTGACGCTCAGCACGGCGCCCAGCGCCTGCCCGAGCGGCATGATCATCAGGAACAGGAACAGCACGAACGAGACCAGGGACGCGATGGTGATGTCGCCGCTGGCGACGCGGAAGCCGCCCACCCCGAGCACGACCAGGAACGACGCCTGCAGAGCGATCGACGAGATCGGCACGACGAGGGCCGAGATCCGGGCGACCTGGAGTCCGCGCTGATAGGCCCCCACCGCGTCGAGCTCGACCGCCGCGATCTCGCGCTCCGTGGCACCGGAGGCGCGGATCGTGCGCACCGAGCTGATGGCCCGCTCGACGGCGGCCGTGAGATCGCCCACCTTCTCCTGCGCCTGTCGGCTCGCGACCCGGATGCGTCCCGAGAGCAGCACCACGACGACCACCGAGACGGCGACGACGAGGACCGTCAACCCCAGCAGGACCGGATCGATCAGGAACATGCCGACCAGCGCGCCGATGAAGGTGAGGCTGCCCCCGATGGCCTCGACGAGACCCTGGGTCAGCACGGCCCGCAGCAGCGTCGTGTCCGAGCCGACCCGCGACACGAGATCGCCCGTCCGGCGCGTGTCGAACTCGCTGATGGGGAGGCGGAGCATCCGGCCCACGAGGCGTCGACGGCTCGAGAGGACGACCCCCTCGCCGGTCCGCTGCAGCAGATAGTGCTGGAACCCGCTCAGCAGGCCGGCGGCCACCACGAGCGCGACGAGCGCCCAGACCAGACGGCCGAGGGGATCGCCCTGCTCGACGACGGCGATGACCCGCTGGACGAGCAGCGGCTGACCGAGCGACGCGGCGGCGCCCAGCACGCTGAGCACGATGATCACCGCCATGACCCGCCGGTGCTCGAACAGGTACGGCAGCAGCTGACGGAACGTGGCACGGGGCCCCTCGGGAGGGCGACGGCCACCGAGTCGGCGACGCGGTCTCGGGGCGTCGACCCGCGCCTCCTCGGCGGGTGTCGTGGGGGTGCGCGCGCTCGTGTCGGAGCTCATGATGCCTCTCGTGCCTGGCGACCGCGCCGGGCGCGGCGGTGCTCGCGGCGATCGACGGACCGCCGACTACGACCGTACTTCGTCGGCGCGCACCCCACCTGTCAGTCGACCGCCTCGTAGTCCACGTCGCGGGTCTCGCGGCTCAGCACCAGGGCGATCAGGGTGAGCAGCGCCATCGACGACAGGTACAGGCCCACCAGCCAGGTGCTGCCGCCCGCGGCGGTCCACAGAGCCACGGCGATGAACGGCGCGACGGCGGCACCGAGGATGCTGGCGACGTTGTAGCTGATCGCCGATCCCGTGTACCGCACGCTGGTCGGGAACAGCTCGGGCAGCACGGCGCCCATCGGGCCGAAGGTGAGCCCCATCAGCACGAACCCGATGATCAGCAGCGCCTGAGCGCCCAGGACGCCGCCCGCGAAGAGCGGGGCGAAGAGGAACCCGAAGACGAGGATGCCGGCCGTCACGCAGATCAGGGTCGTGCGGCGGCCGTACTTCTCGGCCAGAGGTCCGGAGACGAGGGTGAAGATGCCGAAGAAGACCACGCCGAGGATGAGCATCCACAGGAACTGCGTGCGCGGGATCCCGAGACCGGCCGGGTCGCCCGCCGCGTCGGCCGTGCCGAACGTCAGCGTGAAGGTCGTCATGAGGTAGAAGAGCGTGTACGTCGCCAGCATGATGAACGTGCCGAGGATGAGCGGGCGCCAGCTCGTCGTGAACACACGCGCGAGCGGCAGCTTCGCGACGGAGCCCGAGTCGACGACCTTCTGGAACGCGGGCGTCTCGATGAGCTTGAAGCGCACGTAGAGCCCGATGATCACCAGCAGCGCGCTCGCGAGGAACGGCAGACGCCAGCCCCACGACATGAACTGCTCTTCCGTGAGGGTGGTGTTGAGCAGCACGAAGAGCAGGTTCGCGATGATGAAGCCGATCGGGGCCCCGAGCTGCGGGAACGTGCCGTAGATGGCGCGACGGTTCTTCGGCGCGTTCTCGGTCGCCAGCAGTGCGGCGCCGCTCCACTCGCCGCCGAGGCCGAGGCCCTGGCAGAAGCGCAGCACGACGAGGCACGCGGGCCCGGCGACGGCCCAGCCGGGCGTCGTGCCGGCCGGGATGCAGCCGATCAGCACGGTCGCGATGCCCATCGTCAGCAGCGACGCGACCAGGGTGCCTTTGCGGCCGATCCGGTCGCCGAAGTGGCCGAACACGATGGACCCCACGGGGCGCGCGATGAAGGCGACGCCGAAGACGGCGAACGAGGCCAGACGGGCGACCGCCGGGTCGTCGTTCGCGAAGAAGATCGTCGGGAACACCAGCACGGCGGCGGTGGCGTAGACGTAGAAATCGTAGAACTCGATGGACGTGCCGACGAGGCTCGCGATGATGACGCGCGAGCGCTTGTTGGCAGGAGGTGCGGGGTGCGTCGACGAGGCGACGGCGGATGACGACATGGGTACTCCGGAGCGGCGGGGGGAGGCGATGCCGGCGGCGACGGGGCGGCGCCGGGTGGGGCGCGCAGGGCTTCGTCACGATGTGCGACGGCCGGGGATCAGCAGGGGCGCACGACGCCGGTGTGGTTCGGCCGCTCGTGACAGCCGTCTCTCAGTTTAGCGTGTCGGTGAGCGTCGCTCACCCGTCGGACGGGAGGTGCCCGGGCAGCTGGTGGCCCATGCGGTCGCGCTTCGTGTCGAGGTAGCCCTCGTTGTCGGCGCCGACGCCGACCACGAGCGGGACGAGCTCGGAGACGACGATGCCGTGCTCGACCAGCTGGCGGCGCTTCTCGGGGTTGTTGCTGAGCAGCCGGATCTCGTCGATGCCGAGGTCGCGGAGGATGTCGGCGGCGGCACCGTACTGACGGGAGTCGGCCGGGAGACCGAGGGCGAGGTTGGCGTCGAGGGTGTCGTAGCCGTCCTCTTGGAGACGGTAGGCGCGCAGCTTGTCGACCAGGCCGATGCCCCGCCCCTCGTGGCCGCGGAGGTAGACCACCACGCCGCCCTGCTCGTGGATGATGTCGAGCGCGGCATCGAGCTGCGGGCCGCACTCGCACTTCAGCGAGCCGAACGCCTCGCCCGTCAGGCATTCGGAGTGCACACGGACGAGAGCGCCGCCGCCGGGAGCCGAACCGTCGGGACGCGTCGCCACCACGGCGATGTGGTCGGCGCCGGTGACGAGATCGCGATAGGCGCGGAACGCGAACGTGCCGTGGGTCGTCGGGACGGTGGTCTCGACCTCGAACGAGATCTGGGGTGCGGCGGCTGGCGTGGTGGTCATGGCGTACTCCGGTGCTGGGCGCGGGCGACGATGACGAGATCGTCGCCCAACGGGGTGATTCGCGTCGTCGTGAGACGGATCTGCTCGCCGATGGTCTCGACGCCGAGGTCGCCGAGAGCCGCCCGCGGGCCGCCGATGAGGGTGGGGGCGAGGTAGAGGAGGTAGTCGTCGACCAGACCGAGGCGCACGAACTCGCTGGCCACGGTGGGGCCGCCCTCGACGAAGAGACGACGCACGCCTCGGTCGAAGAGGTCGGAGAGCACCCCGGCCACGTCGCGGCTGCCGGTCTCGACCAGCGGTCTCGGATGGCGGCGGAGCGCTGCGCCGTCGGGGACGCGGCGCCGACCGAGGACGACGGGCAGGGGCTGCTCGGGCAGCAGCTCGCCGGCGTCGCCGCGCGCGGTGAGGCTGGGGTCGTCGGCGAGGACGGTGCCCGTGCCGACGAGGATCGCATCGTGGGCCGCGCGTCGCTCGTGGACGTGCTGACGGGCCGCCGTGCCCGTGATCCACTGGCTGCTGCCGTCGGCGGCGGCGGAGCGGCCATCGAGGCTCGACGCCCACTTGAGCGTCACGAAGGGTCGACGGGATCGCGTCGCGACGAGCCAGGGTCGGATCGCCTCCTCGCCCTCGTCGGCGAGCACCCCGCCGAGGACCTCGACACCCGCTCGGCGGAGGCGCTCCGCACCACCCGAGGACGCCTCGCCCGGATCCGCCACGGCGTACACGACGCGCGACACCCCCGCCTCGATCAGAGCCTCGCTGCAGGGGCCCGTGAGACCGGTGTGGTCGCAGGGTTCGAGACTGACCACCGCGGTCAGACCACGGGTCTCGTCGGGCCGCAGCCTGGCCAGGGCGTCGACCTCCGCGTGCGGGGTCCCGGAGCCGCGGTGCCAGCCCTCCGCCGCGACGGACGAGTCGGAGCGCAGCAGGACGCAGCCGACCTGGGGATTCCGCCCGAGGGAGGTGCCTCGACCGGCCAGCTCGAACGCGCGCCGCATCGGGGCGTCATAGGCGCTCGATGGCGGGGTCATGCGGTCTCCGACTCGATCGTGCCGCCCGGTGCGATGCGATCAGGGGAGTCAACCCCGGCGTCTCGGGGGTATTCCGAGCGGGGACCCGTGAGCGGCCAGCCGGTCTTCACCGTACGGTCGTCTCCGGCGCGGAGACGCCCTGTCCGGCAGAGCGGGTGCGAGCCGTCGCGGTCGGGGTGCAGACCGCGGGCGTCGCCGGTGTAGCGGAATCCGGCCGAGCGGGCGACCCCGGCGCTGCCGTCGTTGTCGAGGAACGCCTCCCAGTAGAGCTCGTCCACGCCGCCGGTCGAGAAGGCCCAGTCGGCGACCAGCCCGACGGCGGCCGTCATGAGCCCGCGCCCGCGGTAGCCGGGGGACATCCAGAAGCCGATGTCGTCGTCGGCGAACCGGAGACTGATCATGCCCACGAGCAGCGACGAACCCGGAGCCCTGACGCCCCAGGTGTACTCGCGACCCGTCGACCAGCCGTGGTCGACGATCCGCCGGAGGAAGAACTCGGCGTCGGACGAGTCGTACGGCACCGGCACCGTCGTGTACTTCTGCAGCAGGGGGTCGCTGCAGGCGTCGACCACGGCGGGGATGTCGGCCCGTTCGGGCACCGCGAGGCGAACCGCGTCGGATGCCAGGACGAAGGGCTGCACGATCAGGCCTTGCGGAGGAAGCCGATGCGGTCGTGCACCGTGTCGAGGGTCGACTGCGCGATCTCGTTCGCGCGGTCGGCGTTGCCGGCCAGGACGCGATCGAGCTCCGCCGGGTCGTCGAGCAGCTCGAGGGCGCGCGCGCGGATCGGCGTGAAGGTCTCGACGACGACCTCGGCGACGTCCTTCTTGAGGTCGCCGTAGCCGCGACCCGTGTAGTGCTCCTCGAGGTCCGCCACCGTTCGACCGGTGAAGGCGGACTGGATGGTCAGCAGGTTCGAGACACCCGGCTTGGCGCCCCGGTCGAAGCGGATCTCGCGCTCGGTGTCGGTGACGGCGGACTTGATCTTCTTGGCCGTCCGCGAGGGCTCGTCGAGCATCCACACCACACCCGACTCGGTGGCGGCCGACTTGCTCATCTTCGACTCGGGGTTCTGCAGGTCGTAGACCCGGGCCGACTCCTTCTGGATGGTCGCCTCGGGGACCACGAACGTCGTGCCGAACCGTGAGTTGAAGCGGGTGGCGAGGTCTCTGGTCAGCTCGACGTGCTGGCGCTGGTCGTCGCCGACCGGGACGACCTCGGCGCCGTAGAGCAGGATGTCGGCGGCCATCAGGGTCGGATAGGCGAAGAGCCCGAGGGACGCGGAGTCGGCACCCTGCTTGGCGGCCTTGTCTTTGAACTGCGTCATCCGGCTCGCCTCGCCGAAGCCCGTCAGCGTGTTCAGCACCCAGGCGAGCTGGGCGTGGGCCGGGACGTGCGACTGGATGAAGAGAGTGGACAGCGCCGGATCGATTCCCGCCGCGATGTACTGCGCGGCCGTGCGACGGGTCGACTCGCGCAGCGTGGCAGGGTCCTGCGCGACGGTGATGGCGTGCATGTCGACGACGCAGAAGAGGGCGTCGTGCGTGGACTGCTGGTCGCGCCACTGCAGCAGGGCGCCGACGTAGTTGCCGATGTGGAGGGAGTCGGCCGAGGGCTGCATGCCGGAGAAGAGCCGGGGGCGGCGCGACGGGTCGGCGCTGGCAGCGGTGGGAGCAGGGGAGGGGGTGGTGCCGGTCATGACGTCCTCAGGGGTCGGAGAGATCAGATGTCGTAGTCGACGACGACGGGGGCGTGGTCCGACCAGCGCTTGTCGTACGAGGCTGCACGGTCGATGGTGTGAGCGGTGGCCTTGTCGGCGAGGTCCGGAGTGGCGACGTGGTAGTCGATGCGCCACCCGGTGTCGTTGTCGAAGGCCTGGCCCCGCCAGGACCACCACGAGTACGGCCCCTCGACCTCGCCCGAGAGACGGCGGCCCACGTCGACCCAGCCGAGCCCCTGCCCGCCCGTGCCGTCGACGGTCTCGACCGCCGCACCGGACTCGCCGAAGAACCGGTCGAAGTACGAGCGCTCGCGGGGCAGGAACCCTGCCCGCTTCACGTTGCCCTTCCAGTTCTTGATGTCGAGCTCGCGGTGACCCACGTTGAGGTCGCCCGTGACGACGGCGAGTCGGTTGTGCGCCGCCAGCTGGGGCAGACGCTCGGTCATGGCGTCGAGGAACTTCCATTTCTCGTCCTGCTTCTCGGTGCCCACCTCGCCCGAGTGCACGTACGTGCTCACGACCGTGACGATCGTGCCGTCGACGTCGTAATCCGCCTCGATCCAGCGACCCGCGCTGTCGAAGTCGTCGGCGCCGAGCTCGACGCGGTGCACGTCGGCGACGCCGCGCGACGCGATGGCGACGCCGGCGCGGCCCTTCGCCGTGGCGGGATGGTGGATGACGTTCCAGTCGGGGCCGAGCAGACCCTCGAGGTCGTCGGTCGTGGCCCGCACCTCTTGGAGCGTGAGGATGTCCACATCGCGGTCGGCGAGCCAGTCGCCCATTCCCTTGCGGTACGCGGCCCGGATGCCGTTGACGTTGACGGAGGCGAGACGGAGGCGTGTTCCCATGCGCAGAAGACTACCGGCGGCCACCGTCACCCCCGCCGCGCCGGCGCGACGGCAGGGGCACCCGGATGAGCAGGCCCCGCACCGCCGAGACGGCCCGGCGGGACCGGGAGGCGACCCGCGCCTCCTGAGCCAGCCGCTCCTCCTCGAGCACCCGGAGCCGCTCGGCCTCCTGATGCGGGTCGGCGAGCACTCCGATGTCGTCCATGCCGACCGCGATCCACGCCGCGGCGAGCAGCAGCACCTGGCAGAGGAGGTCGATGACGATGAGCAGACCGATGATCGCAGCGAACGACGCGAGCAGCGGGTTGCTGCCCGTCGCGCGGAGCAGGGTGCCGCCGACGACGGTCAGCGCCACGAACCCCGCCGCCCCGATCGCGGAGCCGACGAGGAGGCGCCGGCCGGGGATGTGCAGACCCGCCAGCACCCGGAACAGCGCGGCCAGGACGACGGCGTCGAACAGGAACACGAGTACGAGCGCGGTCGCGCGGAGCAGCAGGACCGACGCCGGCGAGCTCGTCGACAGATCGAGCAGGTGCAGCGCCCAGCGCACCGCCGTCGTGCTGAGCAGCGACACGGTGGCCGACACGACGACGGCCGCGCCGAAGGCGATCGCCAGGCCGAGGTCGCGGAGCACCAGCCGCAGGAACGGGGTCGCGGGGGAGGGCGCCCGGAAGATCGTCCGGACGGAGTCGCGCATGCCGCCGAACAGCGTGATCGACGAGAAGAGGAGGCCGACGAGGGCGATCGCGCCCGTCCAGCCGAAGACGGTCGCGTCGAGCAGGGCGTCCGGGTCGACGACCCCGGCCCCGGAGGAGTCCTGGATCAGACCCGGGACGGCCGTGCGGATGAAGACGACGAGCTGGTCGCGGAGGGCCTCGTCGCCCGACACGACGAATCCGGCGACCGAGAAGCCGACCCACAGCCCGGCGAACAGCGCGAACAGCGCCTGATACGTGAGACCGGCGGCCAGCAGGGGGCCCTTCGCACCGACGTAGCGTCCGACGACCCTGACGGGTCGTGCGGTCGCGACCCGGGCGGCCCTCGATCGCGTCGCCTGGTCGTCGTCGATCCCGGGGCGGGCCGGGTGCCTCTCCTCTCCTCGTCGTCGTCGCATCGTCCCAGGGTAGGGGCGGGGGAGGCGCGCGTCCGGCGGGCGCACGGGGCGTCGGAACGGGACGCCTCTCGCGTACGATGGCGGACGACCGCGTGGCGCGTGCTCACCGCTCGTGCCCGGCATCCGAACTCACCGATACGAAGAGGTTCACAGTGGCACTACAGGGCGTTGGCGTCGGACGCGGAGTGGCCGTCGGCCCGATCCTGCGGATGCCGGATCCCCTCCCGGAACCGGGCACCGAGAAGCGCGCGACCGAGGCGGACGCCGAGTTCGCCGGAGTGACCCGTGCCCTCCGGACGGTCGCGGACGATCTGACGGCCCGCGGTGAGAAGGCCGGCGGAGAGGCGAAGGACGTCCTCGACGCCCAGGCACTCATGGCGGTCGACCCCACGCTGGCCGACGACGTCGAGCAGCGCATCGCCGACGGCGCGACGGGCGAGCGGGCGGTCTTCGAGGCGTTCGCCGCCTTCCAGGAGATGCTCGTCGGCATGGGCGGCTACATGGCCGAACGCGCCACCGACCTGGGCGACGTCGCCCAGCGCGTCATCGCGTCGCTCCGCGGAGTCGCGGCGCCCGGCGTCCCCGAGAGCGACACCCCGTTCGTGCTCGTCGCCCCCGACCTGGCTCCGGCCGACACGGCGCTGCTCGACCTCGACAAGGTCCTCGCCCTCATCACACGCGACGGCGGCCCGACGTCGCACACCGCGATCCTCGCGCGCTCCAAGTCCATCCCGGCGATCGTCGGCGTGACCGGCGCCCTCGAGCTCGTCGACGGCACCATGGTCGTCGCGGACGCCGCGACGGGCGTCGTCACCGTCGACCCCTCGGCCGACGAGATCGCGGCCGCCGAGAAGCGCATCGCCGACCGCCGCGCCGCGGCCGCGGCCCCGTTGACCGACGGTGCGCTCGCCGACGGTCACGTCGTCCCGCTGCTGGCCAACCTGGGCTCGCCGGACGAGGCCGCCGGCGCGGTCGAGCTGGGTGCCGAGGGCGTCGGCCTCTTCCGCACGGAGTTCCTCTTCCTCGGCTCGTCGACGGCGCCGACGGTCGAGAGTCAGACGGCGAGCTACACGGCCCTCCTCGAGGCGTTCCCCGGGAAGAAGGTCGTCGTCCGCGCGCTCGACGCCGGTGCCGACAAGCCCCTGAGCTTCCTGAACGACGCCCACGAGGAGAACCCGGCGCTCGGCCTCCGCGGGCTGCGGGCCCTCCGGGTCAAAGAGGACATCCTCCGCGACCAGCTGACCGCGCTCGCCCAGGCCCAGGCCGCCACCACCGCGGACCTGTGGGTCATGGCCCCCATGGTGAGCGACGCGGAGGAGACCGAGTACTTCGTCGCCCTCGGACGCGAGCTCGGGCTGAAGACCGTCGGCGTCATGGCCGAGGTGCCGTCGCTCGCGGTCCTGGCCGACCAGGTGCTCCGCACCGCCGACTTCGTCAGCATCGGAACCAACGACCTCACGCAGTACACGCTGGCCGCCGACCGCATGCTCGGCTCCGTCGCCTCGTACCAGGACCCGTGGCACCCCGCGGTCCTGCGCCTCGTCCGAGCCCTCGGCGAGGCCGGCGCGTCGGCCGGCAAGCCCGTCGGCATCTGCGGCGAGGCCGCCGCCGACCCGCTGCTCGCCGTGGTGCTCGTCGGTCTCGGAGCCACGACCCTGTCGATGACCCCGGCCGCCCTGGCCGACGTCCGCCTCGAGCTGGGCGGTCACACGCTCGAGCAGGCGAAGGCTCTGGCCGCCGCCGCGATCGAGGCGACGACGGCGTCGGGCGCCCGCGAAGCCGCCGAGGCGGTCGTCGCGGCCCGCTAGTCCGTCAGAGCGACCGGGCCGCCGGCAGCCAGGTCGGCCGGTAACGGTCGCTGCGCGGGAACCGCTCGAGATCGGCGACGTAGTCCGCGTCCGTGGGCACGTCGCCGGTCGGGCCCGGCTCGAACGGCGACGCCGGGTTGTCGTAGACGCGGCGATCGAGGGTGAAGCGGGCCGTGAACGACCCGTCGCTCGTCAGAGACAACGCGAACGAGAACCAGGCGCCCTTCTCCGGGTCGGCCATGACCTCGCGGAGGCGCGATCCGGCCCCAGCCACGTCGGGGACCGCGAGACCGTGCTTCACACCGCCGGCGGCATCGAGGGCGTCGACCCACACGCGCGACGTGGAACCGACCTCGACGAGGAAGAGCGTCGCCTCGGCCCAGTCGTGGCCGGCGAGGGACTCCGCGAACGTCGCGGCGATCTCGTTCTGCAATTGCTGCTGGCGGGTGACGTCCATGCGTCGCGGCCTCTCGTTCGGGGTCGTGGTGGAGTCGTCGCGGGCGTCGTCGACGACCCGTGAGGAGCTCTCATCAGTTTAGGCGTCCGCGCCCGCATCGTCGTCGAGCCCGCGCGGTGGCCTCCCGGGCTCCCCGCCCGGCCATGCGCGTGGGCTGCGAGTCGGCGGCGGTCCGGACCGCCTCGGCTTCCGTGGAGCAGACTGGGCGTGTGGGAACCCCAATTCGACATCCTCTCGTCGACGCCGTCACGTCGCGCGTGGTCCGTGTCGACGGTCGGGGCCGGGTGCTCCGCCTGAGCCCGCCCCTGGCGGATCTCCTGCGCCGTCGTCGTCATCGCCGGCGCGTCGTCCTCGTCTCGAGCGAGCGGTCGCGGCTCACGGTCGGACTCCGATCGGCCCTGGTCGAGGCAGGAGCCGCCTGGGTCGTGCACGACGACCGCGGAGACCTGCGCGACGGCCTCACCGGTCGCCCGTACGTCGACGTCGACGACGCGGGCACGCCCGTCGAGGAGGTCGGCACGGAGGTGGTCGAGTTCCCCGAGATCAGCCAGGCGATCGACACGAGGATCCAGCTGACGGTCGACCTGACCATCCTGCATCGCGCCGCGCACGACACCAGCCTGGGAGGCGCGGTGGAGCTCATCGCCGAGGCCGTCTCCGGCAGTCTCCCCGTCTCCTGGGGCGTGACCGAGCCGTTGCTGCATCCGTGGGACCGGTGGGTCATGACGCAGCACGCCAGGCACGCGGCTCCGGAGCCCCTGCGGATCCTCGCCGAGGGGCCTCACCTCTCGGGGACCGTCACCGCCCGTGTCACCGAGCACGGCATCGAGGAGACGGTCTCCGTGACGGTCGACGTGGTCGACGACGTCGAGGGAGACTCGCTCGACGCCGGCATCACGCGTCTCACGGACGCCCTGGCCGAGATCGCGCGGCGGAGTCTGCCGACGTTCGCGCTCGTCGTGGCCCGCGAGGGCGAGGCCGACCGGTGCGTCTGCGCCGTCACCTACCCGCCTCCCAACCCCGTCGCCCTGCTGATCGGGGCGCCGTCGGTGAGGCGGCTCGGCCTCGAGCTGGCGACGCTCCCGACGGGTGACGACGCCAAGGTCGTCGGTCGTCCGAGCCTCCCGGCGTTCGTCCTGCCGCTCGGCGACGCGAGGACCGCCGGGTGGGACGCCCTCCACCAGACCCTCGAGGCCGTCGGACCCGAACGCCTCGCCACCCTCGTCTCGAGCCCGCTGCTGCAGGCCTGGGAGGAGGACCTCCACGAGTTCGACCTCCTGCACCAGGGCGACGCCGACGGTGCGGAGACCTCGCCGGCCGACCACGAGACCCCCGACGGGCCCGACGACCCGTCGACCGACGACGGAGAGGCGAAGGAGGGGCGCGACAGTGCCTCGTGACATCACGATCCTGAGTCCTCAGGCTCCCGACGGACTCGATCTCGCGACGGCGGCACGCGCCATCGACGAGTCGTACGGGGTCCGACCGATCGACGGGGCGACGGCTCACCAGGTCTTCGCCCGGGGCGGCCGGGCCCTGCTGACCGTCTACGGCGCTCAGGAGCTCGCGACGGTGGGCGAGATCGAGCGCCTGCTGCCCGACCCGCCGGAGGTGCGCCTCCCGGTCTTCTGGATCGACGCGTCGGCGCCCCTCGGAGACGACGGCGAGGCCGGTGTGTCGGTGGCTCTCCGCCTCGCCCTGGCCCTCGACGCCGTCTGCATCGTCGAGGACGACTGAGCCCTGACGGTGGCGGCTCGGCCGGAGTCGGGCCTCGCATGACGAGGGGTGCCGGGCGATCGCCCGGCACCCCTCGTCATGACTCCGATCTGCGCTAGGCCTTCCCGCGGAGGACGGCCTGCTTGACCTCGGCGATCGCCTGGGTCACCTGGATGCCGCGAGGGCACGCCTCGGTGCAGTTGAAGGTCGTGCGGCAGCGCCAGACGCCCTCTTTGTCGTTGAGGATGTCGAGTCGGACCTGAGCGCCCTCGTCGCGCGAGTCGAAGATGAACCGGTGCGCGTTGACGATCGCGGCCGGCCCGAAGTACTGGCCGTCGGTCCAGAAGACCGGGCAGCTCGAGGTGCACGCGGCGCAGAGGATGCACTTGGTCGTGTCGTCGAAGCGGGCCCGCTGCGTGGCGCTCTGCAGGCGCTCCTTCTCCGGCTTGGAGGAGGCCATCAGGAACGGCTGGATCTCACGGTACGACTGGAAGAACGGCTCCATGTCGACGACGAGGTCCTTCTCGAGGGGCAGGCCCTTGATCGCCTCGACGTAGATCGGCTGCGTCAGGTCGAGGTCCTTGATGAGGGTCTTGCAGGCGAGGCGGTTGCGGCCGTTGATCCGCATGGCGTCCGAGCCGCAGATGCCGTGCGCGCACGAGCGGCGGAAGGTCAGCGAGCCGTCCTGCTCCCACTTGATCTGGTGCAGCGCGTCGAGCACGCGGTCGGTCGGCAGCACCTGGACGTCGAAGTCCTGCCAGCGCGGCTCGGAGTCCACCTCGGGGTCGAAACGCCGGATGATCAGCGTCGCGGTGAAGGTGGGGACGGCGTCGGCCCCGGCGGGGGCGTTCTCGAGGACAGCGGTGCTCATGTCAGTACTTCCGTTCCATCGGCTGGTAGTTCGTGATGACGACGGGCTTCGTGTCGAGGCGGATGTGGTCGCCGGCGAGCGACGAGTGCGGGTCGCCCGTCAGGTAGGCCATCGTGTGCACGAGCCAGTTCTCGTCGTCGCGTGTCGGGTAGTCCTCGCGGAAGTGCCCGCCGCGGCTCTCCTGGCGCGAGCGCGCCGAGTACACGACGACCTCGGCGAGGTCGAGCAGGAACCCGAGCTCGATCGCCTCGAGCAGATCGGTGTTGAACCGCTTGCCCTTGTCCTGCACGCTGATGTTCTTGAACCGCTCCCGCAGGTCGGCGATCACGTGCGTGACCTCGTCGAGGGTCTCTTCCGTGCGGAAGACCTGCGCGTTCCGGTCCATGCTGTCCTGCAGCTCCTTGCGGAGGGTCGCGATGCGCTCGGTGCCGGTCGCGGCGCGGACGTCGGCCACGAGCCCCCGGACGAAGCCCGCCGGGTCGTCGGGCAGCGGGACGAAGGGGGCGTCCCGGACGAACTCGACCGCGTTGTTGCCGGCGCGCTTGCCGAAGACGTTGATGTCGAGCAGCGAGTTCGTCCCGAGGCGGTTCGAGCCGTGCACGCTCACGCAGGCGCACTCGCCGGCGGCGTAGAGGCCCGGGACGACGGTCGTGTTGTCGCGCAGCACCTCGGCCTTGACGTTCGTCGGGATGCCGCCCATCGCGTAGTGCGCCGTCGGGAGGACGGGGACGGGCTCGGTGTAGGGCTCGACACCGAGGTAGGTGCGGGCGAACTCGGTGATGTCGGGCAGCTTGGCGTCGATCACCGCGGGGTCGAGGTGGGTGATGTCGAGGTAGACGTAGTCCTTGTGCGGACCGGCGCCTCGGCCCTCGCGGATCTCGGTCGCCATGCAGCGGGCGACGATGTCGCGAGGTGCGAGGTCCTTGATGGTGGGGGCGTAGCGCTCCATGAAGCGCTCGCCCTCGCTGTTGCGGAGGATCGCGCCCTCGCCGCGCGCCGCCTCGCTGAGGAGGATGCCGAGACCGGCGAGGCCGGTCGGGTGGAACTGGAAGAACTCCATGTCCTCCAGCGGCAGGCCCTTCCGCCAGATGATGCCGACGCCGTCTCCCGTGAGGGTGTGCGCGTTCGACGTCGTCTTGTAGATCTTGCCGAAGCCCCCGGTCGCGAAGATGACGGCCTTGCCCTGGAAGACGTGCAGGTCGCCGGTCGCGAGCTCGTAGGCGATGACGCCGGCCGGGCGCTCCTCCCCGTCGATCTCGCCCATGATCAGGTCGAGGACGTAGAACTCGTTGAAGAAGTTGATCCCGTGCTTGACGCAGTTCTGGTACAGGGTCTGGAGGATCATGTGGCCGGTGCGGTCGGCGGCGTAGCAGGCGCGACGGACGGGGTTCTTGCCGTGCTCCGCCGTGTGCCCGCCGAAGCGACGCTGATCGATCTTGCCCTCGGGCGTCCGGTTGAAGGGCAGCCCCATGTTCTCGAGGTCGAGGACGGCGTCGATGGCCTCTTTGGCGAGGATCTCGGCGGCGTCCTGGTCGACGAGGTAGTCGCCTCCCTTGACCGTGTCGAAGGTGTGCCACTCCCAGTTGTCATCCTCCACGTTGGCCAGGGCCGCGGCCATGCCGCCCTGCGCGGCTCCGGTGTGCGAGCGCGTGGGGTAGAGCTTCGAGATGACGGCGGTGCTGGCGTTCGGACCGGCCTCGATGGCGGCCCGCATCCCCGCGCCTCCTGCTCCCACGATGACGATGTCGTGCTGGTGGTAGTGGATGCCGTCGACGATGGTGCTCTCAGGAGCGGGGGAAGGTGTGGTCACGGTGCTTTCCGTCGGTGTGTGGTGCAGGGGAGTGTGGTCGAGGAGGCGCGGATCGGGCCGGGCGCCTACGAGCAGATCGAGGGCAGCAGATCGGCGGGGGCGCCGGCCGGGCACGGATCGAACGTGTAGATCACGAGGGTGCCGAGGGTCAGCAGCACGACGGACGACACGAGCAGCGCGCCGAGGAGGACCCGGCGGACCAGGGGCTTCGAGACGTAGTCGTTCACGATCGTCCGCATCCCGTTCGATCCGTGGATGAGCGCGAGCCAGAGGAGGAGCGTGTCGTAGACCTGCCAGAACGGCGAGGCCCACTTGCCCGCCACGAAGGCGAAGTCGATGGCCTTGATCCCGCCCTCGGCGGCGAGCAGGTTGATGAAGAGGTGCCCGAAGATCAGGACGACGAGGACGACGCCGCTCGCCCGCATGTAGATCCAGCCCCATTTCTCGAGGTTCGAGCTGCGGGAGGCGGGGCGGGCCGACCGGGGGGCCTCGATGGTGTCGGTGGTCATCGTGCTACTCCGAGAAGACGTTCATGAGGTGGCGGGGGGCGAAGCCGGCGAAGAGCACCGCGGCCACGCCGATCACGATCCAGAAGAGGAGGCGCTGGTGCCTCGTGCCGGGGCCCCAGAAGTCGATGAGGATGATGCGCAGGCCGTTGAGGGCGTGGAACAGGATCGCCGCGACGAGCGCGGTCTCGCCGAGTCCCATGACGGGGTTCTTGTACGTGCCGATCACGGCGTTGTACGCCTCGGGGCTGATCCGCACGAGAGCCGTGTCGAGGATGTGCACGAGCAGGAAGAAGTAGATGCTGACGCCGGTGATGCGGTGCAGGACCCACGACCACATGCCCTCGCGTCCGCGGTAGAGGGTGCCGACCAGGCGGTTCTTCCCGCGGGGCTCCCCGATCTCGGGTGCCCCCTGTCGCCCTGACGGTGAGGCCAGGGTTCCCGTCGACTGCTCGGCCATGAGCTGCCCTCCTTGCGGACTGGGGCGGTCCGGCTGTCGTCGGAAGAGGACAGCCGTGTCCGCCGTATGTGTTCTCAGAACGTCCTCAGTCTATGTTCGAGGCCGCTCGCCCGGCGGACACGGCCGGTCCAATTAGTTCGATGTCGAAAGACCGTGGGCGCGCGGGGCCTCCGCCGACCGCGGCCCGACCGGCAGCGCGGCGGCCATCGAGCGACGGGCGTCGGCGTAGTGCTCGAGCAGATCGTCGCCGAGGCGCTCCCACGTCCGCCCGACGACAGCCCGTCGTCCCGCCTCGCCGAGACGGGCGCGGAGCTCCGGCGCCTCCACGAGTCGGCGCACGGCTCGACGGAGCGAGTGGTCGTGACGGGGGTCGACGAGATAGCCGTCGACGCCGTGGCGCACGAGATCGAGAGGCCCGCCGGCCGCCGGGGCGACCACCGGCACCCCGCTGGCGTGCGCCTCCTGGATGGTCTGACCGAAGGTCTCGGTCGTCCCCGTGTGCACGAAGACGTCGAGCGACGCATAGGCCGTCGCCAGGTCCGAGCCGTGCAGCGGCCCCGTGAAGACCGGGTCCAGGTGCCGCAGTCGCCGACGGAGTCCGGGCAGACTCGGGCCGCCGCCGATGATCGCCAGTCGCATGCCCTCGACGCCCCGCAGGGCGGCGAGGCGGTCAAGCTCCTTCTCCGCGGCGAGACGACCGACGTACCCGACGACGACCTCGTCGGGGTCCGCCAGCGTGGCGCGGAACGCCGCCGTCGCGGGGGAGTGGCGGTGGTTGGGGTGGTAGCGGACCGAGTCGACGCCGCGCCCCCACGTCGCCAGCCGGTCCACGCCCACGGCCTCGAGATCCCGGCGCGACGCCGTCGAGGGCACGAGCGTCAGCGTCGCCTGCTGGTGGATCCGACGGACGAGGCGCCAGGCCAGGGAGGCGGTGGTCGCTCCGAGCCCGGACGTCGCCGCGTACCGGGCCACGTCGGTCTGGAAGACGGCGACGCTCGGGACGCCGAGTCGCGCCGCGGCCGAGATCGCCTGGGCACCGAGCAGGAACGGCGACGCCGCGTGCACCACGTCGGGGGCGAAGGCGGCGATGGCGCCCGCGACCGAGGGGTTGGGCAGCCCCACGGGGAACTGGCGGTAGGCGACCGAGGGAACCCGGTGCACCGGGAACCCGGCGTACGAGTCGTGGCCGCGCCCGGCGGGCGCGATGACCAGTGCCTCGTGCCCCCGGGCCGCGAGGTGGTCGAGCACCCGGAGGACGCTCGTCGTCACCCCGTTGACGGTGGGGAGGAAGCTCTCGGTCACGACGACGACTCTCAAACGGTGCTCCTCGGCTCGCGGTGAGCCCAGGCTGACGCCGCCGGGTGTCGTCCCCGCCTCGACGTCGTGGCCGACGGGTGGCGTCCGCATGAACGGCCGGGTGAGCGCCGGGGTGACCCGCGGGGTCGACGGCCGAGGGGAGCGCCGACCGACGCCCGGCGCTCAGTATGGTGGGGGGCATGACGACCCAGGACAGCCTCGACCGGTTCTACAGCATCATCCCGGCCGGGGGGATCGGGTCGCGGCTGTGGCCCCTCAGCCGCGCCGACGCTCCGAAGTTCCTGCACGACCTCACGGGCAGCGGCTCGACCCTGCTGCGCGCGACCTGGGACCGCCTCGCGCCCCTCAACGGCGAGCAGCGCATCATGGTCGTCACCGGTCGGGCCCACCGTGCGGCCGTCGAGGGTCAGCTCCCCGCCCTCGAGGACCACAACGTCGTCCTCGAGAGCGAGCCGAAGGACAGCACCGCCGCCATCGGCCTCGCCGCCGCGATCCTCCGTCGGCGCGAGCCCGACGTCATCATCGGATCGTTCGCCGCCGACCACGTCATCGCCGACAGCCGCGGCTTCTCGCGAGCCGTCCGGGAGGCCATCGTCGTCGCCGACGAGGGCTACATCGCCACCATCGGCATCACCCCCACCGAGCCCGCGATCGGCTTCGGCTACATCCACGTCGGCGGTGAGCTGACGGTCGAGGGCGCGCCCTCGGCCCGCATGGTCGAGTCCTTCGTCGAGAAGCCCGACCTCGAGACCGCCGAGGCCTACGTCGCGGGAGGCGACTACCTCTGGAACGGAGGGATGTTCATCGCCCGTGCCGACCGCCTCCTGGAGCAGCTGGGGCAGACGAACCCCGAGCTGCTCGCCGGCATCGAGGAGCTTGCCGAGGCATGGGACACCCCCCGCCGGGGTGCCGTGGTCGATCTCGTGTGGCCCGCTCTCGAGAAGATCGCCATCGACTACACGGTGGCCGAGCCCGCCGCCGCCGCGGGTCGCCTCGCGGTCATCCCCGGCGACTTCGACTGGGACGACGTCGGGGACTTCGCCTCCATCGCCAAGCTCCACTCGGGCGGACGCAAGAGCGACCTCGCGATCCTGGGCGAGAACGCCCGGGTGCTCGCGGACGCCTCGAGCGGCATCGTCGTCGCCGGCAGCGACCGGCTCATCTCGCTGATCGGCGTCAACGACATCATCGTCGTCGACACCCCGGACGCCCTCCTCGTGACGACGACGGCCAATGCCCAGCGCGTGAAATCGGTGGTGGACGCCCTGAAGCTCAGCGGTCGCAGCGACGTCCTCTAGCTCTCGTCGGAGCGTTTCGTTTCGTCCCCGTTACACGTCGGTCCCGCTTGTGTAACGTCACGGCATCATCACGCCGGGACGGTCATGAGCGCCCGTCGCAATGAGTAACCTGACAGCCATACGTGCCCGGCTCAGCTGTCGGGCTGCATCTTGGAGGACAACTTGACTACAACTGCGCGCAAGGCCGTGCTCAGCGGTATCGCCCTGTTCGGCACCGCGGCGATCCTGGCCGGCTGTGCCTCGGCTCCCGAGGAGGCCGACGGCGGCTCGTCCAGCGCCGCCTCGAGCGACTTCGTCCCGTGCATGGTCTCCGACGCCGGCGGGTTCGACGACAAATCGTTCAACCAGCTCGGCTTCGAGGGTCTGACCGAGGCCGCCGAGGCCATCGGCGCCACTCCGAAGACCGTCGAGTCGGCCGATGAGACCGTCTACGACGCCAACCTGACGAACCTCGCCTCCGAGGGCTGCAACCTGATCGTGACGGTCGGCTTCGCGCTGTCCGACGCGACCGGCACCGCGGCCGCGGCGAACCCCGACATCGACTACGCCACCATCGACGACGCGGCCAACGACGCCGACAACGTCCGCCCGATCACGTTCAACACGTCCGAGGCGGCGTTCCTCGCGGGCTACGCGGCGGCGAGCTTCTCGAAGACCGGCACCGTCGGCACCTTCGGCGGCATGCAGTTCCCGACCGTCACCATCTTCATGGACGGCTTCGCGGACGGCGTCGAGTACTACAACGAGCAGAAGGACGCCGACGTCAAGACGGTCGGCTGGGACGTCGCGAGCCAGACCGGCACCTTCACCGGCGGCTTCGAGGCCGGCACGGTCGCCAAGCAGAGCGCGCAGACGCTCATCGAGCAGGGTGCAGACGTGATCCTCCCCGTCGGCGGACCGATCTACCAGAGCGCCGCCGAGGCGATCCGCGACTCGGGCGACGAGATCGTGCTGATCGGCGCCGACAGCGACACCTACGAGACCGACAGCGCCAACAGCGACCTGTTCCTCACCTCGGTGCTGAAGGGCATCAAGCAGGCGACGGACGACGTCGTGAGCCAGGCGGCCGACGGCGAGTTCACCAACGAGCCCTACGTCGGGACCCTCGAGAACGAGGGCGTCGGCATCGCCCCGTTCCACGACTACGAGGACCAGGTCGACGCCGGACTCCAGGGCGAGCTCGACGAGATCGAGGCCGGCATCATCGACGGCTCCATCACGGTCGAGTCGCCTTCGGCACTCACCGAGTAACGACGCACCTCCCGTCATCGATTAGCATCGACTGACCCAGGGCCGGGAGCGACGGTCACCCCGTCGCTCCCGGCCCTCGCAACGCCCCCGGACGCACGCCGACCCGACGCGCCCCGGACCCCTTCCCATCACCCGACCCGAGGTGGACACCTGAGATGAAGCTCGAACTCCGGGGCATCACGAAGCGATTCGGCGCACTCACCGCCAACGACCACATCAGCCTGACCGTCGAGCCGGGGGAGATCCACTGCCTCCTCGGTGAGAACGGCGCCGGCAAGTCCACGCTGATGAACGTCCTCTACGGCCTCTACCAGGCCGACGAGGGCGAGATCCTCCTCGACGACGTCGTCCAGGGGTTCGCGGGCCCCGGCGACGCGATGGCGGCCGGCATCGGCATGGTCCACCAGCACTTCATGCTCGTCCCCGTGTTCACCGTCGCCGAGAACGTCATGCTCGGACACGAGCAGACCCGGGCCGGCGGTCTGCTCGATCTGAACGCCGCCCGCGCGAAGGTGCGCGAGATCAGCAGCCGCTTCGGGTTCGACGTCGACCCCGACGCTCTCGTCGAGGAGCTGCCCGTCGGCGTGCAGCAGCGGGTCGAGATCATCAAGGCGCTGTCGCGCGACGCGAAGGTCCTCGTCTTCGACGAGCCGACCGCGGTGCTCACGCCTCAGGAGACCGACGAGCTCATGGTGATCATGCGTCAGCTGCGCGACGCGGGCACCGCCATCGTCTTCATCACCCACAAGCTCCGCGAGGTGCGAGAGGTCGCGACCCGCATCACCGTCATCCGCCTCGGCAAGGTCGTCGGAGAGGCCGAGCCGAGCGCCTCGAACGCCGAGCTCGCCTCGCTCATGGTCGGCCGGGCCGTCGAGCTGACCGTTCAGAAGTCGGAGGCCGTGCCGGGCGAGGCCGCGCTCGTCGTCGAGCGGCTGCGGGTCGTCGACCCCATCGGCCAGGTCGTCGTCGACGACGTCTCGTTCGAGGTGCGCCGGGGCGAGATCCTCGCGATCGCCGGTGTCCAGGGCAACGGCCAGACCGAGCTGACCGAGGCGATCCTCGGCCTCCAGCCCCGGGTCGAGGGCCGCGTGTCTCTCGACGGCCGCGACATCACGGGCCGGAGCGTCCGCCAGGTGCTCGACGCCGGAGTCGGCTTCGTCCCCGAGGACCGCAACCAGGACGGCCTCGTCGGCGAGTTCACCGTCGCGGAGAACCTCATGCTCGACCGGTCGCAGTCCGGCCCGTTCGTCAAGCGCGGTTCGCTCAAGCTCGCTCAGCTGGCTGCGTTCGCGGTCGAGAAGGTCCGCGAGTTCGACATCCGCACCCAGGGCATCACCACCCCCGCCGGGCGGCTCTCGGGCGGCAACCAGCAGAAGGTCGTCCTGGCCCGCGAGCTCAGCCGCGACCTGCGGCTCTTCGTCGCGGCCCAGCCGACCCGGGGCATCGACGTCGGGTCGATCGAGTTCGTCCACAAGCGCATCGTCGAGACCCGGGATCGCGGCGTGCCCGTCATCGTCGTCTCCACGGAGCTCGACGAGGTCGCCGCACTGGCCGACCGCATCGCGGTCATGTACCGCGGAACGATCGTCGGCATCGTGCCGGCGAGCACGCCCCGCGAGGTGCTGGGGCTCATGATGGCCGGCGAGATGCCGCAGGGAACGGAGCAGGCAGCGTGAGCGACGCCACCACCACGACGTCGGGTCCGACGCCCCCGACCACACCGACCACGGCGCCCGCCGGCGACGACGGCGACTCGCGCGGGTCGCGCCTCCTGAGGGAGATCACCACCGGCAACGCGGCGATCTCCGTGCTCGCCGTCGTCCTGGCGCTCGTCGTGTCGGGTCTGCTGATCGGGTTCACCGATCAGGACGTCCAGAGCACGATGGGCTACTTCTTCTCGCGGCCGAGCGACTTCCTGCAGGCCTTCGGGTCGTCGGTCGGCGGCTCGTACCTGTCGCTGTTCCAGGGCGCCGTCTACAACTTCCGGGTCGACGGGTTCGCCGCGGGCATCCGCCCCCTGACCGAGACGCTGAACTACGCCGTCCCCCTGATCGCCGCCGGTCTCGGCGTCGCCGTCGCCTTCCGGGTCGGACTCTTCAACATCGGTGCGCGGGGGCAGATGCTCATGGCCTCCGCCGCGGCCGGCTGGGTGGGCTTCTCGTTCCACCTCCCCTTGGCGCTGCACCTGCCGCTGGCTCTCGCCGCGGGCATCGCGGCCGGGGCCCTGTGGGGCGGCATCGTGGGTCTGCTCAAGGCGCGCACCGGTGCGCACGAGGTGATCCTCACGATCATGCTCAACTACATCGCCTTCTACCTGCTGGCCTTCATGCTGCGAACGCAGGGTCTCCTGCAGGCGCCCGGCAGCAACAACCCCAAGGCGCCCGCGACGCTGGAGACGGCGATCCTGCCCGACCTGTTCGGCCCGAGCTACGGGCTCAACTGGGGCTTCATCCTCGTGATCGCCATCACGGCCGCGGTCTGGTGGCTGATCAACCGCTCGACCCTCGGGTTCCGGTTCCGAGCGGTGGGTGAGAACCCCCACGCCGCGCGGACGGCCGGCATGAACGTCAAGAACATCTACCTCTACGCCATGCTGATCTCCGGTGCGCTGGCCGGTGTCGCCGGGTCCACGCAGGTGCTGGGGACCCTGACCTCCGGGTTCACCTCGGGCATCGACGCCGGCATCGGCTTCGATGCGATCACGGTCGCCCTCCTCGGGCGATCGCGCCCCTGGGGCGTCTTCGCCGCGGGCATCCTCTTCGGCGCCCTCAAGGCGGGCGGCTACTCGATGCAGGCGGCCAACGGCGTGCCCATCGACATCGTCCTCGTCGTGCAGTCCCTCATCGTGCTGTTCGTGGCGGCCCCGCCGCTCGTGCGCAGCATCTTCCGTCTGCCGGCCCCGGGCGCCCGCCCGGTGCGCAAGGCCTCGACCAAGGAGGCGGTGGTCACCAAGTGAGCACCCTCAGCCCCGACACCGCGGCCCCCGCCGCCGCGTCGCCCGATCTGGCCCGTGCGGTCACCCGCAGCTACAAGGCCCCCATCGCCTTCGGCATCTTCACCGTGATCGCGTTCGTGCTGTTCGTGGCCTTCGGCCGCGAGGGGTCGAGCACGTTCCGCCTCGCGACGGCGACGGACTTCTTCGCCCTGCCCGACGCGGTGCTGCCCTCGGCCGGCACCGGTCTCGTGCTGTCGATCGTCCTGGCACTCCTGACCGCGGCGTCGGTCGTCCGCGTCGTCCGCGCCGAGAAGGTGCCGATCTGGCTCGTCTCGGTCTTCGGCGTGCTCTTCCTGGTCGCCTTCCTCACCTGGACCAGCGCGGGCGCGACGATCCCCGTCCCCGGCCTGCTCCTCGGTGCGCTGGCCCTCAGCACGCCGCTGATCTTCGGCGCGCTCGGCGGCGTCATCAGCGAGCGGGTCGGCGTCGTCAACGTCGCCATCGAGGGGCAGCTGCTCGCCGGCGCCTTCGTCTCGGCCCTGGTGGCCTCGGCGACCGGCTCCGCCTACGTCGGGCTGGTGGGCGCGATGATCGCCGGCGTGCTCGTGTCGATGGTCCTGGCCGTCTTCAGCATCCGGTACATCGTCGACCAGGTCATCGTCGGAGTGGTCCTCAACGTGCTGGTGACCGGTCTGACGAGCTTCCTGTACTCGCAGGTGCTGGCGCGCTCGGAGTCGCTGAGCCGCGGCGTGCGGTTCCCGCAGCTGGACATCCCGGTCCTCAGCCAGATCCCCATCATCGGCCCCGTTTTCTTCCGCCAGACGATCATCGTGTACCTGATGTACATCGCCATCGCGCTCGTGTTCTACGGGCTGTTCCGCACCCGCTGGGGTCTGCGCCTCCGCTCGGTCGGCGAGCACCCGCAGGCCGCCGACACGGTCGGCATCAAGGTCAACGCGACGCGGTTCTGGAACGTGTCGCTCGCCGGCGCGATCGCCGGTCTCGGCGGCGCGTACTTCACGCTGGGCTCGCTGGGGAACTTCCAGAAGGAGATGACGGCCGGCGCCGGCTTCATCGCACTCGCCGCGGTCATCTTCGGCCGGTGGGATCCGATCCGGGCGACCCTGGCGGCGCTCCTGTTCGGGTTCGCCAGCAACCTCCAGAACGTGCTCGGCGCCATCGGCTCGCCCGTCCCCAGCGAGTTCATGCTCATGCTCCCGTACATCGTCACGATCTTCGCCGTCGCCGGTCTCGTCGGCCAGTCCCGGGGCCCGGCCGCGTCCGGCAAGCCCTACATCAAGTCGTGAGCGTCGTCGACGAGACCGACTGGTCGGCTCTGCGTGAGGCCGCCCGCGCGGCCATGAGCAAGGCCTACGTCCCGTACTCGAGGTTCCCGGTGGGGGCTGCGGCCCTCACGACCGACGGGCGCCTCGTGTCGGGCTGCAACGTCGAGAACGCCTCGTACGGCATCACGCTGTGCGCCGAGTGCTCGCTCGTGAGCGACCTCATCATGTCGGGCGGCGGGCGCCTCGCGGCCTTCGCCTGCGTCGACGGGAACGGCGACGTGCTGATGCCGTGCGGCCGATGCCGTCAGCTGCTCTACGAGCACTCCGACGCCTCGATGATCCTCGACACGGTCTCGGGCTTCAAGACCATCGACGAGGTCATCCCCGACGCGTTCGGCCCCCGTCAGCTCGACGAGTTCCGCGACTCGCGTCCGTGACCATCCGCCTGGGCGGAGCCGCCAGCACCGAAGGAGAACCATGACCACCATCGTCGAGCCGTTCGACACCGTCGACCTGATCCGCGTGAAGCGCGGTTCGGGTGAGCTGAGCACCGCGCAGATCGACTGGCTGATCGACGCGTACACGCGTGGCTACGTCGGTGACGAGCAGATGGCCGCGATGACGATGGCCATCTTCCTCAACGGCATGGAGCGGCGCGAGATCCGCGACATGACCCTCGCCATGATCCGCAGCGGCGAGACCATGGACTTCTCCGGTCTCGGCAAGACCACCGTCGACAAGCACTCGACCGGGGGAGTGGGCGACAAGATCACCCTGCCCCTGGCTCCGCTGGTCGCCTCGTTCGGCGTCGCCGTGCCGCAGCTGTCGGGTCGCGGACTCGGCCACACGGGCGGCACGCTCGACAAGCTGGAGTCGATCCCCGGCTGGCAGGCGTCGATCTCGAACGACAGGATGCGCGAGATCATGGCCGACAGCGGCGCCGTCGTCTGCGCGGCCGGGTCGGGACTCGCTCCCGCCGACGGCAAGCTCTACGCCCTGCGCGACATCACGGGGACGGTCGAGTGCATCCCCCTCATCGCGTCGTCGATCATGAGCAAGAAGATCGCCGAGGGCACGGCGGCCCTCGTGCTCGACGTGAAGTTCGGCTCGGGCGCGTTCATCCAGGACATCGAGCAGTCGCGCCTGCTGGCGCGCACCATGGTCGACCTCGGAACCGACGCGGGCGTGGCGACGACGGCGCTCCTGACCGACATGAACGTGCCGCTCGGACTGACGATCGGCAACGCCCTCGAGGTCCGCGAGTCCGTCGAGACGCTCGCGGGGGGCGGCCCGGCGGACATCCGCGAGCTGACCGTGGCGCTCGCCCGCGAGATGCTGGCCTCGGCGGGCCTGCCCGATGCGGACGTCGAGGCGGCCCTCGACGACGGCCGCGCGATGGACGCCTGGAACCGGATGATCCGCGCGCAGGGCGGCGACCCCGACGCGGCTCTGCCCACGGCCCGCGAGACGCAGGTCGTGACCGCCGACCGCTCGGGTTACGTGACGGAGCAGCACGCACTGCCCTTCGGGATCGCCGCCTGGCGTCTCGGCGCCGGGCGCGCTCGCAAGCAGGATCCCGTCCAGGCCGCAGCGGGCATCGAGCTGCACGCCAAGCCGGGCGACGCGGTCGTGGCGGGTCAGCCGCTCTTCACTCTGCACACCGACGAGCCCGAACGCTTCGAGCGGGCGCTCGAGGCGGTCGCCGGCGGATGGACGATCGGCGATGAGGCTCCGGCGTCCCGCTCGATCGTCGCGGAGCGCATCGCGTAGCAGCCGTCGTCCAGATCCGGGAGGCGCGCCACGAGTAGATTGAGCATCATGAGCGCACCGGACAAGGACTACCGCATGCCCGACGGCGGGCCGAAGATCGCCTCCCTCCCGAAGGTGTCGTTGCACGATCACCTCGACGGGGGACTCCGACCGGAGACGATCGTCGAGCTCGCCGCCGAGAGCGGGTTCGATCTGCCGGTCTCGGGCGGGGCCGACGCTCTCGACCGCTGGTTCGTCGAGTCGGCCTCGGCGGGCAACCTCCCCGACTACCTCGCCACGTTCGACGTGACCGTCGGCGTGATGCAGACCGCGGAGGCCCTCGAGCGGGTCGCTCGCGAGTTCGTCCTCGATCTCGCGGCCGACGGCGTGGTGCACGCCGAGGTCCGCTGGGCCCCCGAGCAGCATCTGCGTGGCGGCCTCTCCCTCGACGACGCCGTCGCGGCCGTGCAGTCGGGCGTCGACGACGCCGTCGACCAGCTCGCCGACGAGGGGCACGAGCTGTCGGTGGGGCAGATCCTCACCGCGCTCCGACACGAGAACCGGTCCCTCGAGATCGCGACCCTCGCGGTGCGGCACCGTGAGACGGGCGTCATCGGCTTCGACCTCGCCGGGCCCGAGGAGGGGCACCCGGCAGGAGGACACCGCGCGGCCTTCGACCTCCTGGCGCGCGAGTTCTTCCCCGTGACGGTGCACGCCGGCGAGGCGGACGGCCTCGACAGCATCCGGGGCGCGCTCCTCGACGGGCGGGCGCTCCGCCTCGGCCACGGTGTGCGCATCGCCGAGGACATCCGCGTGGTCCGCAACCGCGGGGATCAGACGACCGTCGAGCTCGGGCCGATCGCCTCGTGGGTCCGTGACCGCGAGATCGCGCTCGAGCTGTCGCCGCAGTCGAACCTGCAGACGGGTGCGATCTCCGCCTGGGGCTCCGACCTCGACGACCACCCCTTCGACCTGCTGTACCAGCTGGGCTACCGGGTCACGGTCAACACGGACAACCGCCTCATGAGCGCGACCAGCCTCAGCCGCGAGCTGGCGCTGCTCACGCAGGCCTTCGACTACTCGCTGTCCGACCTCCAGGCGTTCCAGCTCAACGCCGCCGCCGCGTCGTTCCTGCCCCTCGAGGACCGCGACGATCTCGCGGATCGCATCGCACGCGGCTTCGAGGGGGTCTGACATGGCGCTCCCCGCGCTGCCGGACAGCGCGATCGTCATCGCGTCGCCGGTCGACGACTGGCGCGCCGCCGTCGGCGTGGTCGGCGCCGCACTCGTGGCCTCGGGTGCCGCGCTCGAGGGCTACGGCGACGAGATGGTCCGCATGATCGACGAGCACGGCCCCTACGTGGTCATCGCGCCGGGGCTCGCCCTGGCTCACGCTCGCCCGGGCGACAGCGTGGTGCGCGACGGCCTCGCCGTGGTGACCCTCGCCGAACCCGTCCCCTTCGGCCATCCGCACAACGATCCCGTGTCGGTCGTGCTGGGGCTGGCGCTGCCGACGGTCGGCGCCCATCTCGAGTCCGTCGCCGATCTGGCGAACATCTTCAACGACGCGTCCGTCATCCCCGCGCTGGCGGCGGCCACGACGGCCGACGAGATCCGGCGTCTCATGGGCGTCCCGGCCTAGACCCGGTACCGACACGAAAGCGAACTGATGAAGATCGTCACCATCTGCGGAGCCGGCATCGGCAGCAGCGGAATCCTCAAGGTCAACGCCGAGCGCGTCCTGGCCCGACTCGACATCGAGGCCGACGTGGTCGCCGCCGACGTCGGCTCGATCCGGGATGTCGCCGACGACGCGCAGGTCATCCTGACCTCCGCCGAGTTCGTCGACGCGATCGGCAGCACCTTCGCGGACGTGATCGTGATCGTCAACCACTTCGACCAGCAGGAGCTCAGCGAGAAGCTGCAGAAGTCGTTGGGCTGAGCGCCCCTCGGCGCCTCTGACACGGGCACGACCGCGGGAACCCCTGCGGTCGTGCCCGTGTGGTGCTCAGGACAGCAGTTCGCGCATCCCGGCGTCGAGGTCCGCGACCGAGGCCTCCGCCGTCGCACGGCGGGCTGCCGCGTCGCCCTCGGCGCTCGACGAGTCGATGTAGACCTTGAGCTTCGGCTCCGTCCCGCTCGGCCGGACGATGACCCGCGAGCCGTCGGTCAGCCAGTACCGCAGGATGTCCCCGGCGGGGAAGCCGCCGAAGCCGTCGCGGAAGTCGTCGATCCGGTCGACCCGATGCGAGCCGATGGCGGCCGGGGGAGCTGCACGGAGACGGGCGGTCAGGGCGCCGATCGTGGCGAGGTCGTCGACGCGGATCGAGACCTGCGCGGAGGCGTAGGCGCCGAACCGCTCGTCGAACGCCACCAGGTGCTCCGAGAGGCTCGAACCGGCGGTGTGCAGTTCCGTCGCCAGGGCGAGCAGATCGACCGCGGCCGAGATGCCGTCCTTGTCGCGGACGACGTCGGGATCGACGAGATAGCCGAGGGCCTCCTCGTAGCCGTAGAGGAGACCGCCGACCCGCGAGACCCACTTGAAGCCGGTGAGGGTGTCGGCGTAGTCGAGTCCGTAGACGCGAGCGATCTCGCGGAGCGCCGGAGACGAGACGATGCTCGCCGCGAGCGTGCCGTCGAGGTCGGCGGCCCGAGCACGTTCGGCCGCGCGCCAGCCGAGGACGGCGCCGACCTCGTTGCCGCTGAGTCGGCGCCATCCGCCGTCGGACGGGATGGCGACGGCGAGGCGGTCGGCGTCGGGATCGTTGGCGATGATGAGGTCGGCGCCGACGCGGTCGGCGGTCGCGAACGAGAGATCCATCGCGCCCGGCTCCTCCGGGTTGGGGAACGCCACGGTCGGGAAGTCCGCGTCGGGTGCGCTCTGCTCGCTGACGGGGATCGGCTCGGCGAAGCCCGCGGTCGCGAACACGCGGCGGGCGACCTCCCAGCCGACGCCGTGGAGGGCCGTGTAGACGACGCGCGGCTGACGGCCCGTCGGTGCGGTGCCGGCCACGGCAGCGGTCAGCCGGACGTACTCCATGACGAGATCGTCGCCGGCCTCGCTGAAGTCGGTCGAGCGGGGGATGCCGTCGACGGACGACCTCGCGGCCTCCTCGATGCGATCCGCGATCTCCCCGTCGACGGGGGAGACGATCTGCGATCCGGCGTCGACGCCGCCGAGGTAGACCTTGTAGCCGTTGTCCTGGGGCGGGTTGTGACTCGCCGTGACCATCACGCCCGCGCTGACGTCGAGGTGACGGACGGCGAACGCCAGGACGGGGGTCGGCAGGGCCCGCGGCAGGATCGTGGCCCGCACCCCCGCCGCGGCCATGATCTCGGCGGTGTCGCGCGCGAACACGTCGGAGTTCTTGCGCCCGTCGTAGCCGATGACGATGGAGGGCTCGGTCTCGCGCCCCGTCAGGAACGCCGCGAAGCCCGCGGCCGCCTGGGCGACGAGGACGCGGTTCATGCGACGCGGTCCGGCTCCGAGGGCGCCGCGGAGACCTGCCGTTCCGAACTCGAGCCTGCCGTCGAACCGGTCGGCCAGATCGGCAGTCGCGTCGACGTCGCCCTCCCGCGCCCGCACGATGAGCGAGTCGAGCTCGTCACGCGTCTCGGGGTCGGGATCCTGGTCGCGCCACGCGGTCGCCGCCTCGAGGAGCGCGTCGCCCGTGAGCTCCGCCGCGGTCACAGGGCGGCCACGATGCGGGCGAGCAGGTCGCTGATGACGGGCTCGGCCTCGCGACCGGCCTCGAGCACCTCCTGGTGGCTGAGCGGGGTCGTCTGGATGCCCGCCGCGAGGTTGGTGATGAGGGACATCCCGAGGATCTCCATGCCCGCCTGTCGAGCGGCGATGGCTTCGAGCGCCGTCGACATGCCGACGATGTGACCGCCGATGGCCTTGGCCATCTGCACCTCGGCCGGGGTCTCGTAGTGGGGGCCGCGGAACTGCGTGTAGACGCCCTCGTCGAGGGAGGGGTCGATCGAGCGGGCGATCTCGCGCAGCCGGGCGGAGTAGAGATCCGTGAGATCGATGAACGTGGCGCCCTCGAGGGGCGAGTCGGCGGTGAGGTTGATGTGATCGCTGATCAGGACGGGCGTGCCCGGCTTCCAGGTCTCGCGGATGCCCCCGGCGCCGTTGGTCAGGATCATCGTCGTGGCGCCGGTCGCGGCGGCCGTCCGGACGCTGTGGACGACGCGTCGGACGCCGTGGTCCTCGTAGTAGTGCGTGCGGGCGCCGATGACCAGGGCGTGCTTGCCCGACGGGAGCAGGATGCTGCGGATCGAGCCGGTGTGGCCGACGACGGCCGACGCGCTGAATCCGGTGATCTCGGTGGCGGGGATGTCGGCGACCGTCTCGCCGATCAGGTCGGCGGCCTTGGCCCAGCCGCTCCCGAGCGTGAGGGCGATGTCGTGCCGGTCGACGCCGGTCCTCTCCGCGATCTCCGCCGCAGCGGTACGGGCGACCTCGAAGGGGTCGGCGGAGCGGTCGTCGAGCGGGTGCGTGGGTGTCTCGGACATGCCCACCACTCTAGAGTCTGCGACCCGGCCGCTCGGCCTGACCCGCGCCTCCTCGGCTCCGCGACCCCTCAGTCGATGCTGAGCAGGACGTGACCCGACGAGACCGTCTGGCCGACGGTCGCGTCGATGGCGGAGACGACGCCGTCGCGGTGGGCCGTGACGGGCTGCTCCATCTTCATGGCCTCGAGCACGAGCACGAGATCGCCCTTGACGACCTGCTGCCCCTCGGTGACGGCGAGCTTGACGACCGTCGCCTGCATGGGCGAGGTCACCGACGAGCCCGTGGCGGTGACGACGCCCGCACGCGACGCTCCCCGTCGCTTCGGAGCGGTCGCCGGAGGCGCGGTGCGGGCGCCGAGACCGGCGGGCAGCGACACCTCGATGCGCTTGCCGGCCACCTCGACGACGACGGTGGTGCGCTCGTCGTCCGTGCGCGGGGTGCCGGCCTCGCCGCTCCAGGCGGGGATGGTGTTCTCGAACTCGGTCTCGATCCAGCGGGTGTAGATCGAGAAGGGGGCGCCGTCGGCGGGTGCGAACGCCGGGTCGTCCACGATGACGCGGTGGAAGGGCAGCACGGTGGGGAGGCCGGCGACCTCGAACTCGGCGAGGGCGCGGCGCGACCGCTCGAGGGCCTCGTCGCGGGTGGCGCCGGTCACGATCAGCTTGGCGAGCAGCGAGTCGAAGGATCCGCTGATCTCGTCGCCGGCCTGGACCCCGCTGTCGACGCGGACGCCGGGCCCGCTGGGGGCCGTGAACACGTGGACGGGACCCGGGGCGGGCATGAACCCGCGGCCGGCGTCCTCGCCGTTGACCCGGAACTCGAACGAGTGCCCGCGGGCGATCGGGTCGTCGTAGTCGAGCACGCCGCCCTCCGCGAGCCGGAACTGCTCGCGGACGAGGTCGATGCCGGTGATCTCCTCGGACACGGGGTGCTCGACCTGCAGCCGGGTGTTGACCTCGAGGAACGAGACCGTGCCGTCCTTGCCGATCAGGAACTCGCACGTGCCGGCGCCGACGTAGCCGACCTCGCGGAGGATCGCCTTGGACGACTCGTACAGCTGCGTCGTCTGCTCGTCGGTCAGGAACGGAGCCGGGGCCTCCTCGACGAGCTTCTGGTGGCGGCGCTGCAACGAGCAGTCGCGGGTCGAGACGACGACGACGTTGCCGTGCTCGTCGGCGAGGCACTGCGTCTCGACGTGCCGCGGCTGGTCGAGGTACTTCTCGACGAAGCACTCGCCGCGTCCGAAGGCCGCGACGGCCTCGCGGGTGGCCGAGTCGAACATCTCCGCGACCTCGTCGCGGGTGCGGGCGACCTTGAGGCCGCGTCCGCCGCCGCCGAAGGCCGCCTTGATGGCGACGGGGAGACCGTGCTGGTCGACGAACTCGAGCACCTCGTCGGCCCCGGACACGGGGTTCAGCGTGCCCGGCGCGAGCGGGGCGCCGACGCGCTCGGCGATGTGCCGGGCGGAGACCTTGTCGCCGAGCTGCTCGATGGCCTCGGGCGACGGGCCGATCCAGATCAGGCCGGCGGACTGCACGGCGCGGGCGAAGTCGGCGTTCTCGGCGAGGAAGCCGTACCCGGGGTGGACCGCGTCCGCTCCGGAGCGACGGGCGACGGCGAGGATCTTGTCGATCACGAGATACGTCTCGGCGCTGGTCGTCCCGTCGAGGGCGTACGCCTCGTCGGCGAGTCGCGCGTGCTGCGCATCGCGATCCTGATCGGCGTAGACGGCGACGGAGCCGATGCCGCTGTCACGCGCGGCCCGGATCACCCGGACGGCGATCTCTCCACGGTTGGCGATGAGGACCTTGCTGATACGCGGCATAGTCCCTCAGCATATTGGGCGACCCTCACCCTTCTTTGGATGACGTGCACAAAAAGGCCCCGGAGGCGCGTGACGGGTCCTACAAGGCGTATCAGCCCGCCGACGTCCAGAGTCGGTGCCAGGGCACCCCGAATCCCCGCACCATCGAGCGGAGCTCGGGCAGCGAGAGCCCGACGACGGCGCTCGGCGTCCCGTCGATCCGGGTGATGAAGGCCGCCGCGCGACCGTCGATGGTGAACGCCCCCGCGACCTCGAGCGGTTCGCCGGTCGCCACGTAGGCGGCGAGCTCGTCGGGGTCGAGGTCGTCGGCGAAGGTGAGCTCGGCGCTCGCGACCCGACCCGCGCCTCCCTCGGGGAACGCGTCGTCGCGGCGGGATGCGCCGCCCCGGTGGTCGATCAGCCAGTGCCCCGACCAGAGGGTGCCGTGGCCGATCTCGGCCATGCGTCGCCAGCGCTCGAGCGCGATGAGGGGGTCGTGCGGCTTCCCGTGCACCTCGCCGTCGAACTCGAAGGCGGAGTCGCCGCCGAGCACCAGACCGTCGAGGGCGCCCCCGTCGAGGCGGGTGTCGAGCACGGCCTCGGCCTTCGCCCGGGCCAGCAGCGCCACGGTCTCGGGGGCGGTGAGCGCACGCCCCGCCTCGGTCTCGGCGATCGCGACCGCGGCGTCCTCGTCGACGCCCGGGCTGATGAGGACGGGCTCGATGCCGGCAGCGCGCAGCAGCGACAACCGGGCCGGGGAGGTGCTCGCCAGGTAGAGGGGTACGGTCATGCCGACCAGCCTGTCAGACTCGTCGCATGGGAGACATGCTGGGCCGAGAGGTCGAACTGGACGTGACGGGCATCGCACACGGGGGGATCTCGGTCGCACGGCTCGACGGGCGCGTCGTGTTCGTGTCCGACACGCTGCCGGGCGAGCGCGTCGTCGCGCGCATCACCGAGGACCGCAAGAAGTCGTTCTGGCGGGCCGAGACCGTGGCCGTCACGACGCCGAGCGAGCACCGCCGACCGCACGTCTGGTCGGCGGCTGCGCTCGAGGTCGACCCCGCCCAGCGCGCCGGAGGAGCGGAGTTCGGTCACATCGAGCTGTCGCACCAGCGGGAGCTCAAGCGGCAGGTGCTCCGGGACGCCCTGACCCGCACGGGCGGGCTCGACGCCGAGCGGTCCGACGTCGAGGTCCGCGCGCTGCCCGGCGACGACGAGCGCGGCGGCACCGGCTGGCGCACCCGCGTGCGGCTGCACGTCGACGCCGACGGTCGCACCGGCCCCTACGCGGCCCGATCGCACACGGTCGTCCGCGTCGACGACCTGCCGCTCGCGACCCCCGAGCTGGTCGAGGCCGCGCCGCTCGGCGACTCGTTCCCGGGCGAGGCCCATGTGGACGTCCTGGCCCCGAGCGTCGGCGGCGCTCGACTCATCATCGGCGACCAGTCCCGCACGACGATCTACGAGACCGTCGGCGACCGCGAGTTCCGGCTCGACGATCGCGGCTTCTGGCAGGTGCACCGCGAGGCCGCCTCGACTCTCACCACCGCGGTGCAGCAGGCGATCCGACCCGACCTCTTCGATCCGAAGGCCGCGAACCTCGACCTCTACGGCGGCGTCGGTCTGCTCGCGGCGGCCGTCGGGGACGCCTTCGGCCCCGGGACGCGCATCACGAGCGTCGAGAGCGACGAGCGCGCCACCGAGCACGCGTCCGAGAACCTGGCCGACTGGCTCGGGGCGTCGGCGGTCACCGGGCGCGTCGAGCGGTGGATCCGTCAGACGGCCGCGCAGGCCGGTGCGCTCGAACGAGGTCGTCACAGCGCCTCGACGATCGTCCTCGACCCGCCGCGCTCGGGTGCGGGGCGCGAGGTCGTGACCGAGATCGCCGGTCTCGGCCCGGCGCAGATCGTGTACGTGGCCTGCGATCCGGTGGCCCTGGCCCGCGACATCGCGCTCTTCCGCGACCACGGGTACGACGTCGACGCCCTGAGCGCGTTCGACCTGTTCCCGAACACGCACCACGTCGAGACCGTCGCCCGACTCGTCCGGGTCTGATCGGCCCGGGAGGCGCCCGTCGGGGCGACTCCGGCGGCGGGGCGGTACCGCCGGTACGATGTCCGACGTGCACGCCCGGGATCTCAGGGACCCGGACGCACGTCGAGCGAAGGAACACCGTGTCAGAGACAGTGACGGATCCGAACACACCCGCCCCGACGACGTCGCCCGTGCGGGTCGCGATCGTCGACGACCACGAGTCCGTGCGTCTGGGCATCCAGGCGGCCTGTCAGAACGAGGGCTTCGAGGTCGTGCTGACGGCCGCCGGCGTGCAGGATCTCGTCGAGAACCTCGCAGGTCGTGAGGTCGACGTCGTGGTCCTCGACCTCTCGCTCGGCGACGGGTCGACGGTCACCGAGAACGTGAAGCGGGTGCAGGCGACCGGCTCGGCCGTGCTCGTGCACAGCATCGCCGACCGCGTCGCGTCGGTGCGCGAGGCCCTGGCCGCCGGGGCCGCCGGCGTGATCCCGAAGTCGTCCGCGACCAAGACCGTGATGGCGGCCGTCGCGACCGTCGCCCGGGGCGACGTGCTCAACAACCTGGAGTGGGCGAGCGCGATCGACGCCGACCGCGACTTCGCCAAGGCCCAGCTCGGGCGTCGCGAGCGCGAGATCCTGCACCTCTACGCCTCGGGTCTTCCGCTCAAGCTCGCGGCGCAGCAGCTCGGCATCGGCTACTCGACGGCGCGCGAGTACCTCGACCGCATCCGCGTGAAGTACGTCGAGGTCGGCCGCCCGGCGCCCACCAAGGTCGACCTCCTCCGTCGAGCGGTCGAGGACGGCATCCTGCCGGGCCTCGACGCGGACGGCGGGGATGGCCGCTGACCCGGCTCACGCCGGGCCGACACCACCGCTTCGTCCGTCACGCAACCCGATCAGCCGCGCGCTCCTCGAGAAGGTCGTCGGGCGCGTCGTCGGTGCCGCCGGCATCGTGTTCGGCCTGCAGACCGTCCCCGCGATGCTCGCTCAGATCGGCTCGATGCAGAGCGCCTGGGCATGGATCATCGGGGCGTCGGTCTTCGGGGGCTTCATCGCCGTCGCCGTCGCGAGCGTGGTCGTCCGCGGTGCCGAGACGGCGGCCGCCTTCGTCGCCGTCTCGTATCTGATCGCGCTGATCACCTGGCCTCTCGCCGTCACCGACCCGAGCGTCGTGCAGGCCTCGGTGCCGTGGCTCTGGTACCTCTGCACCGTGGCGACGGCGGCCGCCGCCTACGCCTTCACGGCCTGGATCGCGGTCGGCTACCTCTTCGCGGCGCCTCTGGTCTACGGGCTCATCCGCCTGACCCCCTCAGGAGGCGCGGTCTCGTTCGCGCACGCCACCCTCGACGCGACCTACGCCGTGCTGCTCGGGGGAGCCGTGCTCATCCTCGTCGTGATCCTGCGTCAGGCCGCGGCGAACGTCGATGGCGCGCAGGCGCTGGCCGTGGCCCGGTACTCGTCCGCCATCCGCGAGCACGCGACGGAGCTCGAGCGGGTTCAGGTCGACGCCATCGTCCACGACAGCGTGCTGACGACGTTCATCCAGGCCGCCCGCGCCTACTCGCCGGAGGAGCGCGTGCTGGCGACGAACATGGCCCGGAACGCCATGGCGCATCTGGCGTCGGCCGCGGCGGCGACGCCGTTCGACGAGTCGACGACGTCTCTCGAGTCGATGCGCGACCGGCTGGTCACGGTCAGCGCCGAGATGGGCGTCGCCGTCGACCTCCGCGCCGAGGGGATCGGGGGCCGCTCGGTCCCGTCGGCCGCGGCGGAGGCCCTCTACAGCGCGGCCGTCCAGGCGTTCGTCAACAGCTCGCAGCACGCCGGCGACGATGCGGGCGTCCGTCGGTGGATCCGCCTCGCGGCCGGGCCGGAGGGCGGCGCCATCATCGAGGTCGGCGACACGGGGCGGGGATTCGACCCGTCGGGCGTTCCGGGTGAGCGGCTCGGGGTCCGGGTCTCGATCGTCGAGCGCCTCGGCAACGCCGGCGGGCGGGCGTGCATCGACTCGCGGCCCGGGGTCGGCACGGTGGTCCGGCTGCTCTGGCCGAGCGGCGAGATCACTCCGCCCATGCCGGGGTCGCTGTCATGAGGGTGCGGGTCCCGCGGTGGCTCATCGTCTCGCTCGCGGCCGTCTTCTCGTGCTACCACCTCGTGCTGGCGGCCGTCTCGCTCGACCGCTTCGACGATCCGTGGCCCGTGGCGGCCTGCATGGTCGCCTACGCCGCGGCGACCGTGGCGGCGCTCTGGCCGAGCAGGCTCTCGGCGATGCCGGTCTGGATCGCCTCGTTCGCCCTGGCGGTCAGCATCGTCATCCCGCTGCAGATCACGTCTCAGCTCGATTCGGGTGACGAGAACGGGTACGCGACCTGGTACGTGGCCGCCATCGGAACACTGATGGTCATCGTCGCCACCCGTCGACGGCAGGCCTTCGCCTGGCTCGGGGTGGGCTTCATGGCGCTGCACGGAGCGGCGTGGAGCGGTTTCGACACGCTCGCGGACCTCGGCGTCATCGGCAGTGTCGTGTGGGTGGCCTTCGCCGCCTGGATGTCGTCGGCGCTGACGCGGGCGAGCCGCGAGACGAGGGAGTTCATCCTCGCGGAGCACGAGGCCGCCGACTGGCAGGCCGCTCAGGAGGCGCACGTCAACGAGAGGCAGTACCGCCTGCTGCAGACGGGCCGGACGGCGCGGCCGATGCTCGCCGCCATCGTCACCCAGGAGGGGGACCTGACACCCGAGCAGCGGCAGGAGTGCCTCAACCTCGAGGGGGCCATCCGGGACGAGATCCGCGGGCGGCGACTGCTCGACGACGACGTGCGGCGCGAGGTCATGTCGGCCCGACGGCGGGGGGCGGTCGTGAGCCTGCTCGACGAGGGCGGCCTGGACGACGTCCACGGGACGGATCTGCAACGGATCCACCGCACTCTCGCCGAGGCCCTGCGCGGATCGTCGGCGGATCGGATCATCGTCCGCACGGTGCCGGGGGGCGGCGACCACGCCGTGTCCGTGGTCGGACTGGGGTCGCCGGACCCGAGCTCGAGCGCGCTCGGGCGAGGGGTGGCGAGCGAGGCGGACGAGGACGACGACGACGACGAGGTCCAGCTCTGGCTGCAGATCCCCCGGACCGGCTCCGACTGAGTCGGTCCGTGCCACCGGGGAAAGCAGAAGGGCCGGACGTGAGTCCGGCCCTTCGCAAGATTTCGGATCAGGGCGGCAACCCGAATGCCGCCCTGACCCGCCCCCGAATGAGAACCCGCTTACCCTAGTTGGTTCTCAAACGGTGGTGCGACTCGAAGAGTTACACCTAGCACGATCAATGATGCCCGCCGGAACCCGAAGTGCAAAGTCGACATTTAGGGGGACAACCAGGGGACGATAGCTCCGTCTACCCCTGTTCGGGTGGGCAGCGCTGAGCGGATCGGACCGGGGAGCGACCCCCATGGCGTCTCCGCCCCGGGGGACAAGAGGTCCACCGAGCACGTCTCCGGTGGTCGTCAGCCCGAGAAGGAGCGCCACTGGCCGGGCCCCGAGGTCGACGGCCCCCGGGGTCGGCGTCGCGATCGGGACCAGGCGGACTCGGTCGCGGGTGCGGCGCGGACCGCCCGCTCGGCCTCGGCCTCGACCGCGCGCGCGGCCAGGACCGCCGCGACGGCCGCCAGCTCGGCGTCGGTCGGACGGCCTGAGACGACGCGCAGCACCTCCGACGCGGATCGGTCGTCGTGCCGATCGTCCTCGTCGGGCAGAGCCGCGTGACGGCCGGTCACAGGGGGATGTTCCCGTGCTTCTTGGGCGGCTGCACGGCCCGCTTCGTGCGGAGCGCGCGAAGGGCCTTGACGACGGCCACGCGGGTGGCGGACGGCTCGATGACGCCGTCGAGCTCGCCTCGCTCCGCGGCCAGGAACGGGCTCGCCACGTTGTAGGTGTACTCCTTGGCCAGTCGGCTCCGGACGGCGGCGACGTCCTCGCCGGCGGCCTCGGCGGCCTTGATCTCGTTGCGGTACAGGATGTTGACGGCGCCCTGGCCGCCCATGACGGCGATCTCCGCGGTCGGCCAGGCGAGGTTGATGTCGGCCCCGAGCTGCTTGGATCCCATGACGATGTACGCCCCGCCGTACGCCTTGCGCGTGATGACGGTCACGAGCGGCACGGTGGCCTCGGCGTAGGCGTAGAGCAGCTTGGCGCCGCGGCGGATGACGCCGGTCCACTCCTGGTCGGTGCCGGGCAGGTAGCCGGGGACGTCCACGAGCGTCAGGATCGGGATGCCGAAGGCGTCGCAGAAGCGGACGAAACGGCTGGCCTTCTCGCCCGCCTCGATGTTGAGGGTGCCGGCCATGGCCGACGGCTGGTTCGCGATGATGCCGACGGAGCGGCCCTCGACGCGGCCGAAGCCGATCACGATGTTCGGCGCGAAGAGGGGCTGCACCTCGAGGAACTCGCCGTCGTCCACGACGTGCTCGATGACGGTCATCACGTCGTACGGCTGATTGGGGCTGTCGGGGATCAGGGTGTCGAGCGCCCGGTCGTGGTCGGTCGTCTCGAGCTCGACGGTCCGCTCGAAGACCTGAGGCTCGGAGAGGTTGTTGTCGGGCAGGTACGACAGCAGCGACCGGGCGTAGTCGAGAGCGTCGTCCTCGTCGCTCGCGAGGTAGTGCGAGACCCCGCTGACCTTGTTGTGGGTCAATGCGCCGCCGAGCTCCTCGAAGCCGACGTCCTCGCCGGTGACGGTCTTGATGACGTCGGGCCCGGTCACGAACATGTGGCTGGTCTTGTCGACCATGATGACGAAGTCGGTGAGCGCGGGGGAGTACACCGCGCCTCCTGCCGCCGGGCCCATGATGAGCGAGATCTGCGGGATGACACCCGAGGCCGCCGTGTTGAGGCGGAAGATCTCGCCGTACTTGCCGAGCGCGACGACCCCTTCCTGGATGCGGGCCCCGCCGGAGTCGAGGATCCCGAGGATCGGCACACCCGTCTTCAGGGCGAGCTCCATGACCTTGATGATCTTCTCGCCCGCCACCTCGCCGAGCGAGCCGCCGAAGATCGTGAAGTCCTGGCTGTAGACGGCGACCTGGCGACCGTGGATGGTGCCGGTGCCGGTCACGACGGCGTCGCCGTAGGGGCGCTTGGCCTCCATGCCGAAGGCGTGGGTGCGGTGACGGACGAACTCGTCCAGCTCGACGAACGAACCGGGGTCGAGCAGCTGATCGATGCGCTCGCGCGCCGTCTTCTTGCCCTTCGCGTGCTGCTTGGCGACGGCGGCCTCGCCGCTGGCCGTCACGGCCTCGTGGTATCTCGCCCTGAGGTCGGCCAGTTTGCCTGCCGTGGTGTGCAGGTCGGGCTGGGCGCTGGCGGTCGTCTCGGGGGAGGGCGTCGTGTCGGAGGTCACGAGCCTCACTCTACTGATCGCTCCGTCTCGAGCCGTTGGAGGTTTCCACGCGTGCGAGGGGTCGACGATGGTGGGTTCCGTGCACCGTCCGGGTTCGTCCGCCTAGGCTGTCGCGGTGACCTTCCCCCTCAGCTCGGCGCTCGCCCCGACCTTCGAGCACGTCGAGACGACCGGGTCGACCAACGCCGACCTCGTCGATCGCGAGCCCGCTCGGCACGGCGACGTCGTCGCCACCCTCCGCCAGACCGCGGGGCGGGGTCGCCTCGACCGCTCGTGGGTCGCGCCGACCGATCAGACCCTCGCCGCCAGCGTCCTGCTCGACCCGAGCGGGCTCGTCGCGGAGTCCCGCGGCTGGGTGCCCCTGCTCGCCGGTGCGGCGATGCGCGCCTCCCTGGCGTCCCTGGTGGCGGAGACGGGGGGCGTCGTGGGGCTGAAGTGGCCCAACGACGTCCAGATCGACGGTCGGAAGGTCTGCGGCGTGCTGGCCCAGGCCCGGTCCGACGGCGGGATCGTCGTCGGCGTCGGGGTGAACCTGACCGTGCCGGCCGACCGGCTGCCGACCGCGACCGCGACCTCCCTCGTCCTCCACGGGGCGGAGGGCGACGCGCTGACGCTGGCCGATCGCGTGCTCTCGTCGTTCCTCGCCGACCTGCTCCCCGCGTTCGACGCCCTGGTCGCGGCAGGGGGCGACGCGCGGGCGTCGGGGCTCCACGCCCGCGCCGAGGCGGAGTGCTCGACGCTCGGACGCGACGTGCGGGTGGAGCTGCCGGGCGGCGCGGATCTGCACGGGATCGCCGTGGGGCTCGACGGCGTCGGCCGGCTGATCGTCCGCCCCGCATCCGGCGACGACGTGGCGGTGTCCTCGGGCGACGTCACCCATCTGCGCTATGAATGACCCCATGAGCTCCGTCGACCCGCAGACGCCCGAGGTCGTCGTGGCGAGGCTCAGGCCGCACGCCCGGGTCATGTTCTGGCCGAGCGTCGCCCTGCTGGCCGTGTGCGCGGGGGCGGGCTATCTCGGTGGCCGCTTCGAGGCCGACTGGCAGAACCAGCTGGTGCTCGCCCTCGCCGGGCTCGCGATCGTGCTGCTCTGGCTGGTGCCCCTGCTCGTCTGGATGGGGCGGCACTACGTCATCACGACGAGACGGATCATCCTGCGGCGAGGTCTCCTGGTCAGGACGCGTCAGGAGCTCCTCCACAGTCGCGGCTACGATCTCACGGTCAGGAAGAACGGCGTGCAGAGCCTGTTCCGCAGCGGCGACGTGCTGATCAACAGCGGCCTCGATCGGCCGATCGTGTTGTGGGACGTGCCGGGCGCGGACCTCGTGCAGTCGACGCTTCACGACATGATGGAACAGAACACGGACTTCGTCGCCCGGCGACGTCACCACGACCAGTCGGCCACGGCCGACGGGTCTGCCCTCGGGAACGGCGACTAGACCCGTTCCGCCCCACGAACGACAAAAGGTGTCACCAATGCGTATTTCTGTGATCGGTTGCGGCTACCTCGGCGCCGTGCACGCGGCCTGCATGGCCGAGCTCGGACACGAGGTCGTCGGCATCGACGTCGACGAGCACAAGGTCTCCGAGCTGGCCGCGGGTCGCGCCCCGTTCTTCGAGCCCGGGCTCCCGGAGGTCCTCGGACGCGCCCTCGAGTCGGGCCGCCTCCGGTTCTCGACCGACCTGGCCGACGCCGCCGGGGCCGAGGTCCACTTCGTCGCCGTCGGGACCCCGCAGACCAAGGGCAGCCACGCCGCCGACCTCACCTACGTGAACGCGGCCGTCGAGGGGCTGCTGCCCCACCTCTCGGACGGCGACCTCGTCGTCGGCAAGTCGACGGTTCCCGTCGGGACGGCCACGCGCCTCGCCGACGTCGTCCGCGCCTCCTCGGGGGCCGACCTGGCCTGGAACCCCGAGTTCCTCCGCGAGGGGTTCGCCGTGAAGGACACCCTCACCCCCGACCGCTTCGTCTACGGCGTGGCTCCCGGGGAGGCCGGAGAGCGCGCCACCGCGCAGCTCGACGAGGTGTACTCCACCGCCCTCGCCGCCGAGACCCCCCGCCTGGTCACCGACTACGCGACCGCCGAGCTGGTGAAGGTCTCCGCGAACGCCTTCCTGGCGACGAAGATCTCGTTCATCAACGCCATGGCCGAGGTGGCCGAGGCCACCGGCGCCGACGTGACGCAGCTCGCCGACGCGATCGGCTACGACGCGCGGATCGGCCGCCGCTTCCTCAACGCCGGTATCGGCTTCGGAGGCGGCTGCCTGCCGAAGGACATCCGCGCCTTCCAGGCTCGCGCCGACGAGCTCGGCCTCGACTCGCTCGCGTTCCTCGCCGACGTCGACGCCATCAACCTCCGCCGTCGGGACCGCGTGGTCGCGCTCGCCGAGCAGCTCGTCGGCGACGTCTCCGGAGCCCGGGTGGCCGTCCTGGGTCTCGCGTTCAAGCCGAACAGCGATGACATCCGCGACTCGCCCGCCCTCGACGTCGCCCGTCGCCTCCGCGCCGCCGGCGCCGTCGTCACCGCCTACGACCCCGAGGCGAACCACACCGCGTCGCGCATCGCCCCCGAGCTCGACTACGTCGACGACGTCGAGTCCGCCCTCCGCGACGCGGACGTCGCCCTCGTGCTGACCGAGTGGACCGAGTTCCGCGAACTCGACCCCGCCGTGGTCTCGGGTCTCATGGCGCACGCTCGGGTCGTCGACGGTCGCAACACGCTCGACGTCGCCGCCTGGCGCGGCGCCGGCTTCGACTACCGGGGGCTCGGCCGCCCCTGATCGATCACTCCGACGCGCTCGGGATGGAACACCCAGAGCTTGTAGAGCGTGAATCGGAAGACCGAGCCGAGGGCCAGGCCGATGACGTTGGTCGACAGATTGTCGGCGGCGGCCGACGTGAAGCCCAGGAGGTAGTGCGACACCCCGAGGCAGGCCAGGCCGATGAGCAGCCCGCCGAGGGCGACGGCGAAGAACTCCAGGGCCTCGCGGAGGGCGTGGCTGCGCCGGGTCGCCCGGAACGTCCAGTACCGGTTGCCGAGCCAGACGACGACGATCGCGATGACGCCGGAGGCGACCTTGGCGAGGATCGGGCCGGCTTCGACCCGGTCGGGCTCGAAGACCGTCGCGCGGAAGAGGTTGAACAGGCCGAGGTCGACGACGACCCCGAGGGCGCCGACGGTCCCGTAGCGGGCGAGCTGCAGAGCGAGCCGGCGCATGCGCCTCCTCGAGGATTCGGCCAAGATGGGGAGGGCTCGACGAGCCCCGAAGATCGTACCGCCGCCCCGTCGACCCGGCCCCCCGCCGGATCGAGGGGCGCCAGCACCGAGGAGAGACCATGGCCTACCGCGTCGGAGTGATCGGAGGCGGCCAGCTCGCCCGGATGATGGTGCCCCCGGCCGTCCACCTCGGGATCGACATCCGCGTGCTCGCCGAGGTCGAGGGCAGCTCCGCCCGTCTCGCGGCGACGGGGGTCGGCGACTACCACGACGTCGCGACGGTGATCGACTTCGCCCGCGACGTCGACGCCGTGACCTTCGATCACGAGCACGTGCCGCAGGACGTCCTGGCGGCCCTCGTCGCGGCGGGCGTCGCCGTCCACCCCTCGCCCGAGGCGCTCGCCGTCGCGCAGGACAAGATCGTGATGCGCCGCCGACTGACCGAGCTCGGCCTGCCGGTTCCCGACTGGGACGCCGTCCGCGACACGGCCTCGCTCGACGCGTTCCTGGCCGACCACGGCGGCCGTGCGGTGGTCAAGACGGCTCGGGGCGGCTACGACGGCAAGGGGGTCCGCGTCGTCCGGGCCGCCCACGAGGCCGATGACTGGTTCGCGCAGCTCGCCGAGGGCGAGGCACTCCTCGTCGAGGAGCTCGTCGAGTTCCGTCGCGAGCTCGCGCAGTCGGTCGCCCGCCGGACGAGCGGCGAGATCGTCGCATGGCCGCTGGTCGAGAGCATCCAGCGCGACGGCGTGTGCGCCGAGGTGATCGCCCCGGCGCCGGGGAGCGCCGGACGCCTGGCCGAGACCGCCGAGGCCCTCGCCCGCACGATCGCCGAGCGGCTCGGCGTGACCGGTGTGCTGGCCGTCGAGCTCTTCGAGACCGTCGACGACCGTCTCCTCGTCAACGAGCTCGCCATGCGCCCGCACAACACGGGGCACTGGACCATCGACGGATCGACGACCAGCCAGTTCGAGCAGCACCTCCGCGCCGTCCTCGACCTGCCGCTCGGCGACACGAGCGCGCACGAGCCGTGGAGCGTCATGGTGAACGTGCTCGGCGGCCCCCGCGAGGGCTCGCTGGCCGACCGGCTCCCGGCGCTGATGGCCCACCAGCCGGCGGTCAAGGTGCACGACTACGGCAAGGACCCTCGACCGGGTCGCAAGGTCGGCCACGTCACCGCGACCGGTGACGACCTCGACGAGGCCACCTACCGGGCGCGCGCCGGTGCGGCGTTCTTCGAGGGCTGACGCTATCCTCTAGCTCGTGTCAGACCCGAACCGCGCCTCCTTCGCCCCGTCCGTCGCGAACGACCCCGGCGTCCCGCCGCGGGTCGCGATCGTGATGGGGTCCGACAGCGACTGGCCGACCATGCGGAGCGCGTCCGAGATCCTCTCGGAGTTCGGCATCGCCCACGAGGTCGAGGTCGTCTCGGCGCACCGCACGCCCGACAAGATGATCCGCTTCGGCCGTGAGGCCGCAGGGCGCGGGCTCGGCGTGATCATCGCGGGGGCGGGAGGCGCGGCTCACCTGCCCGGCATGCTCGCCTCGGTCACCACCCTGCCCGTCATCGGCGTGCCGGTCGCCCTGGCCAAGCTCGACGGCCTCGATTCGCTCCTCTCGATCGTCCAGATGCCCGCGGGCATCCCCGTCGCCACGGTCTCCATCGGCGGGGCGGCCAACGCCGGACTCCTCGCCGCGCGCATCCTCGGGGTATCCGACCCCGATGTCGCCGACCGTCTCGCGGAGTACGCGAGCAGTCTCGGCGAGCTCGTCGAGGAGAAGAACGCGGCCCTGCAGCGGTCGCTGTGAGCGCGACGCTGCCCGTCCGCCACCCCGACCTCGGGTCGGAGACGTTCATGACGAAGCGGGCCTGGGTGCTCGTCGTCCTGAACGTGCTGGTGCCCGGCTCGGCGCAGGTGCTCGCCGGCAGCCGACGCCTCGGCCGGATCGGGCTGGCGTCGACGCTCGTCTTCTGGGGCGTGGCCGTCGTGTCGGTCCTGCTCGCGCTCTTCTACCGACGTCCGCTGATCGAGATGGCGACGAGCGTCGTCGCTCTCACGGTCGTCCAGCTGTTCCTGATCTACTTCGCCGTGCTGTGGGTGGTCCTGACCCTCGACACGCTGCGCCTGGTCCGCATCATCCGCACGACGCCGACCTCGCGCGGGTTCCTGGCCGGCGCCATGGCGCTCCTGCTGTTCGCGACGGTCGGACCGGCTGCGTGGGGGGCCTATCTCTCGGGCGTGCAGCATCGGCTGCTGAACGACCTCTTCACGTCGCAGGCGCAGGCCGCCGATCCCGTCGACGGTCGCTACAACATCCTCCTGCTCGGCGGCGACGCCGGGGCCGACCGCACGGGGCTGCGCCCCGACAGCATCTCGGTGGCGAGCATCGACGCCGAGACGGGCGCCGCGACGCTCATCGGGATCCCGAGGAATCTCTACAACGCCCCGTTCTCGGAGGGATCGCCCTTGTGGGGCGTCTACCCCGACGGCTACTCGTGCGGCGACGACTGCCTCGTCAGCTATCTCTACACCTACGGCGAAGAGCACCCCGAGCTCTATCCGGACGCCGAGGAGCGGGGCTCGAACGCGGGCGTCGAGGCGATGCGCGACGCCGTGTCCGGTGTCACGGGGCTGACCCTGCAGTACTACGTGCTGATCGACATGGAGGGATTCGCTCAGCTGATCGACGCGCTGGGCGGCATCCAGGTCGACAACACCGAGGGGCGGCTGCCGATCAACGGCGGCGTCGACGCCGCCGGGCAGCCGATCAACGTCGAGGGCTGGATCGAACCGGGCGAGCAGACCCTCGACGGGTATCACGCCCTCTGGTACGCACGCGCCCGGCACGGCTCGGACGACTACCACCGCATGGCGCGTCAGCGCGAGGTGCAGCAGGCGCTGCTGACGCAGTTCCAGCCGGCGACGGTGCTGGCGAAGTTCCAGTCGGTGGCGGCCGCCGGAGTGCAGACCGTCGACACGGACATCCCGCGGGGCGCTCTGGGTGCGTTCGTCGAGCTCGCGCTGAAGACCAAGGGGCAGGAGATCGCCGACCTCGAGATCGTCCCGCCGACCTACGACAACGTGTACCCGGACTTCGGCGTCATCCGCGCCGACGTCGCGGCGGCCACGGCGTCGGCCGGGGGCTGATCGACGACCGGACGTCCCGCGCGCGGACGAAGGGCCCCCGCGGGTGATCCGCGGGGGCCCTTCTGCGCGCGTCGTCAGAGATCGGCGTGCAGCTGCCAGACCTTGTCGGCAGAGTCGGTCCAGCTGAAGGCATGCGACCGATCGAGTCCGACCACGCCGAGACGCGTGCTCAACTCGACGTCGTTGACCACCTGGAACATGGCCTGGGCCAGCCTCCCGGGGTAGCCCTCCGGATCATCGCGCGCGACGATCACGGCGGCGTCCGCCGCGACCTCGACGAGGGCGGGGGTGTCCGAGATCACCGTCGGGGTGCCGAGGCTCAGCGCCTCGACGACGGGCAGCCCGAAGCCCTCGGCCAGACTCGGGAAGACGAAGACGGAGGCGCGCTGCAGCAGGACGGCGAGCTGGGCGTCCGAGACGAATCCGAGCGAGCGCACGCGCCCCTCCGGCAGACCCTCTCGCGCGACGATGTCGGCGATGCTGACGTCCCCCCACCCGTCGGGGCCCACGATGAGCAGCGGGATCTCGGGTGCGTCGGCGTGCCCCATCGCCTGGATCAACGGCTCGATGCCCTTGCGGGGCTCGAGCGTGCCGACGCTGAGCGCGTAGGCGGGAGGCAGATCGAGGGCGTCGGCGAGGGCGTCGGCATCGGTCGGCACCGCGAGGTCGCTGCTCACGGCGCCGCCGATCACGCGCAGCCGGTCGCCGAAGTCGAAGCGCTCGGCGAGGTCGTCCGCGACCGCGTGGGTCGGGACGACGACGGCGTCCGCGAAGCGGTGAGCCCGCCGGGCCATCGCCTTGTGCCAGCGGACGCCCCGCGGGGTGAGGGTGTGCGGATGCGTCCACGGGACGGTGTCGTGGATCGTGACGACGGTCTGCGTCGACGGTTCGAGCGAGCGGTCGTGCCGCGAGAGCGGCGCGAGGAGGCTCGTCGAGTGCACCATGCCCCGGCCCGGCAGGCCGACGAGGCCGGACTGCCACGCCAGCGACAGCTCGCGCCGGCCGAGGGGGGCCTTGGCGAGACCCGCGAGCCCGGGGAGGAGGTCGTCGATCCGGTCGTAGTCGGCCTGAGGATGCGCGGCGACGACCGCCTCGACGTCGCACCCGCGCGGGGCCGTCGCGATCAGACCGCGGGTGAGCTCGACGGTGTAGCGGCCGATGCCGCCGGGCACCGGCGCGAGGATCTGGTCAACGACCACTCGAAGCGTCGTCATCGGACGAGAAGACCCCCTTCGCAGCGGCGTCGCTGAGGGCGGCGTCCCAGGGGCGCAGGGGTTCGAGACCCGCTGCGGCCCAGGCGTCGTGGCCGAGCACGCTGAACGCCGGGCGCGGTGCCGGGCGGACGAAGCTCGAGCTGTCGGTGGGCGTGACGCGCTCGGGGTCGAGGCCGGCGTTCTCGAAGACCGCACGGGCGAAGTCGTACCAGCTGGCTCGACCCGAGCTGGTGCCGTGGTAGACGCCGGCGGGGGCGTCGGCGTCGACGAGACGGACGATCTGCTCGGCGAGATCCATCGTCCAGGTGGGCTGACCCACCTGGTCGGCGACGACGCTGACCGTGTCGTGGGTGGCGGCGAGCCGCAGCATGGTCTTGGCGAAGTTGCCGCCGTGACGCCCGTAGAGCCACGCCGTGCGCACGACGTAGGTGCCGTCGGGGTTGGCCTCGCGGGCGAGACGCTCGCCCTCGGCCTTGGTGCGTCCGTAGGCGCTCACCGGGGCCGGCGGGGTCGACTCGGAGTACGGCGACGTGGCCGAGCCGTCGAAGACGTAGTCGGTCGACACCTGGACGAGCCGGGCCCCCGAGGAGGCGGTGGCCTCGCCGAGGATGCCGGCTGCGGTCCCGTTCACCGCGAGCGCCGCCTCCTCGTCGGTCTCCGCCGCGTCGACCGCCGTGTACGCGGCGGCGTTGATGACGACGTCGTGACCCTCGACGGCCGCGAAGACGGCGTCGCGGTCGGTCACGTCGAGGTCGGAGCGACCGAGCACGGTGACCTCACGTCCGAAGAGCGCTTCGAGCAGGTCGGAGCCGAGCATGCCTCGTGCCCCGGTGACGAGGTACCGGAGGTTCTGGGGCGTGCTCACGACAGGGCCGCGCGCTCTTTGAGGGGCTCCCACCACTCGCGGTTGTCGCGGTACCACTGCACGACCTCGGCGAGACCCTCGGAGAAGGGGACGCGGGGCTCGTAGCCGAGCTCGTCGCGGATCTTGGAGATGTCGACGGAGTACCGCAGGTCGTGTCCGAGGCGGTCCTGGACGCGGTCGACGTACGACCAGTCCTTGCCCGTCGACTCGAGCAGCATCTCGGTGAGCTCGCGGTTGGTCAGCTCGGTGCCGCCGCCGATGTTGTAGATCTCGCCGGCGCGTCCGTCGACGAGGACCATCGCGATTCCGCGCGTGTGGTCGTCGACGTGCAGCCAGTCGCGGATGTTGTTCCCCTCGCCGTAGAGGGGGACGTGCCGATCGTCGATGAGGTTCGTGACGAACAGCGGGATGACCTTCTCGGGGAAGTGGAAGGGGCCGTAGTTGTTGCTGCAGCGCGTGATCGACACGTTGAGGCCGTGCGTGCGGTGGTAGCTCCGGGCGAGGAGGTCGCTGCCGGCCTTCGAGGCCGAGTAGGGCGAGTTCGGCTCGAGCGGGCGGTCCTCGGCCCACGAGCCCTCGGCGATCGAGCCGTAGACCTCGTCGGTGGACACGTGCACGAAGCGCTTCAGGTCGTTGCGCAGAGCGGCGTCGAGCAGCTGCTGCGTGCCGAGCACGTTGGTCTCGACGAAGATCGAGGCGTCGCGCACCGAGCGGTCGACGTGCGATTCGGCGGCGAAGTGGACGACGGCGTCGACGTCGGGGAAGAGCGTGTCGAGGAGGGCGCCGTCGCGGATGTCGCCCTTGACGAACGTGTACCGCGGGGAGTCGGCGACGGAGGCGAGGTTGGCCTCGTTCCCCGAGTAGGTCAGGGCGTCGAGGACGACGACCTCGGCGCCCTCCAGTCCCGGATAGGCGTCTTCGAGGGTGCGGCGGACGAAGTTCGAGCCGATGAAACCGGCGCCGCCGGTGACGAGGATTTTCACACTGTTCCTTGTGGGTCGGTCGCGGAAGGGTCAATCGATCTTAGGGGGACAGGTCGTCCGCAGGGCCGTCGGAGGTCTCCCGTCCTGTCTGTCCCCCTTTCTGCCGAACCCTGGTCGGGGGGTGGTTCGGGGGACAAATCCGTGTGACGGTTGATGACATGGACATCTGCGACGCACCGGCCGACACGGCTCATCCCGCCGTCCGGTCCGTCGACCGGCGTCGCCTGCTCGCGTTCGCCGCGGTCGCCGCCGGGGGAGCCGCGCTGACGACGCTCGACGCCCGACCCGCGATGGCGGCCGCCAACCTCGGCGAGTCGACCGACGGCGTGACCACCGTGGCGCAGGCCCTGGCCGCGGCGCAGGCGTCGTCGTGGGGCGGCTTCGCCAACGGGAAGATCCCGACGTCGGCGCTCACCCCCATCGTGACCACCGTGGCCGGCTCGGGTTATCTGCGCTCGGACGCCGCCCGCCAGTACCTCTCGATGAGCCTCGCGTTCTCCCGCGCGGTCGGGCGCCCCCTCATCATCACCGAGGGCTACCGCACGTACGCCCGGCAGCAGGACTACTGGAACCGCTACCAGAACGGCACGGGCAACCTCGCCGCCTACCCCGGCACCTCGAACCACGGCTGGGCCATCTCGTGCGACTTCGGGTCGGGCGTCGAGACGGCCGGAACCACGGCCAAGCGATGGATGGACGCGAATGCGCCGTCGTACGGATGGAAGCCGACCGGCAACGGGTTCTCGCGCCCCGAGCCCTGGCACTTCGACTACGTCGGCGCCTGGGTGGGGAACGCGGGCTCGGCGGCACCCAAGGTCGGCACCGGCGACGTGGTGGTCCTGCGGAGCACGCAGGCCATCGGGTCGAGACCGGCCGGGTACACGGCGCTCCTCGGCATCCGCAGCCTCCGACACCTCTCGACGATCGACATGATCAACTCGATGCGGGTCGTCGCCACCCCCTACTTCGAGGTCAACGCCGCCGTCTTCACCAGCATCATGGCGTCCCTGTCGATCCCCACGAGCGCTCTCGTCGAGAACGCCGACTACTGGCGTCGTTGACGCCCCGCCTCTCCTGAACCCCTATCACCCGAGGACACACCCATGCTCATCCTCCGTTGCACCGACACGCTCAGCGGCGTCGGCCGCGGCTACACGTGCCTCGTCGACGTCCGCACCCTGCGGCACCTGTCGACGTCGGCCATGGTCTCGTCGCTCAAGTCCATCGGCGTCACCTACCGCGAGGTGAACAGCGTCGGCTTCTACAACGTGCTCAGCTCGATGTCGGTGCCGAAGGCCGCCGTCAAGAAGTCGGCCGACTACTCCGGTCGCTGAGCCTCGGGGCCGAGGCCCCGGATCACGCGTGCGGGGACGCCGCCGACGAGCGTGTCGGCCGGCACGTCGCGGATGACCACGCTGCCGGCGGCGACGACGCTGCCGTCGCCGATCGTCACACCGCCGAGGACCGTCACGTCGGCGCCGATCCAGCAGCCGTCGCCCACCACGATGGGTTCGGTGCGGCCGCGGCCGGCGCGCCCCGTGGGGTCGCCGAGATCGTGCGTCTCGGTCACGAAGCGGGCGAAGGGCCCCACCGACACTCCGGCGCCGATCGTGGTCCGAGGGCGGATGTACACGTCGCGGTTGAGGAACGTGCCCTCGCCGATGGTCGCCGGGCCGAAGATGCGGGTGCCGTCGAGCACGCGGCAGCGAGCCCCGACGGCGACACGGGCGCGGTCGGTGCCGAAGAAGTCGACTCCGTCCCCGATGCGGGCCTCGGAACCGACCTCGACGTACGGGGGGATGCCGCTCCCCGCCGGCGGCGCAGCGGCGGCGACGGCGTTCTCGAGAGCCGCCACCCGCTCGGCGAGGAGGTGCGCTCGGGTGACGGCACGCACCCACCGGCTCAACGTCTGCATCACGAGCCCACTCTATTATCGACCTGCGGCGATCCCGCCGAACCCACCGACGGGCACCACGGGACCGAGCCCGCACGAGGAGAAGAATGCGCCACACCCCCTTGCTCGGCCGACGCACGACGGTCGTGACGATGGCGACCGCGGCCCTGGCCGTCGCCGTGCTCGCGGGCGTCGCGCTGGCCGGCCCGTCCGAGTCGCCGCCCGCCGTGGCAGCGACCCCCGAGGCGCCGTCGCAGAGCGACGTCGCGGTCGGGGGCGACACGAGTCCTCGGACGACGCCCGCCCGGGTCGCCTATCTCGGCGACTCGTACACGGTCGGCACCGGTGCCACGAGCGCGGCCGAGGGCTGGGTCTCGCTCCTCGACGACGTCTTCGGCTGGCAGGGCATGAACCTCGGATGCGGAGGGTCGGGATACGTCTCGCCCGGCGGATCGTGCGGAGAGACCTACGACGAGCGCATCGCGGACGTCGTCGCGTCGCGCCCGGACGCCGTCGTCGTCTCGGGCGGTCTCAACGACGCGCGGAGCACCGACGACCTCAACGAGCTGAAGATCGAGATCGACAAGACATTCGCCGACCTGCGCGCCGCGCTCCCCGATGCCGAGATCGTCGCCGTGTCGCCGATCTGGGGCGCGGGGCGGACCCCGCCGACCATCACGATCATGGGCGCGGTCGTGCAGACGGCGGTCGCGAAGGTCGACGGCACGTTCCTCGACATCGGCCAACCGCTCTACGCCCGACCCGACCTCATGATCGACGACGGCATCCACCCCAACGACGGCGGTCACCGCGCCATCGCCGAGGCGGTCGCCGAGGCGCTCGTCGAGGTCGCCGTCGCGCGTGACGACGCCGAGGCCGAGGTCCCCGCGTCCTGACGTCCGGGGCGCCCGCGCCACGGCCGACGAGGGGGCGCCGCGGTGCGGGTTATGATCTTGCGGTGTCAGTCCAGACCCCCGATCGTGCGCCCGTCTCACCAGGCCCCTCGGGAGGACGGCGCGAGGCCGGCGTCCGAGCCTCCCCGTCCGGTCTCCGACCCGAGATCCAGGCTCTGCGCGCGGCGGCCGTCCTCGTCGTGGTCCTCTACCACCTCTGGCCGGCACGCCTGCCCGGCGGATTCGTCGGCGTCGACATCTTCTTCGCCATCTCGGGCTTCCTGATCACCGGCCACCTCATGCGGGAGGTGCACAAGACCGGCCACGTGCGGCTGGGTCAGTTCTGGGCCCGTCGCGCCCGGCGCCTCCTGCCCGCCTCCCTGACGGTCCTCGTCGTGACCGCCGTCACGGTCCTCGTGGCCGTGCCGCAGTCGCTCTGGCAGCAGTTCCTCCGCGCCGTCATCGGCAGCGTCCTCTACGTGCAGAACTGGGTGCTCGCCTCGGACTCGGTCGACTACCTCGCAGCCGACAACGTCGAGACGCCCGTCCAGCACTTCTGGTCGCTCGGGGTGGAGGAGCAGTTCTACGTGGCGTGGCCGCTGCTCATCGCCCTCGCCCTGCTGCTCACCCGCGGGGGCACGATCGCGGTGCGCCGACGCGCCGTGCTCGGGCTTCTCGTGCTCGTCTTCGTCGTCTCGCTCGGACTGTCCGTCTGGCTCACCGCCACCGACCCCGCCAGCGCCTACTTCGTCACGCACACGCGGGCGTGGGAGTTCTCCGCCGGCGGCATCCTCGCGATCGTCGCCCCCGACGTCGTGCGGGCGAACGATCGCGCCCGCACCCTCCTGGCCTGGCTCGGCTGGGGCATGATCACCGTCGCCGTGCTCACCTTCACCGGCGCGACGCCGTTCCCGAGCTACACCGCCCTGCTCCCCGTCGTCGGCAGCCTCCTGGTCATCTCGGCCGGCAGCCCCGACGGTCGCTGGTCGCCGACGCCCCTGGCCGAGTTCGGACCGGTGCGCCTGCTCGGGGACGTCTCGTACTCCCTCTACCTCTGGCACTGGCCCCTCATCGTGCTGACCCCGTTCGTGCTGGGTCGCGACCTCGACAGCGGGGTCAAGGTGATCATCCTCGTGCTGGCGATCGCGCTCGCCTGGTTGTCGAAGGTCGTCATCGAGGATCCGGCCCGCACCGCGAAGGCGCTCACCCGACGCCCGCCGCGCTGGACCTTCGGAGCCGTCGCGGCGGGCATGGTCCTCGCCCTCATCGTGCCGACGGTCGGCATCGTGCAGGCCCGGGCGGTCGCGGCCGAGAGCGCCCGCGAGACGCAGTCGCTGCTCGCGGGCGGCGTCGAGTGCTTCGGAGCCGCTGCGTTCGCGGGCGACGGGGACTGCGTCAACCCCGAGCTCGGAGACACCCTGGTCCCGGCCACGGCAGCGGTCTTCGACGACACCGGCGGAGCGTTCGACTGCTATCGGCCGCAGGGCTCACCCGATCTCTCGCCGTGCCACTTCGGGTCGGACGCCGCCGACGCGCCGCGCGTCGCGATCGTCGGCGACTCGCATGCCGCGATGCTCGTCCCGGGTCTCGCCGAGCAGGTCGACGAGCTCGGCTGGAGTCTCGACGTCTACGTGGGCTGGGGCGGCTCCTGGGTCGACCCGTCGACGGTGGGCCCCGGTCCGCAGCGCGAGTACTCCTCCGCCGTCGACACGGCTCTGCAGGGCGGCGACTACGACGTGGTGCTCGCCACGGCGCGGCGCGACCCCGCCGAGTCGGCCTCGACCACCGAGCGCCGGGTCGCGGCGACCGAGACGGTGTTCCGCCAGGCGCGCGACTCGGGGACCCGCGTCGTCGTGGTGCGGGACAACCCGACGATCACCCAGGACGCGCTCGACTGCGTGACGCAGGCCCCCGCAGGCTCCGACACGGGCTCGTGCGCGGTGACGCAGCAGGACGGCTACGCCGGCACCGACGACCTCGTCCGCGCCGCGGAGGCCACGGGGGCGGACGTCGTCGACCTCGGCGCGTACTTCTGCCGTGACGGTTCGTGCCCGATCGTCGTCGGCAACGTCATCGTCTACCGCGACCAGCACCACATCACGGCGACCTTCAGCAAGACGCTCGCCCCGTACCTGGTGCAGCGCGTGCAGGCCCTGGTCTCGGCGTGACCGCCGACGCCGGGTACGCTCGTCCTGTGGTGAGCACCCTCGAACCCCGACCCGTCGTCACCGTGTTCCCCTTCTGGGAGCAGAACCCGTACCTCAACATGGCGTACCTCGCCATCGCCGCCGACGGATTCGTCGTCGCCCGTCAACGCGACTACGACGAGCTGCTCGACAGCATCGACCGGAGGGTCGACGGCGACCTGGTCCACCTGCACTGGACGGGCGTGCTGCTCGAGGCGGCACGTGACGAGCAGGAGGCGCGCGAACGCCTCGAGCGGTTCGAGAAGACCATCGAGGCGGCGCAGGCGCGGGGCGTCCTGCTCCTCTGGACGGTCCACAACAAGCTGCCCCATGAGCTCGCCCACCCGGAGTCCGAGCGCGCGCTCGTCCGGTTCCTGGCCGATCGGGCCGACGTCGTGCACGTCCTCTCCCTGGCCACGCTCGACGAGGTGGCCGACGTGTCGCCCATCGACCCGGCCAAGGTCGAGCTGATCGAGCACAGCAGCTACGACGGCTTCTACGACTCGGGTGTCGAACGGGTCGACGCCCGCGAGAAGCTCGGCGTGGGGCCGGACGAGACCGCCGTGCTCTTCTTCGGGCAGGTCCGCGCCTACAAGGGCGTCGACGTCCTGATCGACGCCTTCGCGCAGGCGTCGGCTCGGCGCGACGACCTCACGCTGCTCGTCGCCGGACGCACGAGAGAAGAGGACCGCGCCATCGTCGAGCCGCTGCTCTCCGACGGAGTCCGAGCCATCACGCACTTCGGCTTCGTGGCCGACGGCGCGGTGGCCGACTGGCTCGTCGGCGCGGATGTGATGGTCCTGCCGTACTCGAGCATCCTCAACTCGGGCAGCATGCACCTCGCGTCGACGTTCGGTCTGCCCGTGCTGCTCCCGTCGTTCCCGCACCTCGTCGCGGAGTACGGCGATCAGGCGTGGGTGCACTTCTACGACGCCGACGGCGGTGCCGAGGCGCTCGCCGAGGCGCTGAGCGTCTTCCGGGCGTCCGACGACGATCGTCGCGCCGCCCGCGAGTACGCCCGCGCCTACACGCCCTGGGACATGGCGAACAGGTTCCTCGACCTCTACCGGCGGCTGCGGCCCCGCGCCGAGGCGGTCACGACCTCGAGCTGATCGGGCGGTCGTCCTCGTCGCGCTCCGGCGCGAAGCGATGCGGCTCCGGCGGGCGCCCGGACCGGGCGAGCCAGGCGCCGAGCACGGCGGCCGCGTCCTCAGGCCGTCGTGGTGCCGGGTCGACGGCTGCCGCGGGGGGTCTCGGCGCCGGGACCCGCGCCTCCTCGGCTGGGGCTCCGCCCGTCGACCAGAGGTCGAAGGGGAAGCACGCTCTGAGCGCGCCGAGGTCGACGACGGCGGGGCCGGGACCGTCGGACGCCAGCGCCGCGGAGACGTCGCCTGAGGGGAGGGCGCCCGGTCGACCGGTGCCCGCGTAGTGATCGGCGTACTTGAACGGATGCTCGGCGTCCGAGACCAGGGGGCGGGCATCGACTCCGAGCGCGTCGGCGACCACCAGCGCATGCAGCGACGAGGCGACGACGACGCGACTCCCGGCGATGGCCGCGACCACCTCGGAGACCGGCCCCGTCGGATCGACCGCCCGGGGGTCGTCGCGGAACGCCGACCGGTCGTTCAGGTTCGGGACGATCGTGACGTCCCGCCGCGGACGCCTGGCCGCGCGATCCGGGAGATCGGGGAACGCATCGGAGACGAGGAGGCCCGGGTCGCCGAGCGCAGGACCGACCGGCACGCCGAGCCCCTCCAGGACGGCCTTGGTCAGCGGTCCGCGGACGGCGCGCACGTCGAGGCTCGTGGGGTCGATCAGCCGGAGCGGCATCTTCCCGTTGACGCCGGCGCCCCAGACGACGTCACCGGGGCGGGAGAGATGCAGGATCGAGCCGACGGCGACCAGACGGGCCCGGCGACGTGCGACGACCGGGACGCTCCCCACCAGCGCCCGCACGATGAGCGGCCCGAGCAGGTCGCCGAAGTTCCCGACCCGCCGGGACCCGGACGGGCCGGGTCGAACCGGATCCCAGCGGACCACCGACACGCCCCGGACGACGCTGTGGTGGTCGGGCACGGAGCGTCAGCGGGGCTTGAGCGCGCCGAGTCGGCGGCGCACGCGGGCCAGGGCCTGGTCGACGCGGCGGACCTCGGGGGCGGGGACGACGATCGTCCACGCCTCGTCGCCCGTGGCGGGGAGCGGCGCGGTCAGCTCGGAGGGGTCGTCGACGGGCTCGTCGGTGCTCTCGGCATCGACGGCCTCGGCGCCCGCCGGGTCGATCGTCGTCGTGGCCGGGAGGACCACGGGGGTCTCGACCGGAGTCGGGATGAATCCGTTCGTCGATCGCTCGCCCGGCAGGGCCTCGCGAGCCAGCCGGTACTGCACGTGCTCGTCGTCGATCCGGGCCGCGAGGTAGAGCCGCCACGAGCCGGGACCGCCGGCGACCTCGGCCGGCAGGTCGACGACCGTGCGACCGCTGCCCACGGGCAGAGCGAGGACGGGACCCTCGACCTGGGCGCCCGTGACGGTGTGCACGAACAGGAGGCGGGTCGAGCCGAGATCGACGGCGTCGCCGACCGGCCCCCGGACCGTCTCGACGACGAGACGGTCGCCGTCCACGCGCACGTCGCCCCGGACGGATGCGACGAAGGCGGCCCAGACGCGCAGGGCCTCGGGACGCCCCTTCGTGCCGAGACGGAGCAGCGGCTCGACGCTCCGCCAGTCGGTGTGCTGTCGGATGGGCCGTCCGTGGCGTCGCCCGAGACGGTGGAAGAAGTCGGTCAGGGCGGTGATCTCGTCGTCGCTCGAGGTGGGCAGCGCGCGCGAGAGCGGATGCGCGACGTGATCGAGGAAGATCCGGGCGACGATCTCGGTGTCGTCGGGGACCCTCATGTACATCTCGTTGCTGAGATCGAGGGCCTCGGCCAGGGCCGCGGAGTCGACGTGCTCGCCGCCGTCGGTGCGACCGGAGTACTCGGGGAGGCGCAGCGCCAGATCGAGACGGCCGTTCGCCATCAGCAGGAACGCGCGCCTCGCCGAGTCGCCCAGACGATCGAGCTGCTGGCGCGTCGCCAGCGAGAGCAGGCCCCGCAGCGCCGCGGCGAGCCGTTCGAGGTCGTCGGGGTCGGCGTCCACGTCGCGGGTCTGGAGATAGCCCCGCAGATGGACCCAGCCGTCGGCGAACAGGAACACGTCGAAGTACTCCTGGATCACGTGCAGATATCGCGTTCCGACGACGATGCGGGCGCACTCGAGCTCCTGCTCGAAGTAGCTGAGCACGCCGGTGAGGCGGGTGGCCTGCCGGGTCATCGACTGGGTCCCGGGGCGGTCGCGGTAGAGGTAGACGACCTTCGGGACGATCGAGACGCCGCGGGCGCTCGTCACGGCGCGGGTCATGGGCACGATGTCGTTCGAGCGGGCCGCCTGAGGGAAGGTGATCCCGGTCTCGAGCCAGAAGTCGAGGCGGAACATCTTGTGCCAGATGGCGCGGTTCCGGAGCAGGGCGGGCAGGTCGACGAGCGTGACGCCGGACCGGGGCCGGACGAACAGCCTCGACCGCTTCGTGTGCGAGACCGTGGCGCCCGAGCGGAACTTCAGGAAGTCGCCGACCGCCATGTCGTCGCCGGACTCGCGGAGGGCCTCGACCATCCGCCGGTAAGAACCGCGGGGCACGAGGTCGTCGCCGTCGGCGAAGACGAGGAACTCCCCGACGGCGAGATCGACGCCGCGGTTGCGGGCGTGCGCGCCGCCCCGCCGCGGCGGGGCCGTGATGAGCCGGAGGCGCGGGTCGCCCTGGGCGACGGAGAGGATGCGCTCGACGGTGTCGTCGGTGGAGTGGTCGTCGACGACGATGACCTCCATCGAGTCGACGTCCTGGTCGAGGATGCTCTTCAGGCACTGCTCGATCCAGGGTCCGACGTTGTGCACGGGGACGACGACCGACAGCTCGACGACGTCGGGCCCGGTCTCGGCGGTTGTCACGGGAGATGTCCTTCCGGACCGCGCTCGGTCGCGCGCGGATGATCCGGATCGACGATACCAGGGGGCCGCGCCGTGGCCGGGGGCGGCCCCTGCCTTAGAATCGTGAGCCGACGCCCGAGGAGGACCCGTGAGCGACCGATCGACCGGCACCGCCGTGGTGTTCCCCTACTGGCCCGAGAACCCCTTCCTGAACATCGCCTACCTGGCGCTCCGGGCCGACGGGTGGACGATCGACGAGCAGCGCGAGCTCGGCTCGTTCCTCGACGCCGTCGCCGCGGGCCGTGCCGGCGACGTCGTCCATCTGCACTGGACGTCGCTGCTCGTGCAGAACGCCGCCGACGAGCGCGAGGCCGATCGCCGACTCGCCACGGTCGTCGATGCGCTGACCGAGGCGACCGCGCGCGGCGTCCGGCTGATCTGGACGGTCCACAACCGCCTCCCGCACGACTGCCCGTGGCCTCGGCACGAGATCGAGCTCAGCCGCGCCCTCGTCGGTCTCGCCGGCGCCGTCCACGTGATGTCGCCGCAGACCCGCGAGGTCGTCTCCGACGTCTACGACATCCCCCTCGACAAGCAGGCCGTCATCGCGCACCCGAGCTACGAGGGCCTCTACGACCAGGCGTGGACGCGTGCGGAGTCGAGGGCCTCCTTCTCCCTCGAGCCGGACGAGAAGACCGTCCTGTTCTTCGGGCACATCAAGCCGTACAAGGGCGTCTCGACGCTGCTCTCGGTCATCGGCTCGACCGGTGCGACGCTGCTGCTGGCCGGTCACGCGTCGCACGCCGACCGGGTGACGACCGAGGGGCTCGTCCCCGAGGGGGCGAGGGTCCATGCGCGGTACGGCTACGTGCCCGACGACGACGCGGGGCGGTGGTTCGCCGCCGCCGACGTGCTCGTCGTGCCGTACGCCGCGATCCTCAACTCGGGCAGCATGCACCTCGCGGCGACCTTCGGGCTCCCCGTCATCGTGCCCGGGTTCCCGCACCTCGTCGAGCAGTTCCGCGACGAGCCCTGGGTGCGGTTCTCCGACCCCGACGGCGGAGAGCGGGCGCTCGCCGCGGCGATCGACGACTTCGTCCCGTCCGACGACGTCCGCGCCGCCGCGCGCCGGTACGCCCTGCGCTACACGCCGTACGCCATGTCGACCGACATGCTCGACCTGTACGACTCGCTCAGCGTCTGAGGCGCGCCGCCTGCGCGCGGCCGCGACGCACGAGCGCCCCCGCGACGCGGCGGGCGAGGCGTGACCTCGTGATGAACGCGAGCTCGGAGTCCGCGCCGTCGGCCTGGGACACCACGACGGGCACGAGCGCGCCGTCCGGCCGCTGCACGGCACCCTGCGAGACCAGGGCCGGCACGTCGACGCCGGCGTCGCCGAGGGGCACCCGGATCTGCGCGCTCCACCGGCCGGGCGTGCGGCGGACGCGACGGGGGAGCGGCGCCGTGACCGGGCGTCCGGCCTCGAGGTCGACCCACGCGGCGATCTCGCCCCCGTCGTGGCGGAGCACGAGGCTGAGAGCACCGGCGCCGCTCGCTCGGACGACCGGGTCGGCCCCCTCGAACTCCACGACGTCCACGCGTCGTTCGCGCAGCGTCGTCGCCAGCTCGGCGAGGTCGTCCCATCGTCCGTCGCGGGCGAGACGGAGCACCGCGGCCGACTGCGGCGACACCCGCTCGGTCGGCAGTCGCCCGCTCGCGGCGACCGCGGCCTCCCGTGCCTCGGGCGACGGCGTCCCCGCGAGGCGGACGAGATGCGGCACCACGCGACGGTCGATCACGGCGGCTCGCGTCGCGTCGTCCGCCGGGGCGTCGAGCAGGGCGACGAGATCGAGGGCGCGGTCGAGCGAGGCGGCCGCCTCGGCCGCCTCGTCGGGCACGGCGTCCGTCGACCCCGGCACGTCGGGGACCGACCAGAGCAGGTCCGCCCGACCGGCCGAGACGATGCGGTAGAGCAGACGCTGGGTGCGCCCGAGCCGTTCCACGAGCGCCCGGGGCGCCGCGTCCACGATGGCGCCCACCGAGTCGCCGAGCGAACGGCCGCTCTCGACGTCGATGTCGAGGGGGCCCTGCGTCATGAGCTTCTTCAGGTGGACCCAGCCGTCGTTGACGAGCACCATCGAGAAGTACTCGTCCACGACCGCGTCGCGTCCGTCGGCCGTCACCAGGGCAGCGCACCGCGCCTCCTGGGCGAAGTAGCTGAGGGTCCCCGTCAGCTGGCCCGCCTGACGGGTCATCGAGCCGTGTCCGGGGCGGTCGCGGTACGCGTACACGACGTCGGTGACGACGGAGATCGAGGAGGCGCGGGTCAGCATGGTCGTCATCGGCACGATGTCGTTCGACCGCGGCACGGCCGGGAACCGCATGTCGAGCGCGCGCCACTGGTCGAGGCGGAACATCTTGTGCCAGATGGCCCGGAACCTCAGCAGCGACGGCACGTCGCCGAGGGTCGCCCCGTTCCGATCGGCGCCGAAGGCGGCGAAGCCCGCCGAGGGACGCCAGGTGCTCCGGGCGTCGAACTTCAGGAAGTCGCCGACGGCGAGGTCGTCGCCCGACGACTCGAGGGCTCCGACGAGGGCGGCGTAGGCGCCCCGGGGCACGAGGTCGTCCCCGTCGGCGAAGACGAGGTACCGCCCTCTGGCGTGGGAGACGCCGAGGTCGCGGGCGGCCGCCCCGCCGCGCTCGACGGCCTCGAGCACCCGGAACCGCGGGTCGGCGGCGGCGTGGCGGAGGGCGACGTCGAGCGAGTCGTCCTGCGAGTGGTCGTCGACGACGATGACCTCGAGGTCGACCCGCTGAGCCGCGATCGTGTCGAGGCACTCGGGCAGCCAGGTCCCGACGTCGTGCACGGGGACGACGACGGAGAGCAGGGGGCTGGGCGATTCGGCTGGCGTCTCGGTCGACACGGCGCGGTCCTTTCGTCGACGGCCGGGAGGCGCTCCCCGAGCCGGTGGGCCGCCCGCCATGCTAGTCGCGACGGCCCGACCGGCCGCCCGGCGACCTGGCGGCCGCCTGGACCGCTTCGTCTAGACTCTGAGCCGTGCAGATCCGTGAGTTGAGCGTCCCCGACGCGTACGAAGTGACCCCCCGCCAGTTCGACGACGACCGCGGGACGTTCCTCGAGTGGTACCGGTTCGACCAGCTGGAGGAGGCGACGGGCCGCTCCATCGACCTGCGTCAGGCCAACACCTCGGTGTCCAAGCGCGGCACGGTGCGCGGCGTCCACTTCGCGGACGTCCCGCCGAGCCAGGCCAAGTACGTCACGGCCACGCACGGCGCCGTGCTCGACTTCGTCGTCGACATCCGGGTCGGCTCGCCGACGTTCGGGCAGTGGGACTCGGTGCGGCTCGACGACGTCGACCGTCGCGCGATCTTCGTCTCCGAGGGGCTCGGTCACTGCTTCGTCGCCCTGACCGAGGGCGCCACCGTCAGCTACCTCGTGACCGACGTGTACCAGCCGACCCGCGAGCACGGCATCGACCCGCTCGACGAGGCCGTCGCCCTGGCGTTCCCCGACGAGGCCGGCGAGCTCCTGCTGTCGCCGAAGGACACCGACGCCCCGACGCTCGCCGAGGCCGCCGCAGCCGGGCTGCTGCCGACCTGGGACGCCGCGCGCGCCTACTACGACACCCTGCGGACGGGAGCCGGACGATGAAGGGCATCATCCTCGCCGGCGGCAGCGGGACGCGCCTCTGGCCGATCACCAAGGGCATCTCGAAGCAGCTGATGCCGATCTACGACAAGCCGATGGTGTACTACCCCCTCTCGACGCTGATGATGGCCGGGATCAACGAGGTGCTCGTCATCACGACCCCCGAGTACAACGACCAGTTCCGGGCGCTGCTCGGCGACGGGTCGCACCTCGGCATGACCATCGAGTACGCGGTCCAGCCGTCGCCCGACGGTCTGGCGCAGGCCTTCGTCATCGGCGAGGACTTCATCGGCGATGACAGCGTCGCGCTCGTGCTCGGCGACAACATCTTCCACGGGACGGGTCTCGGCTCGAGCCTCCGCCAGAACGCCCAGGTCGACGGGGCGACGATCTTCGCGTACCACGTGTCCGACCCGACCGCCTACGGCGTCGTCGAGTTCGACGACGACTTCACGGCCGTGTCGATCGAAGAGAAGCCCGCGGCGCCGAAGAGCAACTACGCCGTGCCCGGTCTGTACTTCTACGACAACGACGTCGTCGGCATCGCGAAGACGATCGAGCCGAGCGCGCGCGGCGAGCTCGAGATCTCGACCGTCAACGAGCGCTACCTCGAGGCGGGCCGCCTGCGGGTGCAGGTGCTCGACCGCGGCACCGCCTGGCTCGACACCGGGACCTTCGAGTCGATGATGCAGGCGAGCGAGTACGTCCGCGTCATCGAGGACCGCCAGGGCTTCAAGATCGGATGCGTCGAGGAGATCGCCTGGCGCGCCGGGTGGATCGACGACGCCCAGCTCGAGGCCCTCGCCGCGCCGCTGGCCAAGAGCGGCTACGGCGTGTACCTGAGGCGACTGCTGGCCTGAGGCGACTCGCCGGCCCGACGGGCTGAAGCGCCCGTCGGCGCGGGAGCGCCCGCCCGAGCGACGAACGACCACGAGGAGCACCGATGAGCGTCACCACGAGGGTCAAGGGCGTTCTCGGCATGGCGCGTCGGCCGCGCACGGCCCTGGTGAGGATCGCCTCGCCTCTGACCCGTCGGGCGGCGGAGCGCAACCGGCTCGCCGACGAGCTCGCCGTGCCCCGCGACGAGCTCGACGCCGGTGTCGTCAGCGTCCTCCTCACGGTGCGGCAGGATCATCTGCACGTCGCCCAGGATCGCGTCGACCGGCTCCGGCGGGCGTTCCCCGAGGGTGCGACCGAGATCGTCGTCTCGCCCTACCTGGTGCCCGAGAGGGCCCCGCTCGTGCGCTGGCGCGCACCGGCACTCGTCGGCGCCCGGTGGGTGGCGCCGACGCTCGCGCCGACGTGGGACGCGGCCTACACGAGGGGGATCCCCGTGCTCGGCGGGGTCACCGCTCTCGTCGTCGACGCCGCGATGGAGATCGAGCCGGCGGTCGTCCGCGGGCTGCTCACGGCTCACGCCGAGCGGGGCGGGGTCGTCCAGGCGGTCGTGCAGAGCAAGGACGACGTCGTGGTCAGCGCGGGAGCCGTCCGGCACCGGGCCGACGACGCGGTCGAGTCGCTCTTCCGGGGATTCCCGCTCGAGGACGTGCTCCTCGCCACCGACGTGCGGGTGTCGGCGGCCGACCAGCCCGTCTTCGCCGTCGCGACGGCCGAGCTCCGCCCGGCTCCCCGCACGCGGCACGAGGCGACGGCCGTCGCGGCCGTGACGGGTCGCGTCGCCGGGGGCACGACGTTCGTGGCGGCGGGCCGGCTCAACCGCGTCGGCAAGGTGCAGCGCGGCGTCGAGTCGCCGGACGACGCCGAGGCGATGTCGTTCCTCGTCGCCGACGGCCGGGCCGCGCGGGTGCTCGAGAGCGCCGGCCTCGTCGTCGACCCCGCCCTCCCGCTGCGCGCGGACGACGGCGCCACGACGGTCGGGGGAGGACGCATCGACCCTCGCTTCGAGGTCGTCGAGGGTCTTCCGCGTCTCCGCTGGTCGATCAAGATCGCGGCCAGCGCCGGTCCCCTGGGCGACACCTGGGGTGACGTGTACTTCGCCGACGATCTGGCCGACGAGCTGCGGGCGCTCGGTCAGCGTGTGGTCGTCGACCGCCGGCACTCGCACCGCCGCCCGGTCTCCGAGGGCCTCGACGACGTCTCGCTCGTGATCCGCGGGCTCGGCGCGCCGGAGCCGCGCCCCGACACGACGAGCCTCCTCTGGGTGATCAGCCACCCCGACCAGGTGACCGCCGACGAGATGGCGCCGTACGACCGCGTCTTCGCGGCGTCCTCGGCCTGGGCCGCGGCGACCGCCGGTCGCACCGGGATCCCGGTCGAGCCCCTCCTGCAGGCCACCGATCCGGCCCGCTTCCACCCGGGGGAGCCCGACCCGCAGCTGACCTCCGACGTGCTCTTCGTGGGCTCGACGCGCGGGGAGTTCCGCCCTCTCGTGAGAGGCGCGGTCGCCGCCGGTGCCGACCTCGCCCTCTACGGCGGGGGCTGGGCCGACCACGTCGACCCCCGGTACGTCCGCGGGCCGTTCCTGCCCAACGACCGCCTGTCGGCGGCCTACCGCAGTGCCCGTGTCGTCCTGAACGATCACTGGGCCGACATGGCCGCCGGCGGATTCATCAGCAACAGGCTCTTCGACGCCGTCGCCTCGGGAGCCCGCGTCGTCTCGGACTCCGTCGACGGGATCTCCGAGCTGTTCGGCGACAGCGTCGTGCAGATCGGCGCCGACGCCGACCTGACGGAGGCACTCGACCCGACGTGGCCGTGGCCGACCGACGCCGAGCGGCACGCGAGGGCTGCGGCCGTGGCCGCGGAGCACTCGTTCGCCCATCGCGCGCGGACCCTCCTCGAGGCCGCCGTCGCCGTCCGCGGGCGCTGACCGGGCCGACCCGGGTCAGCCTCGGCGGACCGCCGAGCCGAGACGGTCGGCGATCCTGACGATGCGGCGATCACGGAAGGCCGCCAGCTCGGCGTCCTTCGCGGCGAGGGCGCCCTGCAGACGCCGCCGCTCCTCCGCCCAGCGCACCTTGCTCGCCTCCAGCACCGCCTGGCCGTCGAGCTCGATCATGAGGTTGTGCAGACCCACGGCGCGCAGCTCGGCGACCTCGTCGTCGGGGATGACGTCGTCGGCGGCGAGTGCCGCAGGGCTCGTGGGGCGGGGCAGGGAGGCCAGCGCGGTGGCCAGCGAGTCGTCTCGGACGAACTCGTCCGAGTCGGAGTCGAGGAGGCGCGGGTCGGGCTGACGGATCAGATACGCCGGCAGCAGACGGTCCTGTTCGAGACGGGCGAAGTCGCGCATGCCGTGGTGGTTCGGGCTCGGTTTCAGATCGGGGTTGGCCCGGTACGACAGGCCGGCGATGCGGACCTTGTGCTCGAACTGCGCCCACGAGCGCCAGGGGAGATGCAGCACCTCGAGTTCGAGACCGGCCGGCGGGCGCCCCGTGCTCGTGATCGACACGTAGTGGTTCCCCTGGCGCACGACGACGTCGGGGGATCCGACGTGGATGGCGTTCGGCGTGGGCTGCGCGTGGACCCCGACCGCCTTGAGAGCGGCCTCGCTGCGGTGGTCGCGGTAGACGAGCCGGTCGATGCCGGCGCCGCTCCGGGCGGGGTGCCCGACCATGTTCGTGACCGGCACGGGGAACGACTGGAGGGCGACGGGCATCCGGGCGAAGACCTCGCGCAGGGTCAGCTCCGGGTCGAGCGGGCGGAGGAACTCGTCGGCGTCGGCGTTGACGACCCAGTCGGCCCCGTACCGCGTGTGGGCCTCACGGGCCATCTTCGTGACGACGTCGCCCTGCTGCTTCTTCTGCACCGGGTCGTGGTGCAGCACGATGCGCCCGTCGTCGGCGTACCGCTGGAGGATCTCGGCGGTGCCGTCGAGTGAGCCGTTGTCGGTCACGATGACGACGTCGACCCCCTGTGCGAGGTGGAACTCGAGCATCGACTCGACGATGTCGGCTTCGTCTCGGACCATCATGGTCATGGCGAGGGTCACAGGGCGTCCTTCCGGGCCCGGTCGAGCGCGAGCTCGACGAGGCGGTCTGTCTCGGTCTCGACGTCGGCGCCGGCGGTCACCGGGACGACGATGTGGTTGATGCGGGTGACGATGGCGTCGAGCGGGGTGCTCCGGCTGCGCCAGAGGATGGCGAGCGCACCCGGCTGCGGGCTGACGACGACGTCGCCCTCGATGGTGAGGGTCACGTCGTCGAGGTGACCCGACGGGCGGTAGTGGTCGCCTCGACCGTCGACCACGACCTCCTGCCCCCGCCGCTCGAGTGCCGCGACGAGTCGGGTCACCAGGGCGTCGCGCCCCGGATCCGCCGCGGTCGTCGGGGCGTGCGTCTTGATGGCCCAGCGCAGGCACGGCGCACCGGTGTCCGGGCCCGTGGCGACGAGGCGGCGCGGGCGCACGACGATCGGATACGCGCGTCGGAGCTGCCGGTGCTCGGCGGGCGGCGTCGACTCGAGGTGGGGCGCCGCGAAGCCGTAGGCCGCGTACCGATGCAGATCGGAGTCGGGGTAGGCGCCCTGCCACCTCTCGTCGAAGAGCGCGCGGTTGACGGTGTTCGTCACCTTGCGACCCGTGCTCTTGCTCTCGTGGTGCTCGACGACGGCGGCGAGCTCGACCTCGTGGTGCGCGCCGGGGCGGAGGGCGCCGGCCCGCAGGCACAGGTCGACGTCCTCGAGTCCGTTGGTGAAGCGCGTGTCGAAGCCCTCGAGCTCGACGACGTCGGAGGCCCTCAGCAGCATGGCGGCCGCCGTCACCGCGCTGAACCGCGTGACGCCTCCGCGCAGAGCGTCCTCGCGGGGGTGCCCGGCCAGCAGATGCCAGGGCAGGATGCGGTCGCCGCCGAAGAACGTCCCCGCCGTCTGCACGGTCCCGTCGGGGTACAGCAGGAGCGGCTGAACGGCCACCGTGGTCGGATCCGACCGGAGGCGCGCCACCAGCCGGTCGAGCGCCTCCGGCTGGACGACGGTGTCGTTGTTGAGGAACAGGACGTCCGCCCCCGTCGAGCGCGCGAAGGCCAGATTCGAGCCGAGGGCGAAGTTGAGATTCTGCGGGGCGCGGATCACGACGACCCGGTCGTCGTCGACGTACCGGGACGTGAGGATGGTCGAGACCGAGCGCCGGGACCCGTTGTCGACCACGACGACCTCGACGTCGCGCCCTCCGGCCGTGGCGAGGACGGCGTCGACGGCCCGGATGGTCATCGACCAGTCCTCGTAGGTGGGCATGCAGACCGAGAGGCGGTCGGCGACCCGATCGCCGAGAGCGGCGCGCTGGGCGGGCCAGTCGACGAGGCGGCGCTCGATGACGTGCTTGTCCCAGACGCGGGGGTCGTCGGGCGTCGTCGGCAGGCCCGGTCGCGCGGGGGCCCGGTGGCGCACCTGCGAACCGGCGACCGGGACCACGGGCGCGGCCGCGAGCAGGCGCAGGACGAGGTCGAACGCGTGCCCTCCGCCCAGGGTCGTGTCGACGGGGCCGATGGAGCCGAGGGTCGTGCGGGGGATCAGCAGGGCGCCCAGCGGCACGACGTCGCCGAGCACGAGGGACGACTCGACCGAGGCTCCGGCGGAGCGGTCGACGCCGGGTCCGCTGATCGTGTTGGTCGACCGGGAGACCGCCAGCGAACCGGGAGCGGCGCCGAGCGCCGTCGCCATGAGGCGCAGGTGGGGTGGGGCCCAGCGGGTGCCGACGGGCAGGAAGGCCACGAGCGCCGCCGAGCCCGCCGCCGCGCCGGCGTCGAGGGTCTCGCCGTGGCTGCCGCTGTCGATGTCGAGGACGGTGATGCGCGCGTCGCGTTCCGCGAACGCCCGGGCGGTGGCCAGGGTCTCACCGGGGTGCGGATCGGCGACCACGACGGCTCGCCACGACGGGTGCGTCTGCGCGACGAGGAGATCGAGGCGGTGCGTGAGGTCGGCGGGGTCGTCACCGGACGGGACGACGACGTCGAGGGGCTGGTCGGGGGCTGCGCCGGGCGCGGCCGTGGGCGACGGGGTCTCGGTCATGGCGGCCGCGTCGGCGAGGTCCCGGAGCCGGCCGGTGGCGGCCAGGACGGCGTCGCGGTGTCGGGCCGCGCGCGACGACGGATCGGCCAGGGCCTCGTCGGTCGCCGCGCGGACGGCCTCGACGGGGGAGGCGTCGGGTGCGACCTCCCAGAACGGTCCCGGTGAGCGCTGACCCCGCGGGTCGAGCAGCTGAGCGTCGAAGGGCGACCCGTCGTCGTGCGCGGCGAGGAGCCACTCGGGCTCGACGAACGGGTTGAGGGAGACGTCGGCGCCCTCGGGACGCTCGAGGTGGTGGCGGAGCGCGTCGAGATCGGAGGAGAAGGTCCGGCCGGTCTGCAGCTCGTAGTAGCCGCGGTCGAGAACGCCGGCCCGGTCGAGGCGGCGGGCCCAGGATTCGCGGCGGGCGAGAGCGGCGGCCGACGAGCGCCGGAGCGCGCCGGTCAGGCGGTCCAGGGCGGATGTCCGTGTTCCGATGATCTTCTCGCCTCCCGCGGCCGTGGCCGACGTCGGTCAGTGTTCTCGCTCGATGGTACCGACGGCGGTGCGGCCGTCGACTCGCGCCCGCCCCGACCCGGCGGACGCCGTCGTCGTCAGCCCAGGCGGGTGCTGAGGGTCGCCCGGACGCGCAGACCGATGCGCACGAGACCTCGGACGGGGGCCCAGAGCGGGCCCGGGTAGCGCGTCGCCACGAAGCGGGCCGCGCTCTCGTGGTGCGCCCGGACCATCGCCGCCTGGCGCGTCGTGGTCGAGTGGGCGCCGACGTGCATGATCTCGGCCGACGGCCGGTACCGCCGTCGCCATCCGGCCTGACCGAGGCGGAAGCAGAGGTCGACGTCCTCGAAGTACATGAAGTAGCGCTCGTCGAAGCCGCCGACCTGCTCGAAGGCCGAACGGCGCAGGAGCAGGCAGGCCCCGCTCAGCCAGTCGACGTCGCGGGGCTCGACGGCCGTGCTCGTCTGCAGGTAGTGACGCGACCACGGGTTGCCCGGCCAGAGGCGGACGAGCAGGGCGTGGCCGATCCCGTCCGTGAACGACGGGAACTTGCGGGCGGAGGGGTACGTGCTGCCGGCGGCGTCCGCGATGTGCGGCCCGACGGCGGCGACGTCGTCATGGCGGTGCAGCTCGTCGAGCAGCTCGTCGACGGACCCCCGGCCGAGCTCGACGTCCGGGTTGGCGACGAGGATCCACTCGATCTCGGGAGCGAGACGGGCGCAGGCGGCGTTCACCGCGCCTCCGTACCCCTTGTTGTCGTCGAGCAGCAGCACGGTGGCGTCGGGTCGCCGCTCGCGGAGCAGCTCGGGAGCGCCGTCGGTCGAGCCGTTGTCGGCGACCACGAGCGTCAGCGGATCGGCGGACGACGCGGCGATGCTGGCGGCGAACCGTTCGAGGTAGTCGCCCGACTCGTACGACACGGTGACCACGGCCACGCGGGGTGTCTCGTTCACGGTGTTCCCTTCGCGGCGGCCTGATAGACGTCGTCGTGCACGGCGGCGCACCGCGTCCAGGTGAACTCGGCTGCCCTCGCGAGGCCCCGTGACCGACGGGCGGCCCGGTCGACTCCCGGAGCGGCGACGCGCTCCAGGGTAGCCGCGATCTCCGGGGCCGAGACACCGGTGTAGTCGACGGCGTCGCCGCCGACCTCGGCCAACGACAGGCGCTCGGTGGTGACGACGGGCGCGCCGCAGGCGAGGGCCTCGATGACCGGCAGGCCGAATCCCTCGCCGAGGCTCGGGTAGGCGACGCACTCCGAACCGCCGAGGTAGGCGGCGAGCTGCTCGAGCGGCAGGTAGCCGGGCACGACGATGCGCTGCAGGCTCGGGGCGGCGGCGACGGCTCCGTCGGTCTCGGAGTCCCAGCCCCTGGCGCCGGCCACGACGAGAGTCCAGGGGCGCTCGCCGCGGGCGACCCGGCTCGTCGAGAACCGCGAGACGGCCTCGATCAGCGCCGGGACGTTCTTGCGCGGTTCGATCGTGCCGAGGAACGCGACGTACGGCTCGTCGCCGAGCCCGAGATCGGCGCGGAGTCGATCGACCTCGGCCGCGGCGGGTTCGCGGAAGACGTCCCGATCGACGCCGAGGGGCGCGACCCTGAGGAGGCGCGGGGCGCGCCCGACCAGCCGCGCGAGCTCGTCGGCGGTCGCCTGACTCGGGGTGATGACGGCGTCGGCCAGACGGAGCGCCAGCCGGGTCCAGAGCCGGAAGAACCGGGCCTTCATGGGGATGTGCCACTGGGGGTCGCTGAAGAACGTGGCGTCGTGGAGGGTCACCACGCGGCGACGACCGCTCAGCAGCGGCAGCGTGTAGTGCGGCGAGTGGATGACGTCGACGCGGAGCCGGCGGGCCAGGAGGGGGAGGCCGAGCTGCTCCCAGGCGAGACGGACTGCGGTGCGTCGGAGCGCGGCGGGCGCGCGATGGACGACCGCGTGCGGAGCATGCGCCTCGAACCAGTCGGCCTGCGGCCCGGGCTTGACCACGACGTGCAGTTCGACGCTGCCGGAGCGGAACGATCCGACGAATCCCGTGACGTAGCGACCGACACCGCCGAGGTCGTCGGGGACCGCCGTCGCGTCGACCAGGGCACGGATGTGAGTGGACAAAAGGTCGAAGGTGCTCCGGCTAGGATTGCGATCTGATTCGGCCAGTCTAAGCTAGCCGAGTTTTGCAGGCGTGAACTTCGCCTCCCGTCTCGCAAGGATCTCCATGACGTACTTCCAGGAACTCTGGTCCTCCAGAGAGCTCCTCTTCAATCTCACCAAGCGTGAGATCACGGGGCGCTACAAGAGGACCGTCCTGGGGCAGCTCTGGTCGTTGCTGAACCCGCTCGCCTCGATGCTCGTCTACACGTTCGTGTTCAGCATCATCTTCCGGAACGATCCCGGGCCGGGCGATCCGAGCGGGATCGACGCCTACTTCATCTGGCTGCTCTGCGGTCTGCTGCCCTATCAGTTCTTCTCCAACGCCGTGAACAGCGGCATGGGGGCCATCTGGTCGAACTCGGCGCTGGTCAAGAAGGTGTACTTCCCCCGGACGACGCTGGTGCTCTCCTCGAGCGCCGCCTCGGGCTTCAACTGGAGCGTCGAGATGGGGATCCTGGTGATCGCCCTCCTGATCGTCGGCGGTCCGGGCGTCCTCGTGTTCCTCCCCGTCGTCCTGCTCTTCATGGCGCTCATGCTGATCTTCGCGACGGGTCTCGGGCTCATGCTCGCCGTCGTCAACGTCTACTTCCAGGACACGCAGCACCTCATCGGCATCGCCCTCCGACTCCTCATGTACCTGAGCCCGGTCGTCTACCCCCTGACCCTGGTCATGAACGCGAGCGACAACCTCGGGCCGCTCTTCGGCTCGGTGACGTTGTTCGACCTGTACCGCCTCAACCCCGTCGAGCGCTTCATCTCGGCGTTCCGCACGCTGCTCTACGATCAGCGGCTGCCCGAGCTCGACGACACCCTCTTCTGCCTCGGCTACGCGGCGGTCTTCATCGTCCTGGGCCTGTGGATCTTCCGGAAGAACGAGAAGAAATTGGCAGAACTGCTGTGAGCGAACCCGCCGTCACCGTCAACAACGTGTCGAAGAAGTTCCGACTGTTCAAAGAGAACAACCGGACCCTCAAGTCGACCGTCATGCGCGGTCGCCGCGTCGTCGGCGAGGACTTCTGGGCCGTGCGCGACGTGAGCTTCGACGTGCCGAAGGGGTCCACCTTCGGACTCATCGGCCGCAACGGCTCGGGCAAGTCGACGCTGCTGAAGTGCCTGGCCAAGATCCTCTCGCCCAACGAGGGCTCCATCGAGTACAACGGTCGCCTGGCCGCCATGCTGGAGGTCGGCTCCGGTTTCCACCCCGAGCTCACGGGACGTGAGAACGTCTACCTCAACGGGTCGATCCTCGGGCTCAGCCGCAAGGAGGTCGCCGCCCGCTTCGACGAGATCGTCGACTTCTCCGAGATCGGCGACTTCATCGATCAGCCCGTGAAGAACTACTCGTCGGGCATGTACGTGCGCCTCGGCTTCTCGGTGGCCATCACGGTCCGACCGGACATCCTCGTGGTCGACGAGGTGCTCGCCGTCGGAGACAGCGCGTTCCAGCGCAAGAGCCAGGACAAGTTCAACGAGCTCCGCGACGGTGGGCGCACGGTCATCCTCGTGACCCACTCGATGGCGAACATCAGGCGCATGTGCGACCAGGTCGCGTGGATCGACAAGGGCCAGCTCGTCCACGCCGGCGCGGTCGACGAGGTCGCGCCCGCTTACGAGGACTTCATGAAGAGCCGCTGACCCGCCGACGGCGCGTCACCTGCTCCGACGATGCGGGCGGCCGGGAGGCCGCCCGCATCGTCGTCCCGTCAGCGGCTGATGAGGCTCCGGCGCGCCGATGACGACAGCACGGACCGTCGGTTCCACCGCCGCCGGGTCGCGAGGTCGCGGGGGAGCGCTCCCACGGCGGAGGCCAGCCCTCGACGGACCGCGCGGGCAGTGTCTCTCGAGCCGCGGCCCAGCGAAGCCGAGACGCCGAGACGCGCCGTGCGGACGATGGTGGCCGCCCAGGCCCGGAGAACCACGCTCGGAGGGGCGTAGCGGGTCGCGACGACGAGCCGGTTCCGGGTGTTCTGCCGGACGAACAGCGGGCTCCCCTCGACCGTGCTGTGGGCGTGCCGATGCAGGACGGTCGCCTCGCGCTCGTACTCGATCGCCCATCCGGCGAGTCGGAGCCGCCAGCTGAGGTCGGTGTCCTCGTAGTAGAGGAACAGCGTCGGGTCGAACCCGCCGACGTCGTCGAGCGCCGTCCGCCGCAGGGCGGCCGCTCCGCCGCAGAGTCCGAAGACCTCCCGGGGCGAGCCGGATCCCTCGTCCTCCGCGCGGAGCCAGTCCCGGTCGCGTCCGTTCCCCGACGCCGTGATCTCGACGCCGGTCGAATTGATGAGCCGGACCCCGTCCGCCCGCGGCTCGAGCAGGAGGAGACGCCCCGTGACGGCGCCCAGAGAGGGGGAGCCGAGGAGGCGCGCGACGGCGGCGTCGACGAACCCGGCCACCAGGGTCGCATCGTTGTTGAGCAGCACGACGACGTCGCCGTCGGAGGCGGCGATGCCGGCCTGCACCCCGCCGGCGAAGCCGAGGTTCTCGCCGGTGCGGACGACCGACGCCCCCGGGGCGGCGTCGCGGGCGACGACGAGGGAGTCGTCCCGAGAATCGTTGTCGACGAGGACGATGCGGACCTCGTGCTCGCTCCGATGCGCGACGACCGACCGGAGGCAGTCCCCGACGACCTCGGCCCCGTTCCAGTTCACGACCACCACGTCGACCGTCGTCATGCGCGCGCCTCTCCTCGGCCGCGGGGCGCGGCGGATCCACGATACCGGGCGCTCGTGCGCGGCCGGGGGCGGCCGACGAGCGCGACGGCCGTGGCGCGACGGTGCCCGCGCAGCCCCGACTGCTACGGTGGCCGACGGCCCGGGCGAGGTCGTCCCTCCGCCCGGCAGCACGTCGGCTCCCCGCCGACGAGAGGGAGACGACACCATGGCGAAGCTGAAGACCCGCACGAAGACCGAGACCGCCGACGCGTCGTCGGCTCTCCCCGAGCGGACGACGTGGCGCTCGCGAGTCCCCGAGCTCGGCCCGGACGCCGTGGTCGTCGTCGTCGTCGACGCCGACCAGACCCGTCTCGTGTCGGATGTCGTCGATCTGTTCCCGACGGCCGACGTCCACGTCGTCCTCCCCGGCCCCGACGTGCCCCGACCCGACATCGGCCGGGTCGTCTGGCACTCCGCCCCGGGCAACGACGCGCTCGGCCCCCTGCTCGAGCGGATCGGGACGCTCGACGCCTTCGTGTTCCTGCGCCGCGTCCGGGTCGAGGCCGCGCTCGCGACCTGGGGCCGCTCGTACCTCCACCTCGCGGACGGGGGCACCTTCGTCCTGGCGAGCGTCGACGGCACCAGCGCCTCGGCCACGACGGCGCTGGACCGCCTCGCCACCATCCGCGACGGCGAGATCGACGGCATCAGCCGCGAGGAGACCGAGGCGGCCCGGTCGACACGCGACATGACGGCGACGCCCGACGGCATCGTCTTCACGAAGAGCGGCTCGCACCAGCTCAAGGTGGGCGAGCACCGAGCCGACGACGTGCTGCCGCAGCGGCTCCCGTCTCTCGGGCTGGTCGAGCTCGACCGGCTCCCGTCGACGGTCGTGACGGCGACCGGCGGGGCCGTCGTGTCGCATCGCAGCACCGCCCCCCAGTCGGTGCTGAGCGCCGAGTACGAGGTGCCCGAGCTGCCGCTCCGGCACTACGGAGCCCCTGTCGTGCTCGGACAGCGACTCGTGACCCGCGTCGGGCAGACGCTCCTGCCCGGTTCCTTCAAGTCGCCGTTCAAGAAGGAGGTCGCACCCGAGATCGGGCGCAACCCCACCCCGAACTTCGCCGCGGTCGGCGAGTCGTCGCCGCGCAGGCTGGAGGGCGCCTACTACGACCTCCGCTGCGCCTGGCCGGGTCAGTACGGGCACGTCCTCACCGACACCGTCGGCAAGCTCTGGGGCTGGGCCGAGGCGAAGCGCGCCGTCCCCGGGCTGAAGGCGATCTACCGGCTCGCGCCGAAGACGACGGAACCCGGGTTCGAGCGCGACCTGTTCCGCGCCTTCGGCATCGCCGACGACGACGTCGAGTGGGTCCGCGACGACGTCGAGGTCGAGACGCTCGTGGCGGCCACCACGATGTGGGAGAAGGACTACCCCCACTACGCGCACCCGGGGCTGCGTGACGTCTGGGCGACCCTGCGCGGAGCCCTCGTCGCTCCCGGCGCGTCGAAGACGACGAAGATCTTCGTGACGCGTCCCGCCGACCTCGAGGCGCGGAACTGCCGGAACGCCGTCGAGGTCGAGGAGCACTTCGCCCGACGCGGATTCACCGTCGTGCGGCCCGAGACGCTGAGCCTCGCCGAGCAGGCCACCCTCTTCGCCGGAGCCGAGGTCGTCGCGGGCTTCGGAGGGGCCGCCATGTTCAACGTCCTCTTCGCCGCCGCGCCGCGGGCCGTGCTGCTGCTCGCCCACGAGTCGTACCTGGCCAAGGACGAGCAGCTGTTCGGGCTGCTCTCGGGCGCGCAGGTCCACTGCTTCTGGAGCGCCGCCGACGTCCCCCGGGTCGAGGGGAGCTGGGATCCCGCAGCGTCGAAGTCCGCCTGGGAGTTCGACTTCGCTCGCAACCGGGGCGACCTGGACGAGCTGCTCGCGACGCTCTGACGGTCGGGCGGCTGGACACCGCGGGATAATTTTGTACCCTGGTCACACAGGGGTGCCTTCGATCGGCGGTGCTCCACGCAGCTACCTCGTCTACCGGCCATCCCGGGCGCCTCGTGCGCGGCCGTCGACGACGTGTCCGACAGATCAGGTAACGACATGTCTTCATCACGCACCGGGCTCGCGCGCGCGCCTCGACCCCTCGGGTCCCGGCTCCTCCGCCTGACCGCGGTGGTCGCGGCCGTCGCGGTCGCCGCCGGCGGTCTCGTGGTCGGCGCTCAGCCGGCACCGGCGGTCGCCGCTCCCTCCGCGGCATCGGCGACGAGCGCCTCCGGGGCGGACTTCGATCCGGGCTTCATCATCAGCGACGCGAACTTCTACGCGTCGAACGCGATGACCGGGACGCAGATCCAGTCGTTCCTCAACAGCAAGGGCGGCTCGTGCACCGGGTCGAACTGCCTCAAGGTCAAGAAGGTGGCCTCGAACACGCGGGCCGCCGACAAGTACTGCGGGCGGTACGCGGGGGCGTCGAGCGAGTCGACCGCGACCATCATCCAGAAGGTCTCCGCGGCCTGCGGCGTCAGCGCCATGGTGATGCTGGTGATCCTCGAGAAGGAGCAGTCGCTCGTCACGTACTCGGGCAACCCCTCGAACGAGCGCCTCGGACGCGCGATGGGCTACGCCTGCCCCGACACGACGAACGGCGCCTGCGACGCCTCCTACTACGGCCTCTTCAACCAGCTGTACTCGTCGGCGCACCAGATGAAGGTCTACGGAACGAGCAGCTTCTTCAACTGGTATCCCGTCGGCAAGGTCAGCAACGTGCTCTACAACCCGAACTCGGCCTGCGGCTCGAGCCCCGTCCGCATCCAGAACAAGGCGACCGCGGCGCTGTACTACTACACGCCCTATCAGCCGAACGCGGCGGCCCTCCGCAACATGTACGGCACCGGCGACTCCTGCAGCGCCTACGGGAACCGGAACTTCTTCCGTCTCTACACCGACTGGTTCGGCAGCACGACCGGCGACGTCAAGCCGTTCGGCAAGCTCGAGGCCGTCTCGTTCGTCAAGGCGGGGACGGCGCGGGTGAAGGGCTGGGCCATCGACCCCGACACCGCCGACCCGATCGCCGTCCACGTCTACGTCGACGGCCGCTACTCGAAGGCCGCGACGGCCAGCGTCTCGCGAGCCGACGTCGGCCGTGCGCACCCGCGGTACGGGGCCGCTCACGGGTTCTCGATCGACATCCCCAAGACCACGGCGAAGTCGCATCAGTTCTGCGTCTACGGCATCAACGTCGGCTTCGGCTCGAACACGCAGCTGGGATGCAGGACGTTCACGATGTCGAGCGACCCGCAGGGCCGTCTCGACGCCGTCACCTCTCCCGCCGCGGGCAAGGCGACCGTGACGGGGTGGGCCCTCGACCCCAACGCCTCGCGCTCGATCGGCGTGCAGATCTACGCCGACGGTCGCAAGGTCGCCACCGTGACCGCCGATCGCTCCCGCCCCGACATCGGCCGCGCCTACCCGGACTGGGGACCCGCTCGCGGGTACAGCGCGACCGTGTCGCTGCCTCCGGGCAAGCACAGCTTCTGCGCCTACGGCATGAACATCGGCGGAGGGCAGAGCGCCCGTCTCGGCCCGTGCAAGACGGCCACCGTCGCCAGCGCCTCCTCGGCCTCCGAGGCGTCGCCGAAGGGTCGGTTCGAACTGCTCGAGCACCGCTCGGCCGGCCTGCTCTACGCCAAGGGCTGGGCGCTCGATCCCTCCACCTCCGCTGCGACGAAGGTGCGGGTGAGCGTCGACGGGAAGACCGTCGCCACGGTCAACGCGACGGCGAACCGGCCCGACGTGGGCCGGGCCTACCCGAGCGCCGGGCCCTACCGCGGATGGACGGCCGTGCTCTCGGGCATGAACCCCGGCACGTACGCGATCTGCGCCACGGCGGTCAACGTCGGCGACGGGAAGGACGTCGCTCTGCCCTCGTGCCGGACGGCCACCGTCAGCACGACCTGGCCCCAGGGCCGCGTCGACAACGTCACGAGCACGACGGCCGGACGCGTCGACATCAGCGGCTGGGCTCTCGACGCCGATCTGAAGACGAAGCCCATCACCGTGGACATCCGCATCGACGGCGTCTCCCGGGGCGTCGTCACGGCCTCGACCGCCCGACCGGACATCGCCAGGGCGTTCCCCGCATCGGGTGCGAACCACGGCTTCACGGCGAACGTCCGCGGAGTCCGGGCCGGTTCTCACGAGGTCTGCGCGGTCGCCCGGAGCGCCGGCGGCGTCGGGGGAGACACGCCTCTCAACTGCAGGACGGTGACGGTCCGATGAGCGGTCGGGGATCGGGCGAGGGCACGGGCCTCGACGACCACGACGCGGAGGACCGCGCTCGGGGGCGTCAGATCAGGATCTGGGCCGTCGTCTCGGGTGTGGTGCTGGTCGCCGCCGTGGCGATCCTCGTCGCGGTCATGGTCGGGAGCGACGACGGCCCCGACGCGGCGCCGACGGCTTCGACGACCCCGCCCGTGGCCTCCGCCACCTCGACGCCGAGCGCGGGCGGCGCGGACCCCGCGACGCCCACCGCCACGGCACCCGCCGAGCCGAGTGCGACGCCGACCGGCGAGCCGACGCAGCCGGCGGCATCCACACCGCCGCCGACCGGAGGGCAGCAGACTGCGACCGACGTCTTCACCCCTCGTCTCGTCTGGGAGCCCAGCACCAGCGCCATCGAGGGCGCGGCCGTCATGGGGTCGATCGTCGAGCAGGGCGGGTCGTGCACCGTCGTCGCGGAGCGCGGCGGCGAGGTCGTCGAGTCGGAGCCGTTCAGGGCCCAGGCCGACGCGCAGTCGACCGTCTGCGGCGGTCTCACGCTGTCGTCCGAGCGACTCGTGGCGGGCGACTGGCAGGTGCGGGTCCACTACGAGTCGGCGGACGCCGTCGGCGACTCCGCGCCGACCACGGTGACCGTCGGCTGACGCCTGACGCTCGTGGCCTGACACCCGTCGTCGGGTCGTCGACCGATACGACGAGAGCCGCTCCCCTCGAGGGGAGCGGCTCTCGTCGTCTGCGTCGTCGTCAGCGCGGCTTGATGACGCGACGCTTCACCCGCGACCACACGGCGTCCACCCCGCCGTGGCGGAGGTAGAACGCGGCGCGCTCGATGTCGTGAGCGAGCCCGTGGCGACGCGGGGGCCGGCGCGTGATGAGGCTCGCGGCGGAGGTGCGCGGGGCCGGGGCCACGGCCGAGACGACGTGCATCTTGTCGGCCGCCTTGACGGGGTTGCGGCAGAACTCGACCAGGGGCGCGAGGGCGTTCTCCCAGACGAACTGCGATCTCACGGCCTCGACGTTCGCGCGCGCGGATGCTGCGGCGGCGTCGTCGTAGAGGACGCTCTCGAGCGCGGCCGACAGGGCGTCCACGTCGAGCTCGGGCACCGCGACCCCGAGTTCGGACGACGCGACGAGGTCGCCGAAGCTGTCGCCCTCGGTGCTGACGATGGGCAGACCCGTCCACAGGTAGTCGAGGATGCGCGTGCGGAACGAGAAGGTCGTCTCGACGTGGGTGAAGTGGGTCGAGACCCCGGCGTCCGCCTCGAGGAGGTAGTTCTGGCGATCGTCGTAGTCGACCCACGAGTCGTTGAGGAAGACGTTCTTGTCGAGCACACCCAGCTCACGGGCGAGCTCGCGGGTCTCGCGGACGATGGCCATCTCGGGCACGTCGGGGTTCGGGTGCTTCGTGCCCATGAAGAAGAGCCGGACGTCGTCATGGCGGGTGGCCAGATCGGCGATGGCCCGGACGAGCGTCTTCGGGTCGAACCAGTTGTAGAGCCCGCCGGCCCAGACGACGATCTTGTCGTTCTCGCCGATGCCGGGCACGACGCCGCGGAGGGCCTTGCGGGTGTGGACCGCCGGTGTGCTCGGAAGCCCGAACGGCGCGATGGCGAGAAGGGAGTCGAGCGACTCGTCGCGGCTGTAGTTCCAAGCGTTGATGCGGCCCATGGCGGCCATCTGACCGAGCCAGAACATCCGCTGACGCTCGGAGGCGCAGAGGAAGAAGTCGCCGAGCCCGATCTGCTTGTTCAGCGAGTCGGCTGCGCCGAGGATCTGGTCGTCCCAGTCGTCGAGGGCCTTCTCGCGGCCCTGCTCGAGCTGCTCGAGGTGCATGGGGTCGTAGATGTCGACGACGAGCACCTTCGACGTGCTCTCGAGCACCTCGAACTGCTGCAGGGCGTAGCCCTGGACGATGATGACGTCGGCCCACGCCTCGTGCTTGGTCATCGGCGCGGGGAAGTGCGGCGAGACGACCTGGATGTCGAAGGGGGCGTCGAGGGGCTCGGCCGTGGTGAGGCTGATGACCCGCACGTCGTGCTCGGCGCTCAGCAGCGTCGCGATGTTCCACACCCGGATCGCGGGCCCGGCCATCTTCTTGCCGAACGAGTCGCCCGTGATGATGAGGATGCGCCGACGGGCGCCCGTCGCCCGGGGCTCGCCCGCGGACCCGGCACCCGGGGCGAACGCGCCGGCGAGGATGTCGAACGAGTTCACGACGGCGTCGTAGCCGTCGAGGTAACGGGGCATGTCGGCGAGCGGGGTGTCGGTGGTGCCGAACAGGGGCGCCAGCTCGCGGTCGCTGCGGGTGCGCTGCGACTGCAGTTCGCGCCGGGTCGCGGTGAGCGACGGGAGGTCGTCGACGAAGGCGTCGAGGGCGAAGAAGCCGGCGGCGCTCGTCTTGGGCATCGCGAGATCGGGCTGCGAATCGTCTCCGGGCACGCGCAGATCGAGCACGCCCGAGTCGACCCCGCCCCGCGCGAGCGACCGGCGCGCGATGAGGGCCATGGCCCCGGGCAGGACGGTGGCGAGGGTCTCGTCGTCGAGGTTCTTGTAGATCGTGTAGAGCGCGTTGCGCTCGAGGAGGTAGAGCTCTCGGAAGTCCCCGTAGGACTTCATCGAGGCGTGGTGCTTGTGGTACGCGAGGCTCTTCGGCTGGTATCGGACGCGCCAGCCGAGGAGGTTGAGACGCCAGCCCAGGTCGACGTCGTCGTAGAACATGAACAGCCGCTCGTCGAAGCCGCCCACCTGCTCGAAGACCTCGGCGCGGACGAACAGGGCCGCCCCGGTGCCGAAGAGGATGTCGCGGGCCTCGTCGTGGGTGCCGTCGTCGGCCTCGAGGTAGTGGGGCTTGTGGCCCATGCCGAACCACGCGACGGCGGAGTCGACGAAGTCGATCTTCTCGCCCTCCCAGTCGAGCACCTTCGAGGCGACGGCCGCGATGTCGCGCCCCTGGTGGAACGTGCCGACGGCCTCGCGGACCCACGAACGATGCGGCCGCGCGTCGTTGTTCAGGAAGGCGACGAACTCGCCGCTCGACTTCGCGACCCCGAGGTTGCTGCCTCCGGTGAAGCCGAGGTTCTTCTTCGACTTCACGAGCAGGACGTCGCCGTGAGCCTCGCGGATGCGGCGGGCGCTGTCGTCTCCCGATCCGTTCTCGACCACCACGATCTCGAGCAGCTCGGCGGGCCAGTCGACGGCCTTCAGCTCGGTGATGCAGGTGATGGTGTCGTCGGCACCACGGAAGTTGACGAGGACGACGGAGACGACTCCGGGGCGGCGTTCAGTCACGGACTGCCTTTCAGGCGAGAGCTTTCTGGCGAGAGCGGGAAGGCCCGAGTCTAGCAACGGGGCCGTTCGCGCCCGGGGGAGTGCGCGGGGCGTCGCCGACCGAGCTGGGCGTCCGGCGGGGCGCCGGGCGTTAGTCTCGTGCTCGACCCTTCCCGAACCACCGAGGACGACCGTGATCGAACCAGTGAATGCGGCCTGTCTGGCCATCGTGCCCACCTACGACGAGGCCGAGAACATCCGCCCCATCGTGGCGCGCATCCTCGAGGCCGTGCCGACCGCGCACGTGCTCGTCATGGACGACGCCAGTCCCGACGGCACCGGGCGCATCGCCGACGAGATCGCCGCGACCGACGACCGGGTCTCGGTCGTGCACCGCACGGCCAAGGAGGGCCTCGGGGCCGCCTACGTCGCCGGGTTCCGCTGGGGACTCGACCGCGGCTACCGGGTGCTCGTCGAGATCGACGCCGACGGCAGTCACCCCGCCGACCGTCTCCCGGTCATGCTCGAGGCCCTCGACGGCCCGGAGCGTCCCGGGCTCGTCATCGGATCGCGCTGGGTCCGCGGCGGCTCGGTGGTCGACTGGCCCCGTCGACGGCTGTTCCTCAGTCGCGCCGGCAACCTCTACTCGAGACTCGCCCTGCGCATCCCCGTCCGCGATGCGACGGCCGGCTTCCGGGTCTACCGAGCCGACGTCCTGGCGGCCATGCCGCTCGAGCGGGTCGCGTCCCGCGGCTACTTCTTCCAGGTCGACATGACGCTCCGCACCCTCGACGCCGGGCACACCGTCGTCGAGGTCCCGATCGAGTTCCGCGAACGCGAGGCCGGCGTCTCGAAGATGAGCGGGTCGATCGTGCAGGAGGCCATGCTCAACGTCACGATCTGGGGTCTCCAGCGCGCCTGGCGCCGACTGCGCGGACTGCCGCTGCGCGACGAGTAGGCGGTCGGTCCCGGCACCGGATCCGCCCGCCGCGCCGCGGTCAGCTCGGCAGCCGGGAGCGCCAGGAGCGCTTGCGCGCCGCCACGGTCGCGACCGTCACGAAGAGCATGAGGGAACCCTCGAAGAGGACGTAGCTCTCGGCGAGGGCCGTCACCCCGATGAGCACGAGGACGAGGGCGGGCCAGACGTAGGCGACGATCGGATGCCCGGAGGCGGTCGTCCAGCTGCGGACGAAGGCGAGCGTCCCGGCCACGACCAGCAGCAGGACGCCGGCCAGCCCGAGTTGCAGCCCCATGTCGTAGAAGGCGTTGAGGCCGGTGGCGTAGGGCCTCCCGCTCGGCGAGATGACGGTCGAGAACGGGAAGATCTCGCCGGGCCACTGGCCGACGAAGCCCCATCCGGTCACGTCGTGGACGGCAGTCAGGTCGCGGATCCGAGACCAGAGCGCCGTGCGGGTCGAGAGATCCGCGGTGGCGTCCACCGAGTCGAGGAGGCGCGCGCGGGCCGCGTAGGCGATCGTCCCGCCGATCACGACGAGCGTCCCGAGGATGCCCTGGAGCAGGGGGCGTCGACGCTCGGGAGCCCGTCGGAGCGCGTTGAGCGCGACCCCGGCGACCACGAGGGCGAGCACCGCCACGGCGGTCACGGGTGATCGCGCCAGCAGCAGCGTGGCGACGGCGACCAGCCCCGAGGCGACGGCCTGGGGTCGGGGGACCGAGCGGGTGAGGAACTCGACGGCGAACGTGATGAGGGCGAGCGCGGCCAGGTAGCCGATGTAGTTGCGCGTCCCGGCGATGCCCTGGATGGGCCCGCCGTAGCCGAGGTTCCCCTGGATGCCGAGGAAGGGGATCGGCTGGTCGATCAGCAGCCCGCTGAACACCTCGAGGGCGAGCGAGGTCACGAGCACGATGCGGAGCGCGTCGCCCACGGCGCGCACCACCTGGACGAGATCGCGCCCGAGCGCGAGGTAGAGACCGAGGGCGCCGAACGCGGCCGCGTACGCCGCGCCTCCTGCGGTCACCCAGGTGTACTCGCTCCAGAACACGCTGAGACCCATGAATCCGAACAGGGCGATGAGCGAGACGGGCAGGAGGCCGCGCCACTCGACGTGATGGCGCTGCCCGAAGAGCGAGACGCCGGCCAGCGCGACGAGGGCCGCCAGGATGGCCACGGAACCGGGCCAGCCCATGAGCGAGCGCACCGACTCGGTGGTGAAGCCGTAGAGCACGATCGCGACCGCGAGGGCCTGGCTGAAGTGGCCCCCCGCCGAGAATCCGACCCACGCCGACACGTAGCGGCGGATCGGGTCGCGCTCGTCTCGGGTCGGCCTCACCGCACCATCATGGCAGCACGGCCGTCGGCCCAGCGGGTCATGGCCGCAGAGCGCTCGTGGGCTCGGCGACCCGGTCGTGGTCGCTCCAGCCGTGGGCGTCGCGTCGGGTCACGACGACGACCACGACGAGCAGCGCCCACCCCCATTCGACGATGAGGCGAGACTCCGCGACGCCGTGCACGAGCAGCGCCACGACGAGCAGCAGCGGCAGCAGGTCGAGCGTCGCCCAGGGAGCCTCGCGTCCGACGCCGAGCATCCGCCGGTCGGTCGCCCACCACCAGGAACGGGCCAGGACGCCGAGGCAGACGAGGGCGAAGAGGGCGAGCCCGATCCAGCCGAGCTGGAACCACACGTCGAGGTACGCGTCGTGCGCCTGCAGGTAGACGACGCCGTTGCGCTCGGCGAGATCCGTGAAGGGCGCGGCCCAGGGGATCCAGTAGCTGACCCAGCCCCAGCCGACGACCGGGTGCTGCACGCCGAGATCGACGACGGACGCCCAGATGTCGGTGCGGCCCGTGAGATCGCTGCTGCGCCCGAGCAGCCCCAGGAGCGGGGTCCGGGCGAGGACGACGGCGACCGCGGCGACGACCACGACGAGGAGCGTCGCGAGATGGAGACGAGGACGCCGAGGAGGCGCGGTGCGGCGCACCAGCACCACCAGCGCGAGCACGACCGCGACGGCCAGGGCGCTCGCCGCGGTCGTCGCCGAGCGGGTCAGCAGCAGCGCGGCGATCGCGAGGCCGACTCCGATGGTGCCGATGCGCGAGCTGATGGTGCCGGCCGACCACTGGGCGGCGGTGACGATCAGGGCCAGGAGGGCGAGGACGCCGAGGATGTTGCTGTTGCCCTGCAGGCCCTGGATGCGGCCCCCCTCGAAGAGGACGTCGCGCGACCAGTAGAAGGCGTCGGGGACTCCGCCGGAGCAGTCGAGGTAGACGGGGCAGACGGGGCGCCGGACGAACACCGCGACGACGAGCTCGAACAGGAGCGAGAGCCCGACGTGGAGGCGGAGCGCCCGTCCGAGGGCGGTGACGATGAGGGGCCACGGCAGCGACCAGGCGACCGCCAGCGCGCCGAGCGTGGTCGCCAGGGTCGCCCCGATGCCGACGGCCGAGGCGGCGGCGTACTGCGACCAGGTGATCGAGACGACGGCCCAGAGGACGAACAGCGCGAGGAGGCGGGGGAGCCGACGGTGATCGGGGCGGTTGCGCGCCACGACGACCGCGGAGGCGACGACCATCACCGCGCAGGCGAGCCCCCAGCCCCAGAACGTGGTGCCGTTGCGGAGGACGTCGCCGCCGAAGAGGACCAGGAACGCCAGGGTGGCGAAGGTCGTGCCCTGACGGCGCGGTGCGAGGGCCGCGGGCGCGGTGGCGGTCGTCGTCGTCATGGGCACCAGGCTAGACGACCGGCCACCCCGGTCGGAGCGGCCCGTCGCCCGGCCCGGGAGGGTCCGCTCAGACGAACGCCGCCTCGCCGGTGATGGCGCGCCCGACGATGAGGGTGTTCATCTCGCGGGTCCCCTCGTAGCTGTAGAGCGCCTCGGCGTCGGCGAAGAAGCGGGCGACGTCGTACTCGAGCACGATGCCGTTGCCGCCGAGCACCTCGCGTGCGTAGCCGACGGTCTCGCGCATCCGGGCCGTCGTGAACGCCTTCGCCAGCGACGAGTGCTCGTCTCGCTGCGTGCCCTCGTCGAGCATCTGCGAGCAGCGCATGACCATCGCGATCGACGCCGTGATGTTGCCGATCGACTTCACCAGGAGGTCCTGGACGAGCTGGTGCTTCGCGATCGGCTTGCCGAACTGGACGCGCTCGTTCGCGTAGGCCAGGGCCGCCTCGTAGGCGCCGATCGAGTTGCCCACGGCGGCCCAGGCGACCTCCGCCCGGGTCAGCCGGAGCACGGCCGCCGTGTCGCGGAACGACGTCGCGTGCTGCAGGCGCAGCCGATCGGGGACGCGGACGTCCGTCAGGGTGATGTCGGCGTTCTGGACGATGCGCAGACTCTGCTTGTCCTCGATCTTGGTCGCCGTGTAGCCCGGGGTGGAGGTGGGCACGATGAAGCCCTTGACCTGTCCGTCCTCGGCGCTCTTGGCCCAGATGACGGTGATGTCGCTGAACGTGGCGTTGCCGATCCAGCGCTTGGACCCGTTGAGCACCCAGTCGTCGCCGTCGCGGGTCGCGACGGTCCGAAGGCCCTGCGCCGAGTCGCTGCCCGAGAGGGGCTCGGTGAGTCCGAACGCCCCGACGATCTCGCCGCTGGCCATCCGGGGGAGCCACTCGGCCCGCTGCTCCGGAGATCCGCCGACGCCGATCGAGCCCATGGCGAGACCGTTCTGGACGCCCACGAAGGTCGCGACGGAGGCGTCGACGCGGGCCAGCTCGAGGGCGACCCAGCCGCGGAAGACCGCGCTGTTCTCGAACGGCCGGGTCTCCTCCCACGGCATCCCGAAGAGCCCGAGACCGGCGAGGCCCTTGACGATCTCGTGGGGGAACGTCGCGTCGGCCCAGTGGCGGTTGACGACGGGCTTGACCTCGGTCTCGAGGTAGGCGCGCAGGTCGGTCAGGACGCCCTTCTCCCGATCCGATAGCTGGTCCTCGAATCCGAAGAAGTCGCTGGCCAGCGTGCTGAACGGGGTGAGGGTCGTCGCGGACATCCGTGCTCCATTGCTCTGTGTCGGGGTTCCGGGCGGCCGGGCCGCCGGGCTCGGCGAGCCTAGGCACACCTCCCGTCGTCGGCAACGGCCTTGGTAGTTTTGACCAACGCCTCCCGGCTGGCGCCCCCGCCTCTTTGTAGAGGGGGCCCAAGCTCCCCCTCCGACAAGCAGGTAAAGCATGTTCCTGGCCATCACCAACACCCCCCGCGACTACGCCTGGGGCTCGACCACCGCCATCTCCACGCTGCTCGGACGACGGCCCTCGGGTCGCCCCGAGGCGGAGCTCTGGCTGGGGGCGCACCCCGGCTCGCCGAGCGTCGTGGTGAATCCGGCCGTCGTGGACGGCGCCGACACGCTGGCCGACTGGTTCGCCGCCGAGCCCGATCGCGCTCTCGGACGCGGGCGCTCCGAGCTGCCGTTCCTCCTCAAGGTCCTGGCGGCGGACGCCCCGCTGTCGATCCAGGCCCACCCGACGCCCGAGCAGGCGCGGGCCGGCTTCGCCGCCGAGAACGAGGCGGGCGTCCCGATCGACTCGCCGACGCGCAACTACAAGGACCCGTTCCCGAAGCCCGAGATCATCGTCGCCCTCAGCGAGACCTTCGACGCGCTCTGCGGGTTCCGCACCCTCGACGAGACGCTGACCGACATCGACCGGCTCGATGGCGGCAGCGGCCGTCTCGCGCCGCTCCGCGTCCTCGTCGAGACGTCCCTCGAGACCACCCTCGCCCGTCTGTTCGACGGCTCCGACGAGTCGTCGCGCATCGTGGCCGACGTGTCGGAGCTCGCCCGCGGGGTGGAGGGGCCCTCGGCGTCGATCTCCACCGTCGCCGACCTCGCCTCCCGCTACCCGGGCGACCCCGGAGTGGTCATCTCGCTGCTGCTCAACCACGTGACCCTCCGGCGCGGCGAGGCGCTCTTCCTGCCGGCGGGCAACGTGCACGCCTACCTCGGCGGCCTCGGCGTCGAGCTGATGGCCCCGTCCGACAACGTCCTGCGCGGAGGGCTGACCCCGAAGCACGTCGACGTGCCGGCCCTCCTCGAGGTCCTGGAGTTCGCGCCCCTGCCCGTCCCGTACCTCCGGCCGGTCGAGACGGCCCGCGGGGTCGAGCGCTTCGACCCGACGGGCGTGGGCTTCGCCCTCCTCCGGGTGGACGCCGGAGGCACGGGCGCGGTCGTGCAGATCGGCGGACCGAGCATCATGCTCGTCACCGAGGGCGAGGTGCAGGTCAAGGGTCAGGACGGCGTGATCCGCCTGGCGACGGGGGAGTCCGCCTTCGTGACGCCCGACGAGGTCCGACTGGCCGTGACGGGCGGCGGCACGCTCTACGTCGCGACCCCCGCCTAGGGCGGCGGGCCGGGCCCGGGCGTCTGGCTAGAGTTGCCCCATGTCTTGGTTGGTCACCGGCGGCGCCGGCTACATCGGATCCCATGTCGTCCGCGAGTTCGGGTCGGCGGGTATCGACGCGGTCGTGCTCGACGACCTCTCGTCGGGCATCGAGTCGTTCGTCCCCGAGGGCGTGCCGTTCGTCCGGGGGTCCATCCTCGACCGCGACCTCGTCTCCGAGACCATCGCCCGGCACGACGTGACCGGAGTCGTGCACGTGGCGGGATACAAGTACGCGGGAGTCTCCGTCCAGCGCCCCCTGCACACCTACGACCAGAACGTGACGGGGACGCAGCGCCTCCTCGAGGCGATGGCGGGCCATGGGGTCGATCGCATCGTCTTCTCCTCCAGCGCCGCCGTGTACGGCACGCCGCCCACCGAGCTGGTCACCGAATCGACCCCCAAGGCGCCCGCGTCGCCGTACGGCGAGAGCAAGCTCATCGGCGAATGGCTGCTGCGTGATCAGGCCGTCGCGACGGGGCTCCGACACACCAGCCTCCGCTACTTCAACGTGGTCGGGTCCGGTCACGCCGACCTGTACGACGCGAGCCCCCACAATCTCTTCCCGCTGGTCTTCGACGCGCTCGCCGCCGGACGGACGCCCCGCATCAACGGCGACGACTACGCCACGCCCGACGGAACCTGCGTCCGCGACTACGTCCACGTCGCCGACCTGGCCGTGTCGCACGTCGCGGCCGCCCGTCGGCTCGACGCGGGAGAGTCCGTCGAGCCCGCGTACAACCTCGGCTCCGGCGGCGGGGTGTCGGTCCGCGAGATCATGGACGCCATGCGGCAGGGGACCGGCATCGACTTCACCCCCGAGATCGCGCCGCGGCGGGCAGGCGACCCCGACCGGATCGTGGCCGACGGGACCCTCGCGGCCCGCGACCTCGACTGGACCATGCGCCACAGCCTGCTCGACATGGTCACGAGCGCCTGGGCGGCCGCTCCTCGCGTCTGACGCCCCGGGGGACCCTCGGCGCGGTGGAGCCCATCGCGACACGCCGGGGCCCGCTTGACCCTCGATGAGGGGTTCAGGGTTTATTGGGCCCTGACTTGACGTGGCCGAATTACACCGGTGTAATTGACCCCATCGCAGCCGTTCAGGGGGCGACGACGACGAGGGGAGATGTGCTGTGACGATGAACGACACCCGTGTCGGAGTACCCGACGACTGGCACGTCGACCCGGTCCTGCTCGGCGTCCCCGGCGTCCGCAGGGCTCAGTCGGACGACGAGAACCAGCTCGCCTGGCAGGCCGACTCGCTCTGCGCTCAGACCGACCCCGAGGCGTTCTTCCCCGAGAAGGGCGGCTCGACCCGCGACGCCAAGAAGATCTGCGCGTCGTGCGACGTCAAGACCCAGTGCCTCGAGTACGCCCTCCAGAACGACGAGCGATTCGGCATCTGGGGCGGCCTGTCCGAGCGGGAACGACGCAAGCTCCGCAAGCAGGCGTGACCCGCGCCTCCTCGGCCTTCCGGCGTGCTCCCCGATACGGGTCGCGCGTCGTCGTCGTCTGCAGGCATAGGTGCCTCACAGGTGCGGTCGGTCCGGCGCGGCGGACCCTCGGCATGCGGCCGTCGACCTAGGCTGCTCAGGTCATGCATCCGAGAGTCACAGCGATCCTCGTCGCCCCCGGTGGGGCGACCTATCTCGACCGGACCCTCGAGGGTCTGTCGCGTCAGACGCGACCTCCCGAGGCGCTCGTCGTCGTCGACACGGGCGGCCCCGACTCGCCGGCCGGGCGCCTGTCTCTGAGCGGCGCGGCGCAGCTCACCAGCGTGCCCTCCGCCCGGACCTTCGGCGAGGCCGTGTCCCACGGCGTGCGCGTGTCGGCCGACGCGGCGAGCGAGCGCTCCGGTGACGACGAGTGGCTGTGGTTCCTCGGGCACGACAACGCCCCGGCCGTCGACGCGCTCGAGCGTCTGATGTCCACCGTCGAGGTGGCCCCGTCCGTGGCGATCGCCGGTCCGAAGCTGATGCGGTGGGACGAGCCCGGGACCATCGCCGAGTTCGGCGAGACGATGACGCGCTACGGCGCCTCGATGCCCCTCGTCGAGAACGAGCTGGATCAGGGGCAGCACGACTTCCACGACGACGTCCTGGGCGTCGCAGCCGGCGGGATGCTCATCCGGCGGAGCGTCTGGGAGTCCCTCGGCGGCTTCGACCCGGGGCTCCCGCACGTCGACGCCTCACTCGACCTCTCGGTGCGGGCTCGTCTCGCCGGCCACCGGGTCGTCGCCGTGCCGAGCGCGCAGGTGAGCAGCGCCGGCAACCCCGAGGACTTCGGGCAGCGGAACGGCGGGCATGCGCGCCGCGCGAGACTCCGGCGGGCCGCTCAGCTGCATCGCCGACTCGTCTACGCCCCCCTGGCCGCCGTGCCGCTGCACTGGCTCAGTCTCGTCCCGCTGGCGTTCGTCCGCTCCGTCTGGCATCTGCTGACGAAGAACCCCGGCGCCGTCGTCGGCGAGTTCTCGACGGCGCTGCGCGTGGCCTTCGGCGGAGGCAGGGTCCCGGCGGCGCGCCGGGCGCTGCACCGCAGCCGGACGACGTCGTGGTCGGCGATCGAGCCGCTCCGGGCCTCGTACAACCAGGTCCGCGAGCGACGCGTCAACGAACGCGACGCCCTCGTCGCCCGCGGCGAGGACAGCGCCGATCCCCGTGCCAGCTTCATCGGCTCGGGCGGGCTGTGGGTCGTCGTCGGCACGACGGTCCTCAGCGTCGTGGCGTTCCTCCGTCTGCTCCGTGAGCCGGCGCTCACGGGCGGGGGTCTGCTTCCGCTCAGCACCAGCGTCGGCGAGCTCTGGAAGTCCGTCGGCTGGGGCTGGCGCGAGATCGGCGCCGGGTTCGTCGGGCCGTCCGACCCGTTCGCCCTCGTGGTGGCCCTGCTCGGCACGCTCACGTTCTGGTCGCCGTCGACGTCCATCCTGGTCGTGTACCTGCTCGCCGCGCCGGTGTCGGCGATCGGCACCTTCTTCGCGGCCCGTCGGATCACGTCGCGGCCGTGGGTCCCGGCGGTCGCCGCCGCGCTCTACGCCGTCTCGTCGCCTCTGTTCTCGTCGCTGCAGACGGGGCACCTCGGCTCCGTCGTCGCGCACGTCGCACTGCCGTTCTTCGTCTGGGCCCTCATCGGCTCGGCGCGCTCCTGGGCGTCCGGGGCCGCCGCGTCGCTGCTGTTCGCCCTGGTGGCGGCCGGGTCGCCGGTCCTGCTGCCCGCCCTCCTCGTCCTGTGGGTGGGATCCCTCGCGACCCGGCCACGGGGCATCCACCGCATGCTGGCGATCCCGCTGCCGGCCGTCGCGCTGTTCGCGCCGCTCGCCGTCGTCCAGATCGGCCGGGGCACGTGGTGGGCGATCCTCGCCGACCCCGGCGCGCCCACGCGCACCGACCCCGCCTCGCCCCTGCAGCTGCTGCTCGGCTCGCCCGAGACGGGGCTGAACGGCTGGACCTCCCTCCTCGCCGGCGTCGGCGTCCAGGGCGGCACCCTGGCCCTGATCGTCGCCGTGGGGCTCGTGCCCCTCGCCCTGCTCGCACTCGCGTCCCCGTTCGTCGGCTCGAGGACGCGCGCCGTCCCGGCCCTCGTCATCGCCCTGGCCGGCTATCTGACCGCGGTCGTCGCGACCCAGCTCTCGATCATCGGCGTCGGGAGCGAGAGCACGACCGTCTGGGCGGGAGGCGCGCTCAGCCTGTACCTGCTCGGCATGATCGGCGCGGCGGCCGTCACCCTCGACCGTCTGCCCCGCGTCGCCCCCGCGTCGGGCGTCGTCGTCGCCGTGTTCGCCGTCGCCGCCGCCGTCCCGGTGGTCATCGGCTCCCTCTCCGGAGCCGCCGACATCCGCTCGAGCCCGGGCCGCATCCTCTCCGCCTACGTCGCGGCGGAGGCCGAGGCGTCGCCCGAGATCGGCACGCTCGTGCTGACCCCGCAGCCCGACGGCTCGCTGGCCGTGTCGCTCGAGCACGGCCAGGGCGCCACCCTCGACGACCAGTCGACCCTCGACTCGACGGCGCAGACGCTGTCGTCGAGCACCGACGACCTCACCGTCCTGGCGGGCAACCTCGTCAGCCGCAGCGGCTTCGACCCCGCGGACGACCTGGCGCGTCAGGGCATCGGCTTCGTGCTGCTCACCGAGGGCTCCGGTGACGACGCCGCCGCCGCGCTGGGTCAGCGTGCGGGCGAGGCCCTCGACGCCGACGCCGCGTTCCTGGCGGTCGGCGACACGACCAACGGGCTGCTGTGGCGGTACATCGACTCGACCGATCAGCGCGAGCCCCACCCGGACGGCGGCCCCCTCGGCGTGATCGTCCTGGTCACCTGGGCGCTCGTGCTCGGCTCCGCGCTCCTGCTCGCCATCCCGACGACGCCGCGTCGCCGACGCAGCCGGGCGGGGACGCCCGAGGCCGAGCAGCCCGCCACCACCTTCGACGAGGAGCGAGATGACTGAGAGATCCGTCGCCTCCACGACCGGACGCATCATCGTCGGAGTCGTGGGCATCGCCGTGGGGGCCGCCGTCGTCGCGGCGGCCACCGTCCTGCCGCTGCCGAGTCTCGAGACCACCCCGGCAGGGCAGGTCGTCACGCCCGTGCCGCTCGACCCGCAGCGCGTCTGCGCCGGCAGCGTGCTGCGCCTGTCCGATGCCGAGGGTCAGCAGGCGACGACGGCCAGCGCCGTCGGCGAGGCGCGGATCGCGACCTCGTCGAGCACGGGCTCCGAGTCCGCCGAGGCCCTGGCCGGCGCCGACGGCAGCAGCTCGTCGCCGCAGCTCGTCACGGCGGGGCTGCAGGGCGACGAGGTCCCCCTGATCGCCGCGTCGCAGAGTCAGAGCGTCGCCTCCGACGAGCTCGTCGGATTCGCCAGCTCCTCCTGCGCCGAGCCGAGCAGCTCGACCTGGCTCGTCGGCGGCTCGACCGAGACCGGTCGCGTGTCCCTGATCACGCTCGTCAACCCGAGCGACGTCAACGCCACGGTCGACCTGGGCATCACGGCCGAGACCGGCCGCGTGCAGGGCCCCGGCATCGAGGGCATCGTCGTCGGCCCGCGGAGCCAGCGCGTCGTCCCCCTCTCGGGATTCGAGACCGGCCTGCTCTCGCCCGTCGTGCATGTGACGAGCCGCGGGGGGCAGATCGTCGCCACCCTGCAGGAGTCGATCGTCCGCACACTCGATCCGGGCGGCGTCGACGTCATCAGCGGCGGCGCGGCCCCGAGCAGGACGACGGTCGTCCCGGGCATCATCGTCCGTGGCGGCGAGACCCTCGAGACGGCTCTGGCCGACCCCGACGCGGGCGACCTGCAGAGCGCTCTGCGGCTCCTGGCGCCGGGCGACTCGCCCGCACGCGTCTCCATCTCGCTGGCCGCCGACGACGGGACGGGGACGACCTTCGACACGCGGATCGAGTCCGGTCTCGTCACCGACGTCCCGGTCGACGGTCTCGCCGACGGCCTCTACACGGCGACCATCACCTCCGACGTGCCCGTCGTCGCCGCCGTCCGCACGTCGGCGTTGTCGGCCGACGGCGCCGTCGACCTGTCGTGGGCGTCGTCGGCTCCCGCGCTCTCGGGCGACACCCTGGTGTCCGTGCCCGACGGCGACGGCGCACGGCTGACGCTGGCGAATCCGACGGACGCGCCCGTCACGGCCACCGTCGCCATCGACGGCGACGACGAGCGCGAGGTCGAGGTCCCTGCCGGCGCGAACCTCGCGGTCCGGGTGTCGTCGGGCGACTCCGTCCGGTTGTCGGGCGCCGACGGGCTGAGGGCCGCGATGAGCTTCTCGGCGGACGGCGCCGTGGCCGCCTGGCCCGTCGTCTCACCTCTGCCGGCCTCGTCGCCGGTCACCGTCTACCCCTGACCCGCCGACCCGCCGACGGAGCCTCAGGAGGCGCGGGGCCGGTCGGCCGGACGCCGGTCGCAGGTCAGCGGTCGCGCCATCGATCGGGTGCGAGATCCCAGGGGTCCTTGCCGAGCAGCTCGGCCACGGCCCGGAAGACGTGCCCTTCGACGAGCACGCGGTGGTCCCATTCTCCGTCGGGCGAGGATCGGTGCTCGAGCGCGGGTGCGAGGCGCTCGATCGGGAGCCGGTAGAACAGGACCTTGCGGGCCTGACGATCCACGAGCCAGCGCTCGACGCGGGTGCGGTCGGGCTCGGCGGGCAATCCGGCGACCTCGAAGACGACGCCCTCGAGCTCATCGGGCCAGAGCTCCCGGAGGTAGTCGGCGGTCGACGCGACGATGTCGTCGAAGAGGTCGACGCGGGTGCGGAGGAACGGCAGGTGCGGCCCGGCGGCGGATGACCGCAGACCCCGGCCGTGCCGATCGCGGTGACGCGAGCGGTCGGTGACGCGGACGTGACGGGGCCTGGCCATCCCGTCATGCTAGTCGCCCCGGGGCGGCCGCCCCGGGGCGACGGGCTAGTCTCGTCCTCGATGAACGCACGTCCCTGCAGCAAGGTCACCTGCCACCAGGAGGCCGTCGCGACGCTGACGTACGTCTACTCCGACCAGATGGTCGTCGTCGGGCCGTTGAGCGGCGTCGTCGAGCCCCACGGGTACGACCTCTGCGAGCGACACGCGTCGTCGTTGTCGGTTCCGCAGGGGTGGGAGGTCCTCCGCCGGGTAGTTTTGGGGAATGACATCTGAGAGCCCCGACCTCACCGCCTTCGTGAAGACCTACGACGTCAGGGGGCTGGTCGGCAGCCAACTCACCGGCGAGGTCGTCGAGGCCTTCGGTGCGGCCTTCGCCGACGAGATCGAGGGCGCAGGCTCCGAGCTCGTCGTCGGCCACGACATGCGCGACTCGTCGCCCGCCTTCGCCGCCGCCTTCGCTCGCGGGGCCCGTGCCCGGGGCGCCCACGTGGTGTCCCTCGGCCTCTGCTCGACCGACGAGTCGTACTTCGCCTCCGGCTCGTTGTCGGCGCCGGCGGCCATGTTCACCGCGAGCCACAATCCGGCCAGCTACAACGGCATCAAGATGAGCCGGGCGGGCGCCCAGGGCATCAGCCTCGACACCGGGCTCGCCTCGATCCGCGACCGCGCCTCCTCGTATCTCGCCGACGGCATCGAGGCCGTCGCCGAGCCCGGCGGGCAGCGCGACTACGACGCGCTCGGCGACTACGCCGCCTACCTCCGCCACCTCGTCGACCTGTCCGGCATCAGGCCCATCAAGGTCGTCGTCGATGCGGGCAACGGCATGGGCGGCCTCACCGTGCCCGCCGTGCTGGGCTCCGCGGCCGGTCTGCCCGAGCTGCCGATCGAGATCATCCCGATGTACTTCGAGCTCGACGGCACGTTCCCGAACCACGAGGCCAACCCCCTCGAGCCCGCCAACCTGGTCGACCTGCAGAAGGCCGTCGTCGAGCACGGCGCCGATCTCGGGCTCGCGTTCGACGGCGACGCCGACCGCTGCTTCGTCGTCGACGAGAACGGCGACGCCGTCACCCCGTCGGCCGTGGCGGCCATCGTCGCCGTCCGCGAGATCGCGAGGGTCCGGGCGCTCGAGCCCGACGCCGACATCGCCGTCATCCACAATCTCATCACCTCGCGCGCCGTGCCCGAGGCGATCGAGGCGTCGGGTGCCCGCGCGGTCCGCACGCGGGTCGGGCACTCGCTCATCAAGGACGAGATGCGCGAGACCGGTGCGATCTTCGGCGGCGAGCACTCGGCGCACTACTACTTCCGCGACTTCTGGGGAGCCGACAACGGCATGCTGGCCGCGATGCACGTGCTGGCCGAGTTCGGGTCGCAGGCCGAGCCGCTCTCGACGCTGACGGATCGCTACACGCCGTATTCGGCGAGCGGCGAGATCAACTCGACGGTCACCGACGTCCCCGCGGCCTACGCCCGAATCGTCGACGCCTACGCGTCGCAGGGCGACTTCGACGAGCTCGACGGCCTCACCGTGAGCGGCACCTCCGAGAACGGCAGCTTCTGGTGGTTCAACGTCCGCCCCTCGAACACCGAGCCGCTGCTGCGCCTGAACGCCGAGGCGGCCACCGAGGCCGAGATGGTGCACGTGCGCGATGCCGTGCTGGGGCTCATCCGGGGCTAAACTGTACCCCCTGGGGGTATCCACGGGCGGGTGGGGCGTGACGCCCCTCCCTCCCGATCCGGAGTCACGAGGAGGCGCGGTGACCGACCACGACGAGCCGCAGCCGACGACGCACGTCGGCTACAGCGGCGACAAGGAGCAGATCCTCAAGCGCCTGCGGCGTGCGGAGGGCCAGGTGCGCGGCATCCAGCGCATGGTCGACGACGACACGTACTGCATCGACGTGCTGACGCAGGTCAGCGCGGCGACGAAGGCGCTCGAGACCGTCGCCCTCCAGCTCCTCGACGACCATCTGGCGCACTGCGTGGCCGAGGCGGCCCGAGAGGGCGGAGACGTCGCGGAGCAGAAGGTGCGCGAGGCCTCGGCGGCGATCGCCCGGCTCGTCCGCTCGTAGGGCGGTCGATTCGGAGGCGCTCAGCGCCTCGGGAAGCCGGGCACGGTCCCCGTGAGAGCGGGCTGCAGCCGGGCGAGGGTCGCCGCCTCCCGAGCGAGCGCCGTCGACTCGCGATCGCGCCGGAGGACCGCCACCGCCGTCAGGAGCAGGGGAGCGTCGACGTCGGGCAGCGGCGACACGAAGGGGCGGACCTCGTCGGCGAGCTGCTCGGCGACCCGGCGCCGACTCGCCGGGGTGAGCCGCGCCTCCTGCTGGACGAACGCCGCGACGCGGCGGGCGGTGCCGTCGGGCAGTCGCGCGACGTCCGCCACGCCGGCCCAGCCCTCGAGCCCCGGCGGCAGCACGGCGACGACGCGGGTGTCTCGGGCCAGTCGTTCGTTGCGGCTGTAGGTGCCCGCCATCAGATCGCCGAGTCGGCGGGACGACCCGTTCAGCAGGCCGACGACGACCGCGAGTCCGCCCGTGGTGAGCACGATCTCGAGCAGCCCGACCAGCGACCGGGTGAGGGCGTGCCGGAATCCGATGGCGCCGCCGTCGATCCGCACGATGCGGGCCCCGACGGCGAGGCGGCCGAGCGAGCGCCCGTGCGTCGCCGTCTCGACGATCGCCGGGACGACGATGAGGCCGAAGGCGACCGAGCCGATCACGAGGGCCTGCGCGAGGGCGTCGTCGAGGGCTCCGGCGTCGTTCAGCAGGCCGACGAGGATGATGAGGGCGACGACCCCGGCGGCGTAGACGAGGTAGTCGATGACGACCCCGGCGCCGCGGAGGACGATGCTGGTCGGACGCAGATCGAGAGCGACGGCCTCGCCGGTGACGAGCTCGTCGCCGCCCGCGCTGAAGGCCTCGACCTGATCGGCGCGGAGGACCGCCGGGGAGGCGCGGGGCGACTCGCGACGAGGCATGCCTAGTATCTAATCAGAATGGACATCGACGCCTACGCCGCCGCCCACGCCCAGGACTGGGCCGAGCTCGATCGCCTGGCCCGCCGGCGGGCCCTGACCGGCGACGAGGCGGATCGTCTCGTGTCGCTCTACCAGTCGGGTGCGGGGCAGCTGTCGGCGCTCACGACGGCCACCGGGGACTCCCCGACGGCGGATCGCCTGTCGATGACCCTCTCGCGGGCCCGGCTCCGCTTCACGGGCGCGGGGCGGGACGTGCTGCGGCAGCTTCCGACGTTCTTCGGCGCGCAGCTGCCGGCCGCCCTGCACCGGGTCCGCTGGGTGTCGATCGTCGTGGCGCTGGCGACCGCGATCGTCGCGACGGTCTTCGCCGTGTGGGCCGCGCAGGAGCCCGCGGTGCTGGCGTCGTTCGGCAGCGAGGAGTTCCGGCGGCAGTTCGCCGAGCAGGACTTCGTGGCGTACTACTCCGAGAGCGCGTCCGGGTCGTTCACCGGCCAGGTCTGGACGAACAACGCCTACATCGCCGCGCAGTGCGTCGCCTTCGGCATCACGGGGGTGTGGGTGCCGTACGTGATCATGGGCAACGCCGTGAACCTCGGGGTGTCGGCGGGGATCATGGCCGATCAGGGCCGTCTCGACTACTTCTTCCTGTACATCGCCCCGCACGGGCAGCTCGAGCTGTACAGCATCTTCGTCGCGGCGGCGGCCGGTCTGATGATCTTCTGGTCGTGGGTCGCCCCCGGCCCGCGGACCCGCGGTCAGGCCCTCGCCGAGGACGGTCGCGCCCTCGTCACCATCGCGGTCGGCCTGGTCCTGGCACTGCTCGTCTCGGGCGTGATCGAGGGCTTCGTCACGCGGCAGGCGTGGCCCTGGCCCGTGAAGATCGGCATCGGGACGGTCGCGCTGGCCGGTTTCCTCGCGTACCAGTGGATCCTGGGCGGTCGGGCGCGCCGAGCCGGGCAGACCGGCGACCTCGACGAGTTCGAGGCGGGGGCGACCCGGCTCGTCGCGGGCTGACCCCGCGGCGGGCTAGAGCCGGCCCGCCGCCTTCAAGGCGAGGTAGCGGTCGGCCAGGGCGGGCGGCAGGTCCGCCGGTGCGCCCGTGACGACCTCCGCCCCCGACTGGACGAGCGCGGCCCGGACCCGCGCGGCGTCGAGTCGAGCCCGTTCGGCCGAGGCGGCCCGGTACACGGCGTCGCGCGAGGAGCGCTCGACGCTCAGCGCCTCGAGGGTCGGGTCCGTGACGGAGGCCACGACCACGAGGTGCCGGCGGGCGAGCTGGGGGACGGCGGCCAGGAGGGCTCTGGAGGCCCCCGGGCTGTCGACCGTGGTCGCGAGGACGACCAGGGCGCGTCGCGTCGTCACCGAGCGCACCACGCCGGGCACGGCGGCCCAGTCGGTCTCGACGAGCTCGGGGTCGAGCGGCGCCATCGCGTCGACCATCGACGACAGCAGCGCGGGGCCCGACGTCCCCTGCACGCGGGCCCTGACGCGGCTGTCGACGACGACGACGTCGACCCGGTCGCCCGCCTGCGACGCCAGGGCCGCCAGCAGGAGGGCCGATTCGAAGGCCGTGTCGAGGCGGGGCTCGTCGTCGATCCGCGCGGCGGAGGTGCGGCCGCTGTCGACGACGACGACCACGCGGCGATCGCGCTCGGGCCGCCAGGTGCGGACGACCGCCTCGTCGCGGCGCGCGGTGGCGCGCCAGTCGATGGAGCGGACGTCGTCACCCCGGACGTACTCCCGGAGACTGTCGAACTCGGTGCCCTGCCCGCGGATCATCACGCTCGTGCGGCCGTCCAGCTCGCGCAGACGAGCCAGCCGCGAGGGCAGGTGCTTGCGTGACGAGAACCGCGGCAGGACCGTCACCGCACCGGGGAGAGCGTGCGTCGCCTGACGCCCGGCGAGTCGCAGGGGGCCGATCGTGCGGACGGTGACGGCGTCGGCCGAGCGCACGCCCCGACGGAAGGGCGTGAGGGTCGTCGTGTTCGTCGTCGCGCCTCCCGGGGGCAGTGCCAGCGCCCGACGGGTGGGCCATGCTCCGGCGGAGGGCTGCCAGGCGTCGCGGACGACGCCGCGGATCGTCCGACGGCCGTCGTTGACGATCGTGAGCCGCGCCTCCGCGGTCTCGCCGAGACGGATGGCCCCCGGCAGCCGCCTCCGCAGGGTGAGCTGTCGGGGCGAGCCCGCGAGGGCGACGTCGAGGCCCGTCAGCACGGCGACGACCACGAGCCACACGACGAGCGCCCAGGGGCTGCCCGTCGCGATGACGGGGACGACCCCGAGCGCGACGAGCGCGACGAACAGACCGGTGACGGCCATGGTCAGAGCGGGACCCGGACCTGCTGGAGGACGGATCGCACGACGCTGTCCGCGTCGACGCCCTCCAGCTCGGCCTCGGGGCGCAGCTTCAGCCGGTGGCGGAGGACGGGCAGCGCCATCGCCTGCACGTGGTCGGGGGTGATGCGGTCGAACCCGGTCAGCCAGGCCCACGCCTTCGCCGCGGCGAGCAGCGCGGTGGAGCCGCGAGGGCTGACGCCGACGACGACGGAGGGGCTCTCGCGCGTCGCCCGCGCCAGGTCGACGATGTACGCGAGCACGTCGGGCGAGGCCCCCACCCGCCCGACCTCCGCCTGGGCTCGGGCCAGGTCGTCGGGCCCGAGGACGGGCGTGACGCCGGCGGCGCGCAGATCGCGCGGTGAGAACCCGGCGGCGTGGCGTCCGAGCACCTCGACCTCGGCATCCCGTGGCGGGAGGTCGAGGGTCAGCTTCATGAGGAATCGATCGAGCTGCGCCTCGGGCAGCGTGTAGGTGCCCTCGTACTCGATCGGGTTCATGGTCGCCGCCACCAGGAACGGGGTCGGGAGGGGACGCGAGAGCCCGTCGACCGAGACCTGGCGCTCCTCCATCGCCTCGAGCAGGGCGGACTGCGTCTTGGGCGGCGTCCGGTTGATCTCGTCGGCGAGGAGGACGTTCGTGAACACGGGCCCGGGCCGGAACTCGAAGTCGCCCGCCTTGGCGTCGTAGACGAGCGATCCGGTGATGTCGCCGGGCATGAGGTCCGGGGTGAACTGCACGCGCGAGGTGTCGAGCGACATCGAGTGCCCGAGGGCGCGGACGAGCAGCGTCTTCGCGACCCCCGGCACCCCCTCGAGCAGCACGTGGCCCTGGGCGAGCAGGGTGACGATGAGACCGGTCACCGCGCCGTCCTGCGCGACGACGGCCTTGCCGACTTCGGCGCGGACTCGCGAGAAGGTCTGCTGCAGGTCTGAGGTCATGTGCTGCTCGTCTCCGGTGTGTCGTGGTGGCTGTCGGTCGGGGTTCGCGTTCGGGGCCGGCGGGGGAGCCGAGGAGGCGCGGCGCCGGTCACGAGGGGGCCGTCGCCGCCCGGAGGACCCGCTCGAGGTCGAGGAGCGAGTCGCTGAGCGACAGCAGCTCGCGGTCGCTGGAGGGGCGGGCGTCGACGAGCACGTGACGCAGGGCGGCCGGGGGAGCGGAGACGAGCGGGGCGACCCGCTCGATGATCTCGTCGACCGAGGCTCCGACCGGGAGCCCGGCGGTGCGCGCGAGGCGGCCGAGGGCGCCGATCCTGAGCTGATCGAGGGCATGGAGCCGGTCGCCCGATCTCTCGTAGAGGCGGGCGCGTCCCTCGGTGGTCTCGGACGCCTTCACCGTGACGGGCAGCCGCTCGACGACGAGGGGGCCCAGCCGCCGACCCCGCCACGCCATCGCGGCGACACCGGTGAGGACCAGCAGGACGAGGGCGGGCGTCACCCACGAGGGAGTGAGGGTCGCGAGGGTGCCCTCGCCCTCCGGCAGGTCGGCGGCGCCGGGGAGGTACCAGACGACCTCCGGGGCCTGACCGAGCACCGAGAGGGCGTAGGCGGCGTTGTCGTCGGAGGCGATCGCCGCGTTCGTCAGGGCCGTCGTGGCGCCGACGACCGTCACAGGGGCATCGGCGCCGACGACCTCGACGAGGCCGTCGCCTCCGTCGCTTGCGAGGCACCCGACGGCCGTGCCGTCGCCCGCCCCGTCGACGTCGTCGGCCGAGTAGGCGAGGCCGCCCGCGTCGACCCGCTCGACGCGGGACAGGGCCGCGAGGTCGCAGGCGGGGGCCACGACGCCGTCGTCGGCCGCGCCGACGAGCGCGACGCCGGGTGCGACGACGTCGAGGGCCGTCTGCGACGGGGCGAGGAGCACGAGCCGGGTCCGTGCCCCGGCCAGATCGGCCCACTGGTCGTCGGTGAGGAACCCGTCGGCGTCGTCGACGACGAGGGCCGTCCGGTCGGCGTCGCCGGTCGCGGCGAGCGTGTCCGCGAGGGAGGTCGTCACCGTCACGTCGACACCCTGGTCGCGCAGCACCTCGACCACCGCCTTGGCACCGGTCGGCGCGGGGTTCGACGGCCCGAGGGGCCGACCGCCCGTCCCGCCGCCGGCCCCGAGCACCGCGACGACGACGGCCCCGCCGAGGGCGACGGCCGCGAGGGCGATCCACACGCGGGCGCCACGCAGCCGGGCCCGCAGCGTGGGGGTGACGACGGTCACGAGGCGACCCCCTCGCGAGCGTCGTCGCCTGCCGACCCGCCCGATGATCGGTCGACGGTCAGGGCTCGGTCCAGCTCGGCGACGGCGCGGTAGTCGGCGTCGGAGCCGGGCCGTCCGAGATACCGGACCTCGTCGAAGATCCGCGCGACGCCCCTGAGCTCCGTCGCCCGATCGGGGAACACGCGGCCGGCGCGGTCGCCGACCCCGTTCGCGGTCGTGCCCGGGGAGGTCGTGATGGCACCGCGGTCGACGAGGGCGCGGGTCAGCGCCCGGAACGACTCGGCCACCGCCGTCGAGTGGTCCCCGCGGTCGGCGGCGGCCCGAGCAGCGGCGCGCAGCGAGTCGGCGTCGCGGTCGTCATCGACTCCGAACACCCGGCCGACCGCAGCGGAGCGGCGATCGAGACGGGGTCGGCCGTAGACGGCGAAGACGACGACGACGAGCGCCACGACGAGGAGCAGGGCCACGAGCAGCGCGGCGGCGGGAGCCCCCTCGGCGCCGCCGAACCGGATGCCGGCGATCCAGTCCCAGAACCCCTGGGCGGCGCGATCCAGCCAGGTCGGTCGTGCGGCCGCGTAGTCGGCGCCGGTGAGCTCGCGGATCAGCTCACGGCGCGCCTCGTCGGGGTCGGGCGTCAGCGGGGTCGCCGCCCACGCCGTCGGCATCGTCACCGCGCCGGTGTCTCCGCCGGGCGGTCGGAGGCGTCGTCGCCCGGCGTCCGGTAGGGGTCGGGACCGGTGGCGCCGGCGGCGCGCAGGTCGGCCGAGCGCGCGAGCTCGAGGTCGAGACCCTCGAGTCGCATGCGCCGGTCGACGTAGACGAGCCCGACCGAGGCCGCCTGGACGACCGAGCCGATGGCCGTCACCACGGAGGTCACGAGGATCGTCAGCAGGTACCCCACCCCCGTCACGACCAGGGCGGTGGGGTCGAGGGCGTCGCCGGTGGGGGCGAGGGTCCCGCCGAGGACGCCGAAGAGGAGGGAGAACGGCGTGGCGACGACCTGCGCGGCGACCTGGATCATCGCGAACACCAGGGCGACGATGCCGAGAGTGCGCCAGAACCCGCCTCGGACGAGCGCCCACGACCGGGTCACGGCCGTCGTGAGCGTGGTCCGTTCGAGCATGAGGACGCTCGGCACGAGGCAGAGCTTCACGGTGAGCCAGACTCCGAGGGCCGTGGCGCCGAGCCCTGCGAGCAGACCCGCGCCGATGCCGATGGCGATGCTCGGGCCCGTGCCGATGACGACGCCGAGGGTGACGATGGCGGCGACGACCGCGAGAGCGATGACGGTGGCGAGGGCGACGAGGGCCGACCAGCCGACGAGGGCGCCGAGACGACCCCTGGCCAGGGCGAGCAGACCGCCGAGACGGAGGCGCTCGCCGCGGATCTGCCGGGAGGTCTCGAGGACGAACAGACCCTGCAGGATCGAACCGACGACGAGCGAGAGGGCCGCGGGGACGAGCGCCGAGAGGAGCACGACGGCCACGGCGCCCGCCGTCACCGTCTCGAGGTCCGACGGGAGGGCCGAGTCGATGCGCCCGATCGCGGCGAAGGTGGCGGCGCCGACGGCGCCGGCCGTCACGATGGCGATGACGACCTGCGCCAGGAGGGCCGTGCCGAAGGTCGTGCGCGGGTTGCGGCGGAAGACCTGGAACGAGCCGGCGAGGATCTCGCCGAACGTCAGCGGACGCAGCGGGACGAGACCCGGTCGCGGCGGCGGGGTCCAGCCCCCGGGGTGCTGCCCCGGCGTTCCGGGTGCTTCGGCGCCCTGCGGCGGCGCCGCCGGGGCGTGCTGGCCCTGAGGGACCCCGATCCCGGTGTCGACGCGTTCGCCCCAGCGGGGGGCGTCGCCGCCGCCCGGGGCGGCCCAGCCGTTCGGATCGGTCATGCGTTCCCCCGGGTCGTCCGCCGGCGAGGTCGTCCTCGCAGGTGCTGCCATGTTTCCACAGCGCGGGTCGGGGTGCCAGCCGAGCGCGCCTCCTGCACTAATCTGGTCCGACGTGCCGCCGCCCGAGCGGCCCAGCCGAAGACGGAGACCATGACCCCGCGCATCCTCGTGGTCGACGACGACCCCGCTCTCGCCGAGATGATCGGCATCGTGCTCCGAGCCGACGACTTCGAGCCCCACTTCTGCAGCGACGGCAGCGCCGCCCTCGACGCCTTCCGCAACTCGTCGCCCGACCTCGTGCTGCTCGACCTCATGCTGCCCGGGATGGACGGCCTCGAGGTGTGCCGCGCGATCCGTGCCGAGAGCGGCGTCCCGATCATCATGCTGACGGCCAAGGGCGACACCGTCGACGTCGTCAAGGGCCTCGAGAGCGGCGCCGACGACTACGTCGTCAAGCCGTTCAACCCGAAGGAGCTCGTGGCGCGCATCCGCACCCGGCTGCGCCCCGCGACCGAGCCGACGAACGACGTCCTGACCGTCGGCGACCTCCGCGTCGACGTGGCCGCGCACGAGGTCCGCCGTGGCGAGACCGCGATCGCGCTCACGCCGCTCGAGTTCGAGCTGCTGCTGGCTCTCGCGTCGAAGCCGCAGCAGGTGTTCACCCGCGAGATGCTGCTCGAGCAGGTCTGGGGATACCACTACAAGGCCGACACCCGGCTCGTCAACGTGCACGTGCAGCGTCTGCGGGCGAAGGTCGAGCACGACCCCGACAACCCGCGCATCGTCACGACCGTGCGCGGCGTGGGGTACCGTGCCGGCGCGAGCGCCTGACCCCGTGCCCGGCGCGATCGGCCGGCCGTCGAGCGTCGCGGTCCGATGACGTCGCCGAGGCTGGCGCTCCCCGGGGCGACGGCTCGCCGCCTCGCGGTCGTGTGGCGTCGTCTCGCCGACGGCTGGCGGTCGTCCCTCGAGCTCCGCACGGTCGCACTGACCGTCGTGCTCGCCGGGGTGGGCGCCTCGATCATCGCCGCGTCGATCTCCGTGAGCATCGGCGCGAACCTCTACGACCAGCGGCGTGATCAGGTGCAGTCCGAGTCGCTCCGGGCGACGCTGCTCGCGCAGAGCATCTTCGACTCGGCGACGGCGACGGAGGACGCCGACCAGGTCGAGCTCGACTCGCTCCAGAACGAGGCGCAGAGCGCCATCCTGGGGTCGACCTCGAGCCCCGGCGGGACCCGGATCGCCATCCTCCGCACACCGGGCCAGACGACGGCGCGCACGATCCAGAACATCGCGAGCCCCGACTTCCCGGCCGACGTCATCAGCCCCGAGCTGCGCGAGCAGGTGGCGGCCGACACCGGATCGCTGGCCCTGCAGTCCGTGTCCCTCGCGTCCCCCTCAGGAGGCGCGGCGCCGGGGATCGCCGTCGGCTCGACCCTGCAGGTGCCCACCGCCGGTCAGTACGAGCTCTACCTCGTGTACGACCTCGGCGACGCGGAGGAGACCCTCGCCCTGATGCAGCGCACCCTGGCGATCGGGTCGCTGGCCCTCGTCGTCCTGATCGCGCTCATCACGTACGCCGTCGTGCGTCTGGTCGTCGCACCCGTCCGCGTCGCCGCCGAGACGAGTCAGAAGATCGCCGCGGGGCACCTCGAGGAGCGCATCCCCGAGAAGGGCGACGACGTCGTCGCGACCCTCGGGCGGTCCTTCAACGGCATGGCCGACGCCATGCAGCGGCAGATCACGCAGCTCGCGGAGCTGTCTCGCGTGCAGCAGCGGTTCGTCAGCGACGTCTCGCACGAGCTGCGGACCCCGCTGACCACCATCCGGCTCGCCGGCGACGTCCTGTACGACCAGCGCGAGGGGTTCAGCCCGTCTGCGGCGCGGACCACCGAACTGCTGCACACGCAGGTCGACCGGTTCGAGCTCCTCCTCGCCGATCTCCTCGAGATCTCGCGCTTCGACGCGGGCGCGGTCGAACTGGAGCTCGAGCGCATCACCCTCGTGCGGCTCGTCGAGGACGGCGTGGCCGAGTACGAGCCGCTGGCCGCCGAGACGGGCAGCGCCATCGAGATCGTCGCCCGCGGGGGCTACTTCGAGAGCGAGGTCGACGCGCGTCGGCTGCGACGCATCTTCCGCAACCTGCTCGGCAACGCCATCGAGCACGGCGAGGGGCGACCCATCGTCGTCGAGGTCGACTCGGACCCGGACGCCGTCGCCATCGCCGTTCGCGACCACGGCGTCGGCATGACCGAGGCCGACGCCGAACGGGTCTTCGACCGGTTCTGGCGGGCCGACCCGTCCCGTCGGCGGACGATCGGCGGGACGGGGCTCGGTCTGGCCATCAGCCTCGAGGACGCCGTCCTGCACGGTGGTCGCATCGACGTCTGGTCGCGGCCGGGCTCGGGCAGCCGCTTCGTCGTGACGCTGCCCCGCGTGGTGGGCGCCGAGGTCCGCTCCCGCCCGCTGCCGGTCCGACCCGAGGAGGACGCATGACCACCCCGAGACGACTCCCCGCCGTCGCCGTCGCGATATCCCTCCTCGCGGCGCTCGCCGGCTGCGCGGGCATCCCCGACAGCGGGTCCGTCCAGCAGGGCGACCCGATCACCAGCGACGTCGTCGACAGCGACGTCGTGTACACGCCGAACGGCCCCTCGGTCGGCAGCTCCCAGGAGCAGCTGCTGAACGGGTTCCTCGCCGCCGGCACCGGGCCCCAGAACGACTACGCGGTCGCCAGGCAGTTCCTCTCGACGGGGTTCGCCGACGGCTGGAACCCGAGGGACAGCGTCATGGTCCGTCCGGGCACCGGGACGACGACCCGCGTCTCGGACACCCGTCTCGACTACACGTTCGTCGACTCGGCCACCGTCGACGACACCGGTCGCTACACGCCCGCCACGTCCTCCGTCCCGACGACGCTGGGCTACCGGTTCGTCCAGGAGGACGGCCAGTGGCGGATCAGCGACGCCCCCGACGGCATCGTGCTGACCCCGGCGACGTTCCAGTCGGTGTTCCGCTCGCACGCCATCTACTTCTACGACCCGACCTTCACGTACCTCGTGCCCGACGAGCGCTGGTTCCTCGCCCGGTCGTCGACGAGCACGCGCATCGCGTCCGCGGTCCTCGCGGGCCCGTCGTCGTGGCTCCAGGGCGCCGTGGTGTCGGCGTTCCCCGACGGCACCCGGCTCTCGCTCACCGCCATCACCGTCGACGACGGCACGGCGAGGGTCGACCTCACGGCCGATGCGCTCGGCGCGGACCCGACGGCCCGGGCCCGCATGCAGGCCCAGCTTCTGGCGAGCTTCTCGAGCGTGGCCGCGATCACGGCGGTCGAGCTGAGCGTCGAGTCGACGGCGCTCGACGTGCCGGAGCTCGGCCAGGACTCGCCCCTGCGCGACCCGACCGTCGACGCCCGGCCTCTCGTCGTCGCCGACGGCGTGCTCGGCTTCGCGTCGAGGAGCGCCGTCAGCGAGCTGGCCGGGCTCTCGCCGACCGTGACGGACCTCGGGGCCACCGCCCTCGAGCTCTCCGGCGATCAGACCCGTGCGGCGGTCGCGACCCCCGAGGGGGCCGTGCTCGTCCGAGCCGACGGCAGCAGCCGCCTCCTCGACGCCCGGCCGGGACTCGCGCCTCCATCGCTCGACGACCGCGGATACGTCTGGAGCGTCCCCGAGAGCGACCCCGGCGACCTCCTCGTCATCGGCGGCGACGGCGTCGTGCACGCCGTGTCCTCCTCGCTGCCCGACGGAGCCGACGTCGTCACCCTGCGCGTCTCGCGCGACGGCAGCCGGGTGCTCGCGCTCCTCGACGACGACGGCGACGCCCGTCTGACGGTCGCCGCGGTGGTCCGCGACTCGGAGGGGGTCCCCACGGCACTCGGGCCGGCCCTCGAACTCGCCACGGCGACGGGGGTGCCCGTCGACGCCACCTGGGCAGACCAGTCGTCGGTGGCCGTCCTCACCCGGGCGGGGGACGAGCCCCAGGTCACCGTCTCCGAGGTCGGCGGCCCCGCGACGTCCCGCGGTCGTCCGCCGGGCGATCCCGAGTCCATCGTGGGCGGCAACGGGGTGGGCCGGCTGCAGGTGCGCACGGCCGACGGGATGGTCCTCGAGCCCCGGGGGAGCAGCTGGCAGGACAGCGGCATCCGCGCGGATCTGCTGGCCACCCAGCGCTGACCCGCGGACCATCCTCCCCTCCCCAGCAGAGCGCTCCCCGTCGTCGGCGTGGACGACGCCGGTCCCGCTCGCGCCGGCCCGCGCCGCCGCGGCAGGCTGTCGTCATGTCCGCACGATCCGCGCTCCGCGAGGCGCTCTCCGTGGTCTCCCCGGTCGAGTGCGCCGGCTGCGGCAGCCCCGACGTCGAGCTCTGCCCCGACTGCCGCAGGCGACTCGATCCCACGGTCCGCTCGCGCGAGCTCCTCACGGGGCTCGTCGTCGTGTCGGGGCTCGACTACGAGTTCGAGGTGCGCCGCGCCGTCATCGCGTTCAAGCAGCAGGGGCGTCTGCGGCTCGCCCGCCGGCTCGCCCCCGCACTCGCGGCCGCCCTCGACCGCGCGTGTCCGCCGGGACCGTCGCCGCCCCTCCTCGTGGCCGTGCCCGCGTCGAGGTCCGGACTCAGGAGGCGCGGGTACGACCCCGTGGGTCTGCTCGCCCGCGAGGCAGGGCTGGTCCTCGCACCGCGCCTCCTCGTGTCGGTCGCCGGGGCCGGCGGGCCGCAGAAGAGGCTCGACCGGGTGCAGCGCCAGCGGGCGCGCCAGGGGACGCTGAGGGCGACGACCGACCTGACGGGCCGCCGGGTGCTGCTCGTCGACGACGTCGTGACGACGGGGTCGACGCTCCTCGAGGCCGAGCGGGCGCTCGCGGCACGGGGTGCGGCGGTCGTCGCCGCGGCGTGCCTGGCGTCCACTCCGGAGACCGGGAGGAGCATCCGAGGTGCCTGAGCGACTCGCGACACGGTGGACGCGGGGTTACGCCGAGGTGCCGTCACGGTTACGGTGGGGCAAAAGGCGTGAAAGCACATCCGCCTGGCTGACAGGCGGCACGTCATAGCCAAAGGAGGTCGTCATGGAAATTTCCGTCACGGGTCGAAACGTCGGCATCACCGATCGTTTCCGCGACTACGCCACTGACAAGGCCGACAAGGTGGCGCAGCTCGCCACGAAAGCCCTCGCGCTCGAGATCAAGGTCTCGAGGCACCACGAGAAGTCGAGCGGTCAGGCAGGAGACGACCGCGTCGAGCTCACCCTGATCGGGCCCGGGCCCCTCGTCCGCGCCGAGTCGACCGGCGGCGACAAGTACGTCGCCTTCGACCTCGCCATCGCGCGGCTGCTCGAACGCGTCCGTCGGGCCAAGGACCGCAAGAAGGTGCATCGCGGTCAGCACCGGCCCACATCGCTGCGTGAGGCCTCGACCTCCGACTTCAGCACGCACGGCGTCACACCGGCCGCTGCCGAGACCCTCGACGCCGTCCGGACGGGGTCGATCGCGGTCGTCGACGACGACGCCTCGATCGACGCGGAGGAGACGGAGGAGGACTACAGCCCGGTGGTCATCCGGTCGAAGGTCTTCGCCTCCACGCCCATGACGGTCGACGACGCGCTCTACTACATGGAGCTCGTCGGTCACGACTTCTACCTGTTCATCGACTCGGGGACCGATCGGCCGAGCGTCGTGTACCGGCGGAAGGGCTGGGACTACGGCGTCATCGGTCTCGACCAGTCGGCCCCCGAGCTGCAGGAGGTCGCCACGGCGCTCCGGGCCGGCCTCGTCGACTGACCGTCGGGGCGTCCGATCCGGCGCAGCCGGTCGGGCGCCCTCGCGGTCCCTCGGCGGCCACGGTCCTGAGAAGGCGGCGAGGTGATCGCTTGCCGGTTCACAGGGCCGTGGCCGCTAGTCTTGTTACCATTCCGTGCTCGTCCGTCCGCGGGTCGAGCCGATCTCGGCGTGGCCCACGGGCCCGCCTCACGGGGCGCGCGGCTCTCGTCGTGCGCTCGACCGAAACACAGGGAGTAACCGGTGGCCAACGTTCTCGAGAAGGTCCTTCGCGTCGGCGAGGGTCGCACCCTCCGCAGGCTGAAGGCGTACGCCAAAGCCGTCAACGAGCTCGAGGACGACTTCACCACCCTCACCGACGACGAGCTGAAGAACGAGACCGTCGAGCTGCGCGAGCGCTACGCCGGAGGCGAGTCGCTCGACGATCTGCTGCCCGAGGCGTTCGCCGCCGTCCGCGAGGCCTCCAAGCGCACCCTCGGTCTCCGGCACTTCGACGTGCAGCTGATGGGCGGCGCGGCGCTCCACCTCGGCAACATCGCCGAGATGAAGACCGGCGAGGGCAAGACCCTCGTGGCGACCACGGCCGCCTACCTCAACGCCATCGCCTCGCGCGGCGTGCACGTGATCACGGTCAACGACTTCCTCGCGAGCTACCAGTCCGAGCTGATGGGTCGCGTCTTCCGCGCCCTGGGCATGACCACGGGGTGCATCCTCGCAGGCCAGACCCCGGCGCAGCGCCGCGAGCAGTACGCCGCCGACATCACCTACGGCACGAACAACGAGTTCGGCTTCGACTACCTCCGCGACAACATGGCCTGGCAGTCGCAGGACATGGTCCAGCGCGGACACTTCTTCGCCGTCGTCGACGAGGTCGACTCCATCCTGATCGACGAGGCCCGCACGCCCCTCATCATCTCGGGGCCCGCCAGCGGCGAGGCCAACCGCTGGTTCGCGGAGTTCGCCACCATCGCGCGTCGCCTGGTGTCGGGGGTCGACTTCGAGGTCGACGAGAAGAAGCGCACGGTCGGGGTGCTCGAGCCGGGCATCGAGAAGGTCGAGGACTACCTCGGCATCGACAACCTGTACGAGTCCGCCAACACGCCGCTCATCTCGTTCCTCAACAACGCCATCAAGGCCGACGCTCTGTTCAAGCGCGACAAGGACTACGTCGTCATCAACGGCGAGGTGCTGATCGTCGACGAGCACACCGGTCGCATCCTCAGCGGGCGCCGCTACAACGAGGGCATCCACCAGGCCATCGAGGCGAAGGAGGGCGTCGAGGTCAAGGCCGAGAACCAGACCCTCGCGACGGTGACGCTGCAGAACTACTTCCGTCTGTACAAGAAGCTCTCGGGCATGACGGGAACGGCCGAGACCGAGGCCGCCGAGTTCATGAGCACCTACAAGCTCGGCGTCGTCCCGATCCCCACGAACCGGCCGATGCAGCGCATCGACCAGACGGACCTGGTCTACAAGAACGAGACGGCGAAGTTCGACCAGGTGGTCGAGGACATCGTCGAACGGCACGCCAAGAAGCAGCCCGTCCTGGTGGGCACCACGAGCGTCGAGAAGAGCGAGTACCTCTCGCGTCTGCTGGCCAAGAAGGGCGTCAAGCACGAGGTGCTGAACGCGAAGAACCACGCCCGCGAGGCGGCCATCGTCGCACAGGCCGGTCGGGCCGGCGCCGTCACGGTCGCCACCAACATGGCCGGCCGTGGGACGGACATCATGCTCGGAGGCAACGCGGAGTTCCTCGCGGTCGCCGAGATGAACGCCAAGGGGCTCAGCCCGGTCGACACGCCCGACGAGTACGAGGCGGCCTGGGATGCCGTGTTCGCCTCCCACAAGGAGGCCGTCGCCGAGGAGGCCGCCGCGGTCGTCGAGGCGGGCGGGCTCTACGTGCTCGGCACGGAGCGCCACGAGTCCCGTCGCATCGACAACCAGCTCCGCGGCCGCAGCGGTCGTCAGGGGGACCCGGGCGAGAGCCGCTTCTACCTGTCGCTCACCGACGATCTCATGCGTCTGTTCAACTCCGGTGCCGCCGAGTCGCTCATGGGCCGCGGCAACGTCCCCGACGACCTCGCCATCGAGAACAAGATCGTCGGTCGGGCGATCCGTTCCGCTCAGTCGCAGGTCGAGTCCCGCAACGCCGAGATCCGGAAGAACGTCCTCAAATACGACGACGTCCTCAACCGGCAGCGCGAGGCGATCTACGGCGACCGTCGGCACATCCTCGAGGGCGACGATCTCCAGGACCGCGCCTCGAAGTTCCTCGACGACGTCGTGAACGAGGTCATCGATCAGCACACGGGCGAGGGCGGACCCGACGACTGGGATCTCGATGCCCTGTGGACCGAGCTCCGCACCCTCTACCCGATCTCGATCACGATCGACGAGGTCATCACCGAGGCCGGCTCGAAGGGCAAGGCGACGCGCGAGTTCCTCGGTCAGGAGATCCTCTCCGACGCCAAGGTGGCCTACCAGAACCGCGAGGCGACCCTCGGCGAGGCGGCCATGCGCGAGCTCGAGCGTCGTGTCGTGCTCTCGGTGATCGATCGCCGCTGGCGCGACCACCTCTACGAGATGGACTACCTGAAAGACGGGATCGGTCTGCGGGCGATGGCGCAGCGCGACCCGCTGGTCGAGTACCAGCGCGAGGGCTACGCGCTGTTCCAGAGCATGATGGGCCAGATCCGCGAGGAGTCGGTGGGCTTCCTGTTCAACCTCGAGGTCGAGGTCCAGAACCAGGTCGGCGCCGAGAAGACGCCGGTGATCGCTGCGAAGGGGCTCGGCAACGAGCAGGCCCCTCCCGCCCTCGAGTACTCGGCGCCGAACATCGACGGCGAGGTCGAGGTCCGCGACCAGAAGGGCCGCCTCGAGAAGGGGGCCACGGCCCGCGCCCAGCGCCTGCAGGAGACCGCCACGCAGACGACGGCGCCCGAGGTGGCCGCGGCGCGGGCATCGAGCGGCACGGCGCCGGCGGGCAAGGGCGCGTTCGGTCAGAAGACCGGAGGCGACGAGCCCGCACCCGTGAACCGGGCCGAGCGCCGGGCGGCCGGCAAGAAGTAGGCCGGCACCGGACGATCGGTCGCGACCGGTCACGCGACGACGGAGGCGCACCCGCTCAGGCGGGTGCGCCTCCGTCGTCGGCGGGGGAGGCCCCGTGTCGGCGCCGCCTCTCGGATCAGAGGATGTGGAGGGCGCTCGCCTGCCACCGGCCCCGGACGGTCTCGAGGCGCACGGCGACGGCGCGGCTGCGCCCCCGACCGTGGACGACGACGACGCCCTCGACGATGCCGTGAACGGGTTCCGCGATCCGCACCGGCCCGAACCGCAGGATCGGGCGCTGGGGTCGGACGCCGTGGGCGACGCGGGCCCTCGTCGAGATCCTGACCCTGTTGCGCAGGGTCGCGAACACCTCGGCGGTGACCCAGCGCGACAGCTGCTCGATGTCGCGTGCCCCGGCCATGACCTCGAGCACCGAACGGGCGAGGGCTTCGACGGCCGCCTCGGCGGTGATGGGCTTGCCCCGGGGTGCGAAGGGGTCCGGCGAGATGGCCGCCAGCGTCCCGCAGCCGGGCACGGCGCTCAGATGGCGTTCCAGCGGGATCGACCCCGTGGGCGACTCGACGCCCGTGCGGGGGCGGGCTGACGTGGTGGCGCGTGGTGAAGAGGGCATCGTGCTCGTACTTTCGTGACGGCGGCTCGGTCGTACACAACATATGACATCCGGTATTGGTTCGACAAGGACAGGCCGGGCTGTGGAGAGATCGCGGTCGTCCACAGAGCGCGACCCGCGCCTCCTGGGGTCCACGGGTCGACCTAGACTGGGGCGGTGTCGACGCTCAGTGATCTCGTACTCGCCCAGGGCCGCTCCAGCGAAGCGGACATCGAGTGGTTGCACCTGCTGGTCGGCGACTGGCAGCTGCTGGCCGACCTGGCCTTCGCCGACATGGTCCTCTGGGTGCCCACGCAGACGGGCAGCTTCGTCGCCGTCGCCCATGCGCGCCCGTCCAGCAGCGCGACGCTCTTCTACCGCGACTTCGTCGGACAAGAGGTGCGCCCCGAGTGGCGCGTGCAGATCGATGCGGCGTTCTCGTCCACCCGCATCGTCGACTCCGCCGCCCCCGACTGGTACGAAGAGACCCCCACGCGGGTGCGCGCCGTCCCCGTGCTGCGTCGACTCGGTGCGAGCCGCCCCGATGTGACCGAGGCGCCCATCGCCGTCATCACCCGGCACACGAACCTCAGCGAGGCCCGCACCCCGAGCCGGCAGGAGCTCACGTTCAACCAGTGCGCGAACGACCTGTTCGCGATGATCGCCGCGGGGGACTTCCCCGACCTCGGGGCGCCGACCGGCCCCCGGCGCGGCGCTCCCCGCGCCTCCGACGGGCTCCTCCGCCTCGACGTCGACGGCACGGTCACCTTCGCCAGCCCCAACGGGCTCTCGGCCTTCAACCGCATGGGCTTCGACGGCGAGCTCGAAGGGGAGTCCCTCGCCGAGGTGACGACGAACCTGCTGCAGGGCAAGCTGGTCATCGACGAGTCCCTGCCGCTGGTCGTCACCGGGCGGGCGCCATGGCGCACCGACATCGAGGCCCGGGGTGTGACGGTGTCGCTCCGGGCGATCCCGCTGCGTGATCGGGGCGAGCGCATGGGCGCCATCGTGCTCTGCCGCGACGTCACCGAGCTGCGGCACCAGGAGCGCGAGCTCATCACCAAAGACGCGACGATCCGCGAGATCCACCACCGGGTCAAGAACAACCTGCAGACCGTGGCGTCCCTCCTGCGCATCCAGGCGAGGCGGACGCACACCGACGTGGCCCGCGAGGCGCTGACCCAGGCGATGCGGCGGGTCGCCTCGATCGCGGTCGTGCACGACACGCTGTCCGAGGGCCTCAGCCAGAACGTGGACTTCGACACGGTCTTCGACCGCGTCCTCATGCTCATCGCCGAAGTGGCCTCGAGTCACAACACGACCGTGCGGCCCGCCCTCGTCGGCAGCTTCGGCGCCCTGCCGAGCGAGTACGCGACACCGCTCGCGCTGGCGCTGACCGAGCTGGTCACCAACGCGGTCGAGCACGGCCTCGACGGCCGCGACGGCGAGGTGCAGATCGTCGCCGAGCGCGACGACGAGCAGCTGACCGTCAAGGTGCGCGACAACGGCGTCGGTCTGCCCGAGGGCAAGGTCGGCTCCGGTCTCGGCACGCAGATCGTCCGCACGCTCATCCAGGGCGAGCTCGGCGGCACGATCGACTGGCACACGCTCGTCGGCAGCGGCACCGAGGTCACCATCGAGATCCCGTTCCGCTGGCTCACCCAGTCCTGACGGCCCGCCCGAGCACGCGACGAGCGTGCCCGGACAGCGACGAGGCCGGCTCCCCAGGGGAGCCGGCCTCGTGACGAGCCCGTCGGTCGGTCGCGACCGCCGTCGGGCGAGAAGGTCTAGCTGGCGCGACGAGCGCGAGCCGCACGGCGCTTCAGCGCACGACGCTCGTCTTCGCTGAGGCCGCCCCAGACGCCGGAATCCTGGCTGGTCTCGAGGGCGTACTGGAGGCACGTCTCGGTGACGGTGCACCGACCGCAGACGGTCTTGGCCTTGTCGATCTGGTCGACAGCGGGGCCCGTGTTGCCGACGGGGAAGAACAGCTCCGGGTCTGCGGTCAGGCAGGCGGCCTTGTCACGCCAATCCATCGATGGGTACTCCTTTAAATGCTGAACCGGCGCAACGAAGCACCGGTTCCGGATGGGGGAAAGAGAAAGAATTCGGGAGGCGCGCAC
>Ga0265780_10000128_pt1 | contig 122287 bp, 90 predicted proteins | sample P1T30metagenome_FD_192432 | JGI IMG/M metagenome (GOLD analysis project Ga0265780, IMG submission 192432) | Plant litter microbial communities from East Loma Ridge, Irvine, California - P1 T30 | ecosystem: Environmental > Terrestrial > Plant litter > Unclassified | place: USA: California...
AGTTGTCCGTTATTGTTGGAACGGCCGGAGCTGTGATCGCGGAGGCGCACGCTACAGTTGAAGCCGTGTTGGCTGGAACTGTAAAATCTTCCCTTTCGATCGTGAAAGTATGCATCCAGTCATGGGCGTTTCCTTCACAATCTGTAAATGTATACGTGTATGTTACTGTTCCCTCACATGCCGGAAGTACTGAAATTACTGGAGCCGAAGCTGTCAATATGTTTCCGCAGTTGTCCGTTATTGTTGGAACGGCCGGAGCTGTGATCGCGGAGGAGCACGCTAACGTTGAAGCCGTATTGGCTGGAACTGTAAAATCTTCCCTTTCGATCGTGAAAATATGCATCCAGTCAAGGTCGTTTCCTTCACAGTCCGTAAATGTATACGTGTATGTTACTGTTCCCTCACATCCCGGAAGTGCTGAAATTACTGGAGCCGAAGCTGTCAATATGTTTCCGCAGTTGTCCGTTACCGTTGGAACGGCCGGAGCTGTGATCGCGGAGGCGCACGCTACCGTTGAGGCCGTGTTGGCTGGAACTGTAAAATCTTCCCTTTCGATGGTGAAAGTATGCATCCAGTCATGGGCGTTTCCTTCACAGTCTGTAAATGTATACGTATATGTCACTGTTCCCTCACATGCCGGAAGCGCTGAAATTACCGGAGCCGAAGCTGTCAATGTGTTTCCGCAGTTGTCCGTTACCGTTGGAACGGCCGGAGCTGTGATCGCAGAGGCGCACGCTACTGTTGAAGCCGTGTTGGCTGGAACTGTAAAGTCGGCTCTGTCAACTGTAAATGTCTGCGTGCAAGAAGCTGTATTTAAAACCGTGTTTTCACCCACGTCTCTAGTGTCATTTCCATTTATATCAGCATACTCCGTGATTTGGTACGTTCTAATTACTGGACCGTTACATATTGGACTTGTAGCATTTGTTGCTGTAATTTCAATAATACCACACGGCGTATCTCCTATTACCCCATTAGCGTTTCCTAATGCTTCAAATTCTGAAACAGTCAATGATGCTTGAGTGGGTATTTGGTTGTAACATTCTACTATAACAGTAGAGAATGTTGGACAAATTACTTCAAATGTACATGCCGGTGCGACCATAATTGCTGATTGTATTGAATCACACACGCAATTGTTGTCTTCTGAAATTACAGCTACCACATTTCCTGCAGGACTGCACACTGAAGTTGCAGTAAAGTTGAAGTTTTCTGTTATTGAGGCTCCTGTTGAAATTGCCCCTGCAAAAGTATGTGTTCCTAAAATCGCTCCGATTGGATTTCCAGACGGATCTGCGCAATAGAAATTAACTATAATTGGGTTAGTTGCGACTTGATTTAAGGTGCCTATATTTTCAACTTGGAGAATGCCTGAATAATTATTACCCGATGCGCTTCCTGTGAAGTCTCCGAATGCTAATTGTGGCTTAACGATGTTATAGGTTTCGGAATTACTTCCTGTACCAATTAACACTACGTCGCAAACACCCGTGGGCGCCGTCGAGCAAGCGATATTATTTGCTTGGTCAAAAGTTTTAACAGCTACTGTATTTATGCCACAAATTGAACTTGAGGTTTGCTGGATGCTAATATTATATAATAATTCGTCACCGCTAACCATTCCGCTTGGAATCAATAACTTAATCGCTTTCGTACCATTTGGCAAGTTTACTACGCTATCGAATGTTGGACATTGTGCTGACGAACAGTTTAGTGAATTTGGAATATAATCATAACCTGCAGGCATTTCAAATTGTATATACCCAGAAGTAGCTGTGGTTCCAGATAGGATAATTGAGCTGATATTACTAAAAGTCACTGGGCTAGCGCAGTTGCTGAATGAACCGCTTGCGATATCGAATGAACTTACCACAGCATAATCTACTGTCGCTCCAATAATATTATTTGCTACAGATTCAACAGCAATATTATTTCCTATCGCCGCTTTCCCGCAGGAACTGTTAGCACTCGTTGCGATTGAAAATTTACTACCACTGATAAATTCGCAGGTGGTGGTTGTTTTGAAACGAACTCCAATCATCCTGTTGTTGCTGATAGTTGTATTTAATGTTCCGGGCACGCCTTGCACTGGATAATTTGAATGTGCTGTAAGGTCAAAAACATATGTATTTGCTGTTTGAGTAAACGGAACGACTTGCCAATTACCAGCTCCTTTAGGATATTCCGCTTCAAACGAGTTAGGCGCTAAATCATTTCCTATTGGGAAAGTTACTGTAAAGGCACTATTAACAACGCTTCCTGCCTGGGCATTGTTTACATCAAATTGATAATCGGTCAACTCACACAAGTTTACTGGAGCAGTTGGTTGCGAAACAGAAATGATTTCAACCTCTGCAATAGCTGGTATAAATGAAAGTGTCAAACTCTCTTTGCTACAAAGGTAATCGTCCAAAGTTGCTGGGAATTCTCCACAGTTCCACCCTCCTAGTACTTGAAAACTTCCAGGCTCGCAAGTTGTATATTTAAAATTGATTTTGTAATCTTTAAAAGTACCTGAAGCTAAACCGGTTGCGCTTAAATAATACATTTTTCCGTTTCCATAATCTACGCTTGCAACCGGAGTATTTGTCAAAGCATCTACAACCTCCGTGATTAGAATTCCCGCCACGTCTGGAATTGCAATCCAGTTGTAAGGAGCCGTCGTGGTTCCGGTTGAGGCCATTCTCACAGTAAAAATTTCAGTTAGCAATGATGCTTGTAATGTTCCAGTTTGATTGGTAAGCAATATTGCTGGTTTTGTAGAAGCATTGTATCTATAAACTATGTTTCCATTATAGATTCCGCTTGTATTTAAAGAGTTGTCCGTTGGGATTTGTCCTGTTGGAACTGAATTGCTATAATAATAATCGTTGTAAGTTACTGAAAAGCCTGGATACTTTGTGACAACAGGAGGTGCAGCGCAAGTAGGTCTCAATTGAACTTGAACCCTTTTTTCTCCGTAAGAATTTCCGTTTTGTAAGACCGGAGAAAACCAAGAACCGTCATTTGTAAATGTCACTTCTGTTCCTGTGACAGTTGTAAATGGTGCTAAATTCATCGTGCCAGAAGAGCTAAGTGCGCCATAAGTTGCAGAGACAAATTCATATCCCGCCGGAATCGGTAGCGTCCATGTTTTAATATATCGAGCCGGGATCAGTTCGTTTGGAAACAAATTTACGGTACCGTTGTACATTCTTCTGTCCATCATGTCGACCAACATCTGACCGCATCCAGAGAAATCAATATCTGCACGAATCATAGTTCTTCCTTCTACAGTCTGTATCAAATACATTTGAGGAATCCAAGAACCTCCACAAATCACACGTCCTGAAGGACTGTCGTTATAGAAATTCCAAACTAATCCTTCAGGCAATACCGGGATAGCCGAATTTGGCAAATCATTAGTACTGACTTTGTAAACCGCTACTACTTCTGCCTCGTCACCAGCCAATATTGTACCAGCGGGAAATGCGGATGTTAAATTTAAATCAACAATTGTTTTAGAGGCTGTAGATGCTGATAAATCAAATGATGTTAAAGTTGCTGTTGAGATTACCGCGCCCGCCCTGGTAACAGTAACCACTGCCTTGACAGGTGTTAGCTTATTGTCTCCATTGGTGGCTTTGTTAATCTCAAAGTTCAAGTGCAAATTATCGGTTGTATTATTTTGAAGTGTTTTACCTGTAATTTGTATTTCCTGCAAGTAGAGAGCTCTTCTTAACTGTTCAGCCGTTAAAGCTGATGCAGTTCTTCTGGTAGTAAATCCATATGTTGTAAATCCTAGTGACTCATCTGTTCTTCTAACCGTTGGTTGGTACGAAGTAGGACCAGTTGCGCAAGGTACGGGACACATTACTTGAACAGTGAAATCCCGACAAATAAGACTTCCTCTGCACTCGCATCCTGTAGTACTATCTTGAATTCTAGTCAGTCTTTCGGAAAAGACTAAACTAGTAGAAACGCCACAAGTATAGTTAAAGCTTAAATTTGAGACATTGAAGTAACTGGTATTTGTTCCTTCGAAACGGATAACTTGTCCACTTTGCGTGAAAGGCATTGATGGTGTTCCGTTTAATGTTACGCCGGCCGGAAGTGTAAGTTCCCAAACGTATCGCATATTTGGCGACGGAGGCAGTGTAAAACTGCTTAGTCCTGCAGCCAACGTTATATTAAAAGGAGTACCTCCCGCAACTTGAACGGGATATACTGAATTGGGCGTTGCTGCTCCTTGCCCATAATAATTTTGACCATTTGATGTCACACCGTCTGTAGCAACCTTTGGGTCAGGTCTAATAGTTTGACCGCACATTGTTTTGTAATTCAATCTCACAGTGGGTCCATGGTAAAAGAAAGCGCCATTACCACAAGTTGTATTACACTCAAAGCTGTACGTATAAATAAAATCAATGTATGCTCCTGCTGGCAAATCGTCATAAAATCCATCTCCATCTAAATCGTCCAATCCTACTCCTGGGCCATCTGGATCAGACGTGAACTGACTCATATTTACATGAATTGCGGCGCCGCTTACGGTAAAGGCGGCGACAGCGTTTCCGATTCTAATATTAGTAACAGAATAACCTGATGCTGGGCTAGGATTATATCCAGCAGCATTATTATTATAAAGATCCATACCAAAATCTATCAATGCATCATACATCGCTGCCGCATTTCCTGTTCCTGTCCCTCCATTGTTAAAGCGTAGCCTTACGTCCCAAGGCGTGCACATATTTACATAATTTAGATTTGTAAGGATGACGCTTGTAAAATTCGGAGTTCCCGTTGCCATCGTTACACTAGCTGAACCTGAAGCCGACTGACACCAGTCAGCTGGAGTACTGCTACATCCCCATCCTACATTATAAGTAGTGTTTGTTGCTGAACAGTTTTTAATTTTATAACTTTCTGTAAATATTAATGTCTCGCCATTGCAGAGCTGCTGATCAGCCGTTAAGTCGGCCCCTGTGATGGTATAATTATATGTGTTTCCAACTACTGAAGTAGGGGTAATTGCATTTCCTGCCAATGTCAGCGAATTTTGGGTTATTGACCCTACAGGATATGTTATTGAAAAGTGGACTGCATTAGCGCATCCATCAGCACCATTTGTTACGTTAAACGTGCGGGTGTAATCTGTACCTACCTGCGCATTGTTTTGTGCAACGGGTTGAATTATGCTTAATGACGGATAGTTTACCAAATAGCTATTTACATTTGATGCTGATTCGGCCACAGTTACGCCATTCAGCACAGCTGTAATTCTATCTTTAAATATTGTACCTGATAATGATGCTGTTCTTGCGGTACAGCTTGCGCTACGGGCAACTGTGAATACGATAAAATCTCCGACAGCTAAATTATTTGGAGCAAGTTTAAAAACTGGAGCTATTGCCGTTCCTCCGTTTTCGGTGATAGTCAATGATGCCGTTCCTGCTGTTTTAGCAACAGATCCCGCAACATAGCTTATACCTGACGGTAAATTAATTGTGATATCTCCACCCGTTGACGATGCTTGCGTGACGTCAAGACGCACTGTCAGTAAAGAGTTGCCGTTACAAACTGTTATTTGCTGTGCTGGTGAAGGGTACGTGATGACAACAGACTGAGCAAAGCCATTCTCGCTCATTGCTGCCAATAATAGTAGTAAGAAAAAGCTCTGGGCTATCCTTAAAAAATAATTTTTCTTCATAACTGCGTTTTTAATTAAACTGCGTTTAAACAGAGTGCGATAATGCATCCATAATTTCTTACCGACTTAGTAAAAAAATGAACCAATGTATTCTTGTAGATTAAAAAATTGACTTGGGGAGTCAAAACAGGGGGAATATGAATGAATCCGACGGTAATTATAGTAAGGGTTTCACACAGCAAACTTATAGCAACTTCATGTATCAAATAGAAAATCCGCTATATGAAATTCGTGTATTATACTACATCAATTTTAATGTAGCAAACCCCTAAACTTAGCAACAATCGTAAATCTTAACTATCAACTTTCTTTAAATTTCAGACAATTCGTAGTGTCAAGAGTTTAAAATAAACCCTTTACTTATAGCTTTTAAAATTAGGTCTGGGGTCCTATTTACTTTCATCTTTACCATTAGTCGTTTTGTATAATAATGGATTGTATTAATACTCAAATTAAGTTCAAATGCAATTTCTTTCGATGTCTTTGATTCGCAAATCAGCCGTAAAAGTTGATCTTCCCTGGGAGACAGCTTTATGTTGTTTGTTTCCTCAAAGTCATCTGACAGAAAGGCCGTTCTAGTGTTGTAACTAAAATAAGGCTTTGCATTTCCTTCATAAATGTGCAAAATTGCCGAAAACACTTCTTCTGGCTTATCTTCTTTTGTGACATAAGCGTTTGCTCCTAGAGAAATTGCCTCGGTTATTATTTTGTACTCAATACTTGATGAAAGCATGATGATTTTTAAGTTATCTGAACCTAGCTTCTCACGACATTTTTTTACGATATCTACTCCATTCATTTTAGGCATAAATACATCGACTATCAGTAAATCTATTTTGTTCTCTTCGATAAATTCGAAAAAATGGCTAGAATCAAAGAATACGTTTATGCTTTTCACAAATTCTGCATTACGCAAACTATGCTTTAATAAAGTCGCCATCATTTTGTGGTCGTCCAAAATTGCGATGTTGATTTTCAAATCACTTACCATATTTACCTTAAATTATGTGTGACAAAAAATTATTTATTAGAAATTTCGCGTTGGGGGGAGGTGGGTGTGTATGAATACTTGTGCAAAGAAAGCGACTATCACCATATCTGTAAAACTTTTAGATACTCACTTATACGCACGCAAAAAAATAAAAATTAAAAATCTGATAACCAAAAAGATGACTATAAGTTGACACGCAAAAGTGAGTAGTTATTCTACCTACTTGATCTCGAAAAATCTAAATTATCAGTTATAGATGAAAAGAGGATAACATCAGTTTAGTAGTCAAGAGCTATCAAAAACACATCTAAAACGTTTTAGAAAAAAGGTTGCGCCTAGGATAAAAATAAAAAAGGAATCGATTGAGAGTCGATTCCTTTTTAAAACAAGAAGGCAGTGTTATGAAATAAATAATTTCCCCAAATCGAATACTTCTCCACCTTCTTCCAACTGCCACAGACTAAAACCTACCACTAGTTTTTCGTCATTAGAACAGGCGTTCCAATTTTTTTATTGGCAGTCGATATTGTTAATTACTAGCAACCTTAACCGGCTACTCTGTTTTATGGTGATCAATACGTTTATATTGGCGCATATTAGTTTTACTGCTTTTAATTCAAGGCTTTTCGTTGAGTAGCGGCTAAAGGCAATGCTAAACCATAGTAATTTGAATTCCAGATTTTATTATAACTCAATTCTCAAATTGTTCTTTGGAAAAAGTGGCTTAAAATTCTTCTACAAAGAAAAAACGATATCTTGAAAAAAATAAATATTCAAATACTCACATATACTCACAGCTGAAAATAATTTTTAAATAATTGATATTTAGTTAATTAAATATCAATTATGTGTAGGATTGAGTAGATAAAAATCACTAATTAAGGTGAACCAAACGATTTTTAAAGCCCAATTTGAAGAAAAACTACCAAGTATTTTGAAACAAAATAGCTTGATATCTGCCAAAATATTCTAAGCTTGCAAAAAAGTATGTCATCATTAAACATGATAAAATTTAAGTCTTGTTCAGTTTTGAGCATAAAAAAAACCCTCTGAGAAATCAGAGGGTTTTTTAATTTTAAGTACCTGGAGTGGGAATCGAACCCACACACCTAAGTACACGAGTTTGAGTCGTGCGCGTCTACCAATTCCGCCATCCAGGCAATTGATGTATTTCAATTGTGGGTGCAAATGTAATAGATTTATTTTAAAATAAAAGAAAAAAACTTAAAAAATTTTCCCGCAGAGTTGATTTTTATTCCTAAATTTGCACCTCGTTAACGCGACACACAACTAACTAACTACTAAACAATACATTAAAATGCCGCACCAAGAACCAGAAGCAAAGATATTTGCATGTTCTCAAAGCGTACATTTAGCCGAACAAATAGCTAAAAGCTATGGCGTTCCGCTAGGTAAAGTAACGTTCTCACAGTATAGTGATGGAGAATTTCAGCCGTCATTTGAAGAATCAATCAGAGGATTGAGAGTCTTTTTAGTTTGTTCCACTTTTCCAAGTGCGGATAACTTAATGGAACTTTTATTAATGATTGATGCCGCCAAAAGAGCTTCAGCACGTCATATTACTGCTGTAATTCCTTATTTTGGTTGGGCACGTCAAGACAGAAAAGATAAGCCACGTGTGCCAATTGGAGCCAAATTAGTTGCAAAACTTCTTGAAGCCGCCGGAGCCACAAGAATCATGACAATGGATTTGCATGCAGATCAAATTCAAGGATTCTTTGAAAAACCAGTAGACCATTTATTTGCTTCTACTATTTTCTTGCCTTATGTAAAAAGTCTCGGCTTAGAGAATCTTACAATTGCATCTCCAGATATGGGAGGTTCAAAAAGAGCCTATGCCTATTCTAAGTTTTTAGAATCTGACGTTGTAATTTGCTACAAACAAAGAAAAGCGGCAAACGTTATTGAAAGCATGGAATTAATTGGTGAAGTTACCGGAAGACACATTATATTGGTTGACGATATGATTGACACCGGAGGGACTTTAGCAAAAGCAGCCGACCTGATGATTGAAAAAGGAGCCTTGAGCGTCAGAGCAATCTGCACTCACGCTATCTTATCAGGAGAAGCTTATGAAAAAATTGAAAATTCGAAATTACTCGAATTAATAGTTACCGATTCTATCCCGTTAAAGAAAGAATCAAATAAGATTAAAGTAGTTAGTTGCGCACCACTTTTTGCAGAAGTAATGCAAATGGTACAACATAACAACTCAATCAGCGGTAAATTTTTGATGTAAAAAAGCCGTAGGCTGTAAGCATTAAGCATACGCCGATTCGCATAAAGCCTAGAGCTTAATGCCTAAAGCATAAATTATTAACTATATATATTTACAATGAAGTCGATTACAATTAAAGGATCAGAAAGAGAAAGCGTGGGCAAAGTAGCTACTAAAGCCTTACGTAATGCTGGAATGGTTCCTTGCGTTTTATACGGAGGAGATCAGCCAGTGCATTTTTCTGCAGAAGAAAAAGCATTCAAAAACTTGATTTACACTCCAAACGCTCACACAGTTGTGATCGAACTTGAAGGTGGTAAAACATTCAACGCAGTATTGCAAGATACGCAAGTGCACCCTGTTTCAGACAAGATTTTGCACTTAGATTTCTTCCAATTACACGATGACAAAGAAATCACTATGGAAGTTCCAGTGAAAGTAACAGGAGTTTCTCCAGGTGTACTTTTAGGTGGTGTTTTGCGTTTGAACCAACGTAGATTGAGAGTTAAAGCTTTACCAAAAAATCTTCCTGATTTCGTAGAAGCTGAAATTTCAGGTCTTGAAATGGGTAACAAATTATACGTTACTAAATTAGTTTCAGACAACTATAAATTGCTTCACCCAGAAAACACAGTAGTTGCTCAAGTGAGAATCTCACGTGCTGCAATGAAAGCTGCTCAAGAAGCTGCAAAAGCTGCAAAAGCAGGTCCAGCAAAAGGAAAGAAAAAATAATTTTCACCTTATTTATATCAAAAGCACCAGCCTCAAAACTGGTGCTTTTTTTATGAACGAAAGTCTAGGCATTTTCAGCATACCATTTTCCTGCTGTATTGCACTATCTTCTATCTTGAACCACAAGATAAAAGGATAGTCGCAAACATCAGGGTTGGCTGGCAATCCATTTGAATTTTTGGAAAGTCCTCCAATCTTTGCCGACAAACTTTGTGCAAAACACCACAGAAACTTAGCATCTCAGTACCTCTTTAAAAAATTCCTTCCAAATTCCCCACAGAAGAACTATTTTTACAAAATGAATTGGCTTTCCAAAATCTTCAAAAAAGAAAACAAAACAGAAACAGACCCAATGAAAAAATTTCTCATCGTTGGCCTCGGCAACATTGGCGCAGAATACGTAAACACCAGACACAATATCGGCTTTAAAGTCGTGGATCATTTGGCCAGAAAAGAATCTGTGGAATTTCAAACCGCAAAACTGGGACAAATGGCAGAATACAAATTAAAAGGAAGAACGCTTTTTCTGCTAAAACCTAATACATACATGAACCTCAGCGGGAAAGCCGTAAAACATTGGATGGACAAAGAAAACATTCCGGCATCAAACGTTTTAATTATCACTGACGATTTAAACTTACCTTTTGGAAGCATCAGAATCCGCACAAAAGGTAGCGATGGTGGCCACAACGGATTGAAAAGCATCCAACAAACTTTAAATACATCAGAATATCCACGTTTTAGATTTGGAATCAGCGATGAATTTAAAAAAGGAAAACAAGTAGATTACGTTCTTGGTGAATGGAACGACGAAGAAAAAGCAAAACTTACCGAAAGACTAGATATTTCGGCAGAAATCATTCAATCGTTTGCCTTAGCCGGACTTGAAATCACGATGACTTCTTTTAACGGCAAATAATTCGGCTTTATTTTTGGTATCTTTATGTAAACCAACATAAGAAGATCATGAAAACTTTTTTATTATTTCCAATAACATTGCTTGCCTTTTCTTGCTCGAGCACAAAAAATGAAAGTTCTAAAATAACAGAAATGACTTATAGTATCGAAAATCCGTGTCCTGAAAATGTCAACTGCTCTTTCGAAATCTTGCAAAACCAAAGTCTTGTTGTAAATACCGATGAGTTTAATCAATCCTATTACAAATTAGAAGAAAATCCGGAAAAGGTGGTTTTTAAATACCAATACAAATTAAATACCGATAAGCAAATAATGGACGCAGGATATTTAGAAGAAGTACTTTTTGAAATAGATAAAAATTACGGCGACTTCTCTTTCGCGGGAAAAGAACTGCAAAACACAAAATTAATTCTGAACGTAATGTGTTTCTGCCGAAGCGGAAAAGTTGGCGCACATAAAATTTCCGAAGGGAAAATTATTAAAAAAGGAAACCAGCTTTCTATTTCGATACCAAAAGTTATTGAAGATCAAAAAACTACAGAAGTAAAAGTTACATTATAAAAAAGGAGCTCAGTGAGCTCCTTTTTAGTTTTATTAAAATCTGATTATTATTGAATTACAATTTTTCTGGTTTCCTTTTTGTCACCATCTTGAACTGTAACCATATAAATTCCTGATTGAACGTTGCTCAATTCTAAATTTTGATTGAATAACCCGGCATTTTCAAATGATTGATTAAAAATCTGTCTTCCTCTGATGTCATGAACACCAACGTTAATTTCGTATCCTGACTGGGAGTTAAATTGAATATTGAAGTTACCATTACTTGGATTTGGATAAATTTTAAAATCTTTCAGACTAAAGTTTTGCGTACTCAAAACAGCTTGTTGGTAACAGATTTCCACCGACCATGAATTTAACGTTCCAGTATCGCCATTGTAAAAATCCCTTAGTAAAAGTTGCCAGTTTCCGTTTGCGGGTTTGCCATTTAGAACGCTTAGAGGCGCCGTTGGGCTATACGTTCCAGTAACATTTGCGCTACACACAACTGCCGGAGCGCCGTCATTAAATGTAATATCAAACCCAGTGCTTTGGTTATTGCAGTTTCTATTCAACAAGTTTACCTGCGTTCCATCTGGATGCGCAACGCTAACAACTAAGTCCCAAAAGAAAGTATGTGCCACGTTAACATTGACGTTCACGTCACTAATTGTCACGTTTTCAGGAATTGCAATCGTTGATGCAACAACTGCGCCTCCAGCATTTGGCGCAACACCATCAGGAATTGGTAATGCGTTTGCGTTTGAGAAAGTTGCACAACTATTTGTAACCGTGTATCCAATTGCAAATGTCTTGGTATTCAAAGCATAAAATATATTACCAATTGACTGTACCATAATTCTACAAAATGGCGCGGCAATGTTTGGGATTGTAACGGTTTGCGTTCCGTCATTTGGAGTGTTCGCCGCTAAAACTGTTGGATAAGTTAGACCTCCATCTGTAGAAAGTAAAATATTAACATTAGGCGAATTAAAAGGAGCGACGGTAGTTCCGGCTACATTCCAAGTAACCGTTTGCGATGTGTTTTGAGTATAAGATATTCCATCTGTTGCTTGCGAAGTAACTGAAAAAGGACCATTGGCCGCATTAAAAGTAACGGTCATGTTTTGTCTTGCCGTTTGACCTCCATTTAGCCTATTGTCTCTTACCGTTAAAGCAAAATTCATTGTTCTAGCCACATTTGGAATAACTTCCCATGTTGAAGTGAGATTATTTGCGATAACGTTTGCTAGTGAAGGCATATATCGGTCTGGTGATGTGCTTGGTTCAACTGACCTAAAATTTGGATTTGAAGCAGATGTTGTCGCGCTAGGAACTGCAGTGGTCGCTCCAGAATTAGTTTGTTCCCAGCAATAAGTTAGTGCGTCTCCATTTGTATCGGCACCATTACCTCTTAAGACAAATGGCGTTCCCACAGGAATCGTGTAATTTGTTAACGGAAAAATAGTTGGCGCAGCGTTTCCATTTGAAGTATTTACAGAACATGTTCCTCCAGACGTGACAAATGAGAACATTTGTGCTAAACTTACAGCATGAAAATAATCATCAGAATTTGATTGCACGTTTGGCGCGCAAATGCCCGCGTACCCCATAATAGTGCTTGCGCTTCCTGGTTCAACCGCCGTTCCTATTGATCTGTTACATGCGTTGTTTTGTGTGTGTGTTGCACCAAATTGATGTCCCATTTCGTGCGCTACATAATCGATATCAAAAGTATCGCCAACCGGATTTGGCTGTCCCGTAATACCTCGAGCTTTTCCAGAGCCACATACTGAACTCAGCTGCGCAATTCCAGAATCTGTAGTACAGAATCCGTGGCCTATGTCATAATTTCCTACGCCAATTGCGGCATCCACTATTGGTTGGATTTCGTTAATCATGTCAGGCGAGTTTGTAAAACTGTCAGCGTCAATAAAGATTATGCTTTCATTATTTGCCACTAAAACCATACGCACAGACATTTCTCTTTCGTAAACAGAGTTTAGTCTAACAACCGAAACGTTCATCGCAGCCAATACAGCAGCTTTTTTTTGCGCTAGAGTTCCTGAACCTAAACCTGCAGCGTTAACGTGGAATGCAGCATATTCGACCGTGCAAGCCATTGCAAGTCTATATGTTCTTAATAATCCGTCATTTGCAAATGGAACATTAGAAAAATCAGATGCTCCCCTACCCGACATTTCGTTATCGTCGACCTGGCACCCAAAGTGCCTAGCCTCTTGAGCTCGGCTCGCACGGTCGTAAACGATATAATTTTGCAAATCTGCAGTATACGGGTCGATATATGATGTTCCTTCTAAAGTTCTAGTCACAGTATGGAGACCATAGATTGTCGTGCTAAAATAAATAGAAGCTGTTGGATCATCTATGCCTTGTCCTACATACGATTGAATTTCGGGATGATTCACTGCAAGTGGCGCTTCTAAAACGGAAGCCTCATAAACTCTGAACCTTTCTAGCTCTCCTTTTGCATTTGGAAAAGAAATAACGCTATTAGAAACGCTATTTGCCGTTCTTGATGGTGCATTTTCAAGCTGTGTTTTCAATGCATTTAAATTCAGATTGTAAACCTGATAATCTTTAGGCATCGAAGAGCGATCTAATTTCGCTAAAGTTGCAACCCGTCCATCTGATGTTTTGTTCCAAATTGACTGTGAATATCCGGTCACAATCGCAAAAGTCAACATAATTGTTAATAGTAAATTTTTTTTCATAAATCTTAATTTAATTAATCACACTAAATTATGAAATTTAGCCTTCCAAAAGATATTTGATTAGTTAAAAAAACGGAAATAAGAGTTTAAAAATCAACTATTTACCATTTTAAAAAAAGTAATTATCACAAAAAATAATATAGCGTTTATAAATATAAAATTTTTTAATTTTTATGAATTATTTTAGACTCGTATTAAATTTTTGTTATTTTTGCTTAAAACTATATACAATGAAAAAAACTACATTTATTAACAAGCTTTTTATCTTGATTTTTGCGCTTGGTGCGTTCACCACGCAAGCTCAAAATAAGTCTTCACAACCCACAGCTTTTGGGAAAAAGATTGAGGCATCAAATATAAATCCAGCAAATGGATTTGTTCGATGCATTACTTCTGAATACGAAAAATTTTTACAGGCAAATGATCCTAAAAGACAAACTGACGCTGAGTTTGAAGCAAAGCTTAAGCCATTAGTTGAAGCATATAAACAAGGAAATGCTACCTATTCACAATCTGGAGGAATCATTACAATTCCGGTTGTTGTGCATGTAATTCACAATGGACAGCCTGTTGGAACTGCTCCAAATATTACCGACGCGCAAGTGGAATCACAAATTACGGTAATGAATAATGATTACCGAAGATTAGCAAATACGCCAGGTTTTAATACAAATCCAGTTGGTGCTGATGTTATGATTCAATTTGCTTTAGCGAAGGTAGATCCAGCGGGTAATCCAACAAATGGTATTAATAGAGTTAATTTGTGTCAGCCGTCATGGTCTACAAATGCTATTAACTCTACCGTGAAACCAACTACAATTTGGGACGCAACTTCGTATTTAAATATGTGGTCAGTACAATTTTCTGACACAACATTACTTGGATATGCTCAGTTTCCAAGTGGATTGGGACTTCCTCCAGGCCTAGGAGGATTGGGTGGCGGTGCTACCACGGATGGAGTGGTTTGTAACTACGCAACCTTTGGAAGTATTAATTATAATGACGGAACATTCTTATTAGCTGCTCCTTATAATGAAGGCAGAACAATGACTCACGAAGTTGGACACTGGTTAGGATTACGCCACATTTGGGGTGATGGTGACTGTACTGTCGATGATTATTGCGCTGACACACCAAACGCTGGTGAAGAACATTATGGTTGTGACACCGGAACTGATACTTGCCCTGAGGCCGGATTGGACATGGTTGAAAACTATATGGATTATTCAGATGATTCATGCATGAATATTTTTACCGTTGATCAAAAAGCAAGAATGATTACAGTAATGAACAATGCCGTGCGAAGATCGACTCTAAAGACTTCTACAAAAGATTTGGCAATTCCATTATTTGCGAATGACGCTGAATTAAAATTAGAAAATGTATGTGCAAGTACTGGTGGAAGCTGTTCTGCAACTCCATCAAGAAAGGTTACTCTTTACAACAGAGGAACTAGCACATTAACATCTGCTACAATAAACTACGCAGTAGCTGGTGGTGCAACCGGAACGTACAACTGGACAGGAAGTTTGGCGCCAAATAAATTTGCAACTTTTGATATTTCTTTCGCTGCGACAGCAGCTGGAACAGTAAGCTTTACGTTAGTAAACGCTAATGGTGTTGCTGATCAAAGAGCTACAAATAATGCAGTTACAAATGCTGCCTTTACAATCCCAACACCTGCGCCAAATTATGCCGTAACTACAGCTGTCTTTAGATTACAAAATGATAGATACGCATCTGAAACAACTTGGACATTGAAAAACAGCGCTGGTGCAATTGTTTACCAAAGCGTTCCTTATTCAAATACAGCGGCTGGAACTATTCCTGCCTTGATCACTCAAAACTGGACACTTCCTGCAAACGACTGCTATACTTTTACGATAGCTGACTCTTATGGAGATGGAATCTGCTGTACTTATGGAATTGGATACTATGACATAAAAACTGCCGCTGGAGTGGTAATCGCTGCTTCACCAGCTTCTACTACAACAAGTTATGGAACAGGTGAAAGTAAAACATTTACAAACACTACCCTTGGAACAGGAGAATTTGCTTCATCAAGTGATATTTATGTTTATCCAAATCCAGCAACTAGTCAAGTTAATATATCTGTTCCATCTGAATTAGGCTTACCACAGAAATTTACAGTGTATAACACATTAGGCCAAGTTGTGAAACAAAAATCAATTTCTTCTGAAAGCGATTTGTCGTTCAATGCTTCTGCATTAAGCAACGGAGTTTACTTGATCACAATTGAAAAAGACAACCAATCTAAGACATTACGTTTCATCAAGAACTAAGTTTTAGCATCACAAATTTAATAGGGAGAAGATTTAAAATTTTCTCCCTATTTTTTTTGTCTTTTTTTAAAAAATAAATATCCAAAAATAAAACCTCGTTCGTTTTATTTATCCGTTTGATAGCATAAATTTGTAAAAAGATAATCCCTGCATTTTGAATATTTTTAATAAGATACAAGATTTTAAATCTGATAGCCCCACCACAGTCACTTTAGGCACTTTTGACGGCGTACATTTAGGCCACAAAAAAATTATCGAAAGGCTGACACAGCACTCTCCTGAAAAGCATCAGAGTCTTGTGCTTACTTTTTTTCCGCATCCAAGAATGGTTCTTCAGGAAAAATCAGATATAAAACTCTTAAATACGATAGAAGAAAAAGCAGAATTATTAGAAAAAGCAGGCTTGCAAAATCTGATAATTCATCCGTTTGACCAAAGCTTTTCGCAGTTGTCTGCCGAGGAATTTGTAAAAGAAATTCTTGTAAACCAGTTCAATGTCGGGAAAATTATCATCGGTCATGATCATCGATTTGGAAAAAATCGTTCTGCAGATATTCACGATTTAATTGCCTTTGGCCAAAAATACCATTTTGACGTGGAACAGATTTCTGCCCAAGAAATTGACGAAGTTTCGATTTCTTCTACTAAAATCAGAAACGCTTTGCAAGACGGAAACATTCATCTTGCAAACGAATATTTGGGTTACAATTACTTTTTGACCGGAATTATTGTCAAAGGAAAACAACTGGGAAGAACAATTGGGTTTCCAACCGCCAACTTAAAAATCGAAGAAGATTATAAATTGATTCCTCAAAACGGAGTTTATGTAGTCAAAAGTTTCATCAACGAAAAAGAAGTTTTTGGGATGATGAATATCGGAACAAATCCCACAGTTGGTGGACAGACACAGACTATTGAAACTAATTTCTTAGATTTTTCGGATGATTTGTATGATAAAAAACTGAAAATTGAATTGTTACACAGAATTCGTTCCGAAGAAAAATTTGCTTCGCTAGAAGCATTAAAAGAACGAATTTCAAAAGATAAAATCACAACACAAGAATACATCAAAGGATAATGAAAAAACTGTTTCAGCCCATTGACAACGCGCCTTTAATTATTTTCAGGATTTTCTTCGGATTCCTTCTCGCCGCAGAAACTTTTGGTGCCATTTTAACGGGTTGGGTGAACGAAAATTTCATAAAACCACAATTCACTTTCAACCATATTGGGATGGATTGGTTGCAACCACTTCCCGGAATTGGGATGTATTTGTATTTTGCCACAATGGGAATTCTGGGCGTTTTGGTGATGATTGGCTACAAATACCGCTACTCACTTTCTGCGTATACCGTTCTTTGGACGCTCACCTATTTGATGCAAAAGACATCGTATAACAATCATTATTACATGCTGATTTTAGTGTGTTTGATAATGATTTTTCTTCCGGCAAATCGATATGCTTCGGTTGATGTAAGACAAAATCCTGAGATTAAACGACTGAGTATGCCAAAATGGTGTTCTTGGGTCATGATTCTTCAAGTGGCAATTGTGTATTTTTTTGCGACAGTTTCCAAGTTTTATCCCGATTGGCTTGACGGTACTTTTACCAAAAATCTTTTGGTAAATAAATCACCTATTCCGTGGATTCAAGAAATTTTTAACCAGAAATGGTTCTATCTTTTCATCGCTTATTCAGGAATCGCTTTTGATTTATTAATTATTCCGATGCTTCTTTGGAAACGAACTCGAACCATCGCTTTTGTTGCTTCGTTAATTTTCCATCTCTTTAACGCAGTTACCTTGCAAATCGGAATCTTTCCGTTTTTTGCCTTGAGCTTCGCTGTTTTCTTCTATCCGTCAGAGAAAATGCGAAAGATTTTCTTTAGAAAAAAACCGGTTTTAGATTTAGAAAAAGAGCCTGTTTATGAAAGCAAGTCAGTTCTATTTTACTTTTTTCTTCCTTATTTTATAATTCAGATTTTACTCCCAATTCGTCATTGGTTTATTGAAGGTGATGTTTTATGGACCGAAGAAGGCCACCGTTTAAGCTGGCGAATGATGCTTCGTTCGCGAGCTGGTTACACGCTTTTAAAAGTCATTGACAAAAAAAATGGCGCGAATTTGAACTACGAAGACTTCATAAAATTAACTGATAAGCAATATAAAATGCTCTGTGACAAACCTGATGCTATCTGGCAGTTGGCACAACGAATTAAAAGAGAGTATGCAAAGCAGGGAATCGATGCGGAGGTTTATGCAGACACTTTTGTATCAATAAACGGAAGGCCGATGAAGCAACTGATCGATCCTTCAGTAGATTTGGCTTCCGCCAAATGGGACTACTTTTTTCACAACAATTGGATCTTACTTTATGACAATCAGGGAAATAAAATAGCGCCTAAATAATTTTGCTTCTTAATCAGAAAAAACTTGTTTATTAAAGTTTTATTAAAAATCTTATTATTAAACAATCCTCAATCGAAATTTCAGATAATATTTTGTAATTTTAGTAAAACATCTAACCTATAATTAAACTACCTCAATTTAATTATTAACAAACTAAAAACAAACAATATGAAATTCTCAAGACTCTTAACCAACGGATTTATTATTTTTATAGGCATCGCACTTTACTTTTTACTGATCGAAGCTCTAGGCTTAAAAGACCAAATTTATTTAAGATTAGTAAACTTTGTTTTCGTTATTTATGGAGTAAATCGAACGATTAAAGCCAATGCCGCAGAAGGAAAACAAGGTTACTTGACGAATCTTTTAGCTGGTTTTATAACTGCAATGTTTGGATTGGTTTTAGGGCTGATTGCGTTCATGATTTACGTTGAATATAAAGGTGGCGATTCTTATCTAGAAACATTTGCTGACAGTTACATTTTTGGCGGTGGCGATCCTTCATTATACCAATTTTGTTTCGGATTGTTCATTGAAGGTGCGGCGGCGTCAATGATCGTTTCGTTCGCAATGATGCAATTTTGGAAAGACAAAGTAGAAAAAATCAATAAAGTAGATTAATTACAACAATATATAATTTAAAGGACTGCGATTGCGGTCCTTTTTTTTAGCTCAATTTTTTAATCATTTGGTCAATAAAATCGGCTTGCGCAACATTTAATTTTTCTTTTGCTTCGTCTTCTTTGAACCAGCCACATTTGTCAATTTCGGGAATAGTTATAAATTTTCCGGATTTTGGAGGCCACTCTAACGGAAATTCATTATTGACAATTGAAGTTTCATCGGCATCTTTTTCTAAAGCCCAAGCAAAAATTTTCTTCCCAGATTTTAAACGCACCGGATTTAATTCTAAAAATTCTCCTTCCAAAAAAATTCCGGTTTCTTCCTGGAATTCCCGAATTGCAGCCTGAAGCGGTTCTTCTTCATCGGTAAATTCGCCTTTGGGAATTGACCAACTTCCAACATCTTTGTTTTTCCAAAATGGACCGCCAGGATGTGCTATGAAAAAATAAATTTCAGATTTTACCTTCTTAAATAGAAGAATTCCCGCACTCCTTTTCATTTTTTATTAGGATAAAATAATACAAATCTTACATTATCAGTTGAACTATTAAAGTTCTAAATTAGTTTTTATATTTCATAATCAATTGGTTAGTTTTTATCATCGAAGTGAAATCCAAACATTAAAGGAAGTTCTTTTTTACTTTTCAAGTAAATACCTACTTTTGATTCAAATAAACTAAAACGATAATGACTACCACGAGACACAATTGGACCAAAGAAGAAATTCTTGAAGTTTATAATAAACCGATGATGGATTTGCTTTTTGAAGCTGCCGCGGTTCACAGAATTAATCACGATCCAAATGTGGTGCAGGTTTCCACATTGCTTTCAATAAAAACCGGCGGATGTCCTGAGGATTGCGGTTATTGTCCACAAGCCGCACGTTATCACACTGGCGTGGAAGGAAACGATTTAATGTCTGTTTCTCAAGTAAAAGCACAAGCGTTGAGAGCCAAATCAAGCGGATCTTCTCGCGTATGTATGGGCGCCGCGTGGCGAAACGTAAAAGACGGGCCAGAATTTGACCAAGTTCTTGAAATGGTCAGAACGATCAATAAACTCGATATGGAAGTTTGTTGCACACTCGGAATGATCACTGAAAACCAAGCACATCGTTTGGCAGAAGCTGGATTATACGCTTACAATCACAATTTAGATACTTCAGAAGAATATTATAAAGAGGTAATTTCAACGCGCGGTTATGAAGATCGTTTGCAAACTATTGAAAACGTCAGAAAAACGAATGTAACCGTTTGCAGTGGTGGAATCATTGGAATGGGAGAAAGTGCTGAAGACAGAGCCGGAATGCTTGTGGCGTTGGCATCTTTAAGTCCGCAGCCAGAATCAGTGCCAATCAACGCGCTTGTTGCCGTGGAAGGAACGCCTCTTGAAGAAGAAAAACCAGTTGAAATATGGGAAATGATTAGAATGGTTGCCACAACCAGAATCGTGATGCCAAACACGCAAGTTCGTCTTTCTGCGGGAAGAACGAACATGACGCGCGAAGGTCAGGCGATGTGCTTTTTTGCTGGCGCAAATTCTATTTTTGCTGGCGATAAATTGCTAACAACGCCCAATCCAGACGTGAATGAAGACATGAAAATGTTTGAAACATTGGGATTAAAACCTCAAAAACCGTTCACAAAAGTGTCTCAACCAAAAACTGTTGAAGCAGAAGATTCTGCGTTTCAAGCTTTAGGAGAAAAACCAAAATGGACGCGTCCGGGACATAAGATTGAAAGAAATCTTGAAGCTTCGGGTAAAAAAGAATAAACCATAACTTTTTGATAATAAACACAAAAGCTTTTCTTGTTTTCAGGAAAAGCTTTTTTTATTGAAATTTCGCAATTCGCCGACGCAACCAATTGTATTTTAGTTATTCTTATATTTGAAATCATAAACTACCACTATGCCGAAAAAATCAAATCATTTCAAGTTCCTATTATTTGCGTTCTTGTTGTGCGCTTTTTTCACTTCAACAATTTCGGCAGGAAACATCCAGCGTTGCGATACTTTGATTCAAAATGGAATTGATGCGCTTTGGAAAAAAGACCACGTAAAATCACTTGAACTTTTAACAGAAGCGCGCTCTTTGGCAGAAAAAAACCGTTGGTACAAACAGTTATTTTTAGCGACGAATAACATTGGAGCCAATTATTACAACCTTCTTGATTATGGCGAAGCGCTAAATTATTACCTTGAAAGTTACACGATTGCGGTAAAACATTTGGAACCAAAATTTGAAATGGTCGTCTTAAATAATATTGCCATTTTATATTCTAAGGAAAAAAATTATGAAAAAGCAAACGAATATTTTAAGAAAGCTTATGACATTGCGGTTGAAAATAAAGATCAATTAAAAATTGGACTTTATGCGATGAATCTTGGAAATGTGGCCAATGAAACAAACAGATTAAAAATCGCAAGAAACTATTTTAAGGAAGCGCTTCCGTTGTTGAAACCGCAACCTCAACTTGAGATTTTAGCAAAAATGGCACTTGCCGAAAACGATTTGCTACAAGGAAATACGGGTCAAGCCCGAAATGTGGCGGAGGATTTGCTAAAAACAACAAAAGATTTAAGTTATAACGATGTAGGAATTTCACTTTTGCTGGTGATGTCGAGAAGTCATTTGAAAGAAAGTAATTTAGATTTAGCGACAGATTATGCTAATAAAATCTTCGGAAGAAATCCAAATTTGGAGACGAAAGTAGAAGTTTTCGAACTACTTTCTGATATTAGCCAAAGAAAAAAGGATTTTGATTTAGCGCTGAATTTTAAAGATTCAATTATTAAAACCGAAAGCGAACTCAATGAAATAAAAAACGGACGTGTTTTTGAAAACAGCAGAGTAAAATTTGAAATGGAGAATTACAAGAAAGAAATTGCTTTGAAGGAAGCAAAAATTTCTAACGAGCGAAAAATCTTTTATTCGGTAATTGCTGTGATCGCTGTGATCGTTTTCTTTATAATTCTAACGCTTCGAAATCTTTCGGTGAAGCACAAACAGAAAAAATTAATTGCCGAAAGAAACGAGCAAATCATCTCTTTAGAATTAGAAAAAGAAAAAAGCGACAACCTTCTTTTGGAGAAAATGATTACTGAAAAAGAGACGAGTTCTTTATTAGAACAAGAAAAATTAAAGAACGAAATTGAACAGAAAAACCGCAAGCTTTCGGCGAAAGCCTTATATCTTTCGGGTAGAAATGAGTTAATTGAAGAAACTTTGCAATCGCTGTCAAAGCTTCCAGAAATTTCAAAAGACGCGCATCTTGTGAGCCACATTCAAACGCTCAAAGGTCACTTAAAAACTGAAGATGAATGGGATAATTTCATCACGCATTTTGAAGAAATAAATCAAACTTTCTTGAATAATCTGAAAGAAAAACATCCGAAGTTAAATGCAAACGACATTCGATTCATCACTTATATCTACATGAACCTCAGTACGAAAGAAATTTCTTCTATGCTGAATATTACGCCAGACGCTTGCCGAAAACGAAAAGAAAGAATTGCTACACGAATGGAATTGCCCTCAGATATTCACCTTTATGACTATCTTTCAACACTTTAAGATTTCTTGTAACTATTTTGGGTAGATTCTTAAATTAATATGGCAAAAATTTAAGATTTCGGACTTTACAATTTAGCAATCCTTTAGTAACTTTGTTATAAACCGGACCACTAAAAAGAGTATTATCTCAAACCCATCTATTTGTATGCCACTACATCTAACTGAAATTGAGCGCGTTAAAACCATTTCAAAAGAAGATTTCTATAACAATTATGTAAAAAAACAAAAACCTTTGGTCATTGAAAACTTGACCCAAGATTGGCCGGCCTATGAAAAATGGAAGCTGAATTACATAAAAGATATTGCTGGCGAAAAAACTGTTCCGCTTTATGACGATCGCCCGGTTACCCACAAAGACGGATTTAATGAGGCGCACGCCAAAATGAAAATGTCAGAATACATCGATTTACTTCAATCAAAACCAACGAATTACCGCATTTTTCTATACAATTTAATGAACGAAGTTCCGTCGTTGCGGAATGATTTTAAGTGGCCCGATATTGGATTACGTTTGGTAAAACAATTGCCAATGTTGTTTTTTGGTGGAGAAAATTCAAAGGTTTTCATCCATTATGACATCGATTATTCTAATATTTTGCATTTTCATTTCCACGGAAAAAAACAGTGCGTTCTCTTTGCTCCAGACCAAACTCCGTATTTGTATAAAGTTCCTCATGCTTTGATTTCAAGAGAAGACATCGATTTTGACAATCCCGATTTTGACAAATGGCCGGCTTTAAAGCAAGCAAAAGGTTTGATTTGCAACTTAAATCACGGCGAAATGCTTTATATGCCAGAAGGTTATTGGCATTATATGAAATATTTGACACCGGGATTTTCGATGAGTTTGAGAGCGTTTCCAAGGAAAATTTCAAATTTGGGCAAAGCTGTTTACAACATTATAATCATGCGTCATTTTGATAACTTGATGCGAAAATGGAAAGGGCAAGCTTGGATTGATTATAAAAATCAGCAGGCCGTTGTTCAAACACACAAAAAACTACACCTTCCGGTTTAAAAATAAACGATAAAAAAAGGGGCAAACGTTGATTCTGCCTCTTTTATATTTTGGAATAAATTCTTAATTGAAGATAATTTTCTTGTCTAAATTTTGTCCGCTTTCTAATTTCAATTTTACAATTAAAGCTTGTTGGTTTGCAGTGATTTCGCTTACGGAAAACGACATTGAGTTTACATCGTTATTTTTATAAATCATTCTTCCGAGCAAATCATAGATTTTTATGCTTTCAATATTTTCTTTGGAAGAAATTGCTTTGATGGTTTTGTCTTTTGCATATACAATTACATCGTTTGGATTCGATACAAATTCTCCAACTCCCAACGTGGTATTGGTATATCTTAAGACAAATCTTGTATCGAAAGTGCCAATTTGCGCTACAAAATCATAAGAAGATTGCTTTAAATCATGAATTATGTTAAGCAATTTATCTTCCAAATATATGTTTTGGTTATCAAACAATCCATCTAAATGGTCAATGCTGACGTTAAAATTTCCTGCAATTGTTGTCTTGAAACCTAAATTTACTTGATCTTGAACATCAAACGGAAGGCTTCTTCCTTGAATCGTAAGGTTTTTATTTTCGGCAATCGAATACAGCGTTACGTAATTGCCACCCATCAATTCTCCGTCGAAACCACGCTCTAAACCATTTGTAGCATTTTGAACATAGCCCACCAAAGTCTGATTAAAAGCGCCTTGAGTATTTGAAATATTCAACCAAATTCTGTGTTTTTCCAACACATTTTGAGAAACTTCATTTGAATTTGATGTTCTAAAAAACTGATTATTATTGCTGACAGCGCGCATTGAATTATTGAAAACAGCATTTCCTCCTCCGGTTGATTTTATTAAAAATGACTGGCCGGCAGCAATAAATCCGGTTGGAGTATTTATTGTAGCATTTGGTTCAGTTGTAGCGTTGTGTGCTGTGGCCGTTCCTCCTGTGAAATTGTAACTGGCATAATCGCTTGACGTGTAATTGTAAGCGCTACTTCCGGGTATAATGCCACTTGGAGGCGAATTATGTGTCCACAAATAAATGGTTCCGTCCACAACTGAGGTATTTAAAGCGTTACTCAAAAATAAATCTGCGCTTACCGCCGATGGATATGGATTTCCGATCAAATTAAAATTGTTTAAAGTTGTAGAAATCGGCGCATTTACAATTCCGTTTCCTGGAAAACCTTCAAAAATCGCTTGATAGGTTTGCGTTGTAAAAGGATCTGTTGAATAGGTTTGTGGCGCTCTCACGATATATCCTTTTCCGGGAATCATGATTTCATCGCCACTCGGAATTGTATTCCATGCTTGGCTCGTGGCGTTCCAGAAATAATATTTATCCCAAAGTGTTGCTGGCGAAAGACTTGGAATTGCTAAATTAGGATCTGCCAGTTTATAACCCGAAGCCTGCGTCAATGGCGACGACCAATACGTAAAATCGTATCGATACATTGGCTGTGTTTCGCGTTTCATGATAATTTTTCCGGTATTTGTGGCAAAATCATCGTGCTGTACAAGGCTTCCGTTATTTTCAATTATTAAGGTGCCGCTGTTATTCAAATTTCCTTTAATTTCTAAGGTATGATTCGGCATAATTGTCAATTGTTTCCCCGTGTTTATTTGACATTCGCACGCTACAAGATTTCCGGTAGTTGTAAAATTTTCGCTAAAAGTCACGGCGTGTAAGCTTGATGGCGAACCGTTTGACCACGCAGTACCATCCCAGATTGTTGGTATACAACGCTTAAATCCGAATCCAAAGTCGTTAAAATTTGTCAATCCAGAACGGCTGATTGTAACCATATTTGAAGTTCCAGACGGTTCTGCATGAGTTCCTTGAATTTCCCAATTTGTGGTCGCTCTTTTTAATAGCGTCATTTCACAAATTGGATCTGTAGAACTACTTTCTCGCGTAAACGAAGCAGTGTAATTTCCGGAAACTCCAGTTGGAACGATATTCCAGAAAAATTCTTCGGTATTAGAAACATTAAATGTTGCACAAGAACCGACCGCTGGAATTGCGGTTAGCGTTGAAACTCCACTAATTCCCATTGAAGATGTGTTGAGAGATGCCGTTAATGTTCCGCCAGAAGTTCCGTTAAAGGCGATTCTTGCAAAACGATTCTTGTTATCAGCTGTTCCTATTGGAAAAAGTCCAGTGGCATCGTTTGAATTCGCTCCGTTAAACCAGCGTGTCAATCTTCCTTTTACAAAACCCGAAGTATATTCTAAAGTTCCTTTGTTTGTGGCGTCCGTTCCTAGTTGCAAATTAGTGCTTCCGGTAACAAGATTCCCACTGATTAAATACATTTTATTTTTAACGGTAAGATTTGGATTTGTAAGATCCACGTCTTGAAGCGTGTTCGTTCTTGCCACATAAAGATTTTCAATTGTGGAAGGCAATCCGTTTCCAGACATCATTGTTGCTTGGCTTCCAATAAATCCGTACGAAGCTAAATTTGAAAAATTTCTTGTTCCAACAAGTCTAATCGCTCCGTCTGAAGCACTCGTTCCGCTAGTTTTTATGCCATTTTCAGAACCATAAAGCAAAGTTGCTCCTGGGTTGATGAATATGTTTCCTGTTCCAAAAATGTTATGGGTGCTTGCTATTTTAAAAACTGCAGGTGAGTTTACGTTCAGATTACCCGAAATTGAAAAACTCGAAGAACCGCTTACGTTATAAAATTCATCAACATTCGCAAAATTTGAATTTGCATCGGTTGAATTGATATCAATATCGTGATATGCAATTTCGCCGTGAAATTTTTGTCCGGTTATTGCTCCGGTTCCGTAGAATTCCATTGTTCCACTAGTTAAAGTGTACGTTCCGGAGAGTTCTGGTTGCGTGGTTGTTGTTCTAGAATTTCTCCAACGCGAATTTCCTGTCATTTCTACACTTGCTGTTCCGATAACTCCTCTGTTTTCGGAATTAAATATCGCAGATTCGGTGATTTGAAGCTGATCTGTTATCGTAATATTTGGACCGCCTACTTTCTTATCATTACTTCCTAAAGTGTTAGTTCCTGCAATTTTTAATTTTTTATAAGTCGGAACGTGAGAAAGAACTTGGTCGGCGTTTGATCCGTTTAACGTCACAGTTCCTCCGGTTAAGCTATAATTATTGTATCCAGATAACTGCGGAAGAAAATTTGATGCTGGTGTTGCTGTAATGGTGCTGATTCTGTATTCGCCATCAGTCATAACGAGTCGGCCAGGACCTGTAAAATCAACTGCTGTCGCTCCAATTACTGTTCCTTTTTGAATTTCAAGTTTTCCACTAGTTCCAATTCCGATCACATTATTTAATCGTAGTTCTAAAGAATTATCTGCAAGGTTTACAAATATATTTTTTATTGTAGAACCGTTTGTGAGCGCAGTTCCAGTCATTTGATTTTGTTTTCCAACAAAGTAGAAATTACCGGTTTGGCTAATACTAGGAGCTGTATTTGTTTGGATATTACCAACAGCTCCGGAAGTATTCATGATTCCTTGTGGAGAAGAAATAATTAAAGTTGCGTCAGATTGGGATGTGAATCCTGTTCCTGTGACTCCATTTCCGGCAATGTTCAGAGCAGTTGTTCCATTGAAACCAAAGTCGAATTTACCACCGGTTTCTATTACCAATCTTGAGTTATTTCCTAGTGCAAAATCTATATTAGAGAGTTGTACATAAGCGCCTGATTTCACATTAAAGCTAATATTTCTGTTACTTGCAGCTGCCGTACTGGCGATTTCTATAGTTTGTGTTGATGCGCTGGTGAGTCCATCACCAACTCCGGAGAAATTAAAATTGGAATTTGTTGTAGGGCTAGAAGTTGCACGTAATAAAGCAGCTGTCCCAATCAGCAAATCTCCTTTCAAATTGATCGTACCTTGCCCACCTGAAATTCCGTTTAAATCGAGCTCTCCACCTGACATTAAAAAGTTTCCGTGAACATTTAAAGTATTGATGCTGCCGGCGGTATTTGCAACAAATACTTTTCCTGCTGTTTGCTCATAATTTCCTAGAACATTTATAGTATTTCCTGCACCAAAAGTAAATATGTCAGTTCCGCTAAATTTCAGATTATGGTAATTGAAGGACAACATCGTGTAAGAATAACCAGCGGAAGAAAAATAATTTACTGTGCTTCCAGTTATCGTATAAACTCCAGATCCCGGAGTAAATGTGTAACATATTCCCACGGTTTTGTCACTTAAAAGAGTCCTGTTTCCACCAGCAGCATTAAGCGCACCATAATTTAATGGTAGAATTATCTGTGGCGAGGAACTTGTTATATTGACTAAACTTTCGCAATCCAAAGTTGCGAAAGCCGTGCCTGAATAAGTCACGTTTCCTGTAATTGTCAAAGTATTACCAGATGTTAAGTTGAATGAATTTTGGCTAGAACCTGCCAATTCAAAATTTGCAACTGTTCTATCTGAATTTATATTTAAGATATTCGCCACGCCAGTTCCTGTGATAATAACATTGTTAGTCGCGCCAGGAACTCCATTTGGCGTCCAGTTATTAGTATTGTTCCAATTGGAGCTAACTGATCCGTTCCAAACGAAAGTACCCGCAGCTGGTGCCAACGTGGTTAAATTTCCCACTAATTCTACAAGATTGTAGCATGTTGCAGCACTATTGTATTCGTAAACCGCAAAATGATAATTTGTACTTGGTAAAAGACCTGTTAGATTTACTGAATTTCCATTGCCTTGGTAAACTACATAATTTCCTGTGCCAATTTGTGATCCAGAACCAAATGAGTTATTTGCCGTATATGCGTTTCCGCTTGAAGGATCTGAATTTACGGCACTTGTGGCACGTGCAAGAACTATAACTCCTGCGGTACCGTTTCCTCTTGTCCAGCCGATTGTTGCGCTATTTTGAGTTATGGAAGAACTTGTAAAAGCGTTGGCTTGCGTTGTTGGTGGTGTGCAGGGCGGGATGATATTTACAATGTAATCTTCAGTTTCACCAAAGCCACTATTACTGGCACCACAAGATTGTGTCAATGTCAAAGCATTATCATCACCGCCTCTAATTCTCATTCTTGTATTTCCTAAAACTGCACCAGCAGGAACTGAAATATTAAAAACATAAGTACCTCCATTCAGATATGCATTTGCTGAAATCAATCCTTCGCTAGATTCAAAAATACCATTTTGATTAAAATCAATCCATATTGCTGCAAACTGACTTGGATCACTCCCAAAAGTTACAGAAACGCTTGCTGTAGATAACTGCTGAATATTTGGTATTGCTACAGCATTATAAAATGTATAAAACGGACTTGCCGATGCACCAGAAGTATTATTTAATGCTCCTAAAGTTACATTTGTGATTTGATCAACTGTCCCAGGACCGTTTGAATATGTTGGCGTACAATAAGTCAAATTCATCTCCACAGGATTAGAATTAGCGCTGTTGCCACTACAAGTTACCAAACAACGGTACCAAGTTTTAGTTGTTGGTGACGCTGTGTAAGTTGCTGCAGTTGCGCTCGCAATATTTGCAAACCCTGTACTTGCGCTAGTTGTAGAACTTTGCCATTGATATGTAACTCCAGAACCAGAAGTTGTATTTTGTAAAGACAGAACAGTTGTGCTTCCTGAAACCACCGGATTTACTGTGGCGTTTGTATTCCCCGGATTTGGAGTTCCTGAACAGGGAGTTGACAACGTTCCTCTGACTACAAAATCATCTATTCTGAAATTTCCGCTGGTATCTGATCTTACAAATGAGAATCGAAATCTTAAATTGCTTTGATTTTGTGCTCCTAATGGTAGCGATAACCATCCTGTGGCTCCCCAACCAATTGTATTAGGTATTATAGAAATTGTATTCCATAATGTTCCATTTGAGCTCCACTCTAATGTAACCACTCCTGAATAATTCATTGTTGCTCTATTGCCAAATGCAACTTCAATCGATGTGTAACCTACGGTATTTACTTGCCCTGCTAACGTTGCCACGGCTGTACCAACTGTATTAGAAGAAACTCCTTCGGCTAAGTTTGCGCCTCCAGATGACATAATAGGTAATGTATAACCCGAGCTAACAGATGCCGTTGATAAATTTAGATTTGTTGCTTGCGACCCTGAAGTTGTCCAACCGGGTAAAGTACTTGCAGCGACATTGTTCGCTGTCCCAAAATTTGTAGAATATAATGTTGTCTGCCCCGCAACGCTACAACTCATCATCAATAAAAAAACCAAAAGCATATTTTGGATAAGTCCAAATTTTAAATTTTGCGTAGAACTCGCAATCTTGAAGTGTATTTTTTTATTCATATTTCCCCATTTAGACGCCTCCGTTTCAGAAGCGCAGTTAGTTCATTTTTATTAAAGCCATAATGGCTGATTCTCAAACAATACGGTTGGGGAAGACCAAGATTTAAGATTCTAAACAAAATTAATTGTTAATTTTATCGAGAATGTTAACTTCGAATAAAGTCGTTAAAATGTTATAAATAAGCGACGAATGGTATCAAATTGTAATATTTTCAATCAATTTCAATAAAAAGCCTTGAATTTTATATTTTTACAATCAATATTTTAATTATGAATTACAAACTTTCTGACAAGACATTTACTTTTGAAGAAATTCTTCGTAAGGCAGAAAGTTACTGCGCTTACCAAGAGCGCTGTCATGATGAAGTAGTTCAAAAATTGAAAACGATGACTACTTCAGAAACTGTCATTGATAATGCAGTCGTTCATTTGATTGAAAATAATTTCTTGAACGAAGAACGTTTTGCATGCAGTTTCGCCAGAGGAAAACACCGCATAAAATATTGGGGAAGAACGAGAATCGTGCGAGAACTGAAACTTCGAAATATTTCTCGTTATAATATTGAAACTGCTTTAAAGGAAATTGATGCCGAAGAATATCATGAAAATTTCCATAAACTTTCAGAGCGAATTTGGGATTCAATTCACGAAAAGAATATCCAAAAAAAGAAAAAGAAATTTTGCGATTATTTGCTTCGCAAAGGTTTTGAAACTTCTCTTATTTATGAAAAATTAAACGAGCTAATTTCTAAAGATTAAAGTTTAGTATTGATCGATTTAGAATATCAATTTTCGAATTATATGTCTAATTAGATGATCAAAATTATTTAAAACCACCAATAAAATCGTATCGCAATTTTAAAAACTAATTCGTTTTTAATTTACTTAAACACATTAAAAACATAACATTTTAATAAAAATATAGGTTTTTTCTTTCACAAATTACGCAAACGTTTTCGTTAAATTGTGCACTTCACCGATGAAAATTCTCACGTCATCGAAAAGTCATAAAATAGGCAATCCAAAGTGATATTTAGATCCGTACCTCAATATACATTTGCAGTACCCCAAAACAAAATACCACATAAACCTATGAAAAAATTAGTACTTCTATTCGGATTATTATTACCTCTTTTTGGATTTTCTCAAGTTGATTTAGTTAGATGGAATGGCGCTAACAATTCTTTAGCACCAACTACAGCTTCAAATGTTAGTTCTCAAGATATTATTGGGAACGGATCTGTTGGCATCTCAGCAATGTTTTATGATCCAAATCAACAATTCTTTCAAACAACTCCGAATTGGCCGAACGCACAAACCAATGGTGGGGTGGTAGACAATTCAAAATATATTCAATTTGAAGTTGGTGCTACTGCTGGAAATCAGGTTATTTTAGCTAACTTTAAGTTCCAAGCTCACATGCAAGGTAACCCTGCAAAATTTCTAATAAGATACTCAAAAGATGCTAATTTTTTAACTAACGTATACACGTTGCTTGCTGAAACTAGCCTTGCTGGCGGTGATCAATCAAGCTGGACTGCTTTTAATCTTCCTTTCAATTCTGTTATCAATCCTGTTTTAAGCACTGAAAAAGTTTACATTCGTTTTTATTCTTATAATACTTATGACAGACTTGAAATTGCACGTATAAATGCTTCTAACAGTCAATTTTCTCCAACAATTACAGGAACAGTTACAGCAGCCACTCCAACTTGCACACCTCCAACAAACTCGCAAGTATCTGGAAATAACGTGTGGAACGGCTATGTGTACACATATTCAAATGAAAATTCAGAATTTAATAGCGCTGCGACATACATTGGAACAATAACTGATACCCCTACTTTTGATAGAGATTTTGGTAGTGGCCAAATAAACGGTGTAACAAGAAATATTCCATGCGTTACGCCTCCATCTGATAGATTTTTAGTTCGTTATTTGATGACAACGCCTTCGTTGACTGCAGGTGATTATAACGTTACAGTGGGAGCTGATGATGGTTATAGATTATATATTGACGGTGTTTTACAAACTGACTTGAGTGATTGGGCGGCGCACAGTTATGGTCAAAAAACTAAAAAAGTTACTTTGTCTGCGGGCTCTCATAACTTCAAATATGAATATTTCGAAAGAGAAGGTAGCGCACGAGTTATGTTTTCTTATGGAAAAATAGCTGGAGACATCAGCACACCGTTTGGTAATAATGTTTGGAATGTATACGCTTATAATTCTGATGTTACATTAAATGCTGACTCATTTGTAGGAAGCTATGTTGATACAAATCTAAATATCAACACCGAAAATTTTTGGAATGCAAACGCTTCGCCATCGATAAATAATACAGCCACATACAATGGTGCCCCGGTGACAAAGGATTATTTCACTACAGTTTATAAAAGAGCTGGTTTTCCATGTGGTAAATATTCTTTAAAGATAGACAAATGGGATGATGACGTTTTAGTTCTATTGAATGGCGCGCAAATTGCTTCGATTTCAGGTAATAACAGCAACTATGCAATCGCAAATGTTTTTGTTAAGCCAACCGATATGATCGAGATTAGAGTGGCCGAACGCGGAGGCGATGCTGTATTAAAGTTTTCTCTAACCGATGTTCCAACTGTTTTCAGTGCGACGTCAACACCAACGGCTGCTCAAGTTTTAGGAACTTCAATTAGAATCGAGAAAAACTATACACTTACAACAGATTTAAGTGCTTGCTCTTGCACAGTCGTTAACGGAAACACATTAACTATTCCTGCCTCAAAAACATTAGTGTTAGATAATAATCTTACTGTTGAAACAGGCGCTACAATGACGATAGAAAACAATGGAAGCTTAGTTCAAATCAGCGACGTAGCAGTTAATACGGGTTCAATCAATGTAAAAAGAACAACCGCTCCGGTAAAAAGATATGATTTCACATATTGGTCTTCTCCTGTAGGATCTGGATTCACGTTATATAATTTATCTCCAAATACTTTGGGTGACAAATATTACAGCTATAACCCAGTTTCTGGATGGATGATTCACTACAATGGAAATGAAGTGATGGCACCTGGTAAAGGTTACATCGTTAGAGCGCCTCAAGAATATGACATCAATAATCCAGCAGTTTACAACGCTACGTTTACTGGAAAACCAAATAACGGAATTATTGCACAGGCAATCGTTGCAAATGCGTCTAATCTAATCGGAAATCCTTATCCTTCAGCAATTAGCGCTGATGCGATTTACAATGCAAATAGCGATAAAATTGGAGGAACGTTTTATTTCTGGACGCACAATTCGCTTCCAAGTTCAGCAAATTCTGGGAACGCGATTTACAATTATTCTTCTGACGACTACGCAAGTTATAATGTTTTGGGTGGCGTTAAAACTAAATCAGCTGCAACAGGAGGTCAATCTCCAACAGGAAATATCGGTGCTGGTCAAAGTTTCTTTATCGCAGGAAAAACTAGCGCAAATTTAACTTTCTCAAATTCAATGAGAGCTAAAAACGCTGGTGACAACTCTCAATTTTTTAGAACTAGCAACACAACACAATCAGAGGGTCTTCCTGTAACAATTGAAAAAAGCAGACTTTGGTTAAATATTTCAAATGAAGCAGGTGATTTTAATGAAACATTAGTTGGGTATATTTCAAACGCTACAAACGGAATGGACGAAGCCTTCGACGGAGCTAATCTTTCTTCAGGTAACACAACTTTATATTCAATCATTGACAGCAATAACTTGGTAATTCAAGGTCGTGCGTTGCCATTCACAAACACAGATGTTGTTCCTTTAGGTATGAAAATTTCAACTGCTGGTCAATACACAATCAACATGGATCAGTTTGACGGATTGTTTTTAAGCCAAAATATCTATTTATTTGACAGTTTAACAAACACAACTCATGATTTAAAAGCTAACGATTATGTTTTCAATTCAGAAGCTGGAACGTTCAACTCAAGATTTGAAATCAGATATGTAAACGGAACTGAACTTGGAATTGACACACCAATTGTTTCAAATAATGACGTAGTTGTTTACAAATCTGGAAACCAAATCGCGGTAAGAGTAACAAACTTTACAATCGACACGGTTCAAGTTTATGACATCACCGGAAAATTATTAACTTCTGGTAAAAATGTAAATAACACTACTTTTTCAACAACTGGCTTAAACGTTGGAAATCAAGTGGTAATCGTAAAAGTAACTTTAGACGATAACCAAACAGTTTCTAAAAAAGTAATAATGAATTAATGCAAGTTAAGTAAACCCCCCGAAAAAATCTCGTAAGCTTTGTTTACGGGATTTTTTTTTACAACCAAATTTTCTCAGCTCCGGTCGCATCTAAAATGTCAATTCCAAGGGCAAGTTTAAAGTGTGAAGCAACTTTAAAAGCATCGTCTTTATCTTCAGTTCGATAAAAAGTAATGTACTTATTTCGTGAATCAAAAAGGTTCAACAAAATAACATCGTTAGTAAAATTAGTAGTTGCCGTGATGTAATTCACACGTTGGCTTTGCTTAGTTTTAAAAACAGAAACATACTCAAAATCAGGAAGCGCTTGCCAAGAACCAAATTTTACTCCCAAGAAAAAATTGATTTTTCGAAACTTTTTATTTTCCAAATCAATTTCTGAACCTTCAGATACAATCAAAAAACATCCAATCGCCAAGAAAATTACCGAGAAAATATTTCCTGTCGTAAAAAAACCAAGAAAGGCCAAAATGATTAACGAAAAACCAAAAAGCTGTTTTACAAACGGCACTTTTTTAATATAACAAATAGTTTCCATAATTAGGATTTAGAAATTAAAACACTCACCGCATTTCCTCCGAAACCAACGGCGTTCACCAATATTTTTCTAATAGAAGTTCTTTCTTTTTGCGCTTTCGCGTAAGGTACGCCGATGAATTGCTGTTGTTGTATCATCAAAATCGCCATCTCAATATTCAGCATCCCCGAAGCGCCAAATGTATGTCCGATTTTCCATTTGTTTGTGGTTAGCATCGGAAGATTTTCTCCAAAAATAATTTCAATCGCTTTTAATTCAGACGAATCACCTTTCAAAGTTCCCGGAGCGTGCATTACAATTGCGTCAATTTCATCCAAATTTGTGTCTTTCAAAGCCATTTTCATCGATTTTTGAAAACATTTCGCTTCCGCGGAAATTGAAATACTATGTTCCAAGATTTCTGTGGCAAAGCCAAGACCTTCGATGTAAGCCAAAGCATTTTCTTTGTGACCAATTTCTAAACAAATTACAGAAGCGCCTTCGCCCAAAACCATCGAATTTTTAGTCTTTTCCATATCAAAAGCACGACACGGAAACTCGTCTTCGCTCTTCGAATAAATCTTTAAAGCGTTCATTTGAGCAATAGTAAAAGCTGTCAACGGAGCTTCACTTCCACCGACCAAAAACTTATCTGCCATCTCAGAACGAAGCCAAGCAACACCGTTTAAAACCGCGTGCAAGCCCGTGGAACAAGTAATGGAGTGCGAAATTTCGGGACCTTGTGAATTCAAATCGTGGGCAATCCAAGACGAAATATTGCCTAAAGTTGTGGATGGCGAGGCCAAAGTATTGGTTTTTCCGGTTTGCAAAAATTCTTCAAAATGCTTTTCAAATAATTGCGTTGCGCCACGAGAAGATCCGATATTTATGCCAAAATCATCTCCTTTTTTCCAGCCCGAATTTTCAATCGCTTGTCGTGAAGCTAAAATGGCATACAAAACCGAATCGTCTAAATGTTTGTATTTGCTTTCAAAATTCTTTAAATCTGCAATTTTATTCTTTAAATCTAAAGGCAATTGGGCCACCAAAACTTCTGAATTTCCGATGTGTTTTTTTGAAATTAAAGTTTCGGGCTTGAGATAATTTTTCCAAATTTCATCAGGAGAATTTCCGAGTGGAGATATTGAGGAGAATGCGGTAATCGCTATTTTTTGGGACAATTTTATTCAATTTAAAACTCTGACCGGGTTTGAAACCCTGTCAGAGTTAGTTCTATAATGAGCAAATTTAAACTATTTGCAAAGCTTCCTCCACTACTTCATACACTTTTTCCAATTCAGAATCAGAAATAATATAAGGAGGTAAAATATAAACAATGTTTCCAACCGGACGAAGAATTACGCCTTTTTCAATAAAGAAATCATATAATTTATTTCGAAATTCTCCGTAATAACTGTCTTCATTTCCGGTATTTATTTCCAAAGCAAAAATAACTCCGAGAACACGCGTAGTTTTCACTTTTGGATGTTCTTTAATCTTTTGTTGAAATTCCAAATGTTTCTGATTTACATTCCGAATTCCGTTTTGAATTAATGGCGTTTGAAGCAATTCTAAACTTGCCAAAGCAGCTGCACAACCTGTTGGGTTTGCTGTAAAAGTATGTCCGTGAAATAAGGCTTTGTTTACATCGTCGTCATAAAATCCGTCAAATAGTTCTTGCGTGAAAGTGGTAATCGCCATCGGAATTGTACCTCCGGTTAACGCTTTTGAAAGACACATCATATCGGGTTGGACTTCCAAGTAATTGCAGGCAAAATTTAATCCGGTTTTACCGAAACCCGTCATCACTTCGTCGGCAATGGTCAGAATATTATTTTCTTGGCAGATGTTCATCAATTTCCCCAACGCAAAAGTTTCATACATCACCATTCCGGCGGCGCCTTGAACCAAAGGCTCAAAAATAAAAGCCGCATATTCGTTGGTTTTTGCCAGTTCTTCTAAAGCTTCAAAACTTTCTTTTTCACGTCCTTCCGTTGGAACCGGAATTCGAACAACTTCAATCAACGAACCCTTAAAAGCTTCGGTAAAAAAAGAAATGCCACTTGCTGCCATTGCTGCAAAAGTATCGCCGTGAAAAGCATTTTCAAAAGCGATAATCTTAGTTCGTTTTTCTCCTTTATTGTAAAAATATTGAAGCGCAACTTTCAGCGCAACTTCCACTGCGGTTGATCCGTTGTCAGAATAAAACAGCTTTTTTTGATTATTCGGAAGAATTTTCATCAATTGTTCTGAAAGCAAAACGGCTGGCTCGTGCGTGAAACCTCCAAACAAAACATGCTCTAAGGTCGTCAGCTGTTTATAAATGGCGTCAGCGATGAATTGGTTACCATGCCCATACGGATTTACCCACCACGAAGCGATCGCATCGATATATTCTTTGCCATCTTCGTCCCACAAAAGCGCGCCTTCGCCTCTTGAAATTGCAATTGCTGGCTTGACTAATTTATGTTGTGTGTAAGGATGCCAATTGTGTTTTTGGTCTCTTTCTGAAAGTGTCATTTTTATTTTTTTTAGATAAATTAGAGAAAAAACTACCGAATTTATTCTTGCATCTTTTCTCTTTCTTCTATTTTTCTTCTATAAACTTAGTAGATTTTCTCGAAATAAATCAGCGTATTCTTTAATGACATTTTTATCAAAATAAGGTTCGTCATCAATTCTTCCGATAAATTTAAGTCCAGTTTTGCTTAAAATAATTTCTTCGGAGGCTTTGTTTTCATTGCCGTTAAAAATGATTCCGGCGACGTTGATATTTCTATTTTTTAAAGCTTCGACAGTTAATAATGTATGATTGATGCTACCCAAATAATGTCTGGAAACGACAATTACTTTATGATCTTTCTGAATTAAATCAACAATTGTTTCGTTGTCATTTATAGGAACAAAAATTCCTCCGGCTCCTTCAATTACTAGATTATTTTTGGTTTTTGGAACAATAATTTTCTTGATATTAATCGTAATTCCGTCTAAATTCGCCGCCAAATGTGGACTTGCAGGAGTTTGCAATAAATAGCTATTTGGATGAATTGTCGTCTTTGAATTTGAGATATATTGTTTCAATTTATGGCTGTCTGAATTATCAACATCACCAGCTTGAATCGGTTTCCAATAATCGGCTTCAAGACTTTCGGTAACTATTGCCGAAGCTATTGTTTTACCCACATCAGTGCCGATTCCTGTTATAAATATTTTCATTTTATTCTTGTTGTATTTACAAAGATAGTCAACTCGATACAATAGTTTTGGGAATTTAAACTAATGGGAATTTTGTAAGATTTTAATATAATTTTTAGACAACAAGGGATTATTAATCGCTAAATTTGATAGGAAACTAACCCAAATTTAACTCAAACATAAAATGGTCACCACAAAATTCCCGCCTTATGCCAAAGCTGTTTTCATCTCTTTGCTGATTATAATCATTATTTTTTTTATGGTTATGGCCAAGCAAATTTTAGTTCCGTTGCTGGTTTCAGGATATATTGCGATGTTGATGACTGGTTTTTGTAATCGTTTAGAGCGGTTAAAAATCCCAAGGTCTTTAAGTGCATTCATCGCTTTATTACTGATAATCTTGGCCACAGTTGGAATCATGTATTTCATATTTTCGCAACTTCAGAACTTCACAGATGACGTCGAAATGAATATGGAACAAAAGGTGAACGGTTTTGCTATTAACATAAATAATTGGGTGAAAGATATGGTTAGTTATGACCTTGGAATGAGTAACGGCTTTAAAATGGACAAAATTATGGCCATGGCCGAAAAGGAAGGAACAAGCATATCTGCATTGCTTTTCAGCACCATTGGAACACTTTCAAATATTGTATTGCTTCCTGTTTTTATCTTTTTCTTGCTTATCTACCGTGATCATTTGGCAGTTTTTGTAACGAAAGTTTTCGCAAAGCAACGAAACAAAATTCTTTTAGAACACATGGTTTCCATCCGCAAAATTGTGCACGCGTACATTGTTGGAGCAGGAAAAGTGATGATTATTTTGGGAATCGTGAACACAGCCGTACTTTTTGCACTCGGAATTAAACACGCGATTTTCTTCGGAATGATTGCTGGATTATTAAATATCATTCCTTACGTTGGCCCATTTTTAGGCGCGATAATGCCATTCTTTTTCGCATTACTAACCAAAGATAGTTTGTTTTATCCTTTTGCAGTGGTAGTTGCTTTCACGTTGATCCAATTTGCTGAAAGTAGCTTTTTGACACCAAAAATCACGGGTGCAAATGTTAGTTTGAATGCGTTTATCACGTTTTTAGGATTGTTAATAGGAGGCGCAATTTGGGGAGTTGTTGGAATGATTTTGATAATTCCAACAATTGCGATCCTGAAAAAATTATTTGAATTGAGTCCTGAAACTGAGCCGTATGCTTATTTATTTGGAGAGGAAGATTCGCAATGGTTCAGGCACCGAAAACCTAAAAAAGAAAGCTAGCCAAAAGTTGCAAAACGCTCGAGATTTCTTCTTTTGAGTTAAAACTATGCAGACAAAAACGCAGTCTTTCTTGGCCTTCAGGAACAGTTGGCGATAGAATTGCTTTTACGTCAAAACCTTTTTCTTGGAATTTTAAAGCGATAGTTTTCACATTTTCATTACCCGGAATTATCGCCGACTGAATAGCCGATTTGCTTCTCACAAAAATTTGCTTTAACCCAATTTGTTGCTTTTCTTGATTAAAATGAGCAATATTTTCTCGAAGCTTAAAAATTTCTTCTTTTTGGATTTCTAGGTTTTTATAAGCCGTTAAAATTGTCGCAACTGAATGTGGAGACAAAGCCGTTGTATAAATAAAACTTCGGGCAAAATTAACTAGATATTGTTTCAATTCTTCTGAACCTAAAATTACGGCACCGTGGCAACCCAAACCTTTTCCGAAAGTCATTATTCGGGCGAAAATCTTTTGTTCTAAATTTAAATCTTGCAGTAAACCTTCTCCGTTTTCGCCAAAAACTCCCAGTGAATGCGCTTCGTCGATTACCAAAAAACAGTTGTGCTTGTCAGATAATTGCGATAAATTTTCTAATTGTGGCGAATCGCCGTCCATTGAAAAGATAGATTCTGTGACGATATAAATTGAAGCGTTTTCAGATTTGTATTTCAGAATAATTTCTTCCAAATCTTCCAAGTCATTGTGTTGAAATTTAAAAGATTTGGCATTTGAAAGCCGAATTCCGTCGCGAATTGAGGCGTGAATTAATTCGTCGTATAAGATAAAATCGCCTCGTTGTGGCACCGAACTGAAAAACCCAACATTGGCATCATATCCAGAATTAAAAATCAGCGAAGCTTCTGAATTATGAAATTTAGAAATAAAATCTTCGGCTAAATTATAAAGGGAATGATTTCCTGATAAAAGTCGCGAACCAGTGGCCCCGTTTTTCATTTTTTTTTGGTCTAAAAGCAATTGGTGTGTTTCCTCAAAAATAGCTTCCGAAGTAGAAAATCCCAAATAATCATTGGAAGAAAAATCAACCAAATCACTTTGTCCAGTTAATTTTCTCAACGAATTACTCTGAAATCTTTGCGCTAATTTTTGGGATAAATTTTCTGGAAAATGCTTCATATTTTACAAAGGTAGAAAAGTTGACAAATTAAAAAATTATCGTTTTTTATATTTTTATTATTGTTATTCGATAATTTTTATATATTTGTATCGAAGTAAACATATATAAATCATGAAAAAATTACAGCTATTAAAAACTTTGGTAGACTTATTTTGGTTTTTTGCAGTCCTTGGATCTGTAGTGCTACTTATTTATATTCCAATATTTCTCTTCGATGACGAACTGGTTGATATTCCCATGAAAATTCACGGCGAAGAACTTATCGTGATGGATTTTACAACTAAAGTTATTTTAGTTGGTTATGTGATTGCCTATGGACTTTTTATCTATGGCATTTTCCTTTTCAGAAAGGTTTTAAATCATTTTTCAAAAAGAGAAATATTCCACGAAAATGTCATTGTACTTTTTGACAAAATCGGAAAATTATTTCTTGTAGCAACAATCATGAGCTTCATCGTCCATGTTTCTTACCAAAGTTATGTAAATAGTAAAGTGAGCTTTGGTATTGAAGTGGGAGCTGATTCATTTCTACTTGCGGCAAGCATAGGATTGTTCTTTATGGTTTTAAGTGAAGTTTTTGCCATCGGAAAAAATATAAAAGACGAAAATGAATTAACTATTTGATATGCCAATAATCGTAAATCTTGACGTAATGTTAGCCAAACGGAAAATGCGTTCCAATGAATTGGCAGAACGCATTGGAATGACCACAGCCAATCTTTCTATTTTAAAAACAGGCAAAGCCAAAGCAGTGCGATTTTCTACTTTAGAAGCCATCTGTGAGATTTTAGAATGTCAGCCTGGCGACATCATGGAATTTGTAAAAGAAGAAACACAATTTTAATTTTTATACTATGAAAAACAAGACACTTTATATCTTCTTTATTTTAGGAGCGCTGTTAATAATTGCCGGTGCATTATTGAAAATCGAGCATTACGAAAATGCTGGATTTATCTTGGGAGCAGGACTTGGACTTGAAGTTGGAGCCGTTGCTTTCTTTTTGGGCAGGCTTTTAAGAACTAAAAAGGAGGATTTATAAAGCTAAATCTATCCACTTAAAATCTCCTCTTTCCGTAGAATCAAGTAAATCGATTTTTAAAGTAATCGCGGTCCTTTTCGCTAATTCAAATGCTGCTGCTTTTTTATCAAACTGATACATTTTGTAATGCTTATTACCCAAATACCAAAGGTTGACTTGGAAACATTCATTCGAGTCTTTGAAAACGCAAACGTATTTTAGCTGAGGAATCGTGGATAATTTGTCCCAGGACAACAACCCAATGTAAAATCTAGACACCAATTTATCTTTATCTAAATCAATTAAAACCGATTTCATCACGGCCATTGTAAAACCAGCAACAAAGAAATAAGCAGCGCACTTTATAAAACGTGGAAAAATTTTTAAGGAATATTCTGAATAGCCGAAGTAATAGAATAATTCGCTGGTTTTATAAAGATAATATAACATGATTAAAAAAGAAAGAGCCGATAAAATAGTCTTCCATAACGGTCTTTTTCCTGGTTGTACAATCAGCTCAAATTCTTTCTCCATAAATCAAAAATAAACAAAAAAGCCTAACAAATTAATGTTAGGCTTTTTATATCAGAATAAAATCGAATTAATCCACAAGGATATTGATTTTATTATCGTTCATTTCTAAAGTTCCTGAGTTGATTGACAAATGATATTTTTTGTCGTCACCAAGGAAAAATTTACCTTCTGCTTCTTTTGAGAATTCAAAGCTGTCAGCAGCAATTTTAATGTCACCTTTTGCAAGGATTGAGATAATTGCAGCGTGATGATTCAGCATTTGGAATTCTCCGTCAATTCCTGGAACGGTAACCGAAGTTACTTTTCCTGAGAATAATTTTGCTTCTGGCGATATAATTTCTAAATACATTTTTTTTTGCTTTAGGCTTTAAGCTTTAGGCTTTAAGCTATTAAATATTAAGCTTCTGCCAACATTTTTTGTCCAGCTTCGATAGCATCTTCGATGGTTCCTTTCAAGTTGAAAGCAGCTTCTGGAAGGTGATCTAATTCTCCATCAATGATCATGTTGAATCCTTTGATAGTGTCTTTAATATCAACCAAAACTCCAGGAATACCTGTAAATTGCTCCGCTACGTGGAAAGGTTGCGACAAGAAACGTTGTACACGACGCGCTCTTGAAACTGATAATTTATCTTCTTCAGAAAGTTCTTCCATACCAAGAATCGCGATAATATCTTGCAATTGTTTGTATTTTTGAAGAATCTCTTTTACTCTTTGTGCACAGTCATAATGCTCAGCGCCAAGAATTTGTGGCGTCAAGATTCTTGAAGTAGAATCCAATGGATCCACTGCAGGATAGATACCTAACTCAGCAATTTTACGAGACAATACAGTTGTTGCATCTAAGTGGGCAAATGTTGTTGCCGGTGCTGGATCCGTTAAATCATCCGCAGGAACGTAAACCGCCTGTACAGATGTAATAGATCCTTTATTTGTTGATGTGATACGCTCTTGCATCGCACCCATTTCTGTTGCTAATGTTGGTTGGTAACCTACCGCAGATGGCATACGTCCAAGAAGTGCAGACACTTCAGAACCGGCTTGTGTAAAACGGAAGATATTATCAACGAAGAAAAGAACGTCTTTTCCTTGATCAGTTCCAGCTCCATCACGGAAATATTCAGCGATAGAAAGACCTGATAAAGCCACACGTGCTCTTGCTCCAGGTGGTTCGTTCATTTGACCAAAAACGAAAGTTGCTTTAGAATCTCTCATTCCCATTTTATCAACTTTAGAAAGATCCCATCCTCCATTTTCCATAGAGTGCATGAATTCTTCTCCGTATTTGATAATTCCTGACTCCAACATCTCGCGAAGCAAGTCATTTCCTTCACGTGTTCTTTCTCCTACTCCTGCGAATACAGAAAGACCACCGTGACCTTTTGCAATATTGTTAATCAACTCCTGAATCAATACTGTTTTACCAACTCCAGCACCACCAAATAATCCAATTTTTCCACCTTTTGCATAAGGCTCGATCAAATCAATTACTTTAATACCTGTGAATAAAACTTCAGAAGATGTAGATAAATCTTCAAATTTTGGTGCTTGACGGTGAATAGATAATCCGTTGTCACCTGTTTTTGGTAATTCACCAAGACCATCGATAGCGTCACCGATCACATTAAACAAACGACCATAAACGTCTGGCCCGATTGGCATCTTGATTGGATTTCCAGTACCAACAACTTCATAACCTCTGCTTAAACCATCAGTTGAATCCATTGAAATTGTACGAACAGTGTTTTCTCCAATGTGAGATTGCACTTCAAGTACCAATAAAGTACCGTCTTTTTTAGTGATTTCTAGTGAATCATAAATTTTTGGAAGTTCAACATCTTGACCGTTGAAAACAACGTCCACTACTGGACCAATGATTTGAGCAACTTTTCCTATTACTTTTGACATTACTTATGTATTTATTAAATAGCTATTTAGGCTTGTGAAAAACACCTCTTTTTTCAGTGCGCAAAGATAGTTTTAAAAATGAAAAATTAATAATATTTTGCGAAAAAAATATGAAAAAAATAAAGGATTGTCTGATCAAGAACATTAAGTCCGATAAACCCGTAGTGTTTTAAAATAAAAAACCATCCGTTTTCAGCGGATGGTTTTTATTTTTCTACTAATTTTTAATTTATAGTTTGCCCATATTGAACATTATAATTTCCGATATTCACTTCCGGAATTGATGAACCATATGTCATTCCTATCGCCTTTAAAAACTGATTCGCTAAGTAGGCATATCCTCTAGATGACGGATGAATACCATCTAAAGAGAATGTACCACCAGTCACGTAAGTTGCAGTTAAATGGTAATTCCCAAAACGGATTCCGCCATTCAACAATTGTTGCATGATTGCTTTTGTATCCACAAACGCAAGACCTTTAGTCTCCGCTACATTTTTAATTGTAATGTTATATGCATCTGTTGCTGTTTCCACTTCAGTCGCTTCAGCATCTGTTAGCACAGCCCCATCCTGTAATGGATAAGTTACGCCAACTGTATTAAATGGAGCGGGAATACCTGCTTGTGAAGTTCCGATGATCGATCGAGTTGGAAGTACAATATAGTCCACAAAAGTGCCGTTTTTCTTAGCGTGGCGTGCCTGTCCATAGAGATTACCCATCAGTCCCGCTTGTGCTGCGGGAACGCCTGCTCCAATAAGTGCGCCAGTTATTTGCGGGCCATAATTTGTCAGAGATTCATCTTTTATTAATAACGGATTTGTTGCTCCAGCCGTCAATGTCGCAATTCTATCTCCTTGGTTAAAGGCTGTCAAAATTTGCTTAACAGGACCTAAAAGTTGTGTATTTAACTGAGTTGCCGTTGCTTCATCAAGCGGTACTGGATTGTAAGGAACAGTTGTAAAATAAGGAAGCGTATTGATGTATGGGAGATTTGCTACGACACCTTTTGCTCCGTTTGCAGTCATTGCGTTTACTAATCCGTTGTAAACGTTGTCAAAAACCATTGGATCTGTAATATCGTTTGAACCATAGGTTGCTGGGTTTAAATTTCCTGTCTGATTTACGCCGATTCCACCAGAACTTGCATAGCTCAAAACGTCGTTTCCGCCAATCCACAATGAAAAGAAAGTAGCGTTTTGTGCAGTAGCATCTCCAATCACAGAAGCGCCTGCAGAAGAGTCAAATCTTCCGAAGTAAGGATTTGCAGCGCCATAACCATTTACGGTCAAGTGAAAACTTTTTGCTCCTGGAACACCCATATTATTGAATGGTCCTGATAATTGGTCAGCAATAGACGTTGAAGAAACTCCTGTTACATTAACTGGCCCAACTCCATTGAAATATAATCTTGTTGGAAACTGCGGAATTTGATTGCCTCCGGCTGAAAATCCTCCAACGTTATCATTCATGTAAGGAACGGTAAAAGCACCTCCTCCGGCTAATGCCAATTGCTGTGCCAAAATATTTGGGTAACCATTTTCTTGTCCTTTTTTGAAAAGCGCATTGTCACTAAATCCTGCCGCAAAGGAGTCTCCAAGTGCAACATATTTTGAAAAATCTGCAGTTCCAGCACTGATTGGCACTTCGGCAACTTCGCCTTCGGTATCGTCATCAGAACAAGCAACAAGGCCTATGCTTAACGAAGCGAATAACAGCCATTTGAAATTTTTTATCATGATCTATATTTTTTTATTACCTAAAATTATTATGGATTGATAATCCAAGAAACTAAATATTGTTGTCCGATTCTACCTGCTCCAATTACTTGCAAATAGTCGTTTCCGAATAAATTAGAAGCACTTACTTTGAAAACAGATTTTATTGCTGGAACTGCGTAGTTCATTTGCGCATCAAAAACAGTTACCGAAGGAATCATGCCATCAGCAAAAGAAGATTGCCATAAATATTCGTCGCTCCATCTTGCATTCAAATTAAATCCAAAGTTTTTGAATAGCTCAGTATTCCCCAATGACGCCTTAACTCTATGTTTTGGTGTATTAAATCCAGCGATAAAAGAAGGATCTTTTGCTTGATCAAATTCAAATTGCGCATGATTGTAATTTATCCCTAAGTCAAAATTACCAAAAACTTTTTGAGACAATCCAATCCCAAATCCTAATGAAGTTACGTCTTCAGTTGTATTTGTGTACACTTGATAAACTCTTCTATCACCGTTCCCTAAAGCTTGAAGACCTCTTAATACCTCAGGATTTGTAAGGTCAGAACCCACAACTCCATAATAAGGGGTGATTACTCTTGAAGTGCTCATAAAATCTGTATATATGTTATAATAAGCATTCATATCTACAGAAAGTCCGCTTTCTAAAATAGCTTTATAACCCACTTCGAAAGCCTTAACTTGCTCTGGTTTCACCAACTGAATGTTTACAATTTCTAAGTCAGCAGGATTTTGAGATAATGCAAACCTTGAAACTGAAGGAACTGAATAAACGTCACTTAAATATGCACTTCTACCTGACAAATCAACTGTTGGCGCATATCCAAGAGCCTGACCTGCGGCACTTACGTTCATTGTTTCTGTGTAGCGATCTAAGTTATCTTCAGCAGAACCAATTAATGCGAACGGACCTAAATCTAGACCGATATACTGGTCTTGGGTTGTAGGATTTCTAAATCCTGTTTGAAATGAAACTCTAAAATTATGATTTTTTCTTTCTCCGGCAGAGTAAACCAAGGAAACTCTAGGAGAAAATTGACCTTCAAAATTTTGAGATTTGTCATAGCGAAGCGATCCTGTAAATTTCAACCTGTCGTCTAAAAATTTCTTTTGCGCTTGCGTGTAAATTCCGTACTCATCATATTTAATGGCTCCGTCATAATCGGTAAAAATTGTTCCTTCTGAATTCAATTCATAAGTTCTAAATGATCCTCCTACTTGCACTTCAACCACATCAGTCAATTCTTTAAAGTTGTAATTAGCATCTGCATGGTACAATTTTGAATGATCAATGAATTTTGCACCTTGGGTCAAATCTGGATTTTGAATTACCGTAGCTAAAGCGTTTGCAAACTGACCTGAACCCGGCATAAATCTAGCACTTCCTGTTGGAGGCGTTGCAAATTGTGGCAAGCCTGATAAGCCTGCCGGCAAAACATTATAGTCTGCATATTGTCTTCCAATTGCCGCTTGCTGTTGCGCTGTAGTTGCCAAGCCTGTGGCTCCAGCCAACTGATATGCGGTCGCATAGTTTGTGAACCATTCTTGATCTGATTTCCAAGATCTGTTAACATTCCATGCTGCGAATCGCATATCATAAGAATCTCCAGCATCTTCAGTAGTCATATACCCTCTAACAAAAAAGTTTCTATTTTTGACTTCGAACTTTGTCTGCTGCATGATGAAATTTTCTAATCTATATCTGTTAGCACCTTGATAGATCGTATTTCCCATACCCAACTTGTGTTGTAAAATAATTTCAAAATCATCTTTCATTGGCTTAAAATGCAATGAAAAATCGGCTTTAACACTTTCGATGGAATTATCATTAATGTCCTGTTCAAAATATCCGGTTCTACTAACTTGGCCCACATTTGGAATAAATGTTGTGACCTCGTCGCCATAAATATTTAGACCGTCATAGTTTTGATTCACGTTATGGCCAATACCTCCATTTGTCATACTTCTTTCGTCGCCAGCAACCCATTCAGTAGCTCTCAAGTACGTAAAATTAGCCTTTGCTGCGAAAACTTCTGAAAAAGCATGCGCGGCACGAATACCAAAATCATAATAATCATTGTCTCCTGCTAATTTTTGGTTTGTTTTTCCATATCTAGCATAAACGCTTAAGCCTTGGTGATCAAATGGACTTTTGCTGTTCATAAATAAAATTCCGTTGAAAGCGTTTGCTCCGTATAAAGCAGAAGACGCTCCAGGCAACAATTCAACACTCTGAACATCCAATTCAGAAAGACCTATAAGATTTCCCAAAACAAAATTCAATGCTGGCGAAGAATTATCCATTCCGTCCACCAATTGCAGGAAACGAGTGTTTGCAACTGTCGCAAAACCTCTTGTATTAATTGATTTAAAAGACAGCGAACTTGAATTAAAATGCACTTCTTTTAAGTTTTCCAATCCGTCATAAAATGTTGCGGAAGACGTGTTTTTCACATCTTTGATTCCCATTCTTTCGATAGTAACGGGCGATTCAAGAATTCTCTCTGGAGTTCTGGAAGCCGAAACGACGATTTCATCAAGGTTAACCTCTTGTTTGACCATCGAAATTGCCACATTTTCATCGAACGACGCTACCTCAATCGATTGAGAAGCGAATCCAATGTTTGATATTTCCATTGTAAAAGGCGGCTGAGTTGTTGGCTTTAAACTGAAATTTCCTTTGGCATCAGACAAGGTGGAAATCGTTTCACCAACGATTTTAATTGTAGCTCCGGGAAGAGTAAGTCCGCCATCATCGGTGACAGTTCCCGAAATTGTGTTCTGGGCAAAAATTACACCACAGAAAAACAGGGACAAAATTGTGAAATACAGTTTCATTGTTTGAGATGTTAGTTTATACAACCAAAGTACAAATATATTTTGATATCCATAAAAAAAGTCGGAAAATTTATCGCAATTATTACTAATTAAAGTTAATTTTTATACAATTATCATTTATAATTTATCACAATCTCAATAATACCAATAGTATGCATGCATATAACCAATAAAAAAAAGACATAAAAAAAGCGAGAAAAAATTCTCGCTTTTAAAAATATGTAAGTTTAAACTTATTCTACCGTTACCGATTTTGCTAAATTTCTTGGTTGATCTACATTACAACCTCTGAAAACAGCAATATGATATGACAAAAGTTGCAACGGAATTGTAGTTAACAATGGCGTTAATGCCTCTATTGTATCTGGAATTTCAATCACGTGATCTGCCAAATCTCTAACTTGGGTATCGCCTTTCGTTACAATCGCAATAATTTTACCACTTCTCGATTTAATTTCCTGAATATTACTTACCACTTTGTCATAATGTCCTTGTTTTGGAGCGATTACAACAACTGGCATTTTCTCATCAATCAAAGCAATTGGTCCGTGTTTCATTTCTGCAGCAGGATAACCTTCGGCGTGGATATATGAAATTTCTTTAAGCTTCAAAGCACCTTCAAGAGCAACAGGGAAGTTGTAACCTCTACCTAAATAAAGGCAATTCGGAGCGTCCTTATAAATTTCTGCAATTATTTTTGCGATATCATTTGTTTGCAAAGCTTCTTGAACTTTCTCAGGAATAACTTCTAGCTCTTGCAAATATCTGTGGAAGTCTGAGTTTGAAAGCGTTCCTTTTGCTTTCGCAAGACGCAAAGAAATTAATGTTAAAATTGTAATTTGAGTTGTAAATGCTTTTGTTGAAGCCACACCAATTTCTGGTCCAGCATGCGTGTAAGCACCTGCATGAGTTTCTCTTGAAATTGAAGAACCAACTACGTTACAAACTCCAAAAACAAATGCACCTCTTTCCTTAGCCAATTTAATTGCCGCTAAAGTATCGGCAGTTTCTCCAGATTGAGAGATCGCGATAACTACATCTTTTGGTCCGATAATTGGATTTCTGTATCTAAATTCAGAAGCGTATTCAACTTCAACCGGAATTCTTGCAAATTCTTCGAAGATATATTCAGCTACCAAACCAGCATGCCATGAGGTACCACAAGCTACGATGATAATTCTCTCAGCATTTAGAAATTTCTCAAGATTGTCCTCGATTCCTGCCATCTGGATAATTCCTTTATTAGCAAGAAGCCTTCCTCTATATGTATCTTTAATTACATTTGGTTGCTCATAGATTTCTTTAAGCATAAAATGCTCATATCCACCTTTTTCAATTTGTTCCAAATTCATCTGAAGCTCCTGAACATAAGGATCTACCAATGAATCATCTTTAATTTTACGAACTTTAATTGATTTATTTCTTCTAACAATTGCCATTTCTTCGTCTTCCAAATAAATAGCATTTGAAGTATATTCAATAAAAGGAGACGCATCAGAAGCAATGAAAAACTCATCTTCACCGATACCGATTGCTAACGGACTTCCTAATCTCGCTACAACAATCTCATCTGGTTTTTTTGTATCAAAAACGCAAATTGCATAAGCACCAACAACTTGATTTAAAGCAATTTGAACAGCTTTACCAAGTTTTAATTTATCCTTTTTCTGAACGTCTTCAATCAAGTTAACCAATACCTCTGTATCAGTATCTGATTTAAAAACATATCCTCTTTTAATCAATTCTTTTTTTAATGGCTCATAATTTTCAATGATCCCATTGTGAATGATGGCCAATTCCCCAGAGTTTGAGATATGCGGATGCGAGTTTACATCATTTGGCACGCCGTGGGTTGCCCAACGTGTGTGTCCTATACCAATGTAACCGTTGGCAGAAATTTCTTTAGATTTTTCTTCAAGATCAGAAACCTTACCTTTAGTCTTTGAAACTTTCATTGATTCGCCATCGAAAAGCATGATTCCGGCACTATCGTAACCTCTATATTCTAATCTTTTTAATCCTTTAATGATGATAGGAAAAGCTTCTCTATGACCTATGTATCCGACAATACCACACATATAAATTTATTTAGTCAGGTTTAGTAAATGAAATAACCAATCGTATTTTCTTTGAATCAGTTTCCGGAAGATTGCTTCCATATATAATAGTTCCAAGTGGACTCAAAACAGACGTGAGCGGTAGATTTCTAAATTCAGAATTTTGCGTCTTCAATGTCAGATTTGCTGTGTTTGAAATGTTTTCAGTAATAGCAAGCCCTAATCTTACGTTAGTTGAGTCGTTAAATATAACATTTTTTATATGATCTGTGATTCTAATGCGGTATTTTTTTGCTTTTCTGTTCTCGTCTCCAGAATTTCCTGTTAGTTGCGCGATTCCGTCAAACCTTGATTTTGCTAATTTGGGATTTGAATTATTTACACTGCCATCAAAACCATAATCTATCAAAGATCTTCTGTTTGTGGCATCATAAAGGTAAATTCTATTAGGATCAACTGATGAGGACATCGATGGTACATCAACGTTAAAAACAATGTGCGCCTCGTTCACCAACCAGTTGTTTGTGATTGCTGTGTTTCGCAACTCATCTAATTCTGCTGAGTTGCCGCCACCAAATAAATCAATGAAAGCTATAGCGCCTTCTCCACCTTTTAAAAATAATTTAGAGTCGCCAGTCGCACTGTTACCAACTACGGCGTCGTATTCAGCACTAAGAGGTGTAGAGGCACGGGTAGTAAGACTTACAGAATTCCCTGTCAAATTCAAGACTAGCGTTCTGTCTGAAACTATACCTGCACTCGATTCATCTTCATAAGTGATTGTGATCGTACCTCTAGCAAAGTTAAGTAGCGCTAGGGCACCTCCGTTTCCGGTTTCCTCAACTTTAAAATACAGTCCTCTAAAATAGTTCTGGAAAGCATTATTATTTAAAAGATTTGAACCTGCGTTTTGAAAAATTCTTTTATAAAAATATTCCTTGTTTAAGTCTAATCTCATTCCCGGTGGCGATTTTACTGGGTCGCTATCTTCGTCAGCTGCTGAGTTTGACAACTGTGCATTTGAGAATATAAAGCTTCCGTTTTGCGTACCTACTCCGTTGTTCAAAGGTGCGCCGTTTGTAACTGGAGCGCCACTAGGCGAAGCACCAATTTTTGCAGCATCAAACATGGAATTTTGATCCGAATAATAGCGCTGAATTCCAAAGTTGTTTGTGGGATCAAAATTCCTTAAATAATATCCGTTTTCATAAACACTCAATTTAAAGGGTTGCGCCACATTACCATAAATGGAGTCTAATCTATACTCATTTTCCCCATCATCATCAGTGCCAGTTAAAGTACTGAAGTAAGGCACATTTAAGACTACTGACGTAATTCTTTCTGGCGTAACGTTAGTAAATGTTGGATTTTCAGTTACTAACGAAACTTGCGTCACAAAATTTGCGGTGGTTTTTCCAAATTTAGCATTGTCAAAAATGCCTAATGGATTAATCGGAAGATTTAATGTTTCAACCGCACCTGTTTTTCTTGTAAAAGCAGTTACAGTCGATAACGAATCTTGCTCAAAATCAAAGTGATCCTCGCCTACAAGACCGCTTCCAATCTCGTTAAAATCTTTATCACATGAAATTAAAAAGAAAGTACCCATTAAAATTAGAGCGAACTTTCTTAAAACAGAACTATTAAGCATAGAATTTATCATTTGTTTTATAAAACTGAATTCTTATAGAAATTAGTATAAGCTTCAGCAAACTTATCTTTAGCGGCGAAAGGTAAAAAAGGTTTTCCCGAGGATTCTATAAATTTTGTTAAATCTAACGGAAGGTCGTGAGAGCCAACGATCACAGCATCTGAGTGCATAATTGAAGTCTTCATAATGTTCACATAATTTGGCTCTGCCAAAAGCTCAATTGACTCGTCCGGAACGCCATCAAACGCCACTTTTTTCTTCATTTCCATATCAAGATTCCCTTCAAAACCTGATGTATAAACCGAAGTCACGATTTTTGTTTCAGAAAACAGAGCTTCATCTTTATAAAAATGCTTCATATAAACCGGAAGCATTCCTGCCAACCATCCGTGAACGTGGATAATATCCGGAACCCAATTCAATTTCTTAACCGTTTCCACAACTCCTTTTGCAAAAAAAATGGCACGCTCGTCATTATCTGGATACAAAACGCCTTCTTCATCTGTAAAAGTAGCCTTACGTTTAAAATATTCGTCGTTGTCAATAAAGTAAACCTGAATTCGCTCTTTTGGTATCGATGCTACTTTGATAATCAGTGGCATATCTAAATCATTTACAACTAAATTCATCCCAGAAAGGCGAATAACTTCGTGTAATTGATGTCTTCTTTCATTTATATTTCCATATCGTGGCATGAAAATTCTAATTTGTCCGCCTTGGTCATTGATCATCTTTGGAACGTCATACGACATATTAGATACTTCATTTTCAGCCAAGTAAGGTACTACCTCAGATGATACATACAATATCCTCTTATCCTCCATATTATTTTGAACTTTATTTATTGCCTATAAAAAACATGCAAAATTACAAAAATTTATGCAGTTATTAACAAAAATGGTAAGTTTGCAGTCAATTTAATCATTTTCAGATGCTAATTTTTAACAGACAAGAAGACTTGAAGAACCATTTAAAGTCGGTTTCGATCCAAAATTCATCCATTGGATTTGTTCCTACAATGGGCGCTTTGCATCAAGGCCACCTTTCGCTCATAGAGAATTCGCTGTCGGAGAACGATATCACAGTGGTCAGTATTTTTGTAAACCCAACGCAGTTTAACAACGCCGAAGATTTAGAAAAATACCCAAGAACTCTGGAAAAAGACACTGAAAAAATTGAAACGGTAAACAAAGACGTATTGATTTTTGCGCCAAGCGTAGAAGACATTTATCAAGGAAATACTGTTTCTGCTTCCTTCAATTTCGACGGATTGGAAAACCAAATGGAAGGCGAACACCGACCAGGACATTTTGACGGAGTTGGAACAATCGTAAAACGTCTTTTTGAAATTGTAAATCCCACAAATGCTTACTTCGGAGAAAAAGATTTCCAGCAATTGCAAATTGTTAGAAAGATGGTTGAAAAGCACAATTTGCCTGTAAACGTAATCGGTTGCCCAATTTTCAGAGAAGAAAACGGTCTGGCGATGAGTTCACGAAACGAAAGACTTTCGGCTTCAGAAAAAGAAGATTCTTCGTTGATTTACAAGACATTAAAAACTGCCAAAGAAAAATTTGGCACGGATTCTGCAAAAGATATCATTAAATATGTGGAAGCCATTTTTGAGAAAAATCCAGAATTTCAGTTAGAATATTTTCAGATTGCCGATGAAGACGAACTGCTTCCTGCTACTGCAAAAAAAGAAAATAAAAAATACCGCGCTTTCATAGCTGTTTTTATTAACAGTATCAGATTGATAGATAATATTTCATTAAATTAAAAAATAATTACCTTTGCCCCATGCAAATTCAAGTTGTTAAGTCCAAGATTCACCGCGTAACGGTAACTGGAGCAGATTTAAACTATATCGGAAGTATCACAATCGACGAGGCGTTGATGGAAGCTTCCAACATAGTTGAGGGAGAAAAAGTTTCAATTGTTAACATCAATAATGGCGCTCGTTTAGAGACTTATGCCATCAAAGGAAACAGAAACAGCGGTGACATTACTTTAAATGGCCCTGCTGCAAGAATGGTTCAAAAAGGCGACATCATTATCATTATTTCTTATGGAATTCTCGATTTTGAAGAAGCAAAAACCTTCAAGCCAACGCTGGTTTTTCCAAATGAAAAAGACAACACTTTAACGTAATCGTCTTTTGAAGAAAAAAATAAGCAAAGCATTATCCATAGCACTCCCAATTTTATTGGGAGTTTTTTTGACAATTTACACCTATAATTCATTCACGCCAGCGCAACTGGAAGAAATGAGAAGTTATTTTGTCAATGCCGATTATACCTATATTTTTATCGCCCTTATTTTTGGATTTATCAGTCACGCCGCACGCGCGTACCGCTGGAAATTTATGCTCGAACACATGGGTTATAATTCTCCGTTTAAAAATAATTTTATGGCGGTTTGGGTCGCTTATTTTATGAATATGACGATTCCCAGATCAGGCGAAGTTTCTCGAGCTTTGGTCTTAAAAAAATATGAAGATATTCCGTTTGACAAGGCTTTTGGAAGCATTATTGCAGAACGTGTTGTTGATTTCATTATTCTTTTGGCATTTATTGCAACCGCAGTTTTATTGCAGTTTGATGTTTTAAAAACATTTCTTTTAGCCACAATTCCAGTTGAAAAATTATTAATTTATGGAGTTGTCGCTTTTGCGATTTTTATTACTTCCATCTTAATTTTTGCCTATTCAAAATCAAAGTGGATTTTAATGATCAAAGGAAAAATTTCCGGTTTAACCGAAGGTCTTTTGAGCGTCTGGAAAATGGAGAAAAAATGGCCGTTTATCTTTCACACGGCTGTAATTTGGGTTTGTTACGTATTGACTTTTTACTCGGCGATTTTTGCATTGAAAGAAACCAGCGAGATTAGTTTTGGCGTAGTCGTTACCGCTTTCGTTATCGGAAGTTTGGCAATTTCTTTTTCCAACGGAGGTTTTGGCGTTTTCCCGGTGGTAATTGCTGGAATCTTAGCTTTATATGGAATCCCAAAAGAAGCTGGAACCGCTTTTGGCTGGATTATTTGGACTTCTCAAACCGTTCAAATCATTATTTTAGGCGGACTTTCATTTTTATTTCTGCCAATTTTAAACAGAAAAAAGCAATAATTATTCTGCTTTTCCCTTTAATTCAATTGCTTGTCGGCTCCAGAGTTTCCACGATTTTCCTTTTTTGACCCAAATTTCCAGTAAAGAAAGTGTCATTTCAAAATCATAAATTTTATAAATTCCCACAACTTTTACTTTCCTGCGAAGGCTTACCGTTTTTCTATTTCGTTTAAATTCTGAAAAATCAGTCTGCTCAATTGATTTATAGCTGACTTTTTTAGATTCAAAATCTTTTTTGAAATCAGCAAAATTCTGAACCCAGCCGTTTGAATGCCCAAAGGAAACATCTTCTGAAAACAATTCTAAAATGGTAGAATCATTATTTTTCATATAAAAATCGAGAAGCTGAATATTTTCCTGAAGTTTTGGCTCCTTCTTTAACTCAGAAATGGCGCTGTTTTCTTGAGCTTTTATTGAAAGAGAAATTAGGAAGAAAAAAATTGGGTACAGTTTCATTTTGTTAGATTCTAATTATGGCGAAGATATTGAAAAACCATATTTCCCAATCGAAAAATAAATCATTATCTTGCTTTCCAAAATCGGAAGACAATTTCGGAAGAAACTAACTAACAAACCTCCAAATGAAAAAACTATTACTTCTCACCTTTTCATTATTTTCACTGAGTTTATTTGCTCAAAAAACCACAGAAGTTGTCAAATCAGAAAAATTAAACGGTGAAAGACAAATCACCATTTCGCTTCCTCCCGCTTATGCAAAAGAGCCAGAAAGAAAGTTTCCGCTATTGATTTTATTAGACGGAGAATATCTTTTTGATGCTTTTTCCGGCGCGCTTTCTTACGCGAATTATTGGGACGATTTGCCTCCGGTAATTATCGTTGCAATCAATCAAAATTCAAATGGAGAGCGTTTTGTGGACAGCCAATTCGACAAAGAATCTGGGCTTCCGGAAGAAGGCGGTTCTCGTTTTTATGAATTTATTGGTTCTGAATTAATTCCTTCCTTGGAAAAAAAATACAGAGTTGCTCCTTTCAAAATTATCGCCGGACACGACACTACTGCTGGTTTTTTGAATTTTTATTTATACAAAGACCAGCCAATTTTTAACGCTTATATTTCTTTAAGTCCAGAATTTGCTCCAGAAATGGAAACCAGAATCGCAGACCGACTTGCCGTGGCAAAAACGCCAATTTTTTACTACCAAGCCACAGCCGACGGCGATTTGAAAAGAATGCAAAAGAAAATCCAGGAATTGGACCAAAACATAAAAGCGAAAACGAATCCAAATGTGAATTATCGTTTTGACGAATTTAAAAACGCAACGCATTATTCATTAGTTTTGCAAGCAGTTCCCAATTCTTTGTACCAAATTTTCGCTGCGTACCAACCGATTTCTTCTTCTGAATTTCAGGACAAAATTGCAAAATTGCCAAGCGGTTATGTTGATTATTTGGCCAATAAATACACAATCATCGAAAAATCTTTAGGGATAAAAATGCCAATTAGAGTCAATGATTTCAAAGCAATTGAAGCCGCAATCTTAAAAAATAAGGCGTATTCAGAATTTGAAAAATTATCAGATTTGGCAAAGAAAAGTTATCCAAAAGCGATGCTTGCAGATTATGAATTAGCAATGATGTACGAGCACACGGGCGATTTCAAAAAAGCGTTTAAGTCTTACCAAAATGCTTACACAAAAAACGAAATCGGAGATTTGACCAAAGATATGATGCTTGAAAAAGCGGACGAAATGAAGACGAAATAATTATATGTCGAAAGTAAAAACAACTTTTTTCTGCCAAAATTGTGGCGCGCAATATTCAAAATGGCAAGGCCAATGCAATTCTTGTAAAGAATGGAACACCATTGCCGAAGAAATAATCCAAAAAGAAGAAAAAAAAGACTGGAAATCAGCCACATCTCCGGATTCAAAAAGGGTTACCAAACCTTTAAAAATCCACGAAATTGACAGCACCGAAGAAATCCGTCTTGACACGCGCGACTGCGAACTGAATCGCGTTTTGGGTGGTGGCATTGTTCCAGGTTCTTTAATACTTTTGGGTGGCGAACCTGGCATTGGAAAAAGTACGCTTTTGCTTCAGATTTCACTGCAATTGCCGTACCGAACGCTATATGTTTCGGGCGAAGAAAGCCAAAAACAGATTAAAATGCGTGCGGAAAGAATCAATCCGCTGAGTGATAATTGCTATATTTTGACCGAAACAAAAACGCAAAATATCTTCAAGCAAATTGAGGCAATTGAACCCGAAATCGTAATCATCGATTCCATCCAAACGCTTCATACCGATTACATCGAATCATCAGCCGGAAGCATTTCTCAAATCAGGGAAACCACGGCAGAATTGATAAAATTTGCTAAAGAAACCAATATTCCGGTGATTTTAATCGGACATATCACCAAGGACGGAAACATCGCCGGACCAAAGATTTTGGAACACATGGTCGATACCGTTTTGCAATTTGAAGGCGACAGAAACCACATTTACAGAATTTTGCGTTCGCTGAAAAACCGTTTTGGTTCGACAGCAGAATTGGGAATTTATGAAATGCAAGGAACGGGTTTGCGCGAAGTTTCAAATCCGTCAGAAATCTTGATTTCCCACAAAGAAGAAGAACTTTCAGGAACCGCAATCGCCACCACCATGGAAGGAATGCGCCCAATTATGATTGAAATTCAAGCGCTTGTTTCCACCGCAGTTTATGGAACGCCACAACGAAGCACGACTGGTTACAACGCAAAAAGGCTGAATATGATTTTGGCCGTTCTTGAAAAAAGAGCTGGATTCAGGCTTGGAGCGAAAGACGTTTTCCTTAATATTACTGGAGGAATTTCGGTCGATGACCCAGCGATTGATTTGGCCGTTGTCGCCTCGATTTTATCTTCCAATGAAGATATTCCGGTTGGGAAAGATTTTTGCTTTGCCGGAGAAGTCGGGCTTTCAGGAGAAATTCGTCCGGTAAATCGTGTGGACCAAAGAATTCAGGAAGCCGAAAAATTAGGATTTTCTACCATTTTTGTTTCGAAATACAATAAAATTACGCTGAAAAATACCTTTATTAAAGTACGACTGGTTTCAAAAATTGAAGATGTGGCTTCGGAATTATTTGGATAATTTTTGAAAATCTTTTTGCGAACAATTCGTTTTCGGAACGACCTAAACGCTTTTTTGTATATCTTTAACTACAAAATTTCTGTTTATGCCTGACCAAGAGAAAATTAATCTGCTTCATCAAAAACTGGATTTCCTGATTAAAAGGCAAGACAGTTTCCAAAAAGAAATTTCAGAAATCAGAAAGGAAATTCAAGCCCTTGAAACCGCTCCGTCTGTTTCAAAAACACCAGAAACGGTAACTTTCACAAGCGAAAAACCAATTTCAGAAAAACCTTCTATTCCAAAAGAAACGGTCGTTTTTTCAAGACCGACAACTTCCAGAACGGAGCCAAGAATCCAAAAACCAAGCAATTGGGAGAAATTTATTGGTGAAAATTTAATCAATAAAATTGGTGTTTTAATTCTAATTATCGGAGTTGGAATTGGAGCAAAATATGCGATTGACAACGAATTAATCAGTCCGTTGACGCGGATTATTTTGGGTTATTTCATCGGATTAGGATTGCTTGGTTTTGCTTTGAAATTGAAACCAAAATTCGAAAGTTTCAGCGCCGTTTTATTGAGCGGTTCCATGGCGATAATGTACTTTATCACGTTTCTCGCTTACAGTTTGTATGGCTTGATTCCGCAGTATTTGGCATTTGTTATTATGGTTTTATTTACCGTTTTCACGGTATTTTCGGCCTTGAAATACAACCAGCAAGTCATCGCAATTATCGGTTTGGTCGGAGCGTATTCGGTTCCGTTTTTGCTCAGCGACGGCTCCGGTAAAGTACTTATTTTGTTCACTTATATGTCGATTATTAATATCGGAATTCTGGTCATCGCCTTTAAAAAATACTGGCGTTTGCTGAACATAATTTCCTTTGCCGCCACTTGGATTATCTTCGCTTCTTGGATTATTGCAAGCTTTAAACCAGACATTCATTTTGGAACAGCACTGACATTTCTCTTCGTGTTTTTTATGATTTTTTACGTAGCTTTTTTATCTTACAAATTAATCAAGAACGAAAATTACGAAGTAAAAGACATTTTTTCAGTGCTTTCAAATTCCTTTATTTTTTATGGTTTAGGAATCGGGATTTTGAGCGGAAATCCAACAGCTTCGCAATATTATGGACTTTTTACATTATTAAATGCCATCATTCATTTTGGCGTAAGCGTTTTGATTTACAAGAAAAAATTAGCTGATAAAAGTTTGTTTTATTTGGTCATCGGGATGGTTTTGACTTTTATCACGATTGCCATTCCGGTTCAATTAAGCGGAAAATGGGTCACTTTGGCGTGGGCATTTCAGGGAATGTTGCTCTTTTATTTGAGTCGAAGCAAAAAGGTTTCTTTCTATGAGACGTTGTCGTATATCGTAATGATTTTGGCACTAATCAGCCTTTTTGAAGATTGGTTCCGTTATGATGCCGAAACTCCGATTTTAAATTCCCAGTTCTTAAATTCGATTTTATTCGTGGTCGCTTTTGGACTGATTGTGTATTTCCAGAAAAAATATCCGACGGAAGAAACTGAGAAAAAATCGGCGCTAATTTCTTTTATGAATCACTTTGTTCCAGCGGTTTTCGTGTTGGTTTTGTACAACGCGATTCGACTTGAAATCAGCAATTATTGGGATTTGAAAATTTACAAAAACCAAACTTATTTCAGTGATTTTTACAATTATAGAGACATTTGGATTCTGAACTTTACACTTTTATATCTTTCTGCGTTGTTTCTGATTATCGCAAAAAAAGTCAAAAACAAGTTTTTTGAAACTGCTACTTTAGTACTTTCAACAATGGCTATTTTAATTTTCCTTTTCAACGGTTTGTACACGCAAAGCGAGCTGATTTACAGTTATTACAATCCAGATGCGAAGGCAATTTTCACGACCGGATTTTTTGCTGTGGTGATTCATTACATTTCGTTGCTTTGTTTGGGAATTTTAGCCTATCAGATTTACAATTATTTCGGAAATAAATTAGAGAAAAACCGAGGTTTTTTTGAAGTCGCGCTTTCGGTTTTAGTAATTTGGATTATCAGCGCCGAAATGCTGATTTGGATTCACGCAAACAATTCCTGGACCAACAGCAAACTGGGATTGAGCATTTTATGGGGCGTTTTATCACTACTTTTAATAAGCTACGGAATCTGGAAAAACCGAAAACAACTGCGCATTTTGGCCATCGTTTTATTCGGAATTACGTTAGTAAAACTATTCTTTTACGATATTGCGCAATTGAACACGATTCGAAAAACCATCGTTTTTGTTTCACTTGGAATCTTGCTTTTAATCATTTCCTTTTTGTACAATAAATACAAACATTTGCTTCTCGATGACGACAAAAAATAAAATATTCGCACTGCTTTTTTTGGTTTTGAACCTAAATTCTTTTGCCCAAACCGAAGATTTTAAATTCAAGAGAAAAATTGAAAATACATCAGAAACTTGGCACAAAATCATTTTGCCCGAAGCTTCTTTTGGACTATTAAAAGCTGATTATTCAGACATCAGAATCTTTGGGAACGATGGTAAAATCGAAGCTCCGTATATTTTAAAATCATCTGAAAATCATATTTCAGAAGTGGCGATTCCGTTTCAGATGATTAATGTTTCAAGTCGAAATTCGGAATATTTTTACACTTTTGAACTTTCAGAAAACAAACAGATTAACCAGATAAAATTAAATTTCAGTCAAGAAAATTTTGATTGGAAAATTGATTTAGAAGCCAGCAATAATCAGTCAGAATGGTTTTCTGTTTTAAAAAACTACCGAATTCTTTCGATAAAAAACAGCCAAACTGATTATAAATTTACGCAAGTCGATTTTCCAGATTCAAAGTATAAATTTTACCGACTAAAAATTAAAGCTTCGGAACAGCCAAAATTAACGGAAGCTAAGATTTGGGAACAGAAAAAAAACGATGGCGACTTTAGAATCACGGCTATAAAAAGCCAAAAGAAAGAAACTGATTCCAAGAAAAAGCTTTCGATATTTTATTTGGAATTGCAACATAAAGTTCCTGTTTCTTCGTTAAATATCGAGGTGACAAACACATTTGACTATTACCGCCCGATTACAATTGAAGTTTTAAAAGACAGCATTGAAACCGAAAAAGGCTGGCATTTTAGTTATGAAACGATTGCAAATGAAACCCTAAGTTCCCTGAACAAAACTGGTTTTTCGCTTGGAAATACTTTAGCCAAAAAACTAAAAATCACCATTGAAAACGGAAGCAATCAGCCTTTAGAAATCAAAAATATCGTAGTCAAAAACTCGATTTACTATCTTTTGGCGCGATTTACAGAAAAAGCCGACTATTCTTTATTTTACGGGAATTTAAAAGCTTCGAACACCAATTATGATATTGAAAATTTCCAAGAAAAAATTCCTAAAAACCCAAAGGAATTACGACTTGAAAAAGAAGAAAAAAATACTGATTTCAAGAAAGTTACGCAATCGCCGTTGTTTGAAAATAAAATTTGGCTTTGGGCGTTAATGGGAATAATTATTGTGGTTATTGGATATTTTTCGTTGAAAATGTTGCGGGAGTAGTCTGTTAATTACGTCTGTTCTTCCGCCATTTTTCCATTATTCCTTTATATTTGTGTTTTAAACTTGAAAATTCTGAATGAGAACTAGAAAACAGAAAGTCCTACTTGCCGTTACAATTATCGCTGTAATTTTTGTACTTGCCATTGGCCTGTTTTTTATTTTCAGAAATTCAATTCTGCAAAAGGCAATTGCCAAAGTTTCTACAAAAATGGAAACAGAATACAACAGCAAATTCTCCATAAAATCAGCTTCTTTTGAAGGTTTTTCAGGTGTTGCTTTAGAAAATATTTTATTGGTTCCAAAGAACGCAGACACACTTTTGAACGTACAAAGTATTAAAACAAATGTCAGTTTTTGGAAGCTTTTGACAGGCGATGTGCAACTCGGAACTTTGTATGTAAAAAACGGTTTTGTGCAATTGGTAAAAGATAAAAACGGCAGAAATTTCGATGCGTTTTTAAAGAAAGACGAACCAAAAGACACGACCGATGTTGATGTAAATTATGCTGAAAAAGCCTATCGAATGCTGAATCAAGCGCTAAATTTGGTTCCAACCGATATGGACTTGGAAAACGTCTCACTTCGAATGGACGATATGGGTCGAAAAGTAAAATTAGACCTGAAAAAATTGCGTTTGGTTGACAAACAATTGGAAACTTCGATTGGCGTGACCGCGGATAATTTTAAACAAACTTGGAAAATAAAGGGTTTTGCTGACCCAAGAAAAAAACAAACTGACTTACGATTTTTCAATGTGGATACCGGAAAAATCAAAATTCCTTATATTGATGAACGTTTCAACCTGAAAGCTGGCTTTGATTCCATTCGACTGAATATCAAAAACATAGAAATGGACGGCGATGAATTGCACATCGACGGAACTTCTTCCATTGCAAATTTCACGGTAAATCATCCAAAAGTTTCGAAAAAAGATGTGGTCATCAAAAAGGCAGAATTTGACTATAATTTTATTTTTGGCGAAGACTTTATTGCCATTGACAGCTCATCAACGGTGACTTTGAACAAGATGAAATTTTCTCCGTATGTTTTCTACCAAAAAACAAAAGAAGACAAAAACCAGATTTATGCTTTGAAAGTAAAAATCCCAAAAATGACTGCGCAAGATTTCATTGTCTCGCTTCCGGAGGGACTTTTTACAAACTTTGAAGGAATGGAAGCCGAAGGAAACTTCAGTTATAATCTGGAATTTTTGTACAATAAAAACAAACCACGCGAATTGGTTTTTGATAGTAATTTCAAGAAAGAAAACTTAAAAATTATCAAATATGGCGAAGCGAATTTGAACAAATTAAACAGCAGTTTCACGTATCGCGCCATCATCAACGGAATCCGCCAGCGCGCTGTGGAAGTGAGTCCGTCGAATCCAAATTACACACCTTTAAACGAAATTTCTCCTTATTTGAGAAAGGCTGTTTTGACTTCAGAAGACCCTTCGTTTTTCTCGCACAGAGGTTTTATCAACGAAGCGTTCAAGCAATCGATTATTAAAAATATCAAAACAAAACGTTTTTCTCGAGGCGCAAGTACGATTAGCATGCAGTTGATTAAGAACGTTTTCTTGACGAGAGAAAAAACACTTTCACGAAAATTAGAAGAAATTTTATTGGTTTATATTCTTGAAAACAACCGAATTTCAAGTAAAGAACGAATGCTGGAAGTGTATTTCAACATCATCGAATGGGGACCAAATGTGTATGGAATTGGTGAAGCTTCGCTATTTTATTTCGGAAAACATCCTTCAAATTTAACTTTAAACGAGTCGTTGTTTTTGGCGAGTATTGTCCCAAGACCGAGAAGTTTTGCGTGGCAATTTGACGGTCAAGCTCGATTAAAAGAAAATTATATGCGCCAAAACCATCGCATCGCCGACTTGATGTTGCGCCGTGGTTTATTAGAACAGCAAGACACGTTGCAGAAACAATTTCCTGTAGAAATTATCGGTCCGGCAAGGTCTTTTATCAAGCTGAAGCCTTTGGATTCAATAGTTTTGGATAAAATCCAAATTGATGAGGAATTTGATTTTTAAAGTATTCTACTTAAAAGCCTTCAAAAATTCTTCCTTGTAACTCGGGGAAATTTCCACTTCAGATTCGTCAATCATCGTTACATAACCGCCGGTTCCTTTGTGATATGATTTTACAAAGTTAATGTTGATAATATTTGACTTATGAACTCTGATAAACGGAAACGGCAAAATTTCTGTAAAATGTTTCAAGAACCGGCAAACCATCTTTTTTTGTCCGTTTGAAAGATACAAATCGGTGAAATTTCCGTTGCCACGAAGTCTTACTATTTCCTCCATTTTTACAACTTCAAAACCTTCCAAAGTTGGTAAAATCACTTGCTGTTTTTCAGGTTTTGTTTCTCTGAAATTTTCCACGATGATTTTATTTCGGTTGAAAATTTCGTGGTTCACGATATGTTGCTGTACTTTATTTACGGCGGTAATCAGTTCTTCGATGCTGATTGGTTTTAGCAAATAATACGCCGCGCTTTGGTTCAACGCTTTCAAGGAATATTCTGAAAATGCTGTGACAAAAATGGTCTCGAATTGTAAATCTTTGCACGCTTCTAAGACATCAAAAGCATTTCCGAAAGGCATTTCGACGTCCAAAAAAACCAATTGCGGTTTCAAGTCGTGCAGTAACGGAATTGCTTCCTTGAAATTCTGTGCTTCGCCAATGATTTCAACCTGCGGGCAATATTTCTGCAGGTAGTTTTTCAAGACTTCACGCGCCGCCGATTCGTCTTCAACGATGACACTTTTTATTTTTTGGAGCAACATCATATTTTATCAATTAAAGGAAACGTCAATTCGATTTGGGTTCCGGTTTGAGGCAAATCTCTTTCTGAAATTTGGAACGAAATATTTTTGTGATACAATTCATTCAGCAAATTGATTCGCTCCAAAGTATTTGTCAAGCCTCGTGATTCGTGGACTTTTTGGTTCGTTGTTTTTAATTCTTTGCTTTTTTTCAACCCAATTCCGTCATCTTCGATGGTTACTTTTACGAGATTTTTTTCTATTCTGAAATCCAATTTCAAGAAACCTTTTTCTTCTTTGTAACGCAATCCGTGCCAAATGGCGTTTTCTAAATGCGGTTGCAAAAGCATATTTGGGACAAAAATCGCATCGGCATCCAAGTTTTCGTCCACCTTAATTTCATAATCAAATTTATCGCTGAAACGCAAATGTTCTAAGTCAAGATATTTTTTCAATTGTTCGATTTCATTGCTCAAAGTCACAAAATCTTTATTGGAATTTTCCATCATATTTCGCATCAAATTAGAATACGAAGTCAAGTATTTATTAGCTTCGAGTTCATTATTTTCAGAAATAAATTGGTTTACAGAATTCAAACTATTGAAAATAAAATGAGGATTCATCTCTCTTCGTAAGGATTGCAAAGCGATTTTTTTGTTCTTGGTTTTAATCGAATACAACGCTTTTACGATAAAAACAAAAAGCAAAATCATCAGAACGACCGAACCCAAAAGGAAATAATTAAAGGTGTTTTTCTTCGTAATCAATTCGTCTTTTAAAGCACGTTCTTTCTCCAAATGTTTGATTCGGTCTTCAGTGACTTGAAATGTTTTTGCATCAATCAAAGAATTATCCGACTTGATTAAAGCTTCAAAGTTTTCGAAGAAATTCTCATACAATTCAATACTTTTTTGACCGTTTCCTTTTTCTTTGTATTGTTTTAAAAGCAATTCTAAGGTGTTTTTTGCGAGCAATGTTTTTCCGTTTTCGATGCTGACTTCATACGCTTCTTTCAATAGCGAAATTCCCTTTTCATCTTCTTTTTGTGTAAAATAAATTGAAGCTAATTCTTGCATTTGAGAAATTTCATTGTCAAAATCATTGCGTGTTTTTGCTTCACCAATCATTTTTTCGTGAATTGCGATGGCTTTGTCAAATTGATTGTCAGAAACATACACTTTGGCAATTTCATTTTTGATTTTTACAGCTTCCGAAGGTTTTCCTTTGATATTTTCCAGCGCTTTTTTGTAGTTTTCAATCGCTCCAAGTTTGTCATCTAACTTGATGCTGTTCATCGCTTTTTGCTGATACGCTTCAGAAACTTCCTCCTTTTTTCCTTGTTTTTCCAAGATGGAAATATTGGAATTGATATAATCATCTTGCTTCGCCGGAACCGAATTTCGCAATCGTTCCACATCATTAGCATTGACTTTTTCAAATTCTTTGTCCAGAGCAACTTCGCTTGCATCTTTATAACTTACAATTGCATCGCTTGTTTTATTTTGGGATTCCTGGGTTTTCCCAATGTTTCTGCTGACGTTTGCAACTTCCTTGTTTTTATTCAATTTGGCATAAATATCTTTCGCCTTTTTCAAATATTCTTCCGCTTTGGCATAATCGCCTTTGGCTGAAAGTTGTTTGGCCAAAGCCTCGTACCGCTGGGCAATTTTTAAATCGCTTTCGTCTTTTGACAGCGCTTCTTTCAGTTCTACCGCCTTTTTAGAAACGCTATTTGTCTTGGTCGGGAGGATTTTCTTTTTAATAGTATCCTGCGCCATCAAGCTTTGAAAGCCGAAAAGCATCACCAAAAAAATCGCGATTTTAAGATTCAATTTCTTCATAACAGTCTATCGCTTAGGATTTAAAAACCAAGCAGAATTTATAATGTAAAGTAAATTAATTTCAAACTGTTATCCTATTCCTTTCACCAATTGAAAACGGGGTTTCACCATTTCTGGAAATTTTGAGCGGAGTTGAAATCTAATTTTACCAGAGAAATCTTAAAACCAACAAATTATGAGAGCAAAAATAATTTCAGTAGCGGTCCTGCTTTTTGGATGCTACGCTTCGGTAAAAATCATCAATCGCAATTTTGTAAAACCAGTTTCAGAAAAACCTAAGGATTTTGCAATGCTAACACCAGACGATAAAGAGGAAGAAGAATTGCCGTGCGTTTTTATGACGGTGATGAACGAACAGCCTTCTGAAGGTTTTGCAAAGGTGAAACGTGATGCAAAAATTGACGAGAAAATTGCTCAAGGCGAAAACTGGCTCTTGCAAGCACAAAACAAAGATGGCGGTTGGGGCGCGGGTTCGCACGCCATGCAAAACGTGAGAGACCCACACGCGGTGAGCTCAGACCCGGCGACAACGGCAATGACAGCGATGGCTTTGTATCGAGTTGGCTATAATATGGAATCTGGTAAAAACAGCGATGTCTTGAGAAAAAGCTTGGATTATCTTTTGGCCGAAATTGAAAAAACAAAAGACAATCCCAATTATATAACGGAGGTTCGAGGTACGCAAATTCAGCGGAAATTGGGAGAAAATATCGACGCGGTTTTGACTTTGCAGTTTTTAAATCAAATTTATCCGACTCTGAAAAATGAAAATTTAAAAGACGAAGTGAAAGACGCCATCCAAGTTTGCATCAATAAAATTGAAAAATCATACGACGGAAACGGAAAAGTAAAAGGCGCTGGTTGGGCTGGTGTTTTGCAGTCGTCTTTTGCCAGTTCAAGTTTAGAAAATGCTTCTAAAAATAAAGATGTAAAAGTGGATTCTGATAAATTAAAAAAGTCTAGAGATTACCAAAAAAGCAATTACAATTCAGAAAATGAAAGCGTAAAATCAGAAGATGGCGCAGGAATTATGTTGTATGCCGTGAGCAGTTCTGTTCGTGGAAGCGCGAAGGAATCGCAAGAAGCAAAGGCGATTATTGCAAAAGCGAAAAGCGAAGGAAAATTAGACCGAAATGCTCTTTTGAACAAAGATAATTTGAAAAAAGCAGGCGTTTCTGATGAACAAGCCGAAGTTTATGAAGTGGCTGACAAGGTGTATAATTCAGCCAAAGTGAAAGCGGTTCAAAGTGACGTGATGAGCGGTTTTGGGAATAACGGCGGTGAAGAATTCTTGAGTTTCCTGCAAACTGGCGAGTCGATGATTGTCAATAAAGATGACGAATGGAGAAAATGGTACGACAATGTGGGCGGAAAAATCATCAGCATCCAGAACAATGACGGAAGCTGGAATGGCCACCATTGCATCACGAGCCCAGTTTTTTGCACGGCGACTTGCCTGATGATTCTTTCGATTGAAAACGATATTAAAAATTTACAATAACTTGAAAAAACCAATAATTATGAAAACGAAAAATCTTTTTGCGACAGCACTTTTGGCGACTTCGCTTTGCTTTAGCTGTGATTATTTTAAAACAACTTCAAAAGACCCTGTGATTGATGAAAATCCAGAATTGGCTTTGAATACGCCTCCAGAAATGAGCGGAACGAAAATTCAAGTGGCGCTTTTATTAGACACTTCCAATAGTATGGACGGTTTGATTGACCAAGCAAAATCCCGACTTTGGAACATTGTCAACACGTTGACGACTTTAAAATATGAAGGAAAAAATCCGACGATTGAAATTGCCTTGTATGAATATGGAAACGACGGATTGTCTGCTTCCACGAATTTTATCCGCCAAGTGACGCCACTTTCCACGGATTTAGATTTGATTTCAGAGAAATTATTTTCGCTGAGAACCAATGGTGGCAACGAATATTGTGGCGCTGTAATTCAAGATGCTACAAAAAAACTAGAATGGGGAAGCGAGAAAGGAAATATGAAATTGCTTTACATCGCCGGAAATGAGGAATTTTCTCAAGGTCCGATTAGTTACAAAGAAGTGATTAATGATGCTTTGAAAAAAGACATTTATGTGAACACGATTTTCTGCGGAAATAACTCTGAAGTAATAAATTCAAGCTGGAAAGACGGCGCTGAAAAAGGTCAAGGAAAATATTTCAATATTGATTCTGACGAAAAAGTGCAATATATCGCCACGCCTTATGACGACAAAATTTACAAATGTAACGAGCGCTTGAACGGAACTTATGTGAGCTACGGAAGCAAAGGCGTTGAAAAGAAAGCAATGCAAGAAACTCAAGACCGAAACGCGGAATCAGTTTCGTCTTCAAATTATGCAGAACGCGCGGTGAGCAAGTCAAAAGCGGTTTACAAAAATGATTCTTGGGATTTGGTTGATAAAGTGAAAGACGATAAAGAAGCTTTAGGAAAAATAAAAAAAGAAGAGCTTCCGAAGGAATTGCAAAATAAATCTGCTTCCGAATTAAAAGCAATCGTGGAAACCAAAACCAAAGAACGCGAAGCAATTCAAAAAGAAATGGCCGATTTAGCCAAAAAACGCCAGGAATTCATTGATGCCGAAGCTAAAAAGCAAAAAGTAAAAGATGATTTGGGCAACGCAATCGCTTCTTCGATTAAAGATTTTGCGAAATTGAAAGGCTATACTTTTGAGAAATAAATTTACAAAACCTCGAATCTATATTCGGGGTTTTTATTTTTGTATAAATAATTTTATATCTTCCCAACCTTTTCAACTTTTTTATACTCTATATCAATGAGGACACTTAAATATAATCCAAATGAAAAAAATTCTTTTCTTTCTGCTTTTTTTCCAAGCAATGGCGTATGCGCAAAAGCCAATTTTTACTACTGCAAAAGTGAAAAACGCTACTGTTTACTTTAATGGAGCGGAACTTTCGCAATCTGCTTCGCTGAATCTTCCTGCGGGAAACAGTGAAATCGTAATCAAAAATGTCGCGGTTTCGCTTAATGAAAGCACAATTCAAATTGGCGCGCCGTCTTCGGTAACGGTTATGTCGGTTCAGTTTACAAACAATTACATTTCGGAATATGAAATTGACGAAAATTCTCCGGCGATGAAAAAAGTGCGTGACAGCATTGAATTGGTTCAAAAAGATATTGACAAAATTCAGGTTGAAAAAGGCTCTTACAATAAAACTATCGAACTTTTAGACCGAAATCAGCAGGTTTCTGGAGCGAATTCTGGACTGAATGTGACCGAATTGATGAAAATGGTAGAGTATTACAAAACCAAAAGAAGTGAATTGAGCAATTCGATTGCATTGTTGGTCGAAAAGGAAACCAAACAGAACGAAAAACTTCAGAAGCTTAAAAACAAACTGGAATTTGACACTAAAAACGAGGAAAAAATTTCTTCCGGAAAACTGATTCTGCAAGTCATGAACACGGTTGCCGGAAACACTCCAATTGAAATCAGTTATATCACAAACACCGCAACATGGCGCCCGTTCTATGATTTGCGTGCTGAAAACTTGGCGTCGTCTATCAATATGATGTACAAAGCTCAAGTTTCTCAAAGCTCAGGAATTGACTGGAAAAAAGTAAAATTGACATTGTCTTCGGGTGTTCCAAACCAAAATAATCAAGCGCCTTCGCTGAATCCTTGGTTTTTGAATTATGCGTACGATTACGGAAACGACAAAAATCTGGAAGAAGTTGTTGTGCAATCAATTAGAGGGAAAGTTTCGGGACTGCAAGTTCAAAGTGCCAAAATTGTGCAAAAAGAGGAAATTGAAAATTCTTCGATTTCCGATTACACCACTATCCTTGAAAATCAGCTGAATACTTCCTTTGACATTGACATTCCGTATGATATTTTGTCCAATGGAAAAATGCACAGCGTGACTTTGAAAGAGATGAAATTGCCTGCGACCTATAAATATTTTGCAGTTCCAAAAGCCGATAAAGAAGCTTTTTTACTGGCAGAAATCAGCGATTATTCAAAATATAATTTACTGCAAGGCGAAGCCAATATTGTTTTTGAAGGAATGTATGTGGGGAAAACGCAAATCAACCCAAACCAGACTTCTGACACGTTGAGTTTGAGCATGGGAAGAGATAAAAAAATTGCGATTTCGAGAGAAAAAATTGCCGATAAATCAGGTACCAAATTTTTGTCTTCCTATAAAGAACAGACCTTTACATATGACATTCTCGTGAAAAACAATAAAAAGGAATCGGTTCAAATTCTGCTGAAAGACCAATATCCAATAAGTTCTGATAAAGAAATGACCGTAGAATTATTGCAAAGCGACAAAGCAAAAATCAATTCAGAAACCGGAATTCTTTCTTGGGATTTAAAACTTTCTCCTAATGAAATCAAGAAAATTCGAATTAGTTACAAAGTAAGACATCCAAAGGATAAAACAATTGATAATTTATAGAAGCTTTATGATAGGAATAAGTTGATTTTGTCATTCCGACAAGGGGGAATCTCCACAATTTGAGCTACTGACGGAGGTTTCTCCTTCGTCGGAATGACAAGTCTGAGTCATCAGACTTTCTAAATAATTCGCAAAATTTAATTCAAACTCAATAATCAATTAAATAGAAAAGGTACACCGCAACGTGTACCTTTTTTTAATAAAACAAATCCTAAATTTATTCTAATAAAAAATGTGGTGGAAATTTAATTTATACCTTTAAATCAAATTTCCTTTATGCTCAAAATTCTACTTTACGTCTTTTCATTTATCGCCATACTTTCTGTCCTGCTTCCGTTTATTAAAAAAGACTTTTGGGCTTTCCGTGTTTTTGATTATCCCAGGTTGCAGAAATTTACCATCATCGGAATTTTGGCCACTTGTTGGTTTGCCTTTTTCCGCGAAAGCGAATTTTGGCTGGACTTGAGCATTATGATATTTTTGTCAATAGCTTTTTTCTATATTTTATATCTGATTTTACCTTTTACTTTCCTAGGAAAAACAATGATTGACAGAGTTTCGGGAAAAAATAAAGAGACGATTAACTTGCTCGTGGCGAATATTTATCAATACAACAGAAAGTATCAAAAGTTATTGGATTTGGTCAAAAAGCGAAATCCAGACATCGTTTTTTTGGTGGAAACAGATGAAAAATGGTTAGAAGGCGTGAAAGAATTGCGAGAAGAATATCCGCATTTTATTGAAATACCTTTGGATAATACGTACGGACTTTTGTTTTACAGCCGACTTCCGATTAAAAACCAAGAGATAAATTATCTTATTGATGAAGAAATTCCGTCGATTATTGCCGATGTAGAATTTGATAGTCAGCTCGTTAGAATATTTGGATTACATCCAACTCCGCCCGTTCCGCAAGAAAACAAACACAGCACAGACCGCGATGCCGAGATTTTATTGATTGGGAAAATGGCTAAAGAGCACGAAGGTCCGTGTGTGGTAATAGGTGATTTGAACGATGTCGCTTGGAGTTATACCACGAAACTATTTTTGAAATCAAGCGAACTTTTAGACCCACGTCGCGGGCGCGGAATGTACAGCACTTTTCACGCTAAATATCCGTTGCTTCGCTGGCCGTTAGACCATTATTTTGTGAGCAGTCACTTTCGATTGGTCGATATGAAAGTTGAAAACCATATTGATTCAGACCATTTTCCGATAAGCATTTGCTTGGTACTTTCGCATAAAGATGACGAAGATAAAATGGTTGCTGACGCCGAAGATAAAGAATTAGTGGAAGAAAAAATTGAAGCCGGACTTACCGATAATCCGATGTAATTATTAAAAAATAAAATTAATTTTGAATTTTTAAGAAATATTTAATCAATATAAGTATTTCATTATGAGTTAGTTTGAAAGTATTTAACTAAATTTACTTAAATCAAAACTACCGCATTATGAAAACAACACTACACTTACTAATTTTATTTTTTTCAAATGTGATGCTTTCGCAGACCATTGGAATACAATCTTTCGCCACGGGTTTTAATACACCGACGGAAGTTACAAACGCTGGAGATTCCCGTATTTTTGTCGTTCAAAAAAACGGATTGATAAAAATTGTAAATCCAAACGGAACTACAAATGCAACTAACTTTTTAAATGTGACTTCGCTAATCGCAAACACCGGCGAACAGGGATTATTGGGATTGGCATTTCATCCAAATTATGCCACGAACGGTTATTTTTACATCAATTACAATAATACTGCGGGAAATACGGTTGTGGCGAGATACACGGTTTCTGCCGACGCTAATGTTGCCGATGCTTCAAGTGCTCAAATTTTGTTGACCATTACCAGACCTTCGGCCACCAATCACAACGGCGGAAGTTTAAAATTTGGTCCTGACGGCTATTTGTATATTTCGACAGGTGATGCCGCAGACAGTGTTCGTGCCCAAAACACCAATGAATTACTTGGAAAAATATTGAGAATTGACGTAAACTCTGGAACTCCGTATGGAATTCCGAGTACGAATCCTTTTGCGGGAGCAACAGCCGGAGCTGATGAAATTTGGGCGTACGGACTCAGAAATCCTTGGAAATTTTCATTCAACAGAACCAACGGCGATTTGTGGATTGCCGACGTTGGCGAAGTGACGATTGAAGAAATCAATAAAGTTTCACCAACAGCCGCCGGTTTAAATTATGGCTGGAGATGTTACGAAGGAAACAATTCTTACAACACTTCTGGCTGTGCGCCGATGAACACAATGACTTTTCCGTTGGCGCAATACACCCACGCTGACGGTTGCTCAATCACAGGCGGTTATGCTTACACAGGAACACTTTATCCAAGTTTTGCCGGAAAATACTTCTTCGCTGATTATTGCAGAAATAGAATTGGGACGGTGAACGCAGCCGGCATGATTAGTTACACGCCAAATTTTACCGGAAACAATAGTTTCACAACTTTTGGGGAAGATGTGAACGGTGAATTATACGTCGCTTCTGGCGGAGGAACGCTTTATAAAGTCGTTGATACCTCTTTAAACACTGATAGTTTTGCCCACAATGGCTTTGTGATGATACCAAATCCTGCGACCGAAAAAATTATGATTTCCAATCAAAATGGAACGATTTTAAGTCAGCTGTCGGTTATTGATTTATCAGGAAAATTATTGGCAGAAATTCCGTTAGAAAATACTTCGGAACATTATATTGATACTAGTTTTCTGGAAACAGGAATCTATCTGGTTACGCTTCAAGATGTTTCTGGAAACAAATTTACTTCAAAATTAAGTATTAGATAATTACAAAAGATGCTGAGAAACTAAGGTATTTAGGCACTAAGTAGTTTTAAACCTTACAATTTCAGTACCAAAAGATAAGGGTTGTTATTAATTAAAAAAGGCTCGAGATAAATTGATTATCTCGAGCCTTTTGTTTACTTAAAATCTAAAAATCTTGGCGCCTCAGCAACTCAGACCTTTTTACTTTTTACAAATCATTCAACATTTTAGAAATTTCATCCAATTTTGGAGTCAAGATAATCTCTATTCTTCTGTTTTTTGCTTTTCCATCTGCTGTTGTATTTGGAACCAGCGGTGCAAATTCTCCGCGACCTGCTGCAGTTAAATTTTTCTTGTCAACCGCTTTGTTTTCAGCGATGATATTTACGATTGCAGTGGCACGTTTTGTCGATAAATCCCAGTTGTCCACTATTTGTCCAGATCCGCCATAAGGCACGTTATCAGTATGACCTTCAATTAAAACTGAAATATCTGGATTTACGCCCAAAACTTTTCCAACTTCCACAACAGCACGTCTTCCTTCAGTTCCCACAGCCCAAGATCCAGAACCGAAAAGCAATTTATTTTCCATAGAAACATATACCTTCCCGTTTTTTTGTTCTACTGTAAGCCCTTTTCCTTCAAAGCTGTTCAAGGCTTTTGATAAGGTTTCTTTCAGTTTTCGCATGCTTTCTTCTTTTGAAGCGATCATTCCTTCTAATTCGTCCACTCTTGCGGAACGACTTTTTAATTCAGCTTGCAATTTGTTCAATCTTTCTTGCTCTGCCGCCAACGCTTTTTCTTTGGCTTCTAATTGCGCCAAAAGCTCGCGGTTCTTTTTCATATTGGTGTCTAACGCGTCGCCGCTATTTTTCTCCAAGGCGTTGTAAGACGATTTTAAGGTGTTTAAATTAGCATTCGAAGCTGCATAATCCGCTGCCAATTTATCTCTTTCAGCTTTTAATTTGTCCAATTGCGATTTTAAGTCTTTGGCTTCTAAATCCAATTGGTTTTTGGCTTTTGCCAAGTCGCCGTTTTCATCAGAAAGGCTTCTGTTTTCTTTTTTTAAGTTGGCATATTTACCTTCTAATTCTTTGTACACTTTTGACGAAACGCACGATGTTGTCAATGCTAAAGCCAATAAGCCGAGGGAAACTTTTTTAATCATAATGTAAGTTATTGTTCTTGTTTAATTCTAAATTTTATTTATTTCCAAAAGCCATAGCCCAGATTGCAAGGGAAAGCCCGGAATTTTTAAATCTATTTTTCACAGCAGGAAAAACAGCGACCGGAGGAAGCTCGTTTTTTTGCTAGTGAAAAAAGGTTTAAAAATGAGGACTTGCACTGAAAAGCTGGATTAGCTTCTAAAAAATCTACTCAATTTCTACTAAAACCGGGCAATGGTCTGAATGTTTGGCGTCTGGCAAAATCACCGCACGCGTCAATCGATTTTCTAATGGCTTGCTGGCCAAAATATAATCGATTCTCCATCCTTTATTGTTCCCTCTGGCGCCGGCGCGGTAACTCCACCACGTGTAATGATGCGGATCTTTGTTAAAATGACGGAACGAATCGACGAATCCGTTTTTCATGAATAAATCAAGCCAGCTTCTTTCTTGGGGCAAAAATCCCGAAACTTTTGCGTTTCTAATCGGATCGTGAATGTCAATTGCTTCGTGGCAAATGTTGTAATCGCCACAAATCAAAAGGTTTGGAATTTCCTTTTTCAGCTCGGTAATATAGTTTTGAAAATCGTCCATAAACATAAATTTGTGGTCTAATCTCAAAATATTTGTGCCCGAAGGAAGATACAAACTCATGACCGAAAAATCGTCATAATCCACGCGAAGGTTTCTTCCTTCAAAGTCCATATGCTCAATTCCCGTACCAAAAACTACATTATTGGGTTTTGTTTTACATAAAACTGCCACGCCGCTGTACCCTTTTTTTTGAGCCGGAAACCAATAATTATAAGGATAACCTGCTTTTTCAAATTCGCCAAGCGGAATCTGTTCTGGCGTTGCTTTTATTTCTTGAAGACAAATGATGTCTGGACTCGCTTGTTCCAACCATTCAAGGAAACCTTTGGCGATTGCCGCACGAATTCCGTTGACATTATAGGAGATAATTCTCATTTTTAATTCAATTTTGACTTTTTCAAAAGTAAGTAAAAAAAGATTAACCGTTATTTAAAATCTATTTGATAGACGGTGTAAAAAAATGACGGTGTTTGTTCAATTTTGCTATCTTTGTTTTTTTACGCACGAAAACAAAAAATGTAAATGGGTCTAGTCACCGCGAAAGAAGTTGCAAAAGCAATAAACACTGATAAATATGGGGTTTTGGGTACTTTTTCGGGCTGGTTGCTAATGAAAATACTCAAGATTTCAACCTTAAATAAGATCTATGACAGGAATAAACACTTAAAAGATGTGGAATTCCTGAACGCAATATTGGATGAATTTCAGATAAAATTTGAAATTCCGGAAGAAGATTTAAAGCGTTTGCCAAAAGATGGTGCTTATATTACTATTTCAAATCATCCGCTTGGCGGAATTGATGGCATTTTATTATTGAAATTAATGCTTGAAAGAGAGCCGAATTTCAAGATTATTGCCAACTTTTTATTGCACAGAATTGATCCGATGAAACCTTATATTATGCCGGTTAATCCTTTTGAAACTCACAAGGATGCAAAATCGAGCGTGATTGGGATCAAGGAAACGCTTCGTCATTTGAGCGACGGCAAACCATTGGGAATGTTTCCTGCCGGAGAGGTTTCTACTTATAAAGATGGGAAACTGGTGGTCGATAGACAATGGGAAGAAGGCGCGATTAAATTGATTAAAAAAGCAAAAGTTCCGGTTGTTCCAATTTATTTCCACGCGAAAAATAGCCGTTTGTTTTACCTGCTTTCAAAGTTGGATGACACTTTAAGAACAGCAAAACTTCCTTCAGAATTATTGACTCAAAAAGATCGCGTAATCAAAGTGAGAATTGGGAAAGCGATTTCTTTAAATGAGCAAAACGAGCACGAAACGATTGAAGAATATTCTGAATTCTTAAGAAGAAAAACGTATATGTTGGCAAATCCTTTTGAAAAGGAAACCAAGCTTTTAGATACGTCTAATTTAAAAATTAACAGAAGTCCGAAAGAAATTGCGATGCCGGCAAATCACGAGCAAATCGTAGCCGAAGTCGATGCTTTGAGAAACACAGATTGTCGATTATTGCAAAGCAAAAACTATGAGGTTTTCTTTACTGAAGCCAATAAAATTCCGAATGTTTTGCACGAAATCGGAAGACTTCGCGAGATCACTTTCAGGGAAGTTGGTGAAGGAACGAACGAATCTTTAGATTTAGATCGTTTTGACAAATATTACCACCATATGTTTTTGTGGGACGATGACACAAAGCAAATCGCCGGCGCATACCGAATGGGATTGGGTTCTGAAATTTTTCCAAAGTATGGAATCGACGGATTTTATCTTCAAGAGCTTTTCCGTTTTGAGCCAGAATTGCACGATATGATGAACAAGTCTATCGAAATGGGACGCGCTTTTATTACCAAAGATTTCCAGCAGAAACCAATGCCGTTATTTTTGCTTTGGAAAGGAATTGTGCATACAACTTTGCGTTACCCAGATCATAAATTCTTGATTGGTGGCGTGAGTATTAGCAATCAATTTTCTGATTTTTCGAAATCGCTGATGATTGAGTTTATGAAGTCGCATTATTATGATCCTTACATCGCGCAGTATGTGCATCCGAAAAAGGAATTTAAAGTAAAATTAAAAGATGCCGATAAGGATTTTATCTTTGATGAAGCCGAAGCTGATTTGAATAAATTTGATAAAATCATTGACGAATTAGAACCAGGAAGTTTGCGTTTGCCAGTCTTGATAAAAAAATACATCAAGCAAAATGCAAGAGTTGTGGCTTTTAACGTTGATCCGCTTTTTAACAATGCCGTTGACGGTTTAATGTATATCAGAATCGCCGATATTCCCGAAAGCACAATGAAACCCGTTATGGAAGAATTTCAAGCTGAACTGGAACGAAAGCTGATTGAAAAAGGAGAAAAATTATAAAAAGAAACCCAAGATTGATGTCTTGGGTTTTTTGTTTTTATGAAATTTATCTCCAAATGGATTCTTTAATTATTTCATCGACAGTATGATCTTTTACAAAATAGACCAATCTTCCTAAATGATATGTCATTAAAATTATTCCTAAGAAATAAGCGACTTTTCTGCTGTAAAAAATGCTGTTGAAGTATTCTTCTTTTGTGATCAATTCAGCCGTGAGCGTTATGATTACCACAAAGCAAAATACAAAAGCAAATGGCCCAAAAAGATGATAATAGAAACTTTTTGCCAAATCTCCTTCGTATAAATAAACCAAAGATTTTGTGATGCCACATCCAGGACACGGAAAACCAGTCAGCATCTTAAATGGACACAACGATTGATCGGTTTCAAGGTGATTGTGATCGTTATGAAGCATCAAAAAAAACGGAATTGCCAGCGTCAATAAAGCTCCGGCAATTCCGTAAATTTTTAGTTTATTTTTTTTATTTATTGTATAACTTATTGATATCACCTTGAACAATCATTGCGGCAACCATTGGAAAAAAGAAACCTAAAATTAATAATAACGTAGATTGGTCTTTTTGCGGTTCGCCAGTTCTTTCATAAACTTTTGGCAAACCTTCTTTACCTGCCAAGTAGTAAAAGTACAAATTTACTGGCATGCAACATCCAGAAAAAATAGCGATTGGCTGTGAAATTACTTCTCTTTCTGCAACAGCGTTAATAACTTCTGCAATTTTTATATTCCAATAAATTAGGTATAATCCACAAGTTACTATGCCAAGAACCAGCACTATTATTGGATCTACATTAAATTCAGGGATTGGCCTGCGATTGTCAGGATTGATTATTTCCATTATTGATTTTTGTTTTTGAGTTTGTTGGGATAAAATTAACAAATATAATAAGGCATAAAAGTTTTTTTACAAAAATTAGAGGAAATAAAAAACCCAAGCCTTTCGACTTGGGTTTTCTTTATCTGTAAAGGAAATATTAGTAATCTGTACCTAATTTATTCACTTCATCATATTGATTTTTTGGATCTGGACCATATTCATTTGGACCTTTATCTCCTTCAATTATAAAAAGGTAGATTAAATACAAGTTAGCTAATGGAACGAATGCCAAAAGTAAAAACCAGCCACTTTTATTAGTGTCATGAAGTCTTCTAATGGCTACTGCAATCCCGGGAATTAAAACAGCAAGACCGTATATACCGCTAAAAAGCTGAAATCCGACTACACTGTCAATCATGAACAGGACAATGTTTACGATAAGGTTCGCCAACGAAAACCACCAAAATTCGGCTCTTCTAGCCCTTCCGTTAAAATTCGCATAATTTTCTAAAACTACTTTTTTGTACCACTCGATCATAATAATTTGTTTTTGGTTGATTCGTTTTTGATGGTTTCTGACTCCACGTATTTGGTATAATTCTAAATTAAAATTAACAAATATTTTGTAATCACAACAATTTTTAACACGAAATTTTAAAATTATAAAAATGTTTTGTCAACAGGATCCCAAAGCTCAATCTTGTTTCCTTCTAAATCTAAAATCGAAGCAAACTTTCCATAATCAAAAACTTGCATTTCATCTAAAATCTGTACGTTTTCAGCTTTTAAATTTTCTAATAATTGTTCTAAATTTTCAACTCGAAAGTTTTGCATGAATTGTTTCTGTGAAGGTTCAAAATAGTTGGAATCACTTTTAAAAGGCGACCATTGAGTGGAACAATCTTCGCCCTCTTTATTTTTCCACCAAAAAGTGCAACCGTAATCATCGGTGTTTAAACCAAGATGCTTTTTGTACCACTCTTTTAATAATGTAGGATTTTCAGCTTTGAAGAAAAAACCTCCAATTCCGGTGACGCGTATTTCTTCTTTTTCAAGATGGCTTTCACCAAAATAAATTGCTTTTATTTTATCAACGATGGTTTGCGCCAATTTAATGTGGCTTTCAAAAGTCCAGCCGGCGATGTGTGGCGACAGAATTACTTTGTCAGATTCAAGTAAATATTGAAAAGCGTCGGGAATTTTATCTTCTTCAAAAAGCGTTTCGAAAGACAATTTTTCATATTCCAAAACATCCAAACCAGCTCCGAGAATTTTACCAGATTTCATAGCTTCCACCAAATCTGCTGTCACGACATTCTTTCCTCTAGAAGTATTTATCAACCAAAAAGGTTTTGCAAATGCATCAATATAATCGGCATTGACTAATTTATCAGTTTCTGGCGTCCACGGAATGTGCAAGCTTAAAACATCTGATTTTTGCTGTAATTCTTCCAAGGAAACTTGCTTTGCATTTGCATTGCCAACGTTTTCTATGATATCATAACACAAAACATCTACATCAAAACCACGGAGTTTTTTGGCAAAAGATTTCCCCATATTTCCGTAACCGATGATTCCAACGGTCTTTCCGTCTAGTTCGAAACCTCGGTTTTTTTCTCGGTTCCAATGTCCAGAACGAATTTCACGATCGGCTTGATTTAATTTATTGAAAAGCGACAAAAGCATCCCAAGCGAATGTTCCCCAACTGCGTTTCTATTTCCTTCTGGCGCGGCGATTAATGCGATGTTTTTAGTTTCAGCATAATCGGTGTCAATGCTTTCCAAACCAGCGCCGACTCTTGCTATGAATTGCAGATTGATGGCTTTTTCTAAAAAAGTCTTGTCGATATTGAAACGGCTTCTGATTACGATTCCGTGATAATCGTGGATTTTTGCCTCGATTTCTTCTTTTGTAGATTTGAAATCTTCGTGGTTGGTAAATCCGGCTTCTTGCAATTGCTCCATCATTATTGGATTATTGCTGTCGATGTGAAGGATTTTTATGTCTTTTGGTATCATTCTTTGGTGAATTTCTTTCTACCAAATTTAAAGAAAAGACCGCAGATTCGCAGATTTATTTTTAATTCTAAATCACTTTTAGAACACAGATGACACGGATTTTAAAAATTATTAAAATCCGTGTCATCTTTGATCAAATAAAAAAGTATTTAAAACCCTAAAATTAATTTTGCAATAGAAAAGTAAATCAAAATTCCGCAGATATCGTTGCTTGTAGTAATAAATGGACCGGTCGCCAAAGCGGGATCAATTCCAAATCTATTCAGCAACAAAGGAATAAAAGTACCTATTAATGAAGCAATTACGATTACAGAAATCAAGGAAACGGTTACTGTAATTCCTAAATTTATATCAACATCGAGCAGAAAATGGCTTCCTGCAAAAAGTATCGTTGCTAAAATTACGCCGTTTAATAAACTCAGCGAAACTTCTTTCACCAAACGATTCCAAAGCGAACCGCTGATTGTATTATTCGCCAAACCTTGCACAATAATCGCTGAAGATTGCACGCCAACGTTTCCGGCCATTGCAGCGATAAGCGGTGTAAAAAAGAAGAGCTCTCCGTGTTCTAACATCGCGCCTTCAAAAAGTCCGAGCATTTTTACGGAAATAAATCCTCCTAAAAGTGCCAAAACCAACCAAGGAAGTCGTGCTTTTGTCAACTCTAAAATGCTGTCATCGGCTTCAACATCTTGCGATATACCGGCCGCCAACTGGTAATCTTTATCGGCTTCGTCCTTGATCACATCGACGATATCATCAATCGTAATTCTTCCGACCAGACGCCCCAGTTCATCTACGACAGGAATGGCTTCCAAGTCATATTTCTGCATAATTCGGGCAACTTCAACGTCTTCAGTATCAACCCGAACATAATCCACTTTTGGAATATAAACCTCGCTGATCGGCGTTTTTGTGGAAGTTGTCAATAAATCTTTAAGCGAAAGTCTTCCTTTTAGGCGATTTTCGTCATCAACAACATATATGGAATGTACTCTTGAAATATTTTCTGCCTGGATGCGCATTTCTTTGACGCAAGTCAACACATTCCAGTTTTCATTGACGCTCACGAGCTCTTTTCCCATCAAACCGCCGGCAGTGTCTTCGTCATAACGCAGCAAATCGACAATGTCTTTGGCGTGTTCAACGTCGTTCAGCTCAGAGATTACCTCGTTTTTAATTTCGGTAGAAAGTTCTCCAATAATGTCGGCCGCGTCATCGGTGTCTAATTCGTCAAGCTCTTCGGCAATCTCTTTTGGCGAAAGCCTGCTCAAGATATTTTCACGCAAATCATCTTCCAATTCAAGAAGAATTTCTGCGGTTTTTTCACTGTCTAAGACCTTGAAAATGTAAGTTGCCTCGTCAAAATCAAGCTCATCAAGGATTTCAGCGATATCAGCGTGGTGCATATCGTTCAGCAAAACTTCCAGTTGCTGGTCGTTTTTGCTAACGATTAATTCTTCAATTTCAAGAATAAGCTCCTTACTGATTTTAAACTGCATCGGCCTCAATTTTTTGTGTTAGTTCGATAAATTGCTGAAAATCCAACTGTTCTGGACGGAGGTCAAAGATAGTGTCTTCTCGCAAATTATCCGAAAGATTCATCGATTTTAAGCTGTTTCGAAGCGTTTTTCTTCGTTGCTGAAAACCCGTTTTTACCACCGTAAAAAACAATTTTTCACTACAAGGAAGCGTGAAATTTTCTTTTCGGCGCAAGCGCAAAACGCCTGATTTCACTTTTGGTGGCGGATTAAAAACGTGCTCGTGAACCGTGAACAAATATTCGGCTTCGTAAAACGCTTGTACTAAAACAGATAAGATTCCGTATGCTTTTGTGCCTTTCTTTTCACAGATTCTTTCAGCAACTTCTTTTTGGAACATTCCTGAAAATTCTGGGATTTGGTTTCGCAATTCCAAGGCTCTAAAAACAATTTGAGTCGAAATATTGTAAGGAAAGTTTCCAATGATGGCGAATTGCTTTCCTTCGAAAATTTCATTGATATTGTACTTCAAAAAATCTTTGGAAATAATATGATCGTGCAATTTTGGATAATTTGCATTTAAGTAATCCACCGATTCCGTGTCGATTTCTATGACATAAGTTGTGGTTGGTTTGTCCAATAAATATTTGGTCAAAACCCCCATTCCTGGTCCGATTTCCAAAATATTTTCATAGCCTTCAAGACTCAACGTGTCCGCAATGTCTTTTGCAATGCTTTCGTCGTTCAAAAAATGCTGTCCAAGATGCTTCTTGGCTTTTACCTTTTCCATTTTAATTTTTAATTTAGGATTTTTGATTTAAGATTTCTCGCTAAATCATTGTCTAATTTTCTAATTAACGAATTTGCTAATTAAACCGCCTTATGTTCGCAGATAAATTCTAATTCTGTTCTAAACGACAGCATTTTATCTCCGAATAATTTCTGGCTTTCTTCACGAAGTCTTGGCGCATCTTCTTGGTAATATTTCTGCAAAGTTTCGTGAGAATCAGTGTGGAACTGAACAGAATAAGTTTTTCCGCCCATTTGTTCTTCCACCAAAACTTTTACCAAATGTGCTTTTGTAAATTTTCCGGTTGCCAAAACTTCTGGAATGTGCGTATGTTGCATCCAGTGAATCCATTCGTCGTGAACAGAATCGTCTATATTTGTGGTTACGTTGTAGATTATCATATTTCTTTGGATTGTTCGATTGCTCGATTTTTAGATTCTTAGATGGTTTTGAGTCAAACTCTAAAGATTCGCATCACCTCGCAACTGCCTGAATTTCTTCCTTGCGTCAATAAAATAAATGCTGTCTTCGTGATTGAACAAAACCAGTTCATAAAGCGATTTTGCTTTTTCAATATCTTTTAATTGCTTATTATAAATTTCTGCCGAAAAATACAACGCTTCGTCGATGTAAATTCCGTCTTTGTAATTGTCAATAATGCTTTGGTAATTCGATAATGCTGAAGAATAATCTCCTAATTTTTCATAAATCTGTCCGATTCTCAAAAGCGTTTCGTCTTCAATTTCTTGACCTTTGTATTCTTTTAAAATCGCTTGGAATTGTTCCAAAGCTTCTTTATTTTTATTTTGGTACAAAAGATAATCGCCTCGGGCAAACTTCTTTAAGCCAACTTGCGTTGAATCAGCCACGGTATTGTCATTTATCAGCAGAAATAATTCCAATGCATCGTTGGCAATCAATTGTGTTGACGCCGATTTCAATTCCTTAAATTGCTTTAAAGCCCATTCAAAATCAGTTTTGAAATAACTGGTTTTCGCTGCTTTTAAACTCGCTTCGTGACCAACGGGGTCGTTTTTCAAATCTTCTTCAATTTGGGAATAATAAATCAAGGCTTGGTTAAATTTTTCTTCGTATAAAAGAATATCCGCCAGTTCCATTTTCACGTCAGCAGTTTGATATTTGTTCAACGGAAGCTCTAACGTACGTTTCAAAATGGCTTTTCCTTCCTCCGGATTTTTCATATTGAACGTCGTGTAATGCGCTTGAAGGATTTGCAATTGCAAGCTATACGGCGTGATTCCGAATTTTTTTACCAATAAATCCAATTCGGCTTTCAGCGCTGGATAATTTTTTTCGGGCGCTTTCTTGATTTTGGCTTCCATCAAATAATAGTTGGCCAGAATCTGCAAATCTTGGTCTTGCGTGTTCTCTAAAACGAATCCAAAAATCTCTTGAGCCGTTTCTTCTTCGTTTTCTTCCAAGGCCAATTGTGCCAAGTTCACGATGTTTGAAAAAGATTCTGGGTCTCTTCTGTAAATGGCTTTTTCTTGGATAAACGCTTTGGAATATTCTTTTTGCTGTACATAAAACCAACTTAAAAATTGGTTCCAAAAAATATCCTGATTTTTCTGTGCTCGAAGCAAAAGTGATTTTCGCAACGATGTATTGAAAGATTCCTCCGCTTCGTCATTCATAAAACGCGACAGCTGATTCTGAATCATAATCGTGCTGTTTGGATTGGCAAAAGATTCGTCTAAAAAAGTTTCAATCATCAAATCGGTTTTTCCAGATTGGCCGTACAACACCGCCATTTGATAATTAAAATTCATTTTTGGCTCGATGCTGACCGCCAATTTATACGATTGCAAAGCATAATCCAACAACGTTTTTTTCTCAAAAGCGTTGGCAATTGTATAAACATTCGACGGATTTTCTTTGATTTTTTCTACCGCTTGGTCATAATATTTTTTTGACTTGGAAGCGTCTTTTCGTAATTGAAAATTATAACCTAATTCTACCAAAAGAGACGCTTGTTTGTATTTGTCCAATCGGTCTTGAAGCAGTTTTTCTGACACATCAAAATGTTGCATTTGTTGATGCGATTCGACTAACTTTTGGAAATAAAAGCTATTCGCAGGTTGGTTTCTCAGCAAATCTTCATAGCTAATAATCGCCTTTTCAAATTCTCCTTTGTCAAAATAATTCAGCGCCAATTGCTCATTTTGAGAAAAAGCAATTAGGGAGAAAAATAGATTTATGAGGAGGAGAATTTTTTTCATTATTTATTTTTTAAGCAACGCTAATATAATGATTTTAAAAGAGTCTACTAACCATAAAATCCTGCAGATTGCTGCGACTTCTCGAAATCAGTTTACTTCTAACTTTTTACAAACTTTTCAATTGTTGTTCCACCTTCAACATCTGTAAACTGTACCAAATAAATCCCGCGCTGTAAAGTATTTACGTCGATGCGGTTGTTTAAAGGAGAGCCTGTATTTACTGCCCTGCCATTTAAATCGAAGATTTTAAATTTTGTGATTTCAACATCACTATCAACTGCAATAAAGTCATTTGCTGGATTTGGGTATACCGTTATTTTTGTTTTTACGTTCTCTGCAATTCCCAATGTAGAATCATTGATTATAATAACTTTGTTGTCCGTGGTACTCATTGCGTAGCACCCATTGCCGCAGGTAATTAAGCTTTTTGCAGTTCCTGATGATTGATTTAATGGTAAAGTATCAAAAACTAAAAAATTATTTGGATTAAACCTTTTAAACGTCAAATTTCCACCGAATTCTTTACTAGCAAAACATACCCTATTATAATACTCATCGTATGCAACAGGCCCATCAACATTTGCAAACTGACCGCTTACAAATGGAGCTCCAGCAATATCTATCACTCTGCCGTTAGTGGAATACATTACATTATTTTTATAAATAAAATCAACTCCAAAACCGCTAAGTACATTTTGAGTGACATTTGATATAACAACGCCTCCGGTGTTTACAGCCATACGTCTTATACCATAATCGGTTGTTTCGTTATTGTATCCCACAAGCGTATTTTGACCTGTAAATTCGATTCTATTGCTACCTGTATGATCAGGTGTCACTGTGGGTCTCATAATTGCATTATCATAAATAACCACGCCTTCGTGTTTAGGCGAAAATCCGACGTTTCTTCTAGAGATTGCTATCGTTGTTGGACTACCCGGCATAACTTCTATGTCTTCGACGTAGTAAGAACCCAAAGAACTGTCGCTCCCCAAACTAAATTGCAAGCCAGCCGTCTGCGTTGCAACTTCAAATCTTCGTACGGTCGAAGTTCCCGTAAAGCCGGAATAGATATACTGACCGTTATCTGAAATCGCCAATACCGAAGGTTCGCTACCAACAAACACAGTATTTTCTAGCGTTTTTGTAACTGGATTTATTACCCCAATACTGTTTCCGTTTGCTCCATTTGTACTTGGGATGCTAACGTAAATTCTGTTGGTATTCGCATCGTAAACTAAGTCATTTGTCGTAATGTTTAATACAGAAACTTGGAGTTGCGCGAACGCCGAAAAATTTAGAGCAATTAATAAAATAGATAAAGTTCTTTTCATACTTATTTTTTTTTAATCGTAAACGACTCGAAACAGTGCAATTACGATACTTAAATCATTTAAATTTAGCTTATAATATCAAATCCTGTATATTTTCTCAAAACCTCCGGAATTACGATTCCTTCTGGAGTTTGATAATTTTCTAAAATTCCGGCCAAAACACGTGGCAAAGCCAATGAGCTTCCGTTTAAAGTGTGCGCCAAATGATTTTTTCCGTCTTTGTCTTTGAAACGCAATTTCAAACGATTGGCTTGAAAAGTCTCAAAATTAGACACTGAACTAATTTCCAACCAACGGTCTTGTGCGGTTGAAAACACTTCAAAATCATAAGTCATTGCAGACGCAAATCCCATATCGCCACCACAAAGTCGCAAGATTCTGTAAGGCAATTTCAATTCGTTTAAGATTTCGCGAACATGTTCCACCATTCCTTCCAAAGCTTCGTATGATTTATCTGGATGTTCCACACGAACGATTTCTACTTTATCAAATTGGTGCAAACGATTCAAACCACGAACGTGAGCGCCATAAGAACCTGCTTCTCTACGGAAACAAGGCGTGTAAGCCGTTGCCAAAATCGGCAATTCGTTTTCTTGCAAAAGCACGTCTCTGAACAAATTCGTAACTGGAACTTCTGCCGTTGGAATCAAGTATAAATCATCAGTTTTGTCGTGGTACATTTGCCCTTCTTTGTCTGGCAATTGTCCCGTTCCATAAGCTGAAGCTTCGTTTACCAAATGAGGCACTTGGTATTCCTGATAGCCTGCATCGGTATTTTTATCCAAGAAATAGGTAATCAAGGCACGTTGCAATTTCGCTCCTTTTCCTTTGTAAACTGGGAAACCAGCGCCTGTGATTTTATTTCCTAATTCGAAATCAATGATATCATATTTTTTAACCAATTCCCAGTGAGGAAGCGCGCCTTCGTGCAAAACCGGAATCTCTCCTTCTTGCAAAGTCGTCAAATTGTCCTCTGGAGTTTTTCCTTCGGGAACTAAATCGGCTGGAAGGTTTGGCAAAAGATAAAGCTGTTCTGTCAATTCATTGGTGTAAACATCCAATTTCTCTGATAAATCCTTGCTTTTTTCTTTCAACAAAACATTTTTCTGCTTCAAGATTTCTGCTTTAGATTTCTCGCCAGACTTCATCAATTCCCCAATGTCTTTAGATAGCTTGTTTGATTCCGACAAAATACTGTCCATTTCAGCTTGTGTCGCTCTTCTTTTCTCGTCGAGTTGCACTGCTTGTTCAACAATAGTTTTGGCATCCATATTTCTTTTTGCCAAAGCTTTAAGGACTTTTTCCTGATTTTCTCGGATAAACGCTATCTGTAACATTATACTTGGTTTTTATAAGGAAGCAAATTTAGTGAAAAAAGGTTGACAGTTGCAATCTAAGAATTCAACAATGTAGAAACTTTTACACCACAGCTAAACCCAAGAAATTAACATTTCGTATATTACATTATTAAGTATATTTGAAAAATTTTAGTTTAAAATGAAACGGTTCCCAATTCTCATTGCTTTATTATCTATTTTCTCGGCATTTGGTCAAAATCACAATCACCAAAACAGCCAAATTGCTGATGCTGAAAGAAAATCAGCAACAAACGTGATGAACGCCGTTACCAATGCAAACACACAAAATTATGATGTGAAATACCATCGAATGCGGTTCACCGTTGACCCTGCAAGTCAGTTTATTACCGGCGAAATTACTACGCACTATGTGGCAACTCAGAACCTCAACACTATTACTTTTGAACTAAATAATTCGTTAGCTGTTAGTTCCGTATTAAGACATGGCGTCCCGGTAAATTTTGCTCAGAACTTGAATAAGGAAGTGGTCATTACATTGCCAACGACTCAAAATGCTTCTGTTTTAGATTCCTTAACTATAAATTATTCTGGAGTTCCAAGTACTAATCAAGGCGCTTTTTCGACCTTTACACACGCAGGCGTTGCTGGATTTTACACCTTGTCAGAGCCATTTGGCGCGAGAGATTGGTGGCCTTGCAAGCAAGATTTGAACGACAAAATTGACAAGATTGATGTTTTTTTGACCATGCCCTCACAATATGTTGGCGTTTCTAACGGCGTGCAGATTGCTGCCCTCACAAATTTGAATGGTACAAAAACAACTCATTTTAGACACAATTATCCCATTCCAGCGTACTTAATCGCAATTGCTGGCACGAATTATTCTATTTTTACACAACAAGCGGGTACGGCGCCAAACACTTTTCCGATTGTAAATTACATTTATCCAGAAACACAAGAACAAACTCAGAACGCGCTGGCGGTGACGCTTCCGATCATGAATTTATACGAGCAATTGTTCGAAACTTATCCTTTTCACAATGAGAAATATGGGCATGCACAATGCTCTTTTGGAGGAGGAATGGAACACACAACCGTATCGTTTATGGGCGGTTTTGACCGAAATTTAATCGCACATGAACTTGGACATCAATGGTTTGGAGATAAAATAACTTGTGGATCCTGGAAAGACATTTGGTTAAATGAAGGTTTTGCAACCTATTTATCTGGATTGGTTATTGAAAATTTAGACGGCGCCACAAATTTCACTTCTTGGAAAGGAAGTTTGATTAACGACATCACGTCGCAAACTGGAGGAGCCGTGTATTTAACTGACCTTGAAGCATCAAATTCAAACCGAATTTTCAGCAGTCGTTTGTCCTATAATAAAGGTGCAATGGTGGCAAATATGCTTCGATTTAAATTGGGCGACACCAACTTTTTTCAAGGCATGAAAAATTATTTAGCAGACCCAAATTTAGCATACGGTTATGCGAACACCACTAATTTAAAAACACATTTAGCAGCAGCTTCTGGCATGAATCTAGATGAATTTTTTAACGACTGGATTTACAATCAAGGTTATCCAACTTACACGATTACCGCTCAAAACTGGACCTCGGGATTAGTACGATTTATAGTTAATCAAACACAATCACATCCTTCGGTATCATTCTTCGAAATGCCAGTTCCTGTGCGTGTAACGGGAGCCGGAGGCCAAACTTTAGATTTAACCTTAGACAATACGGTTAATAATCAAGTGATCCTTAAATCGGTTCCTTTCGCAATTACGGGAGTTATTTTCAACCCAAAAAATGATATTATTTCAAAAAGCAGTACAGCAACTTTGGGCAACGAAGATTTTGCTTTGATCGAAGGAATTAAATTGTATCCAAATCCAACTTCAAACACCTTAAACTTGCAATTGCCAGAAAGTGTTTCTGTTGAAAAATCTGTTTTTTACAATTCTTTGGGACAAATTATTAAAGAGTCAAAAAACGAGACTTCATGGGATGTTTCTTCATTGCCAGCAGGCGTAAACTTTATTAAAATTTACACCGATTCTGGCATGAAACAGTTGAAGTTTATTAAATCTTAATTTTGAATTTAGTATAATAAAAAACGGCTCTGATGAATTCAAAACCGTTTTTTATTTAAATTATTTTACCAATTCTAATTTATTCAATTCAGAAGTTATAAAATCAATTTCTTCCTTGCTTAATTTCACGTTTATCGCTTTTGCATTTTGGATGGACTGTGTCGCGTTTCTGGCTCCCGCCAAAGCAATTGTGATTCCTGATTGTTCAATTGTCCAACGCAAAACCAATTGCGATAATGAAGCATTTTTCCCTTCTGCCAAAGGTTTTATTTTGTCTAAAAATTCGGCAGTTCTTTTCAAATTTTCGTCTTTGTAAAAATACAAATTCGCGCGGTGGTCGCCTTCTGCAAAAGCGTGTCCCGGTTTCATTTTTCCCGTAAGCAAGCCTCTTTCCAGCGGACTGTAAGCAATAATCGATTTGTTATTTTCCAAAGAAAACGGAACCACAGTTTGCTCAATTTCACGCTTTACCATACTATACGGAACTTGGTTGGAAACCAAATTTACATACTTGTCTGCTTCTTCCATTTGCTCCACATTGTAATTGCAAACTCCGGCGTGGCGCACTTTTCCTTGCTTGATTAAATCAGTCACAGTTTCCATTGTTTCCTGAATTGGCGTTGTTGATTCCGGCCAGTGAATTTGGTACAAATCGATATAATCGGTCTTCAATCTTCTCAAGCTGCCTTCACATTCCTTGATGATACTTTCCCTTCCGGCATATTTGTAAACATCGATATCTTTTCCATTGTTGTCTTTTGACTTCATTGCAAAATTACCTTTGGCCAAATCCCAGCGCATTCCATATTTGGTAATAATTTGAACTTTGTCACGGGAAATTCCTTGCAACGCTTCACCCACGATTTCTTCGCTGTCGCCTTGCCCATAAATTGGAGCCGTGTCAATCGAAGTCACGCCTTCATCATATGAAGCTTGAATTGCTTTTATGGCGTCATTTCTGTCTGTTGAACCCCACATCCAACCACCCGCAGCCCAAGCTCCGAAAGTGATTACTGATAATTCTAAATCTGTATTTCCTATTTTTCTGTATTCCATTTTATATCTATTTAATTGTGTTGTTTTATTTTTTACCGCAGATTTATTTCGCTCGAAATGAAAATAAATCTGAAAATCTGCGGTTGTTTTTTTATTCTATCGCTTTAATTCTACTAACCATTATTGCAATCAACACGCCGAAAATTCCGATGAAAGCGAATGAAAATTGCAATCCAAAAGCTTCCGCAATGTATCCGATGATTGGCGGTCCCATCAAAAAACCAAGGAAACTGACGCTGGAAACTATCGTCAAAGCTTCTCCTGGTGAAACCGTTGTGTTTTTTCCAGCAACGCTGTAAACCGTTGGAACGACTGTTGAAACTCCCAATCCAACCAACATAAAAGCTAATGTCGAAGGAATCAAATAAGGGAAGAAAACCGCAGTGAATAATCCGATGGAAATCATCAAACCGCTGATTTGAAGCACCTTTTTTCTTCCAAACTTCAGAATAAATCTATCGCCTAAAAAGCGCCCGCCCGCCATCATGACCATAAAAGAAGTGTAGCCTAAAATCACCAACGGTCCCGGCGCTTTCACAATATCCTTAAAATAAACACCGCTCCAGTCAAACATCACGCCTTCGCTTGCCATACAGCAGAATCCGATAACACCGAGCCAAATTAAAGCGCTGTCTGGTTTGGTAAAAAATTTCTTTTTTTCTACGGATTTTTTATCTTTTGCTTTAATCAAAAATTTAAAATTTAAAACCATCAAAATAATGACGATTCCAAAGGTAATTATGAAATGTACGTAAGGCGAAATTTCAAAAGCCAGCATTCCCAAACCAATAAAAGCTCCCGTAAATCCAGCCGAACTCCAAGCTCCGTGAAACGATGACATTATGGTTTTCTTGAAAAGATTTTCGGTATAAACGCCCTGTGTGTTTACCGCAATATTGCTAAAATTCCCAAAAACTCCGAAGACAAAAAGAACGGCCGAAAGATGCCAAGGTTTTGTGGCCAAGCCAATTGTTGTCATAGCAAAAGCGTACAATGTCAAGCAAATCAGCAGAATTCTGTGGCTTCCAAAACGCGTCACGACTTTCCCTGCAAAAGGCATCGCGAATAATTGCCCAAACGGAATGGCAAATAAAATGGACCCCAAATCTGCTTCGCTTAAATTCAGGCTTGTTTTTAAGTCGGGAATTCGGCTCGCCCAAGTCGCGGAACACAATCCCATCGCGAAATAAAATAGCGAAACCGCCCAACGAATTCGGTTCAAATACGACTGTTTTGCGTGTTTGTACCCTTTTAATTTTGGTCGCGTGTTGAACCGGTTGATAAATCTGAATTCCATAAAAAATATTTTTTTGTGGCAAGCTCGGTATGTTGTCATTCCGATGAAGGAGGAATCTCCAAAATGTGAACGAAAAACGAAGATTCCTCCTTCGTCGGAATGACAAGATTATGAAACTACTTTTTCAAAAAATCCAGCACCGGACCAATGAATTTTTCGTAGGCTTCAATGTGAGGCAAATGTCCGATATTTTCTATTTCTACAAGCTGAGAATTCTTGATTTTTTTTGCGGTTTTTTTACCAAGTTCGGGATAATTACCCAATGTTTTCTGCACTTCAGGAGAAGCTTTTCCTTTTCCCAAAGCCGTTCTGTCGCGCTGTCCGATGATTAATAATGTTGGCGCTTTTATGTTTTCAAATTCATAAACAACAGGTTGCGTGAAAATCATATCATAGGTAATCGCAGAATTTCTGGCAATTGCAGGGTAATTTTTATTCAACGTAAAACTCGCCAAAACGTTCACCCATTTGTCATATTCCGGCTTCCATTGATTGTCGTAATAAAATTGCAGTTGATAGTCTTTTATTTTTTGGTAATCCTGTTTCAATTCGCCCGCGTACCAATCGTCCACGCTTTGATATGGAACTACGGTTTTCCAATCTTCTAAGCCAATTGGATTTTCCAAAATCAATTTTTCTACGGTTTCGGGAAACATTAAAGTGAATCGAGTTGCCAACATGCCACCCATCGAATGCCCCAGAACATTGACTTCTGATATCTTTTCTTGGTCTAAAATCGCTTTAGTATTATTGGCCAAAAACTGAAAACTGTATTGAATATTTGTAGGTTTTGACGATTTTCCAAAACCAATTTGGTCGGGCATAATCACGCGGTATCCGGCTTTCGCCAAATCATTTGCGGTTTGTTCCCAATACATCGCGACGAAATTTTTTCCGTGCAAAAGTAAAACCGTCTTTCCATTCGGAGACTTTGGCTGTAAATCCAAATACGCCATCGTGAGATTCTGGTCTTGGGTTTTTACAGAAATTTCTTTGACAGGAAACGGATATTTTAGTTTTTCTAAATTTTCTCCAAAATCTTGCACTTTTTCTTGAGCAAAACTTGAAATTGCAATCAAGGCGAATACTAATAGTTTTTTCATAATTTAATTATTTATTTTCCACAGATTAATGGATTTTCACGGATTAGTTTCTTTAGAAATTAATTCAAAAATCTTTTAATCTGCGGTACGAAATTATTTTCCCCAAAGCGAAAGCAAACCTTCCACTTTTCCATAAACTGGGTCGCTATCGGGAATCGGAACGTTTTTTATGTTTTCATCAGCTTTTGGTCTTTCGTCCTCTTCGCCTTTCAGAATATCATAATCCATTCCGTCAGGATAAGCGCCGACAACGCCAAAATCATCCGAAGATTCGATCAATTTGTGACCGACGCCAGCCGGAATCGCAACCGCGTCGCCTTCTTCAATGCTGATTTTGTCACCGTTTTCTCCTCCAAATTGAATCGTGGCAAATCCGCTGTAAACGCCCAACACCTCATGCGTATTGCTGTGATAATGGTGGTAATCAAAAACGCCGTTTTTCCAAGAATTGCTCCAATTTCGGTCTTCAAAATGTTTTTTTATAAAATCAGCATCGGCTTTTTCTTCAGAGAAGACATTTTTGTAAATCAAAAGTGGTAGCGGACTATTCGGAATTTTTCCGTCGTCTTTGAATTTCAATTGTATCGTTTCCATTTTCATAATTTCTTCTTTTCATTAAAGTTACGCCATTGAAACCGATGTTCTATTATATTATTTATTCGTAAACTTCTGAATTCACCACCTTTGGAAGTCGCTCGCCTTTGATTCCCGCAATTGCATTTTTAGCCGAAAGAACCGCCATATCATTACGCGTTTCTTCGGTCGAAGAGCCAATGTGTGGCAAAACCGCAACATTTGGCATATTTAAAAGTTCATTGTCAAACTGCATCGGTTCTGGATTGGTGACGTCTAATCCGGCGCCCCAGATGGTTTTGTTTTTCAAGGCTTCAAGCAAATCTTTTTCGTTGTGCATTGGCCCGCGCGCCGTATTCACGAAAATCGCGTTTGATTTCATTTTGGCAAAAGCTTCTTTGTTGAACAAATCTTTGGTTTCATCCGTAAGATTCGCGTGAACCGAAATCACGTCGCTTTGTTCCAATAATTCTTCAAAAGAAACTTTTCTAGCTCCTAGTTTTTCTTCTGCTTCAGCGTTATTGCTTCGGTTGTGGTAAATAATTTCCATTTCAAAAGCTCCTTTTGAAGCTCTTGCCATTTCATACCCAATTTTTCCAAGACCTAAAATTCCGAGTGTTTTTCCTTGTAAATCTTGCCCGATATTCGCCAAAGGCTCAAAGAATTTCCAATCGTCATTGATGATTCTTTTGTGATGAAAAAAGGCTTTTCTGGCTACGTTCTGCATCAATAAAAAGGCAATGTCGGCGGTGGCTTTGCTCAAAACATCTGGCGTATGGCCAATTGGAATTTTCAGTTTTGTGGCTTCGGCAATATCGACGTTGTCATAGCCAGTGGCAAACAACGAAATCACTTTCAAATGCTTACATTCATTTAAGAATTCGGCGTCAATATTGCCTCTTCCGGCAATCAGCAATCCGTCGACTTTTTTGCAATTTTCGATTAATTCTTCTTGTGTCAATTCTCTTTTTTCTTCCCATTGAGTGACTTCGATTCCGGCTTCCTGGAAAAGTTTCAGTCCTGCTTCTGGGATTATTCTGGTGATGAATATTTTCATTTTTTGTGGGTTCAGGGTTTTGGGTAATGGGTTTAAGGTTTGGATTGTATTTGAACGCGGATTAATACGGATTTCGCAGATTTACACGGATTTTATTTTGTAAATTTTATCGACAACAATTCATAAATCAAAAATCTTAAATTAAAAATTTCTACCAAGCGCTTTGCGAAGTCAAAAATCGAATTGCGTCAGAATCTAAATTTAATTCTGGAGCTTGAATAATCGCATCTAATTGGTTTAAGCTTGTGGCACTCACAATTGGAGCAGTAACTGACGGTCTCTGAATCAGCCAAGCCAGTGCAACAGATGCCGGAGTCGTGTTATTTTGTTTGGAAATTTCATCCAATGCGTCTAAGATTTTCAATCCTCTTTCGTCAAAATATTTGTCCATGTCGCCACCACGCGGACTTTTTTTCAAGTCTTCTTTGGTTCTGTATTTTCCGGTCAGGAAACCGCTTTCTAAAGAAAAGTAAGTAAAAACTCCTAATCCGTGGCCTAAAGCTAACGTTTCATATTCGCTTTCGTATTTTTCTCTGGCGTATAAATTGTAATGCGGTTGCAAGGTTTCATAACTCGGCAAGCCTTTTTCAGCGCTGGTTTCTAGCGATTCTTTGATTCTTTCTGGCGACATATTCGATGTTCCAATCCAGCGAATTTTTCCATCTTTTACTAATTGGTCATAGGCTTCCAAAGTTTCTAAAACTGGCGTGGATTCATCGTCGAAATGGGTTTGGTACAAGTCTAAATAATCAGTTTGTAATCGTTTTAAGGAATCTTCCACAGCTTGCAGAATGTATTTCTTTTTCAGGCCTTTTTTGCCGTCGCCCATATCAGAACCAACTTTTGTGGTCAAGATAATATCGTGGCGGTTTTTCTTTTCTTTCAGCCAATTTCCTATGATTTTCTCTGATTCACCGCCAGAATTTCCAGGTTTCCAACGAGAATAAACATCGGCGGTATCGATAAAATTAAATCCTGCTTCCGTGAATCCGTTTAAGATTTCAAATGATTTTTTTTCGTCTAATGTCCAACCAAAAACGTTTCCTCCGAAAGCGATTGGATAGACTTGTAAATCGGTGTTTCCTAATTGTCTTTTTTCCATTGTTGTGTGTTTATTTGAACACAGATTTCACAAATTAGCACAGATTAATTGTACAATTTAGCTTACAGAATCTGTGAAAATCTGTGAAATCCGTGTTTCAAAATTCAATTAATCTTTTCTCTTCATTGCTTTTAATCGAAGCTTCAATGATTCGCATCACGTTTTCGCCGTCTTCGGCAGTTACAGGTTCTGTTTTATTTTCCGCAATGGCTTCGTATAATTTGTCAAAAAACTCAAAATAATTTCCGTGTAATGTTGGGACTTTTTCTCTGATGACCACGCTGTTAACTTCGGTGTGGAGCAATCCTTCTTTATAGTCGGGTTCGATTCCCCAATTGTTGCGGTTTGGTTTTTTTCCTAGTTTCAATTCGTCTTCCTGAACATCGCCTCTGTCTTTCAAAAACGAGCCTTTTTTTCCGTGTAAAATATACGACGGAAGCATTTCTCTGACGAAGAATCCCGCTTTTAATCTTACGCGGAAGCGCGGATAATAAAGCAAAATATCGAAATTGTCATCCACTAAGGATTTGTCTCGCGTGATTCTGATATCGGCAGTCAAAGCTTCTGGAAATCCGAATAAAGTCAAGGCTTGGTCGATGATATGTGGTCCTAAATCTTTTAAAATTCCGGCGCCTGAATTGGCGGTTTCTTTGTGCTGTTTCGGACTTAAATTTGGATTATATCTATCGAAATGGATTTCCGCTTCGACGATTTCCCCTAAAATATCTTTGTCTAAAATCTTTTTTACGGTCTTGAAGTCGCTGTCCCATCTTCTGTTTTGGAAAACGGCTAACTTTAGATTTTTTTCTTTGGCTAGGTTTTTCAATTCTTCGGCTTCGGCGACTGTTGTTGTAAACGCTTTTTCAACCAAGACATTTTTATTGGCTAAAAGTGCTTGTTTGGCGTATTCAAAATGGGTTCCGACTGGCGTGTTTACAATAACTAAATCTAAATCGTCTTGAAGCAATTCTTCGATGGAATTATAGCTTTTTGTATAGGAATAATCGTCTTGTATTAATTTTTTGCTTCTTTCCCAGGAACCGATTAATTCGAATCCGTCATGCAAATCGAGGAATGGTGCGTGGAAAACTTTTCCGGACATTCCGTAGGAAAGAAGGGCTGTTTTTATTTTTTTCATATTGTGTGGTTTGTTTAACGCAAAGGGCGCAAAGTCTTTCGCAAAGTTTTAGAAGTTTCTCGCAAAGGCGCTAAGACGCAAAGTTAATTTTACTTTGAAACTTTGAGGCTCTGCGACTTTGAAACTACTTCTTCGCTCTATCGTATTGGTTTGGCCATGGAACATCTACGCCTAATTCTCTGGCGAAAGTCAAAGCAAGATTTGGGTCGCGCAGGGATTCTCTGGCGAAGAAAATTAGGTCGGCTTTTTCTTCTTCGATGATGGCTTCCGCTTGTTTTGCTTCGGTGATTAACCCGACGGCGCCTGTGCAGACTTTTGTTTCTTTCCTAATTTTTTCTGCAAACGGCACTTGGTAGCCTGGTTCAACCGGAATTTTTTGATGTGAAACTAATCCGCCAGAAGAAACATCTATCAAATCAACGCCTTTGTGCTTTAAAATTTCAGAAAGTTTGATGGATTCTTCGATATTCCAGCCTCCGTCAGCCCAATCGGTTGCAGAAATCCTTACGAATAAAGGAAGGTCATTTGGCCATTCTTGCTGTACGGCTTCTAAAATTTCCAACGTAAATCTTATTCTGTTTTCAAAGCTTCCGCCGTATTCGTCAGTTCTTTTATTGGACAAAGGAGAAAGAAATTGATGCAACAAATAGCCGTGTGCTCCGTGGAGTTCCAAGACTTTGTAACCCGCTTGAACGGCTCTTTTTGTAGCCGATTTGAAATCTGAAATTACTTTTTCGATTCCGGCTTTGTTTAAAGCTGTCGTATTTTCATTGTCGTGATAACCAATGGCGCTTGGGGCGAAAGTTTCCCATCCGCCTTCTTCTTTTGACAATTTTCTGTTGCCTTGCCACGGCGAACTCACGCTGGCTTTTCTTCCGGCATGCGCCAATTGGATTCCGGGAACGCAATGATGTTCGGTTATGAAGTTGGTGATATTTTTTAATTTTTCGATGTGCTCGTCGCTCCAAATTCCTAAATCTTCGGGAGAAATTCTGGCTTCGGGAGAAACCGATGTGGCTTCTTGGATAATTAACGAAGCGCCTCCATTGGCACGGCTTCCGAGGTGAACGAGATGCCAATCGTTTGCAAATCCGTCTTTGGCAGAATATTGGCACATTGGAGAAATAACGATGCGATTTTTCAGGATAATGCTTTTTATCTGAAATATGGAAAATAATTTTGAAGACATAATGGTTTGTTTTTTAGAGAAATGGCTTTGTAAACCAATTTAGAATGGTGAAAAAGTCCATCCATGAAAGTAAAGTTAAGGCACAAATTATAAAGTGTGAAGCGGATTTCAATTATTAACAAACTTTTAAAACGGGGAAAAATCGAGATTGTAATTGTAAGTAAATAGAAAACACTATTTTTGTTCGGAATTATTGAATCTAAAACTAAAAAATGGAAATAGTTATTAAGCTCTCACAGTTTTTGTTGAGTTTATCTTTATTGATTGTACTGCACGAATTAGGACATTTTATCCCTGCCAAATTATTCAAGACGAGAGTGGAAAAATTCTACCTTTTCTTTGATGTCAAATTCTCTCTTTTAAAGAAAAAAATCGGTGAAACTGAATACGGAATTGGATGGTTGCCACTTGGTGGTTATGTAAAAATTGCCGGAATGATTGACGAAAGCATGGACAAAGAGCAAATGGCATTGCCACCTCAGCCGTGGGAATTTCGTTCAAAACCAGCTTGGCAACGCTTGATTATTATGCTTGGCGGTGTGACTGTGAACTTTATTTTGGCCATAATTATTTACATCGGGATGGCTTTTGTTTATGGAAACACGTACATCGCAAATTCTGAATTAAAAGACGGAGTTTGGGTTTCTAGTCCGGTTGGTGAGGAATTAGGTTTTAAAACCGGAGACAAAATCATTGCCGTTGACGGAAAAAAAGTGGAGAAATTCAATGATGTTCCGTATAGCGTGAATTTTGCAAAAGAAGTGACTATTGAAAGAAATGGTGCTGAGCAAGCGATTAACATTCCTGTGGATATATTAGACAAAGTGATGAAAGAAGAAAAAGGCTATTTGAGCTTGAGAATTCCTTTTGTTGTCGGAGGACTTGCGGACGATTCTCCAAACTTGAAAAATTTAGAGCAAGGAGATATTATCTTGAGCATTGATGGGAAAAAAATGCGCTACGCGGATGAAGTTCTTGAATTTAATAAAGAAAATGCCGGCAAAACTGTTGACGCAGTTGTTTTTCGAAAAGAAGAAGAAAAAAATGTAAAGCTTACACTCTCAAAAGATGGAAAAATGGGTGTTAAGCCAGGTAACATCAAAATTGACAATTTAGAAAAATTAGGCTATTACAACATCAGCAGAGAGACTTTCTCTTTTGCAGAATCTTTTCCAGCAGGAATTCAAAAAAGCAAAGATGAATTTGGACGATACATCACGCAATTAAAAGCTATTGCAAATCCTGAAACTGGTGCTATTAAAGGCGTGGGCGGTTTCTACGCGATTTTTAATGTTTTTCCAAGTGTTTGGAGCTGGGAATATTTCTGGGGAATCACAGCTTTCTTATCAATTATGCTTGGCGTGATGAACTTATTGCCGATTCCTGCGCTTGACGGAGGTCACGTAATGTTTTTATTATTTGAAATTATTACAAGAAGAAAACCGAGCGAAAAATTCATGGAAAGAGCACAAGTTGCTGGTTTCTTTATACTTATAGCGTTGGTTTTATTTGCCAACGGAAATGATATTTACAAAGCGCTGACGAGATAGAAAAAAAATTGAAAATTTTTTTCAAAATTATTTGCAGAAATCAAATATAGCCCTATCTTTGCACCGCTTTACAAGGCAAACAAGCCTTCCTCCTTAGCTCAGTTGGTTAGAGCATCTGACTGTTAATCAGAGGGTCCTTGGTTCGAGCCCAAGAGGGGGAGCAAAATTAATCCTGATAGAAATATCAGGATTTTTTGTTTTATATGGTTTTGTAGCAAAATCAATACTTCAGAAGATTTGTCACAAGTATCATATTTAGAAGATTTGAAATTATAATACACAAACTGTATTTGAAAAAGGCGTACAAAAAGGTACCCATTAAAAATCTCGAGGTACCCACTTTTAAAACCGAATTGTCATGCCAATTGTTTCACCTAAAACCCAATTGGAATGCATCAAGAAAAAATTACAATTTTGTTCGTAATAAGTGCTAGCAAAACAAACAAAAAACGACTTTGTCCATTAAATTGTAGAATTACATTTAACAAACAACGAAAACAATTTACAACAGGATTATTTGTTAACCCAAACACATGGAACAACAAACTCCAACTTCTCAATTCTAAAGATGATAATTCAGAGTATTTAAATTCTCAAATTGATTTTATTCGACGAAAAATTTTAGATACCTCAAGAATTTTTCAATTGCAAAATTTGGAATTTTCTATTGATGATTTATATGCAAAGTATTTAGGAGAAGAACCGAAGAAAAACGAATATGTTTTATCTTATTACAAAAAATATTTAGCTAGAATTAAAAAGCTAATAGGTTTAGAGATCAAAGAAAATACTTATCAGAAGTTTACTTATGTTTCTAATCATTTGGAAAATTTTATAAAATGGAAATTTAATTCTAATGATTATTTGATGGAAGATTTGAACTTGCAGTTTTTAAACGATTTTGAATACTATTTAAAGACTGAAAAAGGACAAATGCAAGTCACTATCAATAAAACAATTCAGAGGTTTAGAACTCCATTTAAACAAGCAATTTCTGAAGGTATTATAGATCGAGATCCATTCATCCTTTATAAAGCTAAGAAAACAAAAAAAGAAATTGTATTTCTAAGAACCGAAGAATTAAAAAACCTTGAAAATTATGATTTCAAACAGCAACGCCTGAAAACTATTCGAGATCTGTATATCTTTTGTTGCTACACAGGCTTAGCATTTAACGAAATGTCGAAACTTGAAAAATCACACATTCAAAAAGGATTTGATGGATTTGATTGGATCGAGATGAAACGAGAAAAAACACAGCGTTCTATTTCAATTCCATTACTGCCAAAAGCTTTAGAAATAATTAAAAGGTACAGTAAAGATTCAAATCTAGTTTTCCCAGTTATCAGCAATCAGAAATTTAACTCCTATTTAAAAGAAATTGCAGAGATTGTTGGAATTAAAATTAAACTAACACATCACACAGCAAGAAAAACTTTTGCTTCAACGGTATTGCTTTATAACGATGTGCCAATGGAAATTGTGAGTGAACTACTGGGTCATTCAAGTATTGTAATTACTCAAGAAAGCTATGGAAAGATAATAAACTCAAAAGTTAGCGAACATATGATTGAACTTAATAAAAAGATGATTTAGTCTAAATTATAATTCTTCTAAAAGTTTACTTGCGTTAGTGTCTAATGCAATAGCGAATCTCAATAGTAGATTAATTGTAATCCCTTGCTCGTTTCTAAATACTCTTCTGATGGTAGTTTCTGAACATTGTGAAGCTCTAGCAAATTCAGATTTATTTCCATCGAACTTTATGAGGAACAACTTATATATCCTCTCAGTCAATTCAATTTCTATTTGTTCTATCTGCTTCTGCACAATGACAAAGGAAACAAACAGACTCCGCAATTTTTTGCAATAACATCGACTTATAAGTCGAATTTTAATTTAGATTTGCGATACATTTAATAACTAATAACAACTCTTATGATTTGGATACTACTACTTGCAGTCCCTGCCTTTTTTATAATTCGTTTTATACTATCGTCCGATAACGACAAACGAGAGCTTGAGAGTAAGAAACTAAATGAAAAATTTAATATTCTCTTAGAATTCCTTAATAATAACTTTTTTTCAGGAAAAGGTATCATTACTATCCTTGACGATCGATCCCTAAATCTCTATCAAGTTGGAGAAAATAAAATTTTGCAATTGTTCTATTCGACGGGAACTTTAAATATCACGTGTAGAACTAAAGAATTTGGAAAGGAAATTGTTTGCTCAAGAGACTTTCATAATCTTCGAAATATTACAGATGAAAAGCAAATTATTATGGGTGCGGAATATACAAAATATGTAAATGATAAAATTAAAGCCTATGAGTTATTAACTAAAAATTCAACGCTATCACGTAAATCAGATTTAGAAGACATTACGGTGTTCAGCTTTAATAAAATGTTTTATCAATTTTGTTTCGATACAGAAACTGCAAAGATTTTTCTCGAAGCAAACCCTATGCGCGAAAATATAATACGAGGCCTTGCTTTATCAGACTTAGCAGATGAAACTATTTTGAAAACTATATTTAAAACGTACATTAGAAAATGTTTCAAGGTGAATCTTGAAGAACAGAAGCCTAACCACTACAAAATAGGAGACTCTACTTTATTACTATTAGGAATTAGATACTATATCGAGGACAATGAGAACTCATACTTTGAGATATTATATCACGATTTGGAGAAAGTTAAAGATGTTGAAGGAAATGAAGTTTCCATAGCAGAACAGTTTCATATTTATGTACAAAACGGAAAACCCACCGCTATTTTCGTAATCATCTTTGATGCACTCTTAGAAACATATGTTATTAGAAGAGTGTTTGAAAACGGAAACAGTGAAGTAGTTAGCTTTATTAAGGACAATGACGAGAATCAAACACTGCATTATCTGATCAGTTTTGTAGAGGACAATTTTTAATTTTTTAAAAATTTTTTTCATCGAATACACAAAGTAATCCAAGCCATCCCCCGACTCGTATCAAACTTTGGGATTACACCGCCAGCTTTATTTGCTGATGGAAAATTCCAATATGTTTAATCTAATTAATTTATAAAACTATGGTACGAATTGTAGGTTACAACTCTATTGAGAAAGAGGACGGAGACACATTTCTTTTATTAATTGTTCAAGGAGGAATTGAGCCAGTCAAAAGTGAAAAGACGGGAAAGATGTACTTCACAGCAAGAACGGCAAAGGTTCCTGCTACGTTTGATGAAGAAACCTGTAAAAGCTTGATTGGTTCAGAATTTGAAGGAACAATTAAAAAAGTTAAGAGCGACCCATACGAATACACTATTCGTGAATCGGGAGAAATTGTACAGCTAGATTACAGATACGAATATGTGAACTATGCTGATGAAATTGCGGAACATATGGTCGATGAAATGACGGTCAATTAAAAACGAAAATAATTAAAGCCACCTTAATAGGTGGTTTTTTTTATGACCCATTTCAAACCAATTTATGTCTAACATCTAAAAATAAAAAAATGAAATTAAAAAAAGCTGAAAGGCATCAAGTAAAATTAAGAGTAGGCTTATCTGGACCAAGTGGATTTGGTAAGACTTACAGCGCTCTATTGCTAGCTTATGGAATCTCAAATGACTGGGAGAAAGTAGTTATTATAGATACAGAAAATAACAGCGCAAGTTTGTATTCTCACCTTGGAGATTTCAATGTGATTACACTACAAGAACCTTTTTCGCCTGAGAGATACATTGAAGCCATAAAACTATGTGAGAGCTCGAATATTGAAGTTATTATAATAGACAGCATCAGTCACGAATGGCAAGGAAAAGGCGGTTGTCTGGAAATACACGAACAGCTTGGCGGACGGTTCAACGATTGGGCAAGGGTAACTCCACGTCATAATTCTTTCATTGATGCAATCATTCAATCGACTTGTCATATTGTAACTACATCAAGAAGAAAGGTAGATTATAGTCTTGACCAAGACAGTAATGGCAAAACTAAAGTTATGAAGCTTGGAACTAAAGAAATTACTAGAGAAGGATTTGAATATGAATTGACTCTAAATTTAGAGCTTCTTAATGACAAACATTTAGTGTCGGCATCTAAAGATAGGACAGGTTTATTTATGAACAAGCCTGAATTTGTAGTCAACTCTGCTACTGGAAAACGATTAATCAATTGGTGCAATCAAGGGTTATCGATTGATAAAATTTTTGAAGAAATTGAAAGTTGTGAGAGTATTGAAGGTTTAAGAATAATTTATGCCAACTATCCAAACCAACAGTCGCAAATTCATCAAAAGATACTCAACAGAAAGTCTGACTTGGACAATTTAAATTCACAAATTATCAGTCACGATGAAATTATAAATCCTAAAAATCAAATTAAAAATGAACATACTTAATCAATTAGACTTGCGGGAAGAGATTGTTGAAGAAAATGAAATCATCAAACCAACATCTAATAATAATTTTATTGAAGCTAACACCTTAAAGGTAAACTTAGAACATCTAAAAAATGACTGCATTATTCCGGTATTTTCAAAAGATAACGAAACAACAATTAGCCATTATCAATTTATTGAGAAAACTTATGAAATTGTAAAAAATCTTTTTCCTGATTTTACTCCGAGCCAGCCAGACATTAGAGTATCACATATAATCAAAGGAAGAACACCTTCAGCAATTGGAAAACCTGCAAAAGAACTATTAGAAGAAGAGAAAACACTTTACTATGAACGATGCGCTTTTGTCATTGAGTTACATCAAGCAAAGGAATATATTAATGGAAATACCCTTACACTCTCAATAGGCGGGGTTAGAGCTTATAATCAGGAAAATCTTTATAGCAAAAAATCGATTGAAAAGTTTAAGATTTTCATTGGTTATCAAAACAAAGTCTGCACCAACTTATGCATTTCAACCGATGGATTTAAAAATGACATTAGAATTACTTCTGTAAATGAACTAGAAGATGCTGTCACGAATTTAGCCAAAGGCTACAACAGATTCAGTCATTTAAATATGATGAAAAAGATGTCAAGCTATTCTATTAACGAAACTCAATTTGCTCATCTCATTGGCAAAATCAAAATGTATCAGTACTTGGACAAGTCAAAACAAAAAGAGATTTTTCCATTTGGTTTAAACGATGGACAAATTAATTCAGTCATTAGAGATTACTTTAATTGCACGAATTTCTCAAAAGATTCTAACGGGAATATCAATTTGTGGAACTTGTACAATCTTTTTACAGAAGCATCGAAAAGTTCCTATATAGATAATGCAATTGAGCGAAATATAAATTCATACGAGTTTACCAATTACCTATGTAAAATGATAGAAAATGAGTCGAGCGATTGGTATAACTTATTTGTTTAACATAGCTTTTAGGACTGAATGCAAGAGTCAAAAATAAAATTAATTTTAAAGCGAAAAAGCAGAAAATATGACAGATAAACAACTATCTTCTGTTTTAAAGTACAGTTCTATCAATGAATTATACATAATTACTGCAGACAATTATCTAAAACGATTAGTTTGTCCTTTTGAAGTTGAAGTTCTGAGTGACATCGGTGAATTTTTTAGAGGACAGATTGTTCAAGTAGACTTCGTAAAAGTGACTAGCCGACTAGTAACAGTTTTTATTATAAATTCTAAACCTTTTTATTACTATCACTTTGATTTTATAGTATAAAGATACCAGCTGTTATATTGTATTTTGTATAACCAAACTTTTGAGACGGTTCAGCTAAAAAAAAATACCCCTGAAAATGTATAACATTATAGTAATACTTGCATTAACTGCATTGACTACATTTTATAAGCCCTAAATGCAATTTTTTAATTAATTTAATTAATTTAGCTATGTTAATAAACTAAAAGAGAAGCTATATCCATGATTGACTAGATTGGATAGTAAATGCTTGCTAATTTATGTTTAGGGACAGTCGTTCTTTTACATTTTGTTTTAAGTGTTCACACTCTGCTATTATGTTTATTAAAAAACAATTTGAGTGTGGTTGTTTCATAATTATATGAATACGATAAAATTTTCTCAAGCTAGAGAAATGTAAAGAGTGATGCCTCCGACAAAAATGTTATGGAATGGTGTCAAAGAGAAGTCTTTCGGACTAGTTTTTGGACCTGCAAAATCAGGAAAAACAATTTTCTGCGAAAATTTAGCAATTTCAATTGCAATCGGAAAAGATAATTATTTTGACTATCCTCTAGACGGGATTCCCAAAAAAGTCTTATTCATTGGACTGGAAGAAAGTTTTGAGAATCGAATGAGTAGAAACATTTTACAGTTCAACTCTCTTAATGAAGAAGAACAACTGTTAATGGATGAAAACTTTGATGTTCAACATTTAGACTTTCCAAAATTCATTGTGTCAAAACAAAATTGGGAAAACCTTCATCAAACTATTGAGTCATCAGGAGCTGAAGTTGTCTTTATTGACAGTATCACTAGAATGAATCATGGCAAATTAGAGGATGGAAAAACAGCAGAAGAGATAATGTCTAGGCTTAGGATAATATCTCAAGAATTAGATATAACTCTTTTTGCTATTCACCATACTCCTAAACTACTTGGTAATCCAATAACCATGGATAGCATAAAAGGTAGTTCAGTTTTTGCTCAAGAGTCCGACTTCGCAATTGGGATTAACAGGACAGACAAGAAGCACAGATACATAAAAAATGTGTTTTTTAGATACGCTAGCGATGATGACGAATTTGTTAAAGAGTTTGTAATTGAACCAGACGCTTGGCTCGAATTATCTGGTGAAGTAGATGAAGACGAAATTCTTCAAAGAAACGACAGAAGAAGAACTGAAAACAAAAGTGATTTGGTACAAAACTTTTTTAATTCGAATAGTAACGTATCTTATTCCTCTGAAGACGCTACCGCACTCTTAAAACCCATTACTGGTTTAAAAGACAGGCAAGTGAAAACTTACCTATCAAATTTATCAAAGGCAAATAAGATTGACGGCTCTAAATGAGGATTTTATAGTTCTTTACAGTATAATACCATTCAAGAAGGAGGTTGCATTGAGTAAAAGTATTATTTATATAGCCGAAAATGTTTTTACAGGTGAAGTTTATGTCGGCTCCACAACTAAATCTTTAGTTGAAAGAAGAAATGATCATTTGCAAAAGTCTAGTAGCGGTTCTGATGGATATTTTCATCAAGCAATTAGCACATTCGGTGTTGATGCGTTTACTTGGACAGAAGTATGTTCTGCAAGTTCTCAAAATGAATTAGCAGAAAAAGAGGTAGAATACATTTTAATGTATAATAGTTTTCGAAATGGTTATAATTCTGACAGAGGTGGTGGCTTTAAAAAAGCAATTTATCAGTACAATACTGTAAACGGCAAATTGGCCAACTCTTACAAGGATTTAACTAGTGCAGCTAATGCAGTTAATGCAACTAGTACTGGCATAAGTAATGCTTGTTTAAATTATAATAAAACTTGCAAAGGTTACTATTGGAGCTATTCGAGTACAGAAGAATTTACTTTATTCTCAGACTTGAGAAAAAAAACAGTTAAACAGATTTCTTTAGATGGTGAATTCTCAGCTTGCTTTGAATCTGTATCAGAAGCATCGAGAATGACAGGCATTTCTAAAACCTGTATTTCAAGATAAAAAAGACGGCTTTTACACCGTCTTAATTTTTAGCAGTATTCCCAGAGGAATCCGCCACTTTGTTCTCTCTCTTTTCTACAGCATTAATAATTTAATTTTTATGTTTAAAATATCTCATGTCTCTTTTTAATTTGTTGAGAAGTCCAACAGTTGCTATCCTAAATTTGTTTTTGTCTGATCCATTTAAAAGACCGACAATTTCTTTGTCAATCCGTATTTTCAATCTATTGTATAGTCTTTCGATATCATAATCACTTTCTATCCAGTCATAAACTGAATTTGCAACAATTCTTACCATAATTTTACGGAATTCATTTATTACGTCTTCATTAACATCAGGATAAATATCGTGTTCTAATTCCCTGGCGCCTACAACTTCAGTCATATCGGAAGGAATATCATCAAACCCAATATAGCTGAAATCTTTTACGAACCTTAAATAATCTGATGACTTACAAGAAAAACTTAAGACAGTTTTTGATTTAAATAATAACAACTCATCCCGATTAATGAAAGTATCACAAGAGTAATTCTGGCTTTTTGCACCCATTAAATGAGTAGAATTTCCATGTCCTAAAAAAAGGATGTTTTTACCGTCATATTTAATAATTTCGTCTTTGACTTTTGTATGTTCCTCATCACTAAAAGAAATATTACGGATTGTAATGTTTTCTCCAAATTGGTTAGATATAAATGACCAAATTGGATTTAAGAAATCTGTTGTACTGTCTTGAGGATGTATTATTAACAACTTACCCATCAATATGATTTTTTAGATCGACTAGAAATGCTATCGCTTCGTCAATTAATCCTCTTTTAAAAGGAAGGCTTCTATCAGGATCATTTTCAATGATTGATGCTATTTCACCAAACGTCTTATTCTCAAATTTTTTAAAATTACCGAGGAACTTTAAATCGCTATTATTACGGAGTTCCTTTACTAATATCGTTTCTAAATTTGGGGTGCTTTTGTGTAGATAATTGACTATTGCGATTTCGTACTCACCTCGATCTTTAAAATCAACTATATCAATCTCTATTAAGGTTCTTATTTGATTCCAGGCTTTTTTAAATTCGATTGTACCATCCTTGTATTGATTTAGTAAACTTTCCATTTCATCCTTTAACTCTCCTGAATAAAGTAATTTGGGTGTAGATTTTCGAATTCTATTATCTTGAAAATGCTTGATGAGTTCAACGCCATTTACATGTTCATCATCTAAAGACCAATCAAATGCTATAAGGTCGAAAGTAACTCCACTGTATTCCTTATTGAATTCTATAATTACTTTGCCTAAATCAATTTTATTATTAGTTAAAAATTCAGGATTATTAGTTGAACCAACATTAAACTGATAACATTTAATAGGCGTTCCCGCTTTCTTTCCTTCTCTCTCAATAGTTTCTATACTTGCGATTTGATTATCATTGTCAATTAGTAAACATTTTTTTTCGCCCATAATTTAAAATCTAATTTTAAAAGTAGCACCTTTAAGTTTGACATTATTTCCAATGAAAGAAATTTTAGCTTGCATACTGTTTAATGCATTTCTAACAGAATTAAGTCCTATGCCAGAACCATCAGTTGTTGTTATGCCTAATTCAAAAATTCTTTCTGGTTTATCTGAGAAGTTATTTGCTAAGCCATTTCCATCATCAGAAAATAAAACATCTAATTTATTTTGTATATCTATCTGGATGTTCTTAGCACCTGCTTTTTCTGAATTTGAAATCAAATCGTCCAAGACTAAAGAAAGTTCCAATACACTTATTCTTTTTTCAAATGTTTCATTAGAGAAATTATTTATTGTGAATTTCAATGTTGAACTTTCATATATATCTGAGTATACAGATATATACTGTTCGATATACTTTACAACATCTACAATTTGCGTATTAGCTTGTGTTTTAAAATTTGATCGAGTAATGAGCTTACTTATTTTTAATGCTTTTTCAGAATTAAAATTAATAATTTCCAACCTACGTATAAGTTCTTTGTCTTTAATATCTTTATTCCTTATTTTCTCAATTATTGTGTGAACATTTGACTGAATGTTTTTAGAAGTAATTTTAATATTATGAACTAATCCTTTTGCATCTTCACTTAAACCTCTACTTGAAAATTTCAAATAGGTGTTTTTATCTATTTCTTGCTGTAATTCTTCCTCTAACTTTCTCTTTTCTTGCGCAATGTCTTGTAAAGATTTCTCTATTTGTATTTTTTCAATCCTAAATTCCGATATTTGTTTGACTGCTGAAGCCAACTGTTCTTCTATCGAAATAAACTTTTCTTCTGCACCGTCAATTTCAACAACTCCAACATCAGCTTTTAAAGTTTTAACTTCATCTAATTTTTTTTGGATGTCATTTTGTATTTTTTCTAAATCTTGAATAGTGTAGTTTTCAGAAATATTGGTAACTAATTCTTCTACCTGTACTCTTTTTAGTTCGATTTCCTTATCGATAATATCGCTTACAAATGCTTCATTAATTTTTAATGTTTTGATTTCATCTTTTTTTAAACCTAATATTGGAACAATACTATTTAATGCTCTCCGGATTTTTACTATTTCCTGTTCTTTATATTCTTCTTTACTTTCATCCCAATTTTCATTTAGAACTTTCTTCTCAATATTCTCATCCTTTTCTTTTGCACTATCCCATTTAAGACCTTCAACAACATATCTTTCAAGCCTTCTGTGTGTCTTAAAATAAAATCCATAAGGTGATGATTCTTTCGTCAGTTCAATAAAAGCATCATTATTTACTACTCCCGATCTGCTGGAAATAATTTTAAATTGGCCCATTTTATCTGTAACTTCAATTCTCCCCAATAACTCTCGGGCTCCTATAAACCTATTATATCCTTGACCTTTTCTTAATTCAAGATTTAGCCAATCATCTCCATCATCACCATATGGCGGAATTCTAAATCCATTAATAAATAAAAAAATTGAACCAAAGTGTACTGCCTTAATTCCTGTTTGCCTTGTAAAATAAGCCTTTGCATAAGGATTTAAATAGTAAATCGTTATTTTGACATCCGTAAGAAGTGTGTACCTATTATCTTCTGTAAGTGTAAATATTTCTATACCTCGGTCAAACAATTTTGTAGTTATAGTTTCACCTTTACTGTCAATATACGATTCTATAGAAGTCGCTTTAAAGTTTAGTTTATCGAATACTCTATTTCCTATATAACCATTAATTTTTTGATGATATGGAAGATGTTCATCTTTTATTTCATCAGCAATTATTTCGATTTGGAATTTATCTCTAGAAAAAGCTTGATTTGGATTAATCAATTTTTCAAGATGGTTTTTTAATCCTAATAATTTATGATAATCCCAAGCTCTTCTTAGTCTTTTAATTTCTAATATTGTTCCACTATTGAAAATTTCATATTCAGTTTGATTGGCAAATTCTTCGGCGCTCAAAATATTCAATCTTAAATCAATATCTTGAATGTTTAGGTCAATATCATCATCAACTTCAAATTTTGTCCAATCAATAAATAAATGAAAATACACTTCATCATCTTCAGTTTTTGTATACAGATTAAGATGTTCTCCTAAACGATCACAAGAAAACCTTCCAACTCCTTTATTACCTGCAACAATCCTGTCTCCAATTGTCTTTTCTTTCTTTTTTTCCGAATAAGCAATATTCAACCATTTATTCTGCAAATCTGACTCATTCATTCCTTTGCCAAAATCCTGAACAACCAATGTAGATTTATCTTCATTTTCGTTCAAAATTCCACTAAAGATTAATTTGACAGATTTAGAAAAAGCATCAAAAGAATTTTTAACTAATTCTAAGATAGCAATATTGTCATCGGTAATCAAATCTTTACCGATGATGCTTTTAAGTAATACATTAGTTTTGAAATATAACTTTTCGGAATCACCCATTCAATAGTTTGTTTATGATTATACCAGCTTGTTCCCCAAACATTGGAGGTATTGCATTTCCTATCTGAGAATAACGTGGTACTTCCTGAGTTCTTCTTTTACCACCAGTTGTATATTTTCCTCTAAATTCATACCAATCATTAAATGATTGTATCCTGGCATATTCTCTAACGGTAAAAATTCTAGGCTCACAATAATGAATGTAATCGTCAGGCAGAGTTGTTATTGTTGCTGTTGGAGTTTGTCCTGAAAGTGGGATAATCGTTCTCTTTTTTAAGTCAAATATTTGCTTGATTTCATCAGATAAAGTTTTATTTTTCTCTGCATGATTTAGAATGTATTCAAACTTTTCTATTGTACGTTTTGTATGTTTCGCAAATCTATGACTATCAGGATTAATTGCTCCACTTATACCTTTTCTTAACAATTCTTGATAGCTTGATTCGATCCTTCCGTACGTACCCGCTTTAAAACTAGCAGTATCAGGAGATTGAATTTCTTTACCTTCTCTCAACAAATCAGAAATTGCTTCTTGCAAATTTGTTGTAACTCCAATTCCCTTGTTAATTAGGAATTCTGACTTATTGTTATTAAGATTTTGAAAGAAAGAAGCTGCTTTTGTTTTCTTTATTCCAACTTCCTTTTTTATTCCAACTAAAATAAATCTAGTTCTTTTTTGGGGAATACCGTATTCAGAAAAGTCAATTAATTTACCATAAACATCATATCCAGGAAAATCACTAGTTTTAATGCGCAAAGTTTTTAATACATATTCAGAGTAAGCTTTTCCTTTGCTTTTATTTCTGTCGAATTTTTGAGTAAATCCTTTGACATTTTCAAAGAAAATAATGTTAGGTTGTACTAACTTAATAAAACTTATATAGGATTTTATTAGTTTGTTCCTTTCATCTGTTTCTTGCCTTTTCCCTGCTGTCGAGAATCCCTGACAAGGAGGTCCACCCGCAACCAAATCAACTTTTCCTCTCAAGTTTTTTAAATTAGGAGCGAAATTTTTTAAAATGTAATTTATATCATGTTCTTTAATTGGAAGCCAATCTGGCCATTGAAAATGATCATTGCTTTCAATCAAATTATGATTTAATGTTTGAAAAGCATCTTTGTTTTTCTCTATTGCAAATAGACCTTTCCATAGGCCTGAATTGTATAATCCTAGAGAAAGCCCACCGCATCCAGCGAATAAATCTATATACAAAGATTTGTTTGTATCCATAACTTTTTTCACATTTTATACAAAAATATGCAAAAGAAAGCAATATCTTTATATGTAAAGAGAACAACGGATTAATTTATCAAAAAAAATTAGATAATCATAGTAACTATGGAATCGAAATTTTCGACAGAATTAATTTATCTTATTACTAAGTCGAAAAATTAGACATTCAGATTTTACTCAATATAATTAAAAAAGGCATACAATTCGGAACCCAAAAGTTTTAAAATTGTCTAAAGTATTGACGCCAATAGTTTTCAGGCACTTGTGTGAGAGCCCAAGAGGGGGAGCAAAATTAATCCTGATAGAAATATCAGGATTTTTTGTTTTATAGGATTTTGTGGAATTCTTCTCGCAAATGCTTAATCGCTATTTTTGTTTTTCAAATTTCCCGGAAGTTGCGATTTTATACGATGCAACAGCTTTTCTTTTATCGTTTGCATTTTTTCTTGTATACAAATTTATCTGTCCGTCCTTTGAAATTACAAAATCATTTAAGGTCGTTCCATCCATGGAACCGACTTCTAGCTTAGAAACTGCATTATTGTCTTTTACAGAAACCAAATGGTAACTGTCATTATCGTTGCCTTGATAAGCAATTAAATATGTAGTGACTTCTTTATTAGAATTGGGTATTAAAAAATAAATAGCCGGATCGGTAATCCCAACAGCTGACTCGATCATCTTCAAAAAGCTATCGTTTTTAAACTCGGCAGACGGATATTTACCATTGCAACTTTTATCTGACGGATAAACGCAACTTTTATAATAATCATTAAAATCAAATGGCAGCTCCAGTGGTTTTTGGGAAGCATCAGTGATTTTTGAGACGGCAGTAACGGCGTCTGCTTTTACCGCTGCATTTTTTTTGTAGATATAGACACATCCTTTTGATTCAATGAACATGAACTGATCTATAAAAAATGCGTCTCTAAAATAAGCATCCAATTTAGAGTCTTTTGAATAAGCTCTTGTGTTTCTAGCGTATTTTATCGTTTCAGCTAACTTTATCTTCACCTCATCTGCGAGCATCTTTTTGTAAAAGTCATATAAATATTTTTCTTTAAAAAAATCTTTTGATTTTACCTCGCCGGTACTTACTTTGTCAGTGTAAGTGTCAAACAGAAATACCGAATCGTTTTGGATTCTAATGTTTAAATCACCGTATTTTTTGTCGTCACAAGCCGTGTTACTTTTTGTGCCAGTTGCTACTATAGGAACTGATTTGATATAGATCCATTGCGTCGCATTTACTTCTGTGCTGACTGCTTTTGTTGTTTCTAGTTTGATTTCTGACGATTCGGCCGGATTGTCGGCTATGGGGGTTGCATTATTAGCATTACAACTAATAAAAACCTGTGTGCTTAAAAGCGCCGAAAAAATAATTTTCTTCAAATAAATTTTAGTGTGTCGAATCATAAACATTGTTTTTAAACATATTAATCTCTGCGTTTCTCCTTTTGACTAATCCGTCAACGCCGCCATTTGTAACGTCTGACATTTCATCTGCGCCGGCATCATATTCTTGGTTATTGATTTTTTTCTTAATTTGGGTTTCGCCGTTTCGAGCGCCTCCAACATTTAAAAAGTTGGCCCCTGTGTTAAACAATAAACTCACCAATGCATCATATTCATGTTGATATAAATTTACGGTAATGTCCCTTTTCACGGCACTTTCAAAATCGGCAAGTCTTCCGTTAAAAAGTTCTGTAGCTCTTGCAACGGTGATTCCGTTTTTGAATTCATCTGGCAAGGTAATCGTTGCGCAACGTTTTCGGTCGATGAGATGGCCGTATCCAATGGTGCAATAACCTTCAGAATCATCATACGCCATTTCACTGAATTTCTCCCAATCTTTAATAAAATCAATTCCTTTTTGAGATATGCTGAGCGTGTTTGGATCTACTCGCCCGCCCTGAGCCTGATTTGTGGTGGTGGCGGTTGTGTTATTTCCTTCTCCCATGCAATTACAAAGATCTACTAAGCCCGCAGTTCTAGCCATGTCAACAATCTTCTCTCCAGAAGCATCGGCACTTGATTTTACAAAAAATTTATCTTCTTTGTAAATTAACGCAAATTCTCGCACGTCATAATGAACCCAGTTTGTGGCAATAAATTCTGTTCCGATTCTAATTCTGGTGCTTGGCTCAAGTGCAATTCGATCTGCATTTGCCCAGCGGTGCTGAGCATTCATCTCACTAACCATAAGATCACGAACTTTATCACAGTTAGCTTCGGAAGTCACACTGTCATCAGTTTTAAAAATATGAACATCGATTGCCTTGCCCATATGATTTGTACTTGTTCGCCCTTTTATCCTATTATTTTCATGACATCTATAACCTGAACTAATCGGACCAACTTTTAAGCCTAAATCTTTTTTTGTATCTGAAAGATAAAACATGATTGCTTTTAACGCCCAGACTAATGAGCGATGGATACCGGGATATTCATATTTTCTGCGTAATTCTCTAATTTCAGAATCATTGTATTCTTCGGAAAATTTTCCTTGGCCAAAGCCTGAACATACGCCACAAGGACATTTCATTTGATCGAAATTTACCGGAAATTTTAATCCAAAATCGTCAATTGCCTTTAATGTATTGCCACAGACTTTGCCTGTTTCGGGGATTTTCATGTAGTCTTTTTGGAACTTATTGACCATTTTTTCAGTCTGATCTGTAAACTCGTCCGTTGGCACGTTTCCTGAAAAACCGTTCAATCTAATGTTGATTTCTCTAATAATCTCACTTTTATCGCCTTTTTTTAGACAAACCGTACCACCACAATCTTTTTTTTCTGCTTGTCCTTCTTGAACGGTGACCAGCTTTTTCATTCTTTCAACAGTGGTGTCCCAACCCAGAGCCGTCAACACTTTAAATGGTTTGGTCAATGCTTCAAGCGCACTTTCTTGAAATGATTTTTGTGGCGCGGTTTTGGCTTGAGGAGAATTTGGGCTCAGAACAATCTCATTTTTTACTGCCACCGTTTGATTTGAATGAGTCACACGTTGGTTTGATTTGGCAACCAAATAATATTCATGTTCACCTCCGTCGAAATAGCTTTTATTGGCCAATTGCATCATGCCAGTTGTCAACAAGATTTTTTTCTTGAGAATTCCGTCATTTGCGGTAATTTTCTCGCTTCCTTTCCACAAAAGTTGGTTGTTATTTGGATCGTGTCCTGTGCTCGACAGCGTATCGCGTTCCCAGATGCTCAATTCGATTGTGTCACCCAGCATATTTTCTGTACTTACCTTGGCTGTGATATGTTGCCCATATTTTGGCTTTTCAGTAATTTGCTTGTCATTACCATCTCTTATTTCAAGCGCTTTTATCTTTTTTGGCCCCATGACAGGCTTAATTACCAAGCCGGGTGGTGCTTTTTTCTCAGGAGAATTTAAAAAGGCTTCGATGAGGAGACTTTTTCCATACCACTTTTGCGGAAACGAAAAACTAACCTTCTTCCCTTTTTTTACAGTTCCTTTCAATTCCACCCATTGTCCGTTTTTTTGCTGGAAAATTTTCCAAGAAACTTGGTTGTAATCTGCGATCGCAGTCCCAGGATAGATTTGGTCTACTTCATAAAAAGTATCTTTTCCCACTTCTGGAGCAACATTTCCCTTGATTGATGCTATACCTCGCTTTGCCATAATTAATAATAATCTTGAGTGTCTTCTTCTACCAATTCACTGTGATCCACCATTGGATTTAGCGTATTATGAGCCGTTGGATTCATGCTTTTTACATTTCCAGATGAAACCTCAGCGGTTTGTCCGTGAAAAATAATCTTTATACAATCTGGCCCGCCAATTGGGCAGGTCGCTTTTGAATCTTCTAGTAAAATCTTTCCGTTATTTTGCAACGTTACCTTCTCATATAAACCTTTCCATTCTTGAACAACTGCTGTGCATGAATTGTTGTTTTGCTTTGAACAAGAACCAAAAGTGTTTTTTTCAAATGTTGAACCAATGTCTTTATCGCTTGCAATCAGCTGTTTGCTTCCGTTTGTGTCATTTATAAACTCTTTTTGGTGCGTTTTTACAGCAAGCTTGTCCGGAGTAGTTCCGAAATTACATTGACACATCGCGCCGTGGCAAACTAGGTGTTTTCCTGACATAACTTTTGTTTTTAAAGAGTGCTTTTTAGTGAACTTTTTATCTTTTTATGAAGTTGAATGAAAAACTTATTGATTGATTCAATGCCTCAAATTTTCCCATGACATTTTTGATGAAATGGTTTCCGTCTAATGTGTAAAAAGTCTTGTAATTCTCAATCGGCATTTGATTAAAATTATAGCTCCTTTCGTCAATTACCTTTTTTAGAAATAATTCTTTTCTACCTGAATAAATGCCTTCGTTGAGCATTTCTATTTTTACCGGAATCTCATAATAAATATTCATAAACTCCGGATTCTCATAGTTTCTGATAAAATAATTTTGAAAATTATGATTATAGATTCCTGAAAAAAATTGGCTTAAAAAAATATCCTTGCTTAATTTTTCCAGTAAGAAATCTTTGTTCGAAATTATTTTCTCCTGTAATGAAAGATACCTTTCAAAAATTTTCCCGCTGTATTCTTCCCTCAACTCTTCTTTTACTTCGTACCACTTTTGAAGAACTGACTCATAATTTAAGAGATCAATGATTTTGCCTTCGTTTGACAATAAAAATTTGATATCGTTAATGGGCTGTCGGCATCGATCAGCTAAAATCTCCATCAACAATTCGGGCTTGTTTTGATTGACCAGAAAATTCTTGAATTTAACGTCGACCAAATATTCTCGCTGCCTGTTTTGAAATTCCCAGCAAACTGAAACCTTGTAATTTATGTCAATAGCCTCATTTTCTGATACGGCAATATTAATTTCAACACCATAATCCATTACCTCACTACTCGGATTAAATTGTATGGCGTTGCTGTTTCGAAAGACCGAATTATTAATTTTATCCTGAATAGCATTCATATTTTTTATTCCTTAAGCTTATCTAAGGTTTTCTTTTCTTCGTTTGCCAATTGCTCTACGCGTAAATATTCTGGCTTGTAATTAGTGAAATACAAAACAATTCTATATAATTTACCTTCGCATTCCTTATTTGTGACTTGAAAATATTCTCCGTCTTTGCCTTCTGTTCCTTCCGTTTCATCCACCATGTTGATGTTTCTGTCCCAAAAAGTAAAATCGTCTACGTTTTTAATCTGTTTGCGTTGCGCATTGATTTCTTTTAATGACATTCCTGCTTTTATTGGCGCTCCTTCCACATTTATCGCTTCTTTATATGTCTTCAAAGGATAAAAATACTGCACCGGATCATAGCGTTTTTTCAAGTCGTCCTTAATTTCCTTTTTCAATTGGTCAGACATTGGCGTGCCTAATTCTTTATATTCTTTTTCAATCTCTTCGTAAGGCTTCATGCTTTCGTTTGTCGCAAAAGTCAGTTTTCCTGCTTTCCCTTCAGGGCTGTCAAGATTGGTAAAAAAAATGTAGAAACTGGCAGACTTTTCAGCATTGTCAACAATTTTAACCGCCACTCCCAAATTATCAAACATTCCAAAATTAGGCCGGCTGCTTTTCTGTACTAAAGCGGTTTCCCACGCTTCAAGCGGTTTCCCGAATGGCAATGCTTTTCCTTTATAACTTACTCCACAGTCGTTGATGATAAATTCAGCCTTTTCAACCTCGCTATTTATTTTATCTTTTGATTGACAATTTAAAAACAATGACAGAGACAGAATTGCTACTAGAAATTGGTTCTTCATATAGTAATCAGAATTAAGATTTCACTATTTAGCATCAACAACTCTGTATATTTCAATACTTTTAATCAAATCTAAATCTTGGTTTTGTCTTCTTCCATTGTATCTTTTTATCTCGGCATATAAGTCATAGCTTGGCTTTAAAAATCTTGACCAGCCTTCAGAATCGCCTGGCGGATCATATTCTTCGCCTTGAATTTTTAATTTTGCAATTGCTTTTTCCCATCCTTTATTACCAATCTCTTTTATATTTATGATATTTCCGTCAAAGGAAAAATTGCCTTCATAAATGCCTTTCGGATAACGGTTGAACAGCTTTTTATCATCTTGTCTTTTAGAAATAACCTCATCATTTGGCTCTCGGTAAGGCAATTCAGGCCCTTCAACACTCGCTGTTTTATCAGTTAAATCTAAGTCGGTTGCCCAAAATAAAGGAATCGGATAAATATTGACCTGTTCCACGATGCCATTATGCACGGCCATATTTACACCCAATTTATCCCAAACATAAAATTCTGTAACATCCAGAGGCATTTCCTTCTTATCTACTCGGTCAAATTTGCCATACTTTTTTTCAATCTCGCCGATATTTTTATATTTCACATAGCCTTCGCCTGAAAAATCTTCTACATAGCCTTCGCCTGAATCTGATTTCACCATCGGAATCAGCATAACAAAATCATTCGCCGGATGGCTGTTCGCTTTCAGCTTTTTTGCATCCCAATAATAATCGGTTATGACTTGGCCGCCCACAGAATCTTTGACAATACGATCCTGCTTTCCTAAGGCATTTGCAAAATCCTCAACCTTGTCACCGATGGCAATCGGTTTTTGATTATAATACAGCGAAGCATCATTGATGCAAAAACCTGACTCAGGGCATTTCTTTGTATCGTTTTCTTGACAGGAAGCCAAATGAAAGGTTGTCAGCATGATTAAAAATTTAATTTTCATAGAATCTTTTAGTGTTTGTGAGGAATAGGCTGTCCAAATTGCTTTGGTCCATCAACATGTCCTTTTTCTCTCTTCAGGTCGTCGAGTCCGTCTTTGTTCGAAAGTTCCGGTATCGCTTGATTAGTTTCTTTGTCAAGTTCGCGGTCTTCCCAAAGTTTCTTGGTTCTGTCCCTGAGTTCTCTCCATTTTCCTGGAATATTCGCATAGGCAGATTTGAATTGCTGCTGTTGCTCTTCGGTCGTATTGAACTGGCTGATGATGTGAATTTCATTGATCAATTCGCGAACCTCGTCTAATCCATGTTTGATTCCCCACAAAACGACGCTCGCTTCGTGTGCCAACTTGAGCTTGTACGGATGCTGTTTTGACCACGCAATCACATATTCGTCCATCCAGTCGGCATACATTGGGTGCACGAACAATTCTGTGCTCGCTAAATTTTTGATTCCCGCCATGTCGCCGGCGACAAACAACCTGCCCACGCGTTCCACCGATTTCTTTGCCAGATCTACGGCCAAACCATGCAATGGCTGGAGTCCGTTGTCTTTAGCAAGTTGGGTATGTGATGGCCCATAAGCATTCACTTTCCAATTTCCCTGCTCAATCGCAGTCAGTTCATTTTCTAAATATGTCTGATAATCATCAATCAAGTTTATTGCCGAAAGCGATAAAAAGTGATAGAATGTATTTTGGATCACCTTGATATAATTAGTCACAAAATCTAAAATTCCAAAAAGATCGAACACTTTCTGAAGTCCGGTGCTGATAATAAAGTCTCTGAAATTCAAGTATTGTAAAAATGTTTCAGAATAGATATTATCGTCACTTCCTTTATAATTTGCGTTACCTTCTTTCGTATCGCTTCCCTGCGCTTTTGTAACATCTTTCAGCAATTCATAAATCAGCGCATCGTTAAACGTTCGTTCGCCTTCTTTCAGACTTTTCTGTTCTTCAATCTTAATTGAAAAATACTTGCTGTTTATTTTTGGGGCAATACTTGCAATGGTATCCAAAGGCCCAAAACTTCCGGTCAAAACAGGAGCACATTCTGCATGAGAATAATACAGTCCTTTGTTTTCCCAATAATCTTTGTGCCCTAAATCATAATAATAATGCGCCGGTGTCTTATTCGGATAATGCTTTAAATAATTAGCAACCGCCGCAGTATGCAAAGCTGGGTTATTAAGCGTTCTGAATTTTATCTTATTCCTATTCTTTACAACCGAATCTTGCGCATGCCTGTTTGATTGAATGTCAGCACGGTGTTCGTGCACATGTTCTGACTTGCAGCTGTCTGGCAGGTTGTCCCACGGAAAAACTTTTGGATCGGCAACTTTCATGACCGCCAATTCGCAAAAATTACTGTGAGCATAATAATCCTCAAGGATATGCAATGCTGCGCCAAAGTTCATTCGACCTTCAACCGTTCCCAGATTTGACTTGTCAATAAACTTTATAAAACAGCTGTAAGCACTCGGAAAAGGGTCACTGTCATTGCCGCGTATATAATTTTTTGTCCCAAAGGCATCACTGTTATCCCATTGCTTCTCAAGCGGATCTTTTACAAAATCGGGATCAAGCTTGTAATTAAGATCCGGTTCCGGACAGGCTTTTCCCTTTTTTTCATTTTCCTTACAAATTAATGTCCGATGTAGTGCCGCCGGATTATCGATATGTTCTTCTGGTCTGTAAACGCCCAATTTCTCTGGAGTTACCTTAGTAAATTTGGCACGAAAATCATCCAGATATTTCATGTAGTTTGGCGGTTTTTTTCCTGTTCCTTCCATTGAAGAAAGCTCGCCAAATTCTTTTACGGCTATTAATTCTACTAAAGTTGTCACTCCTTCTCGGCTTAATTTTACAGGAGAAAACGACGTAGCTTCCCATTTTATCTGCGCTTCGAAATTTAAGAGGTTGAGCTCAAAACTCGTCGGCAGTTGATAGGTTTTCTTTACGAGCTTATTTTTTCCGTAGGTTTTTTTATAGTCTTCGTCATAAAGCGTCACCCTGTTGATGTCCATCAAAGATTTTATGTCATCCATCAGACTGTTAGTCTCCTGCTGGTTGACGTGCGTAGCTTTATATTCCTCGCTCATCATATCCAGCGCATTTGCCATCGGGCGAATCACCATCGGATCCACAAATTGCGAAAAGTCACGCATCCAGTTTCCAAAATAAACCTGAAGTCGCTTGGTATTTTTATCGCCTGCAAACGCTGGAATTTTCCCTAACGCGTCTTCTTCTATTTTCTGATGTCCCCATCCATGAAGCCCGTCGCCCAATCCTGCACCAAAAAATTCATATCCCGCATAGAAATTATCATCTTTTTCAGTTCGGTTGTCAACATATTGCGTCAGCTGCTGATTTAAATCGCTGAAATCCCAAACCAGTTTTTTCTCTTCTCCTTTAATTGTCGCTTTTGCATATTCCTGCTCTTTATTGGCAAAAGGATTTATCAAATAGCGCTGGTACCTTCTGTTTAATCTTGAAGTATATTTGGCGCCTTCATCACCGGGAGCATCGCCTTTCACAGCAGAATATTCAAACCGCAACAAATAATCTAAGTGGTGCCCAAATTCTTCCACCAATGCAATCATCAGCAATTTTTGGGTATCGTTTTTTTCAAGCGCTTCATTTATAAAACCCTCAGAAATGATAATATTTTTATGGAATTTTGATCTCGTATCTGCATTATAAACCGCTCCTTTTCCTGGCAAGCTGCGTGCA